>Ga0302320_10023318_pt1 | contig 12150 bp, 17 predicted proteins | sample Bog_T0_3_FD_202130 | JGI IMG/M metagenome (GOLD analysis project Ga0302320, IMG submission 202130) | Peat permafrost microbial communities from Stordalen Mire near Abisko, Sweden - Bog_T0_3 | ecosystem: Environmental > Terrestrial > Soil > Wetlands > Peat | place: Sweden: Abisko, Stordalen Mire...
AAACCTCTTGCGTAAAGCGAAGCGTCTCCGCAGCGAGCCTCTTAAATGGCAGAGAACACTGTGGGTCAACGGAGAACCCGGCTGCATGATCGTGGTTGCCACGAACTGCAATTGCAGCAGTATGCTGTGAGTTTTCGGCAAGGATGCGGAGCATGTAAACAACTGCAACGAAGGGCGATCAGGTTCCGATGTTATTGGCGAGCAGGGAGTCCATGTCATCGCCGACGCCATAGCCCAGGTTGTGGCTGATGGTGCGCACGCGGTCTAGCCGGACGATTAGGGCGTCGCGGTCTCCTGCAGATAGCTTACGAGCGATCTTGATAGCCTGTTCGAACATATTGACCAGAGCATTGAAGTAGCCTTCGTCCTGGTAGCCGACATCGTTGGAGAAGCCAGCAGCACTCTCGCAAAAAAACACCATCAGCTCTGCGAGTCCGGCAGGTTCGCCAACCGCCTTTCGGTAACTGGAAATGGCCTGTTTCGCTTTTGCAACGGAAACATCCTGGTTACGCAACGGGTCCGGCCAGAGCCAGCGGTCCAGCGTTTCTTTGTAGGGCTTAAGAACGTCCCTGCCCAAGCCAAAGCGGGTGTGAAGGAAGGTCTGATTATCCTTGTTGGCGGCATAAAGATCCTGAATGAGGCCGATTAATCCCATCCTGTCAAGGCTGGTAAGCTTCGCCTTAACATCCGTCCATTTAGGCTGCGATTGTGGAGGTCGTTTCGTCATGGGTGTTCAGATCCTTACTCATTGGGGAACGAATCATATGCCAACATTCCCGGTATCTAGATCAGAAGCAGTACCCCTGGGCCACCCAGTAATGCCAGTCTTTGATTGCTTCGCAGGTCGATTCATCCGAGCTAATGGCAGTTAGTTGAGAGAGCGGGACAGCCATGTTTCGGCTCTGCCAGCGGATCAGCACGAGCATGTCGCTCGAGCACGTATCTTCAGGCGCCAGACCCAGAACGTCTACAGATTCGCCCTTTCGCAACGGAGAGATTACTTTGGAAATGGCGCACTTTGCCTTGAACGGGAAGCAGATCTTGTCTTCCAGATAGTAGTACCAGCCCATGGCCTGCTCCTCGGGTCCATATGCATCCACGATGATTTCCTCATGGATGCGCGCCTCGCGGATGGGATCGCGCTTTGATTTTGCCATGGCTCTCTACGACTGAAGGAGTTGACGGACACGGGCGAAGCGCAGCAACTCTTCCGCACCCATTACGGGGTTTTCCAGCCAGTCTTCCTCCTCTTCAAGGTCTTCGTCGGGGTCTGGTTCAAGGTCAACGTCTTGAGGGGCAAGATATCTTGTTCGTTCCAGGTGATCGAGATAGTCGTGGATCTCCTGGGCTGTAAACAGCCGTCGGATTTCATCGATGAAGGCAGGCACCTCGGCAGCGAACAGGTGATCTCGCTCGGCCGCGTGCAGGAAGGAGAAGAGTTTCTCGCCGATCAGATAGTTCAGTGCGTCATCCAGGCCGAACCTCTCGCGGATACCTTCGGTTGCTGCGCTTTGGTCGATCCAGATTTTGTGGAACTCTATGGGGGTGCTGTTCATGCTTGGCTTCTCCTGTCCAGGATACGGCGCACGGAAGTGCGACCGATGTTGAGGCAGCGGGATATTTCAGACTTACTATGGCCGGCGCGATGTAGTTTACGGATCTGGCTGGCATGGAGTCCAGCGGTTAAGGGCCGGCCCAGACGTTTGCCGTTCTGGCGGGCATGGGCGAGGCCAGCACGGACTCTTTCGCTCAGTATCTCGCGTTCGAACTCGGCGAAGACGGCGAGCAGCGCAGCCATCGCGCGACCCGCCGGAGTGGTCAGGTCCAGCGCCTCGGTTAGCGATACGAAGCCGACACCGAGATGTTCCAACTCCTGTAGGGTGGTGAGAAGGTCGGTTACTGACCTTCCCCAGCGGTCCAGCCGCCACACCACAACCACATCGATCTCCCGGCGCCGCGCAGATTCCAGCAGTTCCTCCCGCAACTTGCGCTGGGTGGCGCCGGATCCGACTTCTTTCACCTGCATGGCGATAGTCCAGCCACGGCGGGCAGCATATTCGCGCATAGCGCAGTTTTGCATGGGCAGCGTCTGCTGATCCTGAGTGGAGACGCGGGCATAGAGGCCGGCACGGACCATTTTGACGGTCTTCTGGCCCTGGCCGAAAACCTTCCCGGATTTTCTGATACCGGACCCTTGTTTTCCGGGCACTTTACGATGCTCCCTGGGCATGGCCGAAGTCTATCCTTTTCGGCCAGACGGGATTCATCATAACTCTGCCGAACTGGGGACCCCGATTCGTGCCAGAGTCTCGCGATAGTTCCACGGCATCCATTCCGCGGGGCAGGCGGCCAGTTCCCGGGCGTGGCGCTGCAACTCGACTAGGTAGTCGAAGGAGTGGGCGCCGCACAACTGGCAGGTATGGATCAGGCTCATGAACAGATCGCCGACCTGCGCCCCGTGCAGAGTGCGATAAAACAGAGCGTTCTTCCGATGCAAAACCGCACGCTTCAGCGATCTCTCGACGATGTTGTTATCGAGTGGCGCCCCCGCTTGGCGCAGGAACAACGTCAACGGCTTCCAGTGCCGCAGCAGATACCCGATCGCCTGGCCCAGCCCGGAGTTGGGTTCCGTCCTGCGCTCAGCTAACTGCGCCTCCAGCCACGCGTGCAGTTTGTCCATCACCGGTCGGCTGCGCTCCTGATGAGACCGCAACCGCTCCTCCGGTGTCAGGCCACGCTCACGCGCCTCGGCATCGTGGAGATACACTTGGCCGAGTAACTCCAGCACATAGCGGCATTCATTGGGGAAGTTCTCTGCCACGTCCACGAACTGCCTTCGACCATGAGCAAGACAGTTCGCCAGCAGGATCTCCACACCCGCGGGTAACTTCGGAACATTGCGTGACAACGCATCACACATCTGGATCGGACTCGGCAGTTCCGCACTCCGTTGCTTCAACACCTCGGCGAGGTTCTCGCCAGCATGCCGGCTTCCAGTGAAGTAGAGCGCGATCTTTCGTTCCTCTCCAACCGACACGATTCCACTGGTGAACACACCCGTGCGCTCATCGGATGGATCGCGCTTCAGCATCAACACGCGCATGCTGGTGTCGTCGTTGTGCACCACCGTGCCCTGTGCCGCCTGCCGGATCAACTCGTCCCGTGCCGGCTTGATCACCTGCGCTTCTTCCTCGACGATCTCCCACTGCGTGGCCGCCGGCAACGGGATACCCAACTGGCTTTCCAGTTGTTCCAGCCGGTTGAACGGAGTTCCGGCACCGTACTTGAGCTGCGCTATCATCGCCGCCGCCGTCTCATCGTACTTATCCGGCCCCACTCCTTCCGGCTCCTGCGCCGTGAACACCTGCCCGCAGGCGCCACAGCGCAACCGCTCCAGTGAGTAAACCGTTGCCGCCAGCGGCGCTTGTCCGATGATCCGCACCAGCACCTTCGGCTCTTTCTGGCCGTACACGTTGCCTTTTCCGCACTCCGGGCAGCGGTCTCCATGGGTCAGGTTCTGGTGCTTGATATCCACCTTACCCGCGCCGCTGAACGCCTCTGCCCCTTTGCGGCCGTGCCCAGGGGGCGGAGGCGTTTTGTTATCTGGTTGCGTTCCAGTTTGAGAGCCTTCCTGCGTCCCAACCACGGCACTGGTCTTCTCTGTATTGCGAGGCTGCACCAGCATCTCCGCCAGAGCATGCAGCGCGTCTTTGAGTTTGCCGTGATCGGACTCGCTCAACGGCGCTTCCCGCGCTCCGTCCAGCACCCGGTCCAGTTCCTCAAGGTTTACGTCGATGCGCCGCCGGGACTTCTTCATGCCACTCCCCCCAGCAGTTCACGAAAACGCTTCGTCAACGGATAGCCCAGAACCTCCTTGATCGACCGGTTCGGAACATAACTGTTGGATTGTTTGCCGCGTCCAGTGGTCCTGCCCATCAGCACCCAGTTGGCCGCACGGTAACAGGTCCCGCGGAATCGCTCCGGATCGATGAACGTCTCGAGGAAGTAAATGGGATGCCCGTACATCTGCTGCCAGTCATCGGAGATCCGCGCCGCCATGCGGCCCAGGATATGCGAAGCCAGATGCTCGACCCGCACCCACGGCAGGATCAGGAAGCGCGTGTTGTACGCGATAAAACGGATGCGGCTGCGCCGCGCCACGGCATCCCAGCCGATGTAGCGATCGCGACTGCCGAGATGGCGCGGAGCAGATGACCAGGCCAGGCATGCGATGGGCCGCCGTTCGCCGGGGTCCCCGGCGACAGGTCCTCGTCGCTGGGGTGGTTGAGCCCATACCAAAAACTTCAGGTGCTCTCCAACCGGCTGCTCGTAGCCGAGATAGTGATGCTCCTCCATCAGGCTGTTGAACAACGTCTCCTGCGCAGTGCGCCGCACCTGCTCGAACTCGATCGGTTGAAGTTTGTGCAATGGATCTTCGATGGGACTCTTATCGATCAGCACAGGTTCCGGCCGGCCTCTGTGTGCCAGCGGATTATGCCGAACATAGCTGACCGGCGGCAACGCGATCTGCCCAGCCCGCTCCAGCATCAGCAGCATGCCGCGGCACACCATGTCGCGCAGCGCACCATTGGCCTGCCGCCACTGCCAGGCTTCACAGAGCCTGGTTGACAGCCTGCGGCGGCTTTCCTTCGGATACTGCTCGATCAGCGTGCGTATATATAGGATGTCTTCCTGATGGATCTCCCGGCCGCGATATCGGAACTCAGCCATTGCCCAGCAGTATGGAACAGTCTTCTTTGGAACGCAAGGGAAAAATGCGCGTTTCGCGATCTTTACTTCAGCTCACCCGCCGCCACATCGGCGCGGCGCGAACTCGCGACACATCGCCGGCTACCATCAACAACTGGGCTTCGTAAGCCTCCAGCCGTTTGGTCGGTGAACTCGATTCCGGCCACCATGCGAACTGTCCTTGGGAAAGGCGCTTTTGCGCTAGCCAATATCCTTGGCCGTCATAGCTGAGCAGACGAATCGACGTTCCTCTTCGGCTCCGAAAAATGAAAACACAGCCGCTGATTGGGTCTTCAGACAGCTTTTCCTGGCAGACGCGGACTAATGAATCTATCCCTTTCCTTCCGTCGACCGCCTCGACCGCTACCAGCACGCGCATCTGCGCCGTGATATGGATCATCGCTCCGATTCCCGCCAGGCACGAAACAGGCTGATCCAATCGGGCGCAGTCGATGCCTTCCACTGAATGCGCATCTTGCTGCCAACAGAGGACTCGAACTCGATCACACAATCGGCCGTCGTTGCTGATTGGTCCGCGATCAGTTCAACGAATGCTGGCTTGGCGGCCTTCTTCTTGCGATCCGGAATGCCGTCGAGCCGCTTCTTCAGCCCCACATAGTCCAGCCGCAGCGGATGAGCCACCGAATACACACCATGCTGGCGAGCCAACTCCACCGCAGCCTGCCACAGCGTCTCCGGCAGCTTCGTCCGATGCGGCTGCGTGCTGCGAAACTCATCCAACTGCCGTTGCAACTGCTCGATCGCACCAGGAATAGGCGTTGCGCTCTTGCTGTTCAATCTCGGCCGACCTCAGCGACTGATTGAACTTAGCAATCTGACGCAGACGGCGTCACGCACCATTGCCGAAAACACACAGTATGCTGCACCCACTGGACGACTTCGTGGGGTCTTGGGCCATAGTCCACCAAATCGCCCACACACCAAAGCTGGTCGAAATCTCGCTCTGGAAGTGCTTTCAGCGCCGCCAGATTGGCGTGAATATCGGAAACGATGACAATCTTCACAAAGCCTCGAGCGTATGGCGTACACGATCCCGAATGGTAGGACAGGCGGGGTGCTACCTGAGCATCCTAACCACACGACGGCATGGTTACCGTCCGTGCGCCGGGGTTACCACAATGACATGAAAGGTACCAGCCACAGCCGTTGGATGCTTCGGTGGGGTGGGGTTTTGGGCGGATGGAGCTGGTGGAGGTCCCAGCTTAGCAGCGGATAAGTAGATCGCATGGGTTTTGACGTCAAGCGTCATTGTCCGAGCGCCCTGTTCCGTGTGCAAATCTTGCACGACTTCGTATTTGTCTTTGGCCCGTTCAGCGATAACTGTCAACGACCCATCTCCATTTGACGAGAATGCCAGTTTGGCTTCAGGATCGAATCCGGCAGCATCCGGCCCATCGCCGATTGGCAGCGTCGTGATCAACTTGCCGGAATCGGCGTTAACGACCGCCATCAGCTTGTTATTACAGGCGGCGAACAGCCTTCTCTTCTGCTGATCCACAGCCAAGCCGGATGGCCCCTGACAAGGGTTTAGAGGCCACCGCGCTTTCACAGTAAGGGATCCTGCATCGATCCGTACGATCTCGCTCTTATCGTCGATGTTGACGTAGATGTTGCCATTGCCGTCGCTGACAGGAAACTCGGGGATGCCGTCGAGTTTGATGTTCGCTTCGATCTTGCCGGAAGATGCCCGGATCACCGTCATCGAGCGGCTCGGCTTGTGCCCCACGAAGAGAAGGCCTGTCGCCTGGTCGTATGCCATACTGTTCGGATTTGCCAGAGTCTCGATCCTGCCCTTGATCGCCAAAGTGGACGGGTCGAAAATAACGACTTGGTTTTTCTGGCCATCGCTCAGAAAACCTATTCCGAGTGTCTTCACGATAACGATTCCATGAATGAAGCCGAAGCCATTCATCCTCCCGACCTCCTTCTGAGTGTCAAGGTCAAGCACGACAACTTCGCTCGAATGCGATACGTAGAGCCGTCGTGAATCGGAGTCGGCTTTCAGATAGTCCCAAGCGCCAGTACCGCCAAGAGCGATCGAACGCGAAATTTGATAATCCTGGGCCCACGCTAGCGAGCCTGAGAGTAGCAATGCGGCAGAACTAAGAAACACTTTTTTCACTTCGCCCCTTGGATGTTCAATTTTCGCTTCTTCAACTCGGCCGTTCTCCCCTAAGCCCCAAGCTTACTTCGAAGAATACACGGGGAACGGGCCCTGAGGAGCAACTTGAAGTCGCCGACAGCCGGAGATTCCGGCGATGCTTCGCCCGAGTCAATTGAAGCAAAATCGCTATTGCAGTGCGCCGGGATAAACCGGCATGAAGCAGGGAATGCAGAGTCCTACGAGAAAGGAGTAGCGAACCGCTCGGCCCCGAGTTTTGCGTTGCACACCGCGAGGTGTACGGCGAAGCGTAAACAGGGGTACAGGTGGGCTGGGTATTGAGCTCCGAAAAGATGCAATCAGGGCGCTGACGCTTTTGCAATGGCGGAAGGCAATATGGGCGGGAGCGATATCGCGAGTTCCTGCCCGGTCCTGCGTAGTCGTAGACCCCAGACACGCCTGGAAGCTTCATGCACGAGAACCGGGAGACCTCGGAGACGCCTGCTGCCAACCAGTAGCAGGACGGCGGGTGAAGGCTTAGGCCGTACGACCCGCATGTACGTCCCCGAGGAGTCGGACAGCGGCATAGTACCGATGAATCATTCGAACAAAATCGAGCAGTCGATGGCGGAGAGTGAGGAGGGAAGGCCGCTGATCAAGGAGAACATCCATCAGTCCAGCACGCGCCCGACACAGAGCGGGGCACGCGTGTCACCGAGGCTGGCGGGTGTGCGGAAAGCGAGTTCTTGATCGCTTTGCCGTTAATCATCCGAGATAAGAGCCGTATGCGCTAACGAGCGCCCGTACGGATCTGTGCGGGGGGCGATCAGCGATGATCGTCCCTACCGCGACCTCACCGACAGACGGATTAGTACCGGGAAGTGTGCGTCCAGCGAAGGCTGGCATGAACAGTGGGTGAAAGTCCCACCGGGGTAAGAGTCCAAGCCCCGTAGCTTGAATAGCAGGAAGGAAGGCAACTGAAAATCCTGAAGCCTATTGACAAAGCCATCTAAGAGGATGGTGAGCGAGTCGCCGGGCCGTAACGCAAGTGAACCCATATGGCCTCGAAAGTACTGCAACCCGAAGGCCGAGCCCTCACTTTTCGGGCGAAGGCAGCATGGAGCGTCGCATGGACTGATGCGGCGAAACACTTCGGCGGGGTTGGTAGGGACAGCACGGAGACAAGGTCATGCTAAGCAACTGGAGAGACCCTCCTCGTCCCGTCGAGAAATTGGCGGAGCAGGGAAGCCGTATAACCGGTGACACCGGGAAGTCGGTGGATGGCGAGAGGGATTCGGCCGGGTCTGTAGTAGCGAGGAAGCGGAGTAATGTCCGCGGAGCGAAGAGACCCTGCTGTTTGTAACGGCTCTAACAACAAGGGAGGCAAGGGTGAGATGACAAAAGCGCCCATCAGCTTGCAGGACCTGAGAAGGAGTCTATATGTCAAGGCGAAGGCAGAACCGTCTTGGCGTTTCTGGGGACTATACGTCCACGTCTGCAAGATGGAGACTTTGCGGGAAGCCTACCAGATGGCGAGAAGCAATCGCGGGGCGCCGGGTATTGACGGGGTCACGTTCGAAGCCATCGAGGAAAGCGGAGCGGAGAGTTTTCTCGTGCAGGTTCGGGATGAGCTAGTTACCAACACGTATCGGCCCATGCAGGCACGGAAGAAGGAGATTCCAAAGGATGGGGGTAAGAAAGTCCGCATCCTGTCGATTCCTGCAATCCGTGATCGAGTGGTCCAGGGGGCGTTAAAGCTCATCCTGGAGCCGATCTTCGAAGCTGACTTCCAAGCAGGGTCGTATGGATATCGACCGAAGCGGACGGCGCATGAAGCCGTAGCCCGGGTAGCTCGAGCGATCGTCGAAGAGAAGACGCGCATCATTGATCTGGATTTAGCCTCCTATTTCGATAACGTGCAGCACTCGCTGCTGTTAGAGAAAGTGGCGAGGCGGGTCCAAGATGATGCGGTCATGCACTTGCTCAAGATGATTCTCAAAACTACTGGGAAGAAAGGCGTTCCCCAAGGCGGTGTGATTTCACCTTTGCTCAGTAACCTCTATCTGAATGAGGTAGACCGGATGCTGGAGAAGGCGGTGGACACCACGCGAAGGGGCAAGTCAACCAGCGTCCAGTACGCACGTTTTGCGGATGACATGGTGATCTTGATCGACGCCGAACGGCGAAGTGACTGGCTGGTGAAGGCGATAAACAGACGGCTGCGCGAGGAGTTCGCAAAGCTCCGCGTTGAGATCAACGAGGACAAGAGTCGAATGGTGGATCTGAAAAAGGGAGAGAGCTTCACTTTCCTGGGTTTTGAGTATCGGCGCATACTCAGCTTTCATCAGAAGTGGCGGCCATACTATGCGCCCAAGCTGAAGAAGCGGACCGCGCTGTTTGAAAAGCTCAGGGAGGTCTTCCGCCAACATGTCAGTTGGCCCGTGGAGATCGTGATTGCGAAAATCAATCCGATTCTGCGTGGCTGGGTGAACTACTTTCGGGTCGGTCATTCGAGCATTTGTTTTGGAGTGGTCAAACGCTGGGTTGAGGAGAAGGTACGGCGGCATTTGATGCGTGCCCGGGGACGCAAAGGCTTCGGCTGGAAGCGGTGGAGTAGCGAATGGCTATATGACCGGCTGGGTTTGTTTAACAACTACCAGCTTCGTCGATGGTCAAGCGCGAAAGTTGCCCCAGCAAGATAGGCCCCATAAACCTTGGCACGAAGCAAACAGGTGCGCCCAGTGCGGGAAATCCGCACGCTGGGTGCGATGTGGCGGGGGCTGGAAACGGATTCACGGTTTGGCTATTGAGGCACTCCCAGAGGAAACGGGGAGCAACAGATAGGCCGGACCTTCGGAACACCGCGCCAGTCCTCGACCCGACCGGCCAGCGTTCAGGAATGTTGCCGGAGGCCGGGATCTCAACTTTCATCTAACAGGGCTTTGCGCGAAATGAGAAATGAAGTTCTCGAAATACAGTGTTCAGCAAGTTCGAATTCCCGCCCACTTCTTCGGCGGATGAGACTCTGGACTGCCAGGCTTCGATTAAATCAGCCGCGGAATAACGATTCGGTGGCTGGATTGATTGTATTTAGCAGACTACTTAATCGGCTTTGGGATTGGTCACAGCATCCGCGTCGGGCCATAGTTCGGATGTGCAACGGTCCTCGCTGCCATCGACGGAAAACGTGTCAGTTGTCCATTCTGCATCAATGGACGCAAGAGTCGTGCAGAGTTTCTCGTACGCCTCGCGGGGGGTTGCCGCCTGAATCGCAATGGTCACGTTCTGGAAGCTCGTCTCGGCTGCCTCCGCATCGACCTGTTGAAGCCACTCGGGTGCGGTCTGACCGTCCCCATGACGTTGGATGAAGTCCTTGACCTCTGCCAGAGGGTTCACTGCCAGGGCGATCGCCGTTTCTTGGCGACTGTTCGAATCCGGTGCGGTTCCACAGTCGACGCACTTATTGACGCATACACAAGCCATTGCTGATCTCACTTCGCCGGTTTACGCCCCGGCTGGCGATTGGAGTAAGGGTGGGCAACCTGTACCGTGGCAGGTTGGGCAATGGTGCTTGGGATCTACGGGGTGGCGCGGTCGAACCGGAACCATTCATGAAACCCATCCATCAAGTCGTACGGCAAGCCGAGCTTGTTTGCGGCGATTTCTAGAAAAACTCTCGATGGCCTCTCAAAGTTAGTGCAGAGCTGCTGTCCAAGACTCTCCATAACCTCGGCGGTCTTGGGATCGGCGGCGATCCGTTCGAAGTCCTTGATATCCCTTGGTGTCGCTTCGCGGTGCTTCATAGTCACATTCCTCCGCTCGGCTGAGCGTCAATACTCAGCCGGGGTGATGCTCTTCACGTCAACCCCAAATTCCCGGGCAGCCTTCTCGTAGATGTCGTGCAGGCTGAGGTAGACAACCCTGCCGTCCCAACGAACTGCTATCGCCTGTCCGGTCACATATCTATATCTTTCCGACCCGACTTCCATTAACACGGCAACCTGTCCTTCGACCAGGTGTTGCCATAGCTCGGAAACAAGGTCGAACTCCTCATACTCGTCAGTTTCTTCGTTCCGAATCGACGATGGCCATGCTCCGTGATCGGTGTTCGCGGCCGTGAAACCGACCTTAGTTGAAGGTTTACTCAGATCTGCATCGTCCTCAAGTAAGCTGAGGCTGTGAGACTCGAGCCACGTTTTGAATGCGGCGAGGTCTTTCACCTCGAAGTAGTTGCTGCGCGCCGTTCCACTCCAATCTGCCATGATGCCCTTCTTCCTAAAGCAAAGTTCGCGATTAGCGGCTGTGAGGTTGTCCTTTTCTTACAGAGCGGTGTAAATGGGGTCCAGCGACTTCGGATAAGGAAGGCTCGCCGGCAGTTGACGCCGGGTCGCGGCGTTGAGAGGCCACGCATACTTGTGATTTCCCTTGTGCCGGACTCGCGTTGCCAGTGATTGCAGGGATGAGTTGAGCCATTCTCTGCGCGCCGACGCGTCCATGGGAACATCCGTGGCACCGAAGGCCTCGAGCTGCGCTGCTGCGTAGTTCCAGCCGCGCTCGCTGTTGCGAATCTTCTGCGCTGCTCTGTCCGAGAAGACCCTGCCATCCGGTAGAAGATGGAGCGTTCTGGCGGCTCCCCTGCCTAGATAGGTACCGTTGTGTGCTTGATAAATAGTGCCCACGTGGCCCATGTGGACGACTTCGCCCAACGCAGTTGTCCGCTGTAGAGGGTCACTAAAGCTGACCACGCCTACGATGGCGTGCTTGCGAAGTATCTCGAACGACGCGCCAGAAACCACGTCTCCCCATTTCCGGCAACGGAGTCGAGAAGGACGAAGCGGCCTAGTTCAACGGTTGTCAGCACCGGCGCCTCAAAGACGTTGGTGAGGACAGCGTTCGAGCAGGGGTGCGAGAACACCGCAACACCGGCGAGATAGCCGTGACGGAAGAGGCCAACGCGGAAGCGTGCCGCAGGGTAGGTGTGGGAGTAATGGTGCCGGGTGATGAACTCGCGAGCCGTGGTGTCGTCGGATACCTCCGCAACCTCGTATTCTGCCGTTCTGATGGGTTCCGTGGGGGGTCTGTAGCTCGCCCGGCCATCGCACCATCTCTGATTCAACGCCAAGGTGTATTGCATGAGACCTCGAATGTAAGTAGCAAAAGTAAAGCCCTCCCAATGTTCGGGAGGGCAAGTAGAAATGTACTGTCGCTGAAGGGCGGGGCCGGTTACTCGGTCCCCGTTTTCTGCTCATGCACAAGGTACGGTTTGCTGACGAGATCGG
>Ga0302320_10023319_pt1 | contig 12150 bp, 6 predicted proteins | sample Bog_T0_3_FD_202130 | JGI IMG/M metagenome (GOLD analysis project Ga0302320, IMG submission 202130) | Peat permafrost microbial communities from Stordalen Mire near Abisko, Sweden - Bog_T0_3 | ecosystem: Environmental > Terrestrial > Soil > Wetlands > Peat | place: Sweden: Abisko, Stordalen Mire...
ACGCCACTCTCCTATCAGGAGAGCGAGTATTCGAAATCAAACGCTGGGCAACCCTCGATGGGCAGGAATCGACCCGGAGGGGACGTTCATTTTCCACGGAAATCAACCCTTTCGATGCGCGCCCCCTCAACCTCAGGCCGTCGTTCGGTAGATTGCGGCGGGGCTGACGCCATAGGAGCGGGCAAGGTCGGCGACGGATTCGCCGTCCTTGCGCCTACGCCGCGCTTCCTGCGCCTGTGATGGCGTCATCTTCGGCGGTCGCCCCATATTCTGGCCGCGCAATTTGGCGCGGGCGCGGCCTTCGCCAGTGCGTGTGCGGATTAAATCGCGCTCCACGTCCGCCAATCCGCCAAGCACGGCAATCATGAACCTGCCGGCGCCGGTCGATGTGTCCGCCCACGGCTCCGCAAGGCTGAGGAATTGCCCGCCCGCGTCGATGATCTTTTTGACAATGGCGAAAAGCTCGAACACGGGTCGCGCCAACCGGTCGATGCGCGTCACCACCACTTGATCGCCCGCCGTGATCGTTTTCAGGAGCTTGCCGAGTTCCTTGCGGTCAACCTTCGCGCCGGAGACCTTCTCGCGAAAGACGCGCGAACACCCCCGCCACCTTGAGCTGGACGAGTTGCGCTTCAAGGGTTTGCCCGACGGTCGAGACGCGGGTGTAACCAAGACGTTTTGCGGCTGGAATATCGGATACATCTTTCGAGAACCGTAAGCCCTGCGCAAGGGTCAACGGAAGTTCTCGAAAGTCTTGAATTTCGAAAATCGCGCCCGATTGCAAAACGTAGACTGCATACCAATTTCCGCCCTCCGCGCTCAGTGACCATGCGAAGCGACGCCCGGGCGTTTGATTGTGACCACTCTCGCCCAGGGGTCGCCGATCCCGACTGGCGCAGCCTCTTGCAGGCTCAGGCGGCGAGGTCGGCGACTGCCAGGCGCTGAGTTGGCCCCCTATGTCGCCCCCGCGACCCTTCGACAAGTTCAGGAGTCGAAGGGTCGCGGCGACGACTTGGCGCGGGGCGCGATCGGCGGTGCGCCAAGCCAGCGCCTATGGGGATCACCCGGCCGTGTCCGCCTCGCCCTCGCGCAGCCAGGCCGCGATCGCGCCAACCGCCTTGGCGTCGCAAATGCGCGGATCGAGCGCGAGATCGCCTGGCGCGACCGGTTCGGCGCCCTCGGAGGCGTCGAAATAGGCTTTTCGCTGGCCGACCGCCGCCGCGCAGGCGTCGAGGACGCCGAAAAACCCGTAGCGATCGAGCACGGCGAGCCTGCCGATCCGATAGCGCTCGATGAGCCCTTCATATTCGCGCGGCGACGCCGCCCCGACGACGAAAACCGCGCTGGCGGCCGTCACTTCGGGTTCGTTGACGCAGGCGCCGAGCACGACCACCGCAGGTTCCGGCTGCTGAGCGCTCGCCAGCCGCCGCGCCAGCGCGGTGAGCAGACGATCGGTCGCCACGCTCGGCCAGGGGACGAGCACGCCGAGCTTCGGCCCGACAAGACGACGATCGGGCGAACGGACGGGCGCAGGCGCGACGATTGCCCGTTGCGCGCCGAAGCGCCGCTCGACATAGGCGTTGCCCATGCGATCCAGGGCGTAGAGCGCGCGGCCCGCCGAAAACAGCCGCGAACGCCTGTTACCGCGCAGCCACAGATCCCACGACGGCCCCGATTCCGCGCGCTCTCCGGCGCAGGCGCGACAGGGCGCGGGCCCCTGAGGCGAAGGACACCCGCCGCGGGGCGCACGCGGCGGCGCGGCGCGGCCCCAGAGTTCCGGTCCGCGCAGGTCGACCGGCGCGCCCAGCCCCAACACCAGATCGAGGAACGCGTCCGGCGCCGTCGCGGCCTCGAACACGTCCACGCGTTGGGGCTCCAGGCGACGAAAATAATCCCCGGCGCGCTTCAAACCGCCGGGATCGAGGCGGAAGGACAGCGACGCCGGCGGCTCCTCGCCGGCCGACCGCAGTTCGACCCGCCGCCCGTCGGCGGACACCGAAGCCACGATCGCCGACGCCTTGGCCCCGGGCTCCTCGAGGATCGCCGCCGCGCGCTGCTGCGCTCGCCAAGTCGAAGCGCCGGCCCCGGCCACGAGCAACACGGCGCCGGCCGGCGCCGGCGCAAACTCGTCGAACGCCGCCCGCGCGGCGCCAAGCGGATCGGCGCGAGCGAAGCCGACGCTTTCGCGCAGCCGGTACGGAATGCGATCTTCGAGGGTCGCCAGATTACGCAGCGTAAGCGAAAGTTTCGCCTCCTTGAACGAGGCCGATCCGGAGTGTCCGATGTAGACCCCGGTCGCGCAGACGTTGCGGAATCCGCGTTCTCGCGCCGCCAAACAATATTCTATGTCTTCATAATAGCCGCGACCGTAGGACTCCGGCAGTTTCGGCAGCGCGTCGAGACAGCCGCGGGCGATCAGCAGGCAGAACCCGATCCCCGTCGGCAGGTCGACGAGGCGATCGCCGTTGGCGCGCCAGGCGGCCTCGGCCAGCGCCGCGAGCGTTTCCGCGGCCGGCAAGGGATGGATCGCGTTGGGCTTGGGATAGGTCGTGAGCTGGCTGTTGTTGGAAAACGGCGTCACGGTCCCGATGCCCGGCTCGCTGCGAGCGAGCGCGAACAGCCGCGCCACCGCCAGCGGCGGCAGCACGGTGTCGGAATTGAGCAACAACACGTCGCCGGTCTTGCACAGCGCCAGCGCCCGATTGACCGAGCGAGCGAAACCGAGATTGGCGGCGTTGGTCAGCCGCGTCACCCCCGGCCGAAGCGCCGCCTCGTCGAGAAGGGCGCCGACGCGCGGATCGGGCGAGGCGTCGTCGACGAGAATGATCGGGAACGGCGGCCCCTGTTGGGCGAACAGCGAAGCGAGGCATTCGCGGGTCTCTTCGAAACCGTTGTAGATCGGCACGATCGCCGTCAGCGGCGATTCCCCACGGACCGAAGGGGCGCGCCGGTCGCCCTCGAAGCTGAGCCGAGGCGGGCGACGAGCGACGAGCGCCTCGCGACCGTCGACGAACAGGCTCGCCGCCTCGGCCCGATCGAGACGGAAATCCGCGGCGTCGCGCCCGGCCCCGCGCAATTCGTGGCCCGGCGCGGGGCTCAAGCGAAACTGGCCGGGCCCGCGCGATTCGGACACGAACCGCAGCGCGACGTCGCGCCCGGCCGCCCAAGCCGCCCAGCCTCGCGCCTCGCCGTTCGCGAACCGGACGCGCCAAACCGCCGGCGCCCCAGCGGAAAGCAGCGCTGCGACGGCGTCGGCGAGCGCGCCCGGTCCGGCGCGGTCGCTTTCCACGAGTCGTTTGGCTGCCCGCTCGCGCTCCTCCGCATTGCCCCAAGCCAAGGCCGCGCGATTGACGGTGATGTCGTCGGGATCGAGTCCGCCCGCCGCCGCGATGTCCGCCGCGGCGAGGTCCCTTTCGCCGCGGGCGGCGAAAGCCGCCGCACGAGCGAGGAAATCGAGCGCGACCGCGCCGGGATGGCGACAACGCCGGTCGGCGCGCGCGAAATCCGTCCACGCGGCGGCCGCGGAATTCGCGCATCGGACGCCGCCCTCGTCGTTCCGACTCATAGGCTCGCTAATCGAAACCTCCCGCCCCGCCCCGCGGCCCGCTACACCCGCCCGACCCCGCCGGCAAGCCGCCGCGCGCGCGACTACTCCAGGCTTGCGCGGAAGTGACCCCGTCCTCTCGTGATCCCCCTACGAAAAACATTTCGGCGCGCCGCCCTCGAACGGCGCCGAGCCGCGCGGCGCGCGCGGCGGCAAAATCACCCCTCAACGGAACCGCTTCCAAGCCTCCCCGATCTTTTGTATTCCTGGTCAACACATTGTTTCGAAAACCGTCCTTCGGTCAGAAAACCGTCAAGATTTCACTTACGGATCAAGTTTTTTGCAACCTTGGCGAGAGGCAACGCCCGACTATCGGCTTTTGTGCGTTGCGATAACCCCATGGGATTCGTAGTGAACGCGCCCCGGCTGCGAGCGCCGGCAGCACAACTTTCCTGTTGCCTCGCAGCAATCGGTAAGTTAGGGTTTGGTTATCCATCTTGGTAAGTTTTGTTTGAACGTCGGGAGTCGGACCAATCGTGTTGGATGCGCAAATAGAGCGGAGGTCATCGGTCGCAGTGCAGCGCGGCCTGCATGTCGTTCGCTATGCGTCCAGCGGTGTTGGCCGAGATTTCCCCATCGCGACGGTAGTACCTGCGGATGGATTTGAATCATTGATTCAAATCATTTCTTCGCCGGGCACACGCGAGGGGTGGTTGGACCGTCCGGGGTCTGCGGTGGTGCTTCGCGTTCAGGGCGCGGCCAAAGTGGAAATCGGTCTACGGCGTTCGTCTCCGACGGGCTCTCTCGACGCGAGCTTCCAGGTGGACGCGCTGACGAACGAATCGTCGCCGTCGCCGCGACCGGGCGAAACGCCTGCAGCCGCGATCGCCGAATCGCGCGGGTCGGAGCTGGCGACGGCGGCAGCGCCGGGAATTGCGAGCGAATCGCCGAAATTCGCGATCCTCGGGCATGTCGCCATGCGCGGCGACGTGACGACGGTCGAGGACGAGTGGATGGCGGGTCCGGACTCGCCAGCCCCGATCGAGGGTCTGTGCGTAAAGAGCCCGAATCGCGAGCTGTTGTCCGTGGAAATGCAAGTGTTGGTCGTCGGCGCTCAGCAGTGGTCCGTCTGGGTCGGCGACAACGTCTACGCAGGCACGCGAGGTCGCGGGCTGCCTCTGGCGGGAGTGCGATTGCGTTTGGTGGGCGCCGACTCGGCGTCGACAGAACTGACGGCTGAGGCGCTGTTCCTCGGTTCCATGGTGCAGAAGAAGTCTGGCCGTCAGATCGAGTTCTCGAGTTCGACCGGAAGCGAACCCCTGGTCGGCTTCAAGCTGGCCGCCAGACGTGCAGAAAGTGCGTCGGGCGGGCGGATTGGAGAAAGTCCCTGGCAAGAACGGGGATCAAGGGTGCGCATATATAAAGCGTCGGGGGAATAGGGCGGCAACGCCTCCGTGGAATAGAATAAAGGGGTGCTCTCATGGTGCAATACAACGGTAGTCTGACAGAGGGCACCCTCGACGGTGTCGTACTATCTAACAACGCCACCTTCGCTGGGCCGCTGGGATCTACTCTCGAGACCCAACTGAATACGTTCCTGTTCGGCGCCGCCAACGCGCACAACGCCGCCGCTACGACGGGCGAGTGGATCGGTATCGCGCCTGAGTCCGGCACGGTTTCGGTCCCCTACGACGCGGCCTTCATCAGCGGCAGCGGCCTTGAAACGCTCACGACGACGGGCCCGACCAACGTCGTGTTGGCGCCGGGAAACATAGTCCTCGACGAACTTACGAGCGGCAGCGGCGACTTTATCGTCGGCAGCGAAGGGGCGCAGTTCGTTTATCTCAACTCCGGCAACAACACCGTCGTCGCCGGGAGCGGTGCGTCGTCGATCTGGGGCGGCTCCGGCAACGATTTGCTGGTGGGCGGCGGCCAGAGCCGGCTTCAGGCAGGCGGCGGCACCGACACCCTGTTCGGCGGCATCGCGGCGGGCTCCAGCGACACGCTGGTCGGCGGCTCCGGGTTCGACACGCTGTCGGTCACCCAGGGCAACAACTTTCTCATTGGCGGCGCGGGCTATAACTCGCTGTACGGCGGTTCGGGCAACGACACGCTGCGCACCAGCGCCAACTACCTGAGCCATTCCCGTCTGGCGGCGGGCACGGGCAACCAAACCCTGTGGGGCGGTCGGCTCTACGGATCCTCTGACACGCTGGTCGGCGGAACGAGCGTCAACGGCGACGACACGCTGTCGGTCACCCAGGGCAACAACCTGCTCATCGGCGGCGCGGGCAACGACTCGCTGTACGGCGGTTCGGGCGACGACTCGCTTCGCACCAGCGCGAACTACGTCAGCCATTCGACGCTCTATGCCGGTTCGGGCTTGACCCAGGCTCTGTGGGGCGGCCGCGTCGCCGGCTCCACCGACGTGCTGATCGGCAATATCGGCAATGATACGCTCAGCGTGACGCAGGGCAACAATACCCTCATCGCCGGCCAGGGCGGCAACTCATTGTACGGCGGTTCCGGCGCCGATCTGCTCGAGGGCGACTCGGTCGCGCTCAGCCAATCGCGTTTGCAGGCGGGATCGGGCTCGGAAACGTTGTTTGGCGGTCTCTGGGCCGGTTCGTCGGATACGCTGGTGGGCGGTTCGGGCGCCGACACGCTGTCGGTCACCCAGGGCAACAATCTACTCATCGGCGGTTCGGGCTCCAACTCGTTGTACGGCGGCTCCGGCGATGACAGTCTGCGCACCAGCGCCACTTACGTCAGCCATTCGCGTCTGGCGGCCGGCTCGGGCAATCAGGTGCTGTGGGGCGGCCGCATCTCGGGGTCCTCGGATACTCTGGTCGGCGGCGGCGGCGACGACAAGCTGAGCGTTACGCAGGGCAACAACCTGCTGATCGGCGGCGCCGGACTCAACACCCTGTACGGCGGCAGCGGCAGCGACTCGCTGCGTTCGAGCGGGACTTTCGTCAGCCACACTAAGGAAATCGCTGGCACGGGCAACCAGATCCTGTGGGGCGGCCGTATCGCCGGGTCATCGGATACTCTGGTCGGCGGCTCCGGCGACGACACCCTGAGCGTGCAGATAGGCAACAACTCGCTGCTCGCCGGTACGGGCGTAAAGACGGTGCTGTTCGGCGGCGCGGGCGACGACACGTTGTCGGGCGCGACGCTCGGCTCGTCGCATGCGACGCTCAACGCCGGCTCCGGCGACGACTCGGTAGTGGGCGGTTGGACGCTGACCTCGACCGATACGCTCAACGGCGGCTCCGGCGACGACATTCTGAGCGTAAAGTCGGGCTCGAACCAGTTGAACGCCGGCTCCGGCAAAGACACTATCTACATGGGCGCCGGCGCCGACACGGTGAACCTGACAGCCGGGGGAACGGCGTCGGTGGTCGCGGGCACGGGCGCGAACGTCATCAACTTTGGCGGGACGACGGGCAACGACACGATCAATGGCGGGAGCTTGGCCGTAACGATCAACATCGCCGCCAATGAGACCATCACCAAGGAGACCAGTACGGGCGCCGGTCTGAAGCTGACGTTCGCCGATCACCAGACGCTGACCTATCAGGGCTCGAACGTGACCATCAACTTCAACTCCGGCCCGTAATTCGACAACGACAACGTCGCGCTTTTTCTAGCTCCGTGGCTGCCTTGGTCGCCACGGAGCTATTTTGCGCTTTATGTGCGCCTTACCGGTTCGGCAGGCCTGGAAGATACGCCGTTTGAGGCTGGCGACGCTGCGGGTCCTGGCGATTCCCGAACCGCCGCCCCTCCCCCTCTGCGCCGCGGGAGCATAGAAGACAGAGCGCCGATGCGGAGCGCCCGGGGCCGAAGCGCTCGCCGGCCAACGCCAGAGGAACCATGAACGTATTGTTCGTTCACAACAATTTCCCGGGGCAGTTCGACCGGATGGCGCGCGCGCTGGTGAAAGACCCGAGCCATCGGGTCGTCGCGATCGGCGCGGAAACCGCCAAGGAATTGTCCGGCGTCGAGGTGCGCCGGTACCGCACGCCGGAGACATCGTCCGCAGACGCTCATCCCTTCGCCCGCCGCTTCGAGTCCGAATGCCGGCGCGCCGAACGTGTTCTGTTCGTCGCCAGCGCCCTGAAGGCGTCGGGCTTCGAACCGGACACGATCCTCGTCCATTGCGGCTGGGGCGAAAACATCGCTCTCAAGTCGTTGTTCCCAAAGGCGCGTATGGTCGTTTATTTCGAATATTTCTACCGCGCGGAAGGTCAGGACGTACATTTCGAGCCGACCTACGGCACGTTTGGCGCCGATGGTCTGGCGCGCGTGCATTGCAACAATGTGAGCACCCTGCTCGCCTTGTCGGAATGCGACGCCGGCATTTCACCGACCCAATGGCAACGTTCGACCTATCCGGTCGAATTTCAGACAAAGATTCGGGCGATACACGAGGGGATAGACACCGAAGTGGCGCGCCCCAATCCGCGCGCGCACTTTCAACTTCAAGGCGGCCGCATTCTGACCCGACAAGACGAAGTTGTGACCTATACCACGCGCGGCTTCGAGCCCCTCCGGGGTTTTGGAACGTTGGCGCACGCGCTGCCGAAGATCTTGCGGGAACGTCCGCAAGCCCAGATCGTCATTGTCGGCAACGACCGTTCGCCCTACGGCCCTCCGGCGCCGGACGGGAACGGATGGAAGACCCACTACCTCAACGAAGTGCTGCCGCAACTGGATATGGCGCGTGTCCATTTTCTGGACTTCCTGCCCTACCAACGATTCTTGTCGTTGTTGCAGGTCTCTTCGGCCCATATTTACTTGACCTACCCTTTCGTCCTATCCTGGTCATTGACTGAGGCTATGTCGGTGGGGTGCCGAATCGTCGGCTCCGACACACAACCGGTCAGGGAAGCGATCGAGCACGGGGTGAGCGGACTGCTGGTGCCGTTCAAAGACCCGGAGGCGGTCGCCGACGCGGTGGTGGAGTTGCTGGCGGACCCGGTCGGAGCGGCCCGACTGGGTTTGGCGGCTCGTGAGGTTATAAAGGATAGGTTCGATCAGCGGAAATGTGTGCCCCGGGCGCTGGAAGTCCTGGGCGTGGGCGCCCCGGGTCTCAAAGGATCGATCGATGAAGATGGTCGTCCGGCAGGAATGTTGAACTGAGGATCATCTCGATTCAGGCGGTCGAGATGAGCGTCAGAGTCGAACGTAGATATTGGGAAAGCGCATGTTCGGTTTGAAACGTAGGGCTCCCGAGGATCGCAACCTCGTGACGGCGGCGCCGGCTGGCGCCGACGGCAAATATGAGGGGTTGCTGTCGGCTCTCGTGGTGGTCGCGCGCTCTCACGGCCTTCTGCTGTCGACGAACCAGCTGGTCCAGGACAATCAATTCAAAGGCGACCGGCTGAGCGTCAACGATCTTTGGCGCGCGGCCACTCGGGCCGGCCTCAAAGCCAAGCGCGTTCACCTTCACGCCGAAGATTTCACCAAGTTGAAGAAGGCGCTGCCGGCGATCGTGGTGTTGCGCACCGGCGTCGCGATGGTCGTGTCGAACGTAGTTGTAAACGCGGATTCGACGCACATCACACTGGTCGATCCCGCTAACGAGGATAACGGCGAACTCGTCCTCGATTCCCTGGGGTTCCAGGCGGCTTGGAACGGCGAACTCGTCATCGTCAAGCGCGACTACGACCTCAAGGACGAGGAACAGCCGTTCTCCTATCATTTCATCACGGCTCTCGTGTTCCGCGAAAAGCGAATGGTGCGTGATCTCGTGATCAGTTCGTTCGTGCTCGCGCTGTTCGGACTGGCGCCAATTATATTTTGGCAAGTATTAAACAGTAGAGTAATGTATTATGCGGCGATGAACACCTTCACGGTCGTCTGCGTTGGATTTGCGGTGATTATCGCCTTCGAGGCCGCGTTCGGTTTTTTTCGCCTGTTCCTGCTCAACATCATCGTCGCTCGCGTCGACGCTCGCATCAACGAATATCTATATGAGCGGCTGCTGCGGCTGCCGATCGATTTTTTCGAACGCACCACCGTGGGCGAAATCAGCCATGACATGCAGGAGGCGTACAAGATCAGGGATTTCATGACCGGCCAGCTGTTCGGCACGGTGCTCGATTCCATGATGCTGTTGTTCTTTCTGCCCGTCATGATCGCTTACAGTCCGTTGTTGACGGCGATCGTGCTGGCCTTTTGCGGGCTCATAGTGCTTTGGCTGATTGCGATGCTGCCGTCGATTCGTCGCGCGACCGGCCGTCTCATCGCGGCGCAGGTCGACAAGGGCATTCACCTCTATCAGACTCTCGCCGGCATGCGCACCATAAAGTCGTTGGCGTTGGAGTCGCGTCAGAGCGATCTGTGGGATCGAAAGACAGCCGCCGTCGCGCGGCGACAAATGGAGCTGGGCCATCTCAGCGGCATGGTCCAAACCGTCGTGCGCCCTTTGGAGCGCCTTGCCGTCAACGGATCCTACGCGTTCGGCATCTATCTGGCGATCGAGTCGCGCGATCCCACCTATATGGGCTCGCTTTTCATGTTCCTCATGCTTTCGCAACGGGTCGCCGGACCGTTGATGCAGATGGCGCAACTCGTCCACCAAGGCGACGAAGCCCGCGCGGCGGTCGGAATGGTCGCCGGCTTAGTGAACCGACCGCTTGAGGATGTCGGGGCCGCCAACGGCGTTCGTAAACCGCTGGAGGGCGCGGTTGAGTTCAGCAATTTGCGTTTCAAATATGCGGGCGCGATGACTTACGCGCTCGACGGCGTGAGTTTCGCAGTGCCGAAGGGCTATACGCTGGGCATTGTCGGTCGCAGCGGCTCGGGCAAGACCACGGTGACGCGGCTCCTGCAGCGGCTGCATTCGGAGTATGACGGCGTCATCAAGATCGACGACATCGACATCCGGCAATACGACCTGAAGCATCTGCGGCGCAGTCTCGGCGTGGTTCTGCAGGAAAATTTCCTTTTCAGCGGCTCCATCAAGGAGAATATCTGCGCAGCCAAGCCGCACGCCACTTTCGATGAAGTCGTCAACGCCTGCCGCCTCGCCGGCGCCGAAGAGTTCATCGAAAGGTTGCCCGCGGGCTACGACACCTACATCTACGAGGGTTCGCCCAACCTTTCGGGCGGACAGCGTCAACGCCTGGCGATTGCCCGCGCGCTGATCCTCGACCCGCGCATTCTCATCCTCGATGAGGCGACGAGCGCGCTCGACCCGGATTCAGAGGCGATCGTCAATGAGAACATCCGCCGTATCGCCGCGGGACGTACGGTCATAGTCATCTCCCACCGCCTGTCGTCGTTGGTGGCCTCCGACGCGATCATGGTGCTCGAACGCGGCAAGTTCGAAGCGATGGGCCGGCACGAAGAGTTGCTGGAGACTTGCGAAATCTATCGCGGCTTGTGGAATCAACAGAACCGTCATACAGACGCGCTGCTGCGTCGTACGTCGCGAGGACCTGCCCGTGTCTCCTGACGCAACTGAGCGCGCAGCCTCGCTGCAAACCGTCCGTCAGTATCAGTCGGCCATCGCCGAACTGCGCGAGGGCCCGGAACCCCGCAGCGCCCGCCTCACAATACATGTTCTCGCGGCGATGGTGCTCGCATTTGTGCTCGTGCTCATCTTCGGCCACACCGACCGAATTGTGAGCAGCGAACACGGACAATTTGTCACGTCGCTGCCAGAGACGGTGATTCAGGCCTTCGATGCGTCGATCATCAAGACCATCGACGTCCGCGAGGGCGAGGAGGTCAAGAAGGGGCAGTTGCTCGCGAGCCTCGATTCGACCTTGGCTTCGTCGACGGTGGATCAACTCCGCTCGCAAATCAACCAACTGACTGCGCAACTGGTTCGCACCCACGCCGAGATCGCAGGCTCGCCGCTGGTGATTCCCGACAGCGACGACCCTGATTTTGTTCGCGCCGCGAAAATCCAGAAAGACCTCTACGACCAGCAGATCGCCCAATACAAGGCGCAACTCGTCAGCTTCGACCAGAAGATCGCAGTCGCGAAGACCACGATCGCCAAGTACGAAGCCGATCTGAAACGCTTGCAGGAGCGCAAGGACATCGCGCAGCAGGTCGAAGATATGCGTTCGACGCTGGAACAGCATGGAACGGGATCGCTGCTCAATCGGCTCATGTCTTCGGATTCTCGCATCGAGGCCGAACGGCAATCGGAATTGGACCGCAACAGCATCGAGGAGAGCAGCCATTCGCTGGCTTCGCTGCAGGCGGACCGCGAGGTGGCGACACAACAATTTCTGACGGCGGCGAGTCAGGAACTGGCGACGGCGCAGACGAACCTCGGCGCCGCGAAAGCCCAACTCGACGCAGCGACGCTGCACAAGAACCTCGTTCGTATCCTCGCTTCCGACGATTCGATTGTGCTTTCGATCGCCAAGCTGTCGGTCGGTTCGGTCCTGCAGCCGGGCTTGACCTTGATGACCTTGACGCCCACGAGCGTCCCGGTTGTCGCCGAGATCTCGATCTCGCCACGGGACGTCGCCTTCATCCGCCCCGGCGACCTTGCGACGCTCAAGATCGACGCATTCAACGTCGCCGAACACGGATTTGTCGATGGCAAGGTGTTGTGGGTCAGTGAGGACGCCTTCGGC
>Ga0302320_10023320_pt1 | contig 12150 bp, 18 predicted proteins | sample Bog_T0_3_FD_202130 | JGI IMG/M metagenome (GOLD analysis project Ga0302320, IMG submission 202130) | Peat permafrost microbial communities from Stordalen Mire near Abisko, Sweden - Bog_T0_3 | ecosystem: Environmental > Terrestrial > Soil > Wetlands > Peat | place: Sweden: Abisko, Stordalen Mire...
CAGTCACCGCCGCCTTTGGCGACCATGGTCAGTTCGGTCGCGTCAGTGGCGCTGGGCGCGAGCGTGACCAGGCTGTTGGCGGCGCGGGGCTCTGCGGAGTGGAGGGTGGGGAGGGGCGACTCTCGCCGTTTTTTACCGCCACCAACGGCAACGGACGCACCGCTGAAGCTCGATCTTAGCCCGGCGCTGCCGCCCCAGCATAAGTCGGCTGTGCAGATAATTGGTGGTCGTGGTCGTCGTCTTCGCCGCATCGTCTGTCGGCGCATCGGAAATGATGGTGGTGGGCTTTTGCAGGAAGTTTGCTTGGAACTTGAACATGTCTACTGCCTCCTACCAACGGATTCAGTAGCAAGCAAGCTTCCGAAGAGATTTCTTTTACGAAGGCATGGTGTGCGTATCCCCGGCCTCCTGCCTTAACCCTCCGTGCATCAGTCGTCCTCTTCGAGGAAGTTCTCCAACGGTGAGATTTCGGGGTACTCCTCAATCACTTGATGCATTGGCTGCATCCTGCTTGCGAAGACTTCCGCTCCCCGGCGAGAAATGGGGTGCAGGGCACGGTCGCTTTTTAGCGTTGCAATGTACTTGTACACCAGCTTTCCGTTCTCGACACGTTGGATTTCGTGAACAAAATCCCCATCCGGCAAATGGTGAACTTCCTCCTTTGTGCCATCCTCCAACCGCACACGCCCGACGCGGAACGGATTGAAATCACGCTCGAAGCCGTACTCGCCATCACGCCGCCCCAAAAGGGCGACGTAGCGAAAACCGGCACAGGGGAGACGAAGTTCGATGTACTTCTCTTGTTCACTCATGGTTCGCCTCCCCTTCAGTGTGTTGAGTCGGCACGGCGACCGACGCGGCTTCTTCCTCGTCCCTCCACCGCTGATTCACGGATTCGTGAACCCCATCCATAAGAGCATCGCGCTCCTTCAGAAGCCTGACCTGCTCCACCAGCAGCGCACTCAGCTTTTCATACTCGGCGTTAAGGCTGCGTTGAAGGCGGCGGCGGAAAAGCAGGTCCTCGTAAACATAAGTTGGAATCTTCTTCTCAGTCGTTTCCATGGGCGACCTCCGAGGTAGATGATTATGGGCGCGGCCCGACCGGCCTTGAAATTCCGAGGCTCCCGGCAATTCGTTGGACCGTGGCAACTGAAATGCAATTGGCCTCGGCAATCATTTGATAGGTCCGCGTGTCATCCTGCAAATCCGCCTTCACAGAGGAATAGATTTCGTCGCGGACGCGACGTGCAGCTTGAAGAAGTTTTGACTTACCGTCCCGCATATATTTGAGTCCTTCCTGAGCCCCCCAATTGTTGATGGCAGCTTCAATCAATGAACTCTGTATTTGAAAAAAGCAGAGACCCACATGATTTTCGTGAGCCAGCTATTGGAAGAAGACGGCTCGGATGGACTTGATTCGCCAGTGGGCGTGGCGGCGGGTGCATTTACACGCTCCGTCAGTGCTGCACGGATTGATGTAACCCGGATGGCGGCTGTGGGTGCCGAGAACAGAGAACAATGAGAAAGTCGAGGCTGTAGGGAGGGGGCGGCGGGGTTGGGGGTGGGTTCCCCATGCAAGAGACGGATAACTTCGGCTCGGCACTGTAAACGGGAAACGGGAACTCCACGCTCGATACTGAAACGGGATGCACAGACACTGACACGGGAACTCAACGCCTAGACTCAGTACACACGAGTCTTTGGTTTTTGTATTTGTCTTTCCGCGTGTAGGCGCGAAGCGCCTGACGTGTTCACTGACGTGTTCACCTGACGTATTAAGTGCCGTGTTAATGACGTGTTAGTTGCTCACCATGAGCATACCGGCTGGTCACCATGACCATACGGGTTGCTCACCATGAGCATATTGGTTGCTCACCATGACCTTTTTGGCTGCTCATCATGAGCATACTCACCATGAACATATTGCTCACCGTGAGCATACTGACCGTTCACGAGCTAGGAACAGCCTGATTGCCTCCGAATCATATATCTTGTATGCTTCGCTCACGCCCACCCCCGACTAATACTACATGTTGTGCTTTTCCTTGATTGCACAAACATAAATAACCACATTTGTGAATATCTCCCTCCATAGTAGAGCCGCACGCTGCGGCTGGAGAAACTTATGACACTAATGAAATGGAAGTACCAGCAAGGCTATATCTGGATTGCCGACGACACGGAGTTTGGTCTCCGCGTATGGATTGACCCCACCAACTTTGAGAGCTTCTACTCGTCCCTCACGGCGCAAGATTGGCATGACCTTCGGGTCACCAGCGGCAACATTCACAACATCATGGCAAACTGCGAGGCACCTGAAGGCTGCGGAGCATACGAGTCCGTCATCCACGAGTGGCGGAAGCTAGGTTCTCCGCGCATCGACCGCAAGGCTCCCGGTTACGAGGCTCCGGCTTGGACTGGTTCATGGTCGGCGGTTGAAGACGAGCATGAGCGTCAGGCTGCGTGGATTGAAGAGAACCCCGAAGAACTGTTCGAAGGGGTCAACTAATATGGACGCACAGCAAGACGCGAAGAGAGCAATTCTCGACTATATCGTTGCTCACCCCCAAGAGACCTATGCATCCGTAGGCCGCAAGATAGGTGTGAGCCAAGCCACTATCAGCCGCCTAGCCCTTGCCGCTGGCATCAACCGGAAACGCATCCGTCCAGACTTGTCCAAGCTGACGGATGAGCACCAACAGTAAGGGCGGCAGCGATGGCGAATGCGTACACAGACGAAGTATTCAAACTCCGCAAGTGGCCAGATGCGGAGACCGCTGGGTTCCGCTCCCCGGAGAAAGCCGTGCTCATGGCCCTAGCCTTTCACGCAGACGGAAACACCGGCACATGCTTTCCGTCGCATGAGTTGCTGGCGGAAGAGACCTTTACATCCGTAGCCACCGTCACTCGTGCGGTTGCAAAACTCAAAGAGCAACGCTTTTTCACCGTTGACCACGAGAGCCGGAACTCAAACACCTACAGCTTGAACATTGAGCGCATTAAAGAAGTTGCGGCTTTAGCTCCGAAGAGGGAGCGGAAGCAAGGCAAGAGAAACGGTGGCTCGGAGATTTCCCCCAAGGGCAAGAAATACTTTAGTCGCGAGAAGTCCCCAGCACTACTTCCTCCGCTCAACAGCACACCCGATGAATTTGATAAGGAGAGAAAATGAAGAAGACAGAAGAACTCGATAACCTCGATGAGTTGAGCGATGACCCGTTGGAGTCCATCGCCGCCGCAATGAATAATGGGACGTTCAAACCTACACCAAAGCCGCCTGAATGGGTCACGGTCAATAATCCCTGCGATAGCGTCAGGACAAATGCAAAGCAGCGGGATGCAGTTCTCTTCGGTGATGAACCATGCCCTGCGTGTGATGGCACTGGCTATGTGATGGTCACAAAGCAACTCGGTGAAGGTGGCATCACCCGTGACTTCAGCGAGAAGTGCCGCCACGTGTACAAGTACCTCCTAAAGCGTCGGTACATCGAGATGCTGCTCCCTCCCCGCTATCAACGGGTCAATCTGGCAACGATTGAGCCTTCAGAGCGGTCAAAGATGAGCGTTGACCGCCAAGCGAACATCATTGAGCACCTGAAGGCAAACTCAGCAACTGGCTACCTCTTCTACGGAGAACCCGGCACCAGCAAGACGACCTTTGCAGCAGCCCTCATCCGGGCCGCTCTGGAGCGGAACTGGAATACAACCATCTACAGTCCGAACATGGGCTACATGTTTTATGAAAATTTCTGGATTCGCTATGTGAATTGGGACGCATACATTCAGTCGCTGCTCGATTACCAGAACCACTCCGACCCCGAGGACGACAACCCCGCCTTGCCAGACCTCATTCGCCGCAGTGCAAAGAAGGGCCGGAAGTCCACCATCGCCATCGAGGAAATTGACAAGTCTCGACTCACCGAGTTCAAAGCCAACAAGCTATTCGACCTCGTATGCGCGGTCGATGAGACGCAATCGCAACTCATCATCACGACAAACCATACAACGGTGGAATCATTTCAACGCTGGCTGTACAAAACGGACAACCCCAGCATCAACATCGCAGGGGAAGCAACGTGGCGACGAATTGAGGATAACTGCAAACCGATTAACTGCAAGAGTGCTCATGGGTAGAGCACCGGACACGGCTATCTGGCTCCGGTGATTCCATCGCCCGATGGAATCGCGAGGCCGAGGGTAAGCCCGGTCGAACTTGGCGATGATGCACGAGATGGGCGGTCGCATACCCACCCGGCCACGAAGTATCGGTTACCGTACTCTTATGAAGACCAGAGTACGGTACTACGCCTTCTTGAATACGTGGACCGGCTCAAACTTGTACGCCGACCCGGTGCGTGGACCCGGCATGGCGCTCAAGGCAAGCCGCAGCGTCTCAATGTGCCGGAACCCACACCGCCGGGCCAGCGGCAAACTAATGACCGCATTAACGAACAGGCATAGGCGGCGAGAGCTACGACCGTGCCATAGGACACGATTGCCCGGTGCATCACGCTTCACGCTTTGGGTACGGCAACGACGGCAGCTTCAATGCCTTGTGCAGCCCCTTCGCCATTAGCGGGGAGCCATAGATGTTCACGAAGCGATGCTTTGGTGCTCCGGGAATAAACACAGCACCCTGTTCCAGCAGCAACTGCTTTTGTTCAGCACGGGAGCGCCGATACTTCTGTGGCTCGCCTTTTTTCGGTGTCCCGTCACGGGCAAGGTTGGAAATCTGTCTGCTGTCGCGAATTTTGCCATGCACCACAAACTGTTTAGCCGCCTGTGTCCGGCCTGTGTATATCCAATTCAAACTGGAATAGATTTGACCGACTTCCCCAGCCGCATCTGTGGCATAGGCGACAAAGATATTTTTTCCATACTTTTCAGCCATCAGCTTGCAAGCCTGAGGAATGAACCAACTCGCGCTGTACCGATGTGCCCACGGAAGGCAAAGGCCCCTGACTAGTTCACAGACGCGGTTTGCGTTTTCGATGCCAGCAACGCTCTCCGCGACTCGCGTCCCAGCCGATGTCCCGAACACTTCAACCCCAGCCAAATGCTCACCAAAATACAGGCCCCAGAACCAGCGTCCGCTGCCCATCGAGTGAAGCCATTCAAATTGCATTACCAAAGGCTTGGCAGTTTCATAGTCAATCTCTCGCACACTCGCATTTGAGAAGTCTTGAGCCAGAGCACGTTTGATTTCTTCATCAGGCTCAGGAACCGATGTCTCTCGAATGATTCGCTGGTGGCATTTCATTCGGACACCCCCTCGATAACTCTCACCGCCCAACTCACTTCGCGTGCATCACGGAGACACTTGCGCCACGGTTCCTTAGCCTTTTCAATGTCGCGTTGTTGCCGGTCATTGAGGGTAACAGCATCGGAGTCGACCACCCTCTCCATGACTCTGATGTAACGCTCCGCGACCTCAGCGATTGCCACAAGACGCTTGTTGACTCTTGTCTCTGGCGATGACTTCGCTATGTTCTTCGGCGCGGCGTCAGCCTTCGCCACAGCCTCATTGGCAGCAGCGGCCTCAGCATCGGCTAGTCTCTGCTTATATTCGTCGTGAAGTTGTTTGGCTTCCCCTGCGGTTGGCGCGGTGCCAATCTGCTCCTCAAGCTGAGTAAGTTCGCGCCGTGCGATAACGACCCCTTCGGGTTCAGATGGGGTCACTCCATTCCGAGTTGACTTAGCTCCCGGCTTCCCTTCCGTGAGCAATCGGTCGCCGGTCAGTTCCGCAAACCCACGTTGTACGGTCCTTATGCTGGTCGTGATGTGATGTCTTTTGCAGAAATTGTCATACCATGGCGTCCACTCGCCATACGGCAAGAGGGTCTTGATTCGGAGGAGGATGGGGAACAGTTCCCCGCTGATACGCACCTGTAATGCGTGATAAGGGACGAGTAACTCTTTCGCCTTCTTGTCCGCTTCGTTACAAAGTTCCCGTAGCTCTTCCTCCTCGGCAGAAACGACAGTTGTCGTTTGTGATTCAGTCTCGGGAGTTTTCGAGGAAATTTTTTCTTCCTCATCCCCTGTGGTTTCTGCGAGTCCCAACTCCGCCAGCGAGTCAGCATCCCCCATGGGCGGTAATATAGGTTGTTCGATAGGTTGCGATGCGGTTGCCATTACCTCACCGCCTTCTTGAATCCATGCTCGATTTTCAATGCGCTGAGAATGTTTGTGATTGTCATGCCGCCCTCCCAAACGAGGGCTGCTCGTGGTACTCCTGCCAGCGCATCGCTTGGACGTTGTAGGTCTCAACCGTGACCCACTTCTCCACTGGAACAGGGTCAAACGTGCCCCGCCATTCACCGGACTGCGCGTACTCCATCTTGGCAACCCTGACCAAAGCTGAAGCATAAGTAGGCCACATTAGACTCAGTTCACGCAGGTCGCGCCACCGCAAAGGTGCGGTCTCCCGCGCAACTCCGATGCGATACAACGGGATTCCGCAACTGTTGAATTCTGCCCAGCCCATAGTCTCAACAAAGAAAAAGCCATCTTCTTTGAACGGGATACCTTTCTTCACCGTGTTCTCCCAAAGCGGGTTTGTCGAGAACCATACAATCGGACGCTCGGGCGGCAGCACTCCTGCGGTCGCTGGGAGAATTACGCCAGATGCAAGAATCTTCTTGAAGTTGCATTCGACCGTGTAGTGATAAACGAGCCTTGAGTTGCAGTGAGAATTGTCTTCCATGTTCTTCTTCCCTTCTGAGGCACACTTCAGGCAACGTGCATTTGCGTGCGCGTTGAGGGTCGTGTGCCCCGGTTATTTCCACGTGTCGTTGTTAATCAGGTGCTGCGGACTTGGCCGCTACGCTCCCGACTCGAAGAGGAACTCTCCCATGGGGTCGTGTGCCTTCCGCCTCTGCTTACCCAACTCCGGGTTACGGACCGCGTAGCAGTAGACGCACCCATGTGGGCAGGTATCGTACTCGCCAATATCCTTCGAGGCGTAGCAGCCGCACCCGGCGCGATTGGCCTTCAGCTTTGCCTGAATGCTCTGACCCATCATCCGCGAAAGCCTCTCGGCATCGACACACCGGGCGGCACCGGCTCCGCCATCAACGAGCTCCGGCTGTGAACAAATGGTCAACTGCATACCATTCTGCTTGGCAAGCCTGAAGAGTTCTTTCACCAGATTGCGCTTCTCCTCGGCGGATGGGTCTTCCCAAGTGAACCCGAATTTGGCCGAAGCGAGGTTGAGGTTCTTCTCCGTCTTCCGGTACATCTGTGCGAAGGAGGTGACAACCTCGTTAGTCGTGCCGCGAAGCTGCTCCGCCAACCCCTTGAAGTTCTCGACGTGAAAGTCGAAGGGGGTCTGGGAGGTGAAAACAATCGTGTCGTACCGCCATACCGCAGCGTCCTCCCCATAAAGTTGAGCAACTGTCTTTATGTTCCCGATTGCGGTTGCCGCGTCCACCACACTCGCCTCAAGTTCACGGGGGTATTTGTTGATGGTGTACTGGACAACGAACGGGAATGCACGGTCATGAATCTGAGCCAAGCACCCCATAAACGGGCTAAGGTTCTTTGTCCAGAAGATGAACCCGTCAACATCCGACTTCTGGAGGCTGACGGTGAACGGCTTGCCGCCATAAGGGTTATGTACTTTGCAGTACCCTGCGCCCAGCCGATTCATCAGCCACTCACCGTAGAACGTTGGGATGTCCGTCTTGTAGCTGGCCGAAATAATCACCGGGCACCCCCTACCGTCGCCGTCTTCGGATACTCGCGGACACGAATGTCCACCGGCCAGTCGGTTGGGTCGCCGCCCTTTGCACTCGCCATCTTGACGCGCTGTCCACTATCCCAAGGCTGGCGACCGACTTGCTTTACGAAGCAAGCAACCTGCTGGCGCTTGCACTCGCGGATGAGGTTCCGTGCCCAGTCATACTGGAAGGGCCGTGCGCCGTGACCACTTTCGCCGCCAACGATGAGCCAGTTGATGCCCTTCAGATTGACGGAACCGAGGTCTTCGAGCAGCGGTTCCGCTGACACAAACCGGACAGCGACCTTGGCAGCTTGCAGATGGGCGATGCGAGGGACGCCGTACTTCTTGTCCTCTACCGACACACCCCACCAAATATGCGGTGCCTTTGCCGCCGAAGCCAGCTTCGTGTTCAGCAAGTCACGCATCCGTTCAGACCGCTTGGTCAGTACCTGATACGTGTGCCAGTTGGCCTCAAGCATGACATCGGCCACGCGGCAGATGTAGTCGTCTTCAATGTCCTTGTGAAACAGGTCGGACATGGAGTTGACGAAGATTTTGCGAGGCTTCTTCCACCGCAGCGGTTCGTCCAACTTCTCCGGCACGAGGCGCAGGTCAAACCCCTGTTCAAACGGGTGCCCCGGTACACCCCGGAAACGTTCTGCGAAAGTGCAAGCGTAGCAGTGCTTGCAGCCGGGGCTAATCTTGTCGCAACCCCTCGCGGGATTCCACGAGGCGTCCGTCCATTCAATTTTGCTTGTGATGCTCATTTCTTCCTCCATCATTCAGTTGGCTGACCGTTGCCGACCTGCACTTTCTTAATGATCGAGGAAAAAACGACATGTTCTGGGTAAGATGTATCGAAATTGTGAGGGGGTACATTTTACCAGCGGCCTATCGGAAGGTCGGCGATGAAGTGAATGGCGGACGGGAGACTGATGATTGAACGGATGGTGGAGTTGGGCCACGTGAGCTAGTCATAGTTCTACAGCTTCGACGACAACGCCAAACTCGAAACCTACGTAGACTTGCGTGATGCCATTCAGCGAATTGCGTTGGAATGGCCTAGCTGCGGCGTTCACCAACATAATGGAACCGAATTGGGACAGGGGAAAGCCCATTCGAAAAGATAACTTGAAGCGATTCCTGAAACTTTTTGCGGATAGCCTCCTTTTTTGCTCTGATTGTGCCACGTCCTACGTTTTCTTCGGCGAAATCGGTCACCTCTTTAAGAGTACAACCATGGGCAAGGAGCGCATGTTTGATAAGTTCGTGAGACTCCGGCTGGGAGAGTCGGCATCTATCCTCCAAGCTAATGACAAGCGACATGCAGCAATCGGCTATTTTAGATGGGTAAGGAAGTTTCTTCTTATCAATACTAATCGGGTCGATAAGCCGTTCTCTGAAGCAATATGATGTCTTGCGAATTGAAGATGAAAGTTGAATGCAATTCTGAATTACGCTATCGAGAGGAACCTCCAAATATCCACTTTGGGTGCGCACTTTGGCCCCACTGGATCGCAACTTTTCTACTACATCATCGGCATATATCGCCAATTTCTCCATATCCTCGACAAGGAATATGTCGTCATTTAGATCACGGGTGCGCTCTTCCACATTAGGTGCCGACTCAAACCACAACCGTCGCATCAAATCTGTCTTTACATCTTCAGGCTTGGCAAACTTCTCAAGATTGGGTTCAACTCCAAGACTCTTGCAATTGTTCACCATAAACTCAATATTCGAGGTGCGTTGAGCCTCCTCATGAGCAATCCACTTCTTCAACCCCTTCCCAGCACTCGTGCCACTTATCGGAAACTTGTCAAACTCAGCTTTCCACTTCTCATAGTCAGGCTGGGGATAATGTGAAACTACTTGTTTAAAGGTCGAAGGTGGTATACCGCAAGTAGTGCTTTCCTTTGTTTGCAACTCAAGCATATCCCTTGCACTGTTCTCAGGCTTGGCAATACCGGGTGTCTTGCTACTTGTGGAACCCGGCGTTGTTGATGACGTATGGTGACGCAAAGTCTCGGGTGGCGATGATGGGCGTGGGGACTGCGGTAGGTCTCTTTTCTTGGAGGATGATGTCAGAACCTTGTATGCGTTGTTTAACCGTATAGTCTTCTCTTCAGCAGCCCACTGCTGAGCAATATCCTTTCCGTACTTGTCTGGGTGCCACGCCTTCACCTGAAGTCGATACGCTGACTTGATTGATGCCGCACTCGCCCCAGCTTTCAAGCCAAGTTCGTTTAGTGCCGCACATCTGCGACACTGCGTGCCAGTTTCTTTGACGGTCTTTCCGCACTTGCATACACCCATTTTCCTGCTCTCCTCATAAACAGTGTAGTGGAATGCGCTCTCCCTGAAAATGTCGGGGGCGAAATATGACCGACATCTTCCCAAGCGCGGAGCGGGAAACCGGGGAAAATAAAGAAGTGGCAAATGACAGCTTCCTTAGCCAATCTGACGCCAAGGCGGCTCAACTGAACAGCCGGTACCACCCACCAGCCATAACCGCCAGCCAAGCTGGCAACCGCCCTGAAGGAGGGGCAGCACCATGTCAAACGAAGAAAAACTCAGCTATGTACGCAGCCAGATGAAGATGGCTCCCTTTCAGCGCACGGCAAAGGCCATCATCGCATCAATCCCTGTATCCCTCATCGAACCTCTGACGGCTGAACAACTGGTTGCAGTCTCAGATGCCCTTCACGCCTCGCATGAAGTGGGAAAGGCAAAGGCTGAAGAAGAGATTCTCGCTGAGGGCGCGATTTATTCGCCGAAGCATGAACGCATGTTGGAAATCGAGGTGCCCCATGCCTAATGCGCAGGAGTTGTTCCCCGGCTTGAGTGGCTTCGGCAACTACGAGAGCGACAGCGTGCCGCGCAAGGGCGTTTCTCGTCTTCCACTCGATGGTTCCATCCGCATCGCTAAGAGCCTTGGCATCCCGTACGTGGATATTGTCAGCGTCGAGTGCGCCTACGGAAGCACGTACTTTCCACGCCGGGTCGGCTACGCAATTCCGAGTCGAGATAAGCGGAAGGTCACAGCGGCTCTCAAGCGGTGCGAGTCTAAGCGGGTTTCACGGAAGCTACAGCCTCATCCTGATGTACTGCTTTGCATCCGCGAAGCGTCTCGTGCAGCCCATCGGGAGCGGGATGCCGCCGCTGAAGCCTACAACGAGGGTCGGCACACTCTCGCTGGAAATGCGAAACAACGCAAGAACCAGTGGTACGCCTTGAAGGACCGTGGCGTCGTTGCCGCTAACAAGCAGGGGCTCGTTCGCTACATTGGTGCATCACCGCAGGGGATAGCCGTCTATGAGTACGGTGAGGGCGGGATGTGCTGCTTCCATTCGACCCTTCACCCGGCAGGAGCGGAGCGCACGCTGGTTGAAGGGCACCCGAAAACTCTCCACGTTGAAGCAAAGGACAAAGCAAAGGGCATTTCCCTCACCCGTGTCGAGGTCACGTTGTCTGCGTTATCGGCAGACTTAACCGGCTACGAGCGGAGTGCTCCACCGCATGTTTCACGGGAATTGCGAGTTTCCCAGTGCTGGACTTGCGGCGAGTTCGGCCACACGGCAAGGGAGTGCGATGACTCTGACTGGAGTAATGAGTTGCAGATTCTCTCCGGCGCACCGACAGCAGACGCGCCGGGGAGCGAGTCCCACGGCACGGAAATCTGATTAGAGGAGCGGAATATGGCACGAAACAGGCAATGCGGAAATTTGAAAATCGGCGAATATCAAGGAGCCGTAATTTGGCAAAGCGGCTCCGGTATTGAGGAGCGGACTCGTTACGCCGAGGGCATCGGCATCAAGGTCGATGAGAATTGGGTGTACCTCTACCTGCGGGACGGCGAGGAGATTGTCCGCCTCAGCCGCAAGTCAAATAAGACCGCACAGATTTATCTGGATATGACCCTGCGCGAAGCATTGAAGGAACGCATCGTCAACAGCGTGGAGAACAACTCGTCGTGCTGCTGGGGAAAGTTCGGGCGGCAGCGCCACTGCGGCGGTGAGGACAGCCTCTACGCCGAGCGGACACCATGCACGTTTCACACTGAGGAGTGGCTCGAAGAGGAAATCCAGTCCAAGCTGGAGTCAATCGTCACCGACGAGAAGTGGCCGTCTATTTTCGCTCAGCGCAAAATCGACGCGGTGAAAGCGGAAGAGCGGTTAACAGAGATGGAAAGGCAGCGCGATGCGGCCCGCGAAGCTGGGTTCGGCGAATGGCGCAACAGTGGTGGAACTTGGCTGGTCAGCATCGACGGCAATAGCGTGGGAGACATCGTTGCGGTTCGTCGCCGCGACGGCACCGTGAGCCACCACGAGCTTACTGTGCAGGTGAGTCCAAAGCTGTTCAAGGTTGGTGATGCGATTCCAGAAGCGGAGGTCGAACTTCGCCGGGCGAAGAAACTCGTCGTGTTCACGCCG
>Ga0302320_10023321_pt1 | contig 12150 bp, 15 predicted proteins | sample Bog_T0_3_FD_202130 | JGI IMG/M metagenome (GOLD analysis project Ga0302320, IMG submission 202130) | Peat permafrost microbial communities from Stordalen Mire near Abisko, Sweden - Bog_T0_3 | ecosystem: Environmental > Terrestrial > Soil > Wetlands > Peat | place: Sweden: Abisko, Stordalen Mire...
TCTGACTTGCAACTTTCTCAACCTTCTTTGCGGTCACGGTGGTAATCTTCTTCATTGCCGGTCTCCTTTATCTCCTTGCGCCTCGAGCGCGTCGATAACTGGGAGCTTATCGCATCCCGTCGGAGACGGCATTCTCATCTCATCTGCTTTCGCCAAGAAACGGTTTCTTAGACTAGACTAGGCGCTCGCCCTGAACGCAGACGAAAGCCCATGAGAACTACGACCGCTGAGAAGTTACGCGCCTTTCTGGCGCACTCACCGTTCATGGCGAATCTAACTGCCGCCCTAGAGAGCAAGATCAGTATTGCAATGATTGTGGGTGTGGTGGACGACGCTTCCACGATACGTGAGATGTTCGGTGCCGTCTCTTGTGAAGGCGCATTAGAGATAATTCAGCAGATGCTTCACGAACGGTTCGGGGATTACAGCGTCAGGGGTGGGGACACTTTCCTTATTCTCGTAACTGGGGATGTAGCGACGAAGGCCGGGGGGATAGCCGAATCAGTCCGAGCGACCGTGGAGACCATCAGCCCCGCTTTGGATGAACATTTCCGCGTCACAATGCATTTTGGGGTGACACGAGCGTCGTCCCACTGGACGAACGCGAATGGCTTCTGCGAGCTGCTCGAATCAGCCGATGAAGCCATCGTCGCTGGTCAAAGAAAGCTTGTAGCTAACCGCGTGTATGCGCCGATTGGAAGACTCGAATAAGAGGATGTTGGCGAGAAATGCGTGCTAACGCCTGACATCCACAGAATCTCCATCCGAAGAAACCGAGCAAATTGTTGTCGCAGGTGGCGCGAGCACGAGAATTTCTCGATCCGTTGCCTCGCTGGATTCAAACTGCGATGCGAGCAAATCGATAAATTGGAGGAGGCTCTGCTGCGTCCGTATGGTACGCCGGAGTTTGGGCCAAACAGAGGCGAAAAGTTTCCGGACATCTTCTTCCGTCGATTGGGAAGTTGCCTCAGTGGGGAGATTGGCGTCCCCCGGGTTGAGGGATTGAAGGTGGCGTTGAGCAAGACGATCAGCGGTGGCTCTGGGGATTTCGTGTTCGCGCAAAAATCCTGACCATTGGCCGTCGCGGCCGGGGCTTACGAGCAACTTCTTCGTTTTGTAAAGCTGCTCGCCCAATCTCGCCCGAATGTCGCGAAGCTCTTCCTTTGTTGCTCTCGCCGTCCTTTTTGCGTTTTGGTGTGCAGACCACAGACTGCCGATTTCGTCGTTTCGCTCGATCTCCGGTTCCACCATTTCAGGTGCGAAATCCGCGCTCACGGACTCGATGGTATTCGTTGCCTCGATAATCTCTAGCATATTTGCCTCTCCGGTTTTAATTTGGGAGCGGAATCGCCTCGGCGAAACTGCTCTTATTGATGAGGCAGGAATTGCGTCAATTTTTCGGTTGGCGATTTCGCGGAGCAACTAGTTCCTCAGCCATGCCGAGTAGTAGGCCCACATTAGCTGGGGACTCCATCAGTCAATTCCCTATGGGGTTGTGGGTGTTCCAACAGGAAGGGTATTTCTGTAGTTATCTACTCTTACTCTCTCTTTGACTGATATCTCTTCTACCCTGTTGGAAACAAGAAGCTTGAGCGTCAGTCATCGAATGACAGATCAGTCATCAAGTTGACTTATGGCGTGATGGGCATCAGTCAACGGTCCTGACAGATCAGTCATTCTCTTGACTGATGGATCATCGCTTTTGCCTCGACCGACCTCGCCGACATGGCTGGTCGGCATCCTTGGCCGGGCTCTCCAATCTCGCGCAATGGGCCGGTGCGGCACAAAACAAAAGGCACTGGTACCCCTACCAGTGCCCCCGAACGAACGATCCGATCACGACTAAGTGTCTTCACTTATGAAACGGGTAATCCGTTTCCGTGCCCCGCATCCTCGGAGCACCGCCGGGGAGCCCTGAAAACAAAATCAAATTTCATTGTCATTTTGTAAGTGCCTGATTGGTCATCAACTTATAGCGGATCGACAGTTACACGAATTTGTTTTGACTTCCGAACACATAGATAGAACCGCCATTCAAAACACCGAATGGCAGCTTGAAGTGAGAAGGAAGAGCGAACGGACACCAGACGCACTGTGGCTACCCACCACGGCAACCCCAAAAGGCGAATGCGCGAGGCGTCCATAACAAAAACGAACGAGAGTATACCCCAATGGGCAAAATCAAAGAGTTTTACGAAGAAGAGATTTTCGCAAACTACATCAAGAACCTCAACCTCAAACCCACACCCAGCACCCAGTTGGTTGCAACCGACGACCCGGATTTCACGAGCTACTTCAAGTGGATGGACGAGGAGATCGAGTCGCTGGCGAAGGCCGTGGATCGCGGCTAACAGAATAAAGCAGACCGATAGGCGGCACAGTGATGGAGCCGCCTTAGGTCTCCGAATCAGTTGAAAGAGGAAGAAGGATAAATGGCATCAACCAGCAAGATCGCAACACTAAAACGGAAACTCGTGGATTACCGCCTGCAACTCGAAGTGAGCGTGGCTCTGTTTGTGGCGGCCAACCCTGAGTTGTCGTATCGCCAGATCGGGGAACGAGTCGGATACCCGGCGTCGTCGATTTGCGAGATCGCCAAGAAATACGGCAAGAATCGCGGCTCAAAGAACACAAGCACGGAAATCATTTAACGAACGGGCACGGCGACCCTGTAGGAACGAAGCCGAGCCCAAAGGACGAACGATGACATTCTCGGAAAAGGCACTCCCATACGCACATCTCGGCATCCCCGTGTTCCCGTTGGAACCGCGTGAAAAGAAGCCCGTCTACGGATTGGACTGGGACGCGGAATGCACCACCGACAGCGACAAGATCAATCAGTGGAACACAGTGAATCCGGATTACAACTGCGGGCTCGTGGCCATGCCGGACGGCGTGTTCTTCCTCGAATTCGACCAACGCTCACTGGAAGAGGAAGCCGAGAAGCTAGGAGTCAGCGTCCCGCAAACCCGCGTCCACTTGAGCGGCAAAAATGGCAAGCATTGGGTATTCCTTCATAACGACCGCAGCCGTCAGATCGGGAACCGCAGCGCGGTGGCCAGGGGGGAAGAGTGGTTTTCCATGCGGGCCGATACGAAATACGTCGTCGCGCCGGGCTCCATCCACCCCGAAACCAGCAGGGAATACATCATTCTGAGTGATGCTTTGCCAGCCGAAGCGCCGGATTGGGTTCTGGACTTCGTAGAGAGAAACACTATCAAGCCTGCGAAGTCCAAAGATACCGTGCCAGTGACCGACAACTTCGATTTCGATGATCTGATGGACTTTTTCGGCATCTCGATCCGGTTCACCAAGGATGAGTTTTGGCAGGTATGCGAAGTCTGTCCTGTCGCGGGTCACCTGCATGAGCAGTCCACCCTTACGGGGTTTCATTGGGACGGCAACAGCCTCGGGTTCAACTGCTTCGCGGCTTCGTGCCCGGCGAATACCGAGGGCAAGAACGGCAAAATGACCATCGGCGAAGTAGTCGCATACCTCAACAAGAAAAACGGCGAATTCTATCGCGGGGAGATTTGGTCGTCCGACGAGATTGATTTCAACGATCCTCGCTTCGAGATCGATGAAGTCGATTTGGACGGAGTGGATGAACTCATAGAGTCCTCGCAAGCTCCAGAGGCGCAGCTTCCCGTTACAGAGGAAGCCAAAAAAGAAGGGCCATCATCCACCTCGGAGGATTGCTTTAACGCTCTCGTCGCAGAGATCGCGCCGTCCGAACCTTTGCCTATGCCCGAGTCGTTGTCCATCGATGATCCGGCGAAGCACGATGGCCTCCATTTCCCCGGCGACTGCGCCATGTACGGCAAGCTGAAGGAAATGGCGTTGAAACATCCGCGCCTCCAGCTTGGGTGGCTCTATCCGTCCCTGGTGGCCGTCGCTTCCACGCTGAAAATCGAAGACGCGGATCACAATGTCCGCTCCAATATCTACGTTGCCAATCTGGGAGAGGTTGGCTACGGAAAAACCGTATGTGCGGATACCGCCGTACGCGCAATCTTCATACCCGGATCGGAGACCGCGATCATGGAAGAAACGCCGTCGTCCGACCGCGGCCTGGCCAATATGCTCGGGGACGAAGACACCACCAGCAGACTGCTGCTCTCTGACGAGTTCCGCTCGGTGATGCAGAAGTGCGCCATCCAAGGCTCTGCATTGCCGCAGATGATTTGCCAACTTTGGTCGAAAGACAAGGCCGGCGTAGCGGACAAGAAGGGCAAGCAGGCCTGCTTCGCGATATTGAGCATACTGGGAAACATTGCCTGTAAAGACCCCTCTGAATTTGCAAAACTCTTCGGTTCCAATACCGTATCGGGCATGGCGGATCGGTTCATCTTCGGATTCTCCACCGTGTTCGTGAAGTATCGCCCGCCGCAGGTCCGGCGCGAGATATTCGACAGCCTCAAACCTGTTCGTATTCCCGACTGGGTGTGGGACGCGAAGGACGAATGGGCTGAGCGGAATCCAGAAGCCCGCCGCCGCCTTGCGGAGCACGCGCTGCGAATCTCCCTTGGCACCGCCGCCGTGAACGGCGACAGGGAGATCACGAAGAAATGCTTCGAGGCCGCTCTGCGGTTCATGGAATGGCAGGAAAGAATCAGGGAAATCTACCGTCCGGGTTTAGCGGAGACCAAGGAAGCGGAAGCCTTTGAGTCCGTATATTCGGCGCTCTGGGAACGCTGCAAGAAGCAGGTCGGCGAAGGAATCTCGCCAAAGGGAGCCGAGGAGATCACGAAGGACAAGCAGGAACAGTGTAGGCTGCTGCACTTTGCCCAAGTCGTCAACGCGAAGTCTTACTATCGCCGATACGCTGGGCTGATTGATCGCGTCAGGGCATCGATGGCACACAACGGATTAATTGAAGAGATTCACGAATACGAAACCGATGAACGCGGTAACGAGAAAAAGGGTAAGAAGACGCCCTTCGTCAGGCTGCGGGGCAGGATCAAATAAACGGCAGAACACTATGGAGAACGAGAACAACAACTACGCGCTGAACTTGCTCAAAACCCTTCGGACGCATGCGGGCCGGGGCGGTAAGGTACAGATGGAAATGAACGAGCTTTGTCGCGCTGCTGGCCTGGATGAGCCCGATGTGAGGGAGTGCCTCAGCGATCTCGAATGCCAAGGATTCATCACGACCGAAATCATTTGCCACATCAAGAAGGAATGGCGCTAGCTCAACTACTCTCCTCCGTAGCTCCTTTTCATCTAGATTCGAGCAGGTTCTTGTTGTCCACTTAAGCGGCGGATCGTTTCTTTGTCGTTTCCCGATCAACTGGCAAGAATGCTTCCGGCGCAATCCTTCGCGCCATCTCCTCCGTAACCACGCGGTAGTCGCCAGGCTTCATCAGCACACGTTCCTTCTCCCACTTTCCTCCTACGAAATGGCGTACCACAAATCTTGCGGTTGCTTTAGTTTTGCCGATAACCCTTACGAGCATTCCCGGCAGGGCGCGGTTTTCCAGATTCCATGTCATCAACCAGCCGCCCACAAAAATATTCTCTCGGTCACGGAATTTCGGGTCGGCGGAAACTTTCACTTCACCAACTCGATCATTTACAAAATTGTGGTCGGTATAGTCCTGCAAGTGCTTTGTGATCATCTCCTTAATGATTCTGAGATCAGGCTCATCAGCAATCGCCTTCCGCAGCACCTCAGGATCACTGTGAAGATTGCCATCGGGAGTGAAGATTTCGCTCCGCTGCTTTATCAGTTCTTTCGCGATCTTGTTTGCTTGCTGATTGGACAGTTCCATCTTCTTATTTTTGATCATGGACATTCCTTTCCTGCATCGGGCTCAGGCTGCGCCCTTTCCTTTTGCCAAAACTGACGATGTTGCGCCGGGGATCGCCGTCTTTTTCTTGGGGTTCGTGCCTATGTTTTTCCCAACAACCTCGGGGGGCTTACCCAGCATCGACAGTAAGTGCTCAGCCTCTCTGACCACGTCTTGCAACGCACGGACGGCGGCGGCGGGATCGAGAACAGTGGTAATTCGGACAAGGTCTCGCGCTAGCTTGATCCCGAGTGCCTCGATGTTGGCAGGCTTCGACTGCTGTGCGTTGGTGGAACTTCCGGACCTGCTGGAGCCTTTCTTGGTACCTCCTTCGTCGCGTTCGGTCTTGATCGTTTCCCCAAAGACAGCCAACTTCTTATCGGCCGCGGACAGGCTATACACCACAAACTTCCCGCGGTATTCAGTCCAGTCTGCAGCGGCGAAATTTTTCTTGTTGGTTTCCGCTGTCCGGTTCTGGTTCCCCGGCAAATCGGAACGCCACCTCGCTGCGAGGGTAAGACGCTGTTTGACCTCCCAGAACATCGCGATGTGCTCGTTGAAATGTTTTCGTTTCGCAGCTACCGCCCGCAAAAGACCGTCCGTGAGTTTGGTTCCTTCCTCGGCAATCGGTTGTTGGAGCTTTCCGAATTCTTCATCGGTGAGTTGTGCGAACTTCTCCAGTTGTTTGTCGAAGTCGTCAAAGTTAGCTCGCAGCCATTGCAACTCGGGGTTCACGGGAGTGACTTCTTGCGATTGGGAAGCTTTGGCGGCTCTTGGATCGACTGCTCCTTCTTTACGAGCAGTCACATCAGCGGAGACGCCGCCCACTGGTTTAGTTTTCGTTGCGCTCTTTTTTGCCATCTAAATTCCTCCTTCTACGGCATTGTTTGCTCGCCCTCGATAACCGGATACGCAATGTGAGGCATTCTGTATGGCTTGAAACCATTGACAGTAGCGTGCAGTGTGTAGTACACACTACTAGTAACATATCGGCATTGCCTGTGCAAGATAGGAGATTTTTATTGGGACAACATTTTGGGATCATGCTTCGGAACTGGCGCGCAGAACGCAAGATGGGATTGCGGACACTTGCAGACAAAGTAGGGATGAGTTTCACCTACCTCGCAAAGATAGAGCGAGGAGAACTGGGGCCGCCTAGTGAGGGATTGCTGCTTCGGCTCGCTCGGGCGCTTGGGCGACCCTCAGGGGAACTCCTCAATGCAGCGAAGCGATTGTCTGCCGACATGGTTCGCGTTGCTCAGCGACACCCTACTCGTTACGCACAGCTGCTGCGAATAACGAAGGACCTGTCAGCAGAAGAACTCGATAGTGTCATTGATCTTGTCGGCAAGGAAGTGATCAGGATCAACCGGAAAAAGAAGGATTAGAAACCACGGACCCCCTCCAGGGCCGGAGCCCTCGGAACGAGCATCTTCTCATGGCAGCAAGTCTCGAACAACCCGAACCATTCGTGGATGCCATTAGAGCCGCTGAATTTCTCAGCCTGCGACCCCGACGCATCCTTGAATTGGCTCGCAGGCAGCAGATTCCCGCTCATCCCGTGGGTGCTGGAAGGCGCAAGCAATGGCGTTTCCGTCTCTCGGAATTAGCCGCTGCCATAGTAGGAACTAAGACTACAATCGCAGGCGGCAGTCCCTTGGCTCCGAAAGGGAAAAAACAACATGGAGCATAAGGGAAGTTTAAGAGAAGAACGACGAAAGGACGGCGCGGTTTGGGTTTTGCGTTTCAAGGCGACGAGGGCGAGCGACGGCAAGCGCGTGGAACGATCTCGCGTCGTGGGCTCGGTGGAGAACTTTCCAACCAAGGCGCAAGGATACAAAGAGGCCGAACGTCTGAAACTTTACACCATCTCACCGGGGTCGAAACAGGGCAAGCTGACCTTCAAAACTCTGGCAGAGGCCTATCTGCAAGAGTTGAACGAGAAGCCGAAGTCAGCGAAGCGCAAACCAAAGGCGGCGTCCACAATCGAAGATCGAGGACGCATCATCAACAAGCGGCTGATACCAAGATTTGGCGGAAAGGAGGCGCTGAAGATCAAGCCGAGCGAAATCAAAAACTGGCTAGAGGATGTTCAGGACAAAGAGGATTTGGAAAATCCTACGATAGACAAAATCCGAAATGTCATGCATTTGATCTACGTCAGTGCTCAAGCCAACGATTTGATTCCCCCTACCCTCGAAGCCAATCCACTGAACCATGTGCACATCAACACCACCAGCGAATACGAGGCGCTTCTTGTGACGCCACGGGAAGCACGGGCAATCATCTGCCTGATGAAAGCATTCGAACGGTTGCTGACGGTCTTGATTGCGGTGACGGGACTACGGATCGGGGAGGTGTTGGCGTTGCGTTGGGCCAACGTGGATTGGGACAAGTGCTTGATCTACGTCTTGAGCAATTTCGTCCGTGGCGTATTTGGAGAACCGAAGTCGAGAGCCAGCAAACGGCCGGTAGTGCTCCATCCAATCGTGATGGGTCTCCTGAAAACTTGGCGGGAGACTACGGCCTATGCGGGCGATCAAGATTTCGTTTTCGCCAGCGAACGCCTACGAGGACGAGGCCCACGGGTGCCAAATATGCTAGTCGAAGACCATTTACGACCAGCAGCCGAGCAAGTGATCGAGATTCCGAGGGGTCACAGGTTCGGCTTTCACAATCTCCGGCATGGGTTGGCATCGTTTCTGGTGGAAGTCGGCACCGACCCCAAGACCATACAGGATTCGTTGCGTTGGGCAGACCCGAACATCTTGCTGCGCACCTACGCTCACAGTCGCTTGGACAAACGGAGGGAAGCCCAGGACAAAATGGTAGCTGCTATGGGGTTGAACGCATCCACGGTGCACCTGATTCAATAGCCGTGGGCGACCTACCGTGGGTGATTTGAAGGTGCTGGTTTTCACGTTTCCGCTAAGTGCTTTGGAATGTGGTGGCCAGGGACGGAGTTGAACCGCCGACGCCAGCCTTTTCAGAGCTGCACTAAGCTGTAGTTTCAATAACTTCAATGCCTTCAGGTGGCCGCATAACTACCTGAAAAGTCGTGAAAGACACGCGAATCGTGGGTTGAAAAAGAGGGTTCAAAACATCAATGCACGATCCAAACATTGCGCAATGCTGCCGACAAAATCTTGCAATTGTTTTTGTGCCGCATCAAAGGAACTGCAGTGAAGAAAGCAGAATGCCGCAGATGCATTTCGGCTTCGGCAGGGAAGTGGTGCTGACTAATCGGTACTGCGGATCCATTACAAAGCTCATCTATTCAATTCGTTCAAGGACTTGAATCACTGCGAGGGTGCCCAAACCTTGGGAACTACAACAAGACCACGAATGAATGGATTGAAGAGTGGATTGTATCCGAAGTGATTCTGCAAGATTCTTGTGAATTTTATCGCACGATATTCTCCGCTGCGCAGATTAAGGGTCGCATCTCGGAGCGGTGAATTCCCGCTCATCGAACGCTGACAGAAAATCGTCATGGAGTTAATCCCTCGGACTTGCGGTTTGTTCAGTCGAGTCGACGAACACAATTCTTACTTGTAAGAGCCCGAATAAGTAGCTTCGAAAGCAAGCAAGAGAGGATTCAAGGACGGGGAAGCTCGGGAATGCATGGCCCCTCGGCGGCCAACATTGCCAACTCGAGAGAGTGACAGACGGTGCCCTGAATTCGATAATCCGCCACTTTTCCACCATCCTGCATTGCTGCCCAAGGCCTGTGCCCAACGAATCACGCGCGCTGCCGCGTTTCTTGGAGATCTTAGGAAGTACGTTGAACGGGGCCTGGGTAGATGCGATACTCGGGTCTTTCAATGTCGAACCCAGCTGAAAGATTGCCATCCGTCGTATGTGAATGCGGCGCGACGATTGTCTCCGACGAGTTCGTTCCGAGCTCACGTGGTGGCGCACCAAACGCTTCCGGCTTCGATAGTTGTCTGCGGCGGTGCCAAGTGTGCGGGATTGGCTTTTCCAACTGCAAGAATCCTTCCGAAATCATAACAATCCTGCGCGATGCTTTCGATGGACTGCCCGCCTACGTCGCAGAGGGCTGCGACCGCGCACTTGTTGAGTGTCTCAATCAATCGCACGTTAGAAAGAAGCAGGCTGACTTTCAATCTCTAAGCTCTGAGGATCATGTGTCTTGGACGGTGATGCGTTTCTTGCAGCACGAGCGATTGCTCGGCCAGGTGTTCCGACACTCTGACATCGAGCCGGTGTTGCTGATATGGGGGGTGCCCGTCCCGAACAGCAACTCCGAAGGCTGGGCACTCCGCCAAAAGATCATCACTGTTTGCGATCATCTGAAGGAGCAACCGAGATTCCACTCTGAACCGGATGTTTTGTTGGACTTTGGTGAGGCGGGGATCGTCCTCGTCGAGGCGAAGTTGTGGTCGCCGAACGAGTTCAAGGAACAAAGCTATGGAGGGTGGGTGAAGTATTTGAAGCATGCGGCATTCCGGGACTCGGACTCCGCTCGCGCCATCGGTTATTACCAGCTTGTTCGGAACTGGCGGATCGGTTGCGAGCTAGCCGGTGAACGACCCATCACGCTCGTCAATCTTGGTCTGGGGTTCACCCGTGATGAAGCCAGAAAATTGGCATGTCTCCGACTCTCGCTAAGGACGTCGTTTCGTCGACTGTTTGTCGTTCGACGTTGGAGCTCACTTCTAAGGGGAGTCACTGTTCCGACTTGGCTTTCCGAGTACTCTCGTCGGCGGACTCTCGCCTTGGCGGAGTGATTGGAACCTCCGAAGCCAGAGCCAGAGCCAGAGCCCGAACCCCTAGTCCTAACTCCTACTCGTCCGTTTGCCTTCGCTGAAAGATAAAAACGCGCGGTTGCGGACCCATTCCCAGCCCCAGGCATCCCCAGGAATGGGACATCAACCAGTACTAAGTTCTGCAGGAAACCAGATTCGCGAACTGAAGCTGATGGTGCAACGGATGGCTAATCAAGGCCCGACGGTGCACGTTAATTCGCGTGGAAGGGCGCACAAGATACAAGAACGGATTCGCGTAAACGCGTCAACGGGCGCCCCGCAGGATAACGAAGATCCGGTTCTGGATCGTGGTTTGCCTGATCGCTTCATCGTCCACTCGAGTGGACGATTCAAAGTGGGAGATTACGCGCAACTCATTGATTCCAATCTTCGATTAACGAAAGGCATTTTTGGATTACGAGTTAGGCGCGATACCGGTTTGTACGCCCCCCGGGGGAAGTCCCGCGCCGGAGTCGGAACCGACGGCAAAATTGCTCGTCTGTTTTACCTCGGTGAAAGACAGGAACGCAATGGTTCCCTTACCGAATGACCCCATTATCGCGGCGGCGCGGTTCTTTTCGCCGACATCCTGATCGATGTTGCAAACGAGTTGTGTAAGGCACGTTTCAGGACAAATCGTGCAACCTCCGGATGCGCGTTGCGCCGATGGACATTTGGTACGCCCAGTACGAGCTCTCGGCGAGTCGCAAGGGATTTATAAACAGTAAGATAGGTTGCCCCGAGAGTCTTCGCAGGCCTCGCCACGTTCGTCGCCGACGGTGGTCTCGACGTCGGCCGGGGGTATCAAAATGTAGCGGACATGTCGCAATTCAGGAGGGCAACATTAGCCCCTTGAGAAGAAAATGGGATCGGTGTGTCTGCGACCAAGCGGGACGTCTATTAGCCATTCTGCTGGAAAACCTCCATTGACGGAAGCGATGGTGTATCAGCGGGCGAAGGAAAGGCACGGCGTGGAGGCAATGGCGTGGGCGGTCGCAAGAGGAGCCGCAACATCGCGTAAACGCGTCAATGAGTGCACCCCGCAGGATAACGAAGATCCGGTTCTGGATCGTCGTTTGCCTGATCGCTTTGTCGTCCACTCGAGTGGACATTCAAAACGGGAGATTACGCGCAACTCACTGATTCCAATCTTCGATTCACAATTTCTGGGGTTCGAATCAGACGCGATTCCGGTTTGGACAGACTGTTGAAAGCTGAGCCGCCTCCGACCCGCCGGGGTAAGTCCCGCGTCAACGCGCTCGTTCAGATTCCGACAATGATTCAGACCATGGTTGGGCTCGTCGTCATGTCCAAAGCGGAGCGTGCGCGACTGGCGCGTTTTCAGCATTTCAACGACGAAACGAGGGGTTACGATCGCATTCAGGCCACGCGACCGAAGACTCTGGCATACGGGCTGACCGATTCTCCGGTCGGGCAACTCGCCTGGATAGTGGAGAAGTTCAAGGAATGGGTCGATCCAGCGGCTGCGCTGCCAGAAGACGCAATCAGTCACGATCACATTCTCACCAACGTCAGCCTGTATTGGTTTACCGGCACAGCGGGTTCGTCGGCCAACCTGTACTACGAGA
>Ga0302320_10023324_pt1 | contig 12148 bp, 12 predicted proteins | sample Bog_T0_3_FD_202130 | JGI IMG/M metagenome (GOLD analysis project Ga0302320, IMG submission 202130) | Peat permafrost microbial communities from Stordalen Mire near Abisko, Sweden - Bog_T0_3 | ecosystem: Environmental > Terrestrial > Soil > Wetlands > Peat | place: Sweden: Abisko, Stordalen Mire...
CGGTTCAATTCCCGGGCGGGGGTGGCGTGCCCGCGGCGCGTTGCGGTTTAGTGGCCAAAGTTGAATCATATGCATGTGGGGCTGTGGCCTTCGTTGTTGAATCCGCTGGGGGGGCGGGATCGGGCATGGTGGGATATTGCTAATGGGAAGCTGCCGGAGCAACTGGCGGCTCTGTTTCCCTTTGAGTCGACGGCGTGGACGCAGTGGAAGGCGCGACCGGCGCGGGACTTGAGCGGGGGCTGGGTGGTGGTGGGACATGTGCCGGGAGGCAAGGATTTTTATGGGTCGGCGCGCATCGAGCGGTTGGCTGACGGTGATTACTCGGCGCACTATGAATTGGCGGATGTGGCGGGCATCGCGATGAACGGCGAGTCGAAGGCCATCGTGTACACGGGCTATGAGTGGCGCGGGCGGGCGGAGCTGGGGGGGCGTTCGCTGCGTGAGGTGTATGCGGTGTCGGAGGATGGCAATCGGATCTCGGGTCGATGGTTCGATGCGGATCACGCGGAGGATGGGGGCGAGTGGACGGCGATTCGCGAATCGGGAAGCGCCGAAGTGTTGGCAGTACTGCCGCGGTCGGTGCGGGCGGGATCGGCGGGTACCGTGATCATCGTGGGCAATGGGCTTGGCGCAGCGGCGCATGGAGCGGGAGCGGCGGGCGGGGTGTCGCGGCGCGCCGCGGCAGTGTCGTTCGGCGAAGGTACGGTCGCTACGAACGTGCAGCGAGATGCGCATAGCGTTCGGGCTTGGGTGAGTGTGGCGGCGGATGCGACGCCGGGGTTGCGGACTGTGTCGTCGGGCGGGGCGACGGGGCAGTTGGCGGTGTATCGGCAGATCGATCAGATCGATGTGCTGCCAAGTTATGGCATTGCGCGGTTGGGCGGCGGGCGGGTGGCGCCAGTGACGGCGCAGTTCGAGGCGATGGCGTCGACGCGGTTGCCGAGCGGCGAACTGCTGGCGCTGGGTCCGGTGGCGGCGGAGTGGTCGTCGATTCCTTTCGACGCGGAGGCGAAGCGTACCGAGGATGAGAAATTCGCGGGGCATTTCGATGGGCGCGGGTGTTTCTCGCCGAGTTCGGCGGGGCCGAATCCGGCGCGTGAATATTCGGGTGACAATGTGGGGAACTTGACTGTGGTCGCGCGGCCGCGGGAGGGTGAGCGTGGGGTCGAGGGGCGCGCTCACTTGGTGGTGACGGTGCAGCGTTGGAATACTCCGCCGATTTACTGAGATTCTGCGGATCACTGGGGTCCGGGCGATTGACTGAGGTCCTATGCAAATGACTGCCGAGCGATTGGAATGGAATTCTTGGAACGGGCATCTGGTGAGTACGGAGGCGGACACGTACTTGTTGCATGTGCCGACGACGGCGGTGTTCGGCGTGGATTCGCTGGGGCTGTCGGTGATCGAGCATTGCCGGGAGGCGGGGGGACATAGCGTCGATGAGCTGGTCACTTTGCTGGGCGACCGACATGAGCCGGGGCGGGTGCGGGCGTTCGCGGCGGAATTGCGCAAGCTGGAAATGCTGCAGCCGGCGGGGAGTTTGAGGCCGATCAATCCGAACAGCGTGAAAGTGAACTCGTATCCGTTGAGCACGCTGGTGCTGAACGTGAACACGGGTTGCAACTTGTCGTGTACCTACTGCTACAAGGAGGATCTGGCGAAGCCGGCGGACGGGCGCAAGATGGATTTCGTGACGGCGGCGCGCAGTGTCGACTTGTTGCTGAAGGCGGGGGCGGCGCGGGACAAGGTGAACATCGTGTTCTTCGGCGGGGAGCCGTTGAGCAATGTGGCCTTGATCAAGCAGGTGGTGGGCTATGCCGAGGTGGCCGCGGAGCGCGCGGGCAAGCACATGGATTTTTCCATGACCACGAATGCGACGCTATTGACGCCGGCGTTGATTGATTATTTCGATGCGCATCGGTTTGGTATTTCGGTGTCCATCGATGGGCCGAAGGATGTTCATGACCGACATCGCAAAAGTGTCGGGGGCAAGGGGACGTATGAGGTGGTGGCGCGCAAGGTGCGGGTGTTGCTGGAGCGCTATCGCTCGCGGCCGGTGGGTGCGCGGGTGACGTTGGGGGGCGGAACCACGGAGGTGGAGGCGATTCATGCGCATTTGCGCGGCGAGATCGGCTTTCATGAGGTGGGGTATGCACCGGTGACGGCGGCGGCCGAGGCGGGCCATGCGCTGTCGGATGCGGAGCTTAAGGAGGTGCATCGTGCCTTTGAACGCTTGGGCGAGGATTATCGGTGCGCGGCGCTGCGCGGCGCGAATAATGGCTTTTCGAATATGCATCAGTTGATGACGGACTTGCATGAGGGGCGGCGCAAGTCGCTGCCCTGCGGCGCGGGGGTGGGATTGCTGGCGGTGGACGGCGACGGCGAGCTCAATTTGTGCCATCGCTTCACGGGGTCGGATCTGCCGACCTTCGGCAATGTGACGGAGGGTATCGACGGGGAGCGCTTGGGTGCTTTCATCGATAAGGCCATGGACCGGGGAGGGACGCATTGTGAGACCTGCCGGATACGGAATTTGTGTGCGGGGGGGTGTTATCACGAGTCGTATTCACGCTTCGGCGATGCGCACCATCGGACCTATCACTACTGCGACTTGCTGCGCAGCTGGGTGGATTTCGGTGTGCGGGTGTATGCCGACGTTCAGCGCCATAACCCGGGATTTTTTACCCGCCACCTGGAACCGAGGAGTGCTCTGTCATGAGCGAATTGAAACCGACCAATCATAAGGCGGAGCTGTTGCTGGACGCGGTGGCGGAGGGGCATGTGGCGGAGGTGCTGGCCATGGAGACGGTGGCGGGGTGCGCGACGACGTTCGATCCGGGCTGGGAGGTGGATCCGTTCGGGGGCGTGGCGTCGTTGTGCCAGCCCATGGAGGCGGATTTGTATGGCTGTTCGGATCCGTGTTGGTGGCCGGCGCAGGTGCCGGACACCATGGGTACTTATCCGGGATGGGATGCGGGCAAGCCGTCGGCACCGGGGGATTGGCGCGATCTCGATTCTGTGTTTCCGAAGAAATGAGCGGGAGAGTCAGGATGTCATCGGTACGGTCGGTTTGGGCTTGGGTCGGCGCTGCGCTCGGGTTGTCGGTGCTCTTGGCGTGCGCGGCGCACGCGGGCGATTTGTTGGTCACTGCCGCCAAGCCGGATCAGTTGTTCGTGATCGATGCGGCGAAGCGCAGTGTGCGGACGGAGCATCATATTGCCGGCACCGAGGGCCAGATTTTTACCACGTTGATATCGCCGGATCAGCGTACGGCGTACTTGCTGGTGGACAAGATGGAACGGATCGTGGGGGTGGATCTCGCGAGCGGGCGCGAGGTGTTTCGCGCGGACCTATCCACGCCGGTGGAGCGGGTGAAGGATTTCTTTGCGATGGCGCTGACGCCGGACGGCAGGGAGCTGCTGGTGTATGAGTTACCGACGGAGCTCAAGCCCAGTGAATATGTGGTGAAGGAGCCGCGCTTTGCGGTGTATCGCACCGATGCCGGGGTGGCGGCGAAGCCGGTGCGCAGTTTCGCGGCGCCGCGCCGCATTCATATGGTGTTGATGCGGCCGAACGGACGCAGCTTCTATGCGTTGGGCTTCGATTTGTATGAGTACGATTTGAAGTCGGGGAAGCTGTTGGAGACGCGGGGCATTCAGAAGTGGGCGATGGCGGATCACTCGCAGCCGGACTTGCTGGCGTTCTGGCCGGTGACGGAGCCGACGGGGGTGTTTACCAGTCCGGTGTATTCGGATCTCAAGCAGGGCGACAAGACGGTGCCGATGACGGCGCTGATGTCGCTGGATTTGAAATCGGGTGCGCTGTCGTATGCGGACTTCGAGCCGCTGTCGGCGTTAATTTTCTCCACGGTGCTGAGCCCGGACAAGAGCCACGCCTATGGGGTGTATTCGACGCTGTCGAGCATCGATGTGGCGAATCATCGGCTGGATAAGCGGGTGTCGCTGGATCACACCTTCTATGCGGTGAATGTGTCGTCGGACGGGCGCGAGGTGTACACGGGCGGAACCAATTGCGACGTGGGGTTCTACGATGCCGCGAGCTTGGAGAAGAAGGCGATTTTGAAATTGCCGGGGTGCAGCGATCAGACGCTGTCGACCTTGCGTGTCATCCACGATCGGTAAATCTTTGGGGATGCGCTCGCTGTTGTGGCCGCATGTGCGGCCGCAGCTCGGCCTGTTGAGCTTCGCGTTATCGCTGGCACTGGTGATGGCGGCGCTGTCGGCGGCGCAGCCACTGCTCACGCGCATGGTCATCGATCAGGGATTGATCGGGCGGCAGTTTCCGCGATTGGTGGAGGCCTGCCTCGGCATGTTGGGGCTGGGCGCGGTGGCGTTCTTGCTGGGCGGCGTGCACCGGGTGATTTATGTGCGCGCGTCGGGACGGGCGTTGTTTTCGCTGCGCGGTGCGGTGTATGCGCATTTACTGCGGGTGTCGCCGCGGCGGTTGGCGCGGGTGCCGGTGGGCGATCTGGTGAGCCGGCTGGATGGGGATATTGCCGAGGTGCAACGCTTCGGTACGGATGCGGCGGCGTCATTCATCAGCAGTGTGCTGACCTTGGTTGTGGTGGGTGCGGTGATGCTGGGACTCTCTTGGCGGTTGAGCTTGCTGGTGGTGGCACTGCTGCCGCTGCAACTCGTGGTGCGGCAGTATGCGCGGCCGCGCATCGAGGCGAGTACGCGCGCCTTGCGGGAGGCGGCGGCGCGCGTGAGCGGGTTTTTGGTGGAGACCTTGGCGGGTGCGCGCTCGGTGCAGGCGGCGGCGGCGGAGGAGGTGGAGGGCCGGCGGTTGGATGCGCTGGGTGCTGCGTACCTGGGGCGGGTTCTGCGTCAGCAATGGGTGACTTATTCGACGGGATCGCTGGCGGGATTCTTGGGGCATGTGGCGACGGCGGCGACTTTCGTGCTGGGTGGGTGGTATGTGCTGCAGGGGCACTTGAGCGTCGGCACGTTGGTGGCCTTCGTGGCCTATCTGGGGCGCAGTGCCGGATCGGCGGCGTCCATGGCGGCGCTGTACACGGGGTATCAGCGGGCGCGGGTGAGTCTTACTCGCGTGGAGGAATTATTGGATCTGCCTTGCGTGTCGGAGTCGCCGCGGGCGATTGCGGTGCCGGCGGATGCGCGCGGGGCGTTGCGCTTCGAGTCGGTGAGTGTGTCGGCGTTTATCGAGGGTCGGCCCGTGCTGGATGGCGTCTCGGTGGATATTCCTGCGGGCAGCAAGGTGGTGTTGCGGGGTGCGTCGGGCGCGGGCAAGTCGACCTTGGCGGATTTGCTGCGTCGGTTCGTGGATCCGGATTCAGGAAGGATTCTGTTGGATGGCCGGCCGCTCGAGGAGTATCGATTGGCGGATCTGCGCCGGCGCATCGTGGTGGTGGAGCATTCGCCGGTGCTATTCCGGGGATCCATTCTGGATAATTTGCGGTATGGGCATGCGGAGGTGGATGAGTCCACGGTGATCGAGGCTGCGCGTCAGGCCTTGGTGGATGAGTTCGTGAGGGTTCTGCCTGAGGGCTATGCGACGCAGGTGGGGGAGGGGGGCTCGGGATTGTCGACGGGGCAGCGGCAGCGCATCGCGATCGCGCGGGCGGCCTTGGCGAAACCGTTGATCGTGGTGTTGGATGAGGCTACGAGCGGATTGGACGTGGACGCGGCGCGGGCGGTGCATCGTTCCTTGGATGCAGCTTTTCCAGAGCGGACTCGACTCGTGATCACGCACCGGGCCGGCGATGTCGAAGGGACCGATGCTTGTTGGCAACTGCAGGACGGGCGATTGCGCCCGGCGTTGCTGGTGGGATGAGGGTATGAAGACATTAGGACGAGAGGGTATGAGTTGGCGCGTGGCGCTCATTGATAGTTGCGGGGAGTGGCCCGGGGCGGTCGAGGCGGCGGCGTTTGTGGATGAGAGCGCGGGCGCGGGCGCGGGCGCGCAGCGGGGCGCGCGGGCGGTAAAGCGCTGCGCGACGGGGACGGATGCGACGGGTCATGGATCGCGCTTGGCGCGGCTGCTCACGGACGATGGTGCCGTGTTCGAACTCCTGTTGGGTCAGGTTTTCTTAGGGACGAGGCCGGCGAGTGCGGCGGCGGTTGCGGCGGCCATTGACTGGGCCGTGGCGGGTGATGCGGATCTCATCCATATGAGCCTCGGCCTGGCGGCCGATCGCGCGGTGCTTGCGGCGGCGGTGTGGCGCGCCGTTGCTGCGGGGTGCGTTGTGGTGGCGTCCGCGCCCGCGCGGGGCGGTGTGGTTTATCCCGCGGCGTACGCAGGCGTGATTCGGGGAACGGGTGATGCTCGCTGCGCGCCGGGAGAGTTGTCGTGCTTGGGGCTCGGTTTTTTTGGGGGATGTCCCCGGTGGGTGGTGGGCGGAGCGGAGGAATGCACCGTGGCTGCCGGCGCCGGCGCCGGTGCGGGCATGGGTGCCGGCGCCAGCGTCGGCGCTGCGTGGGTCACGCGCAGCATAGTGACCGAGCCGAAATGGCGGGATGCACGCGACGTGATTGGCATGATGACGGCCAAGGCGACGTACTTAGGACGGGAGCGCCGAGGCCTTGTGTCGACGGTCTAGTCAGTTGCGCGCGCACGTCCCCATACGGTCAATGTGTCGCTGGTGGGATCCGCCGGCGTGTAGATGCGGGTGACATTCGACGCGCTGGTCAAAGGTCTCCGGCGATACGTCAAATAGCGGCAGCGACGATTAATTCAGAGGAACTCCCTCATTGATCTGGGCACAATCCATCCGCAGAACGCCGCGGTCGTTGAACACCAGCCCGTAGAACCGCAATGCGCTGCCGATCGCGACCGGATCCGAGTTGAGCATGCGTGTGCTGCTGTCGACGTACACCTGCACTTGATTGGGCCGGGTCAATCGTGTCGACTGCGCGGCCTGTACTGCAAGACTCGGGAATAGATCGTCACTCGACAGCTGTACCGTATAGACGGTGAAGTTGCCACTGACACTGCTCACAAGGACTGTGCCGTCAATGGTCTGTGGCATCAATGTGATGGTCGTCGCCGGTGCGTAGTACTCGGCACCGCAGCAGGTCACAAACGCCGGGGAGGAGAGATACACGTTCTGCCCGGGGACCATGCTGGACGCGTCGAAGGTGGCCGCGAAAGGTAGCTGCTGCACATTCGACAATTGGTCTGAAATATGGAACGTGGTGCTGGTGAAATCGTAGGCCTCCATATCCACCAGTCCGTCCTTACCCTGACCCTGAATCGGCCTGATGTCGACGATGGAGGTCGCCTGACTGTATACGGACAGGATAGGGCCTCTGCGCACATCCACCGCGGTCGGGTCTGCGACCGCGACCCGCGTCGCATGCACCGAGCCGTCCGCCTGGATCGCTCCATCGAGCTCGACGAACATCCCGACTTGCAACGAGGCGAGGTCCGAGAATCCGCGCAGTGCCGTGCCTGCGTCCATGCTCACTTTGAGGCTGGTTGCCGGCTGAGACATAGTCGAGGGCCGTTGCAGCACGAAGCTGGCGGAGGCGCCATTGACCGCGGTGACCGCACCGTCGAGCGAAAACACCGTATTGGTGGCCGAGCCCAGCGGGACATTGGCAATATCGAAGGAGCTCAGAGTGAAGGTCGGCCTGATCGCGTAGCCCGCGCCGGCTGCGCAGCTCGATAAGACCGCGGACTGCTGAATCTGCATTCGCAGGGTCAGTCCCATACTGTCGCCCGTGACCGAAATGGGTGTGGGCAGGCTCACCGTGACAAAAGGTGCCTGCACGTAGCCGTAGGCAAAAGTACTGAGTTGCAATCCGCCGTCCGCGTTGGGGCTTACGCAGGTGAATTGCGCAGCACCCACGGTCACCGTCGCCGACGTATAGGTGTCCGCAGGGAGCGTGCCGGTGATCATGGGCTCGACCAGACCGTTGAGGTGAACAAATTCGGCGCCCAACGATTGAGATACCAATGTCACTGACTTGCCGCTGCGGTTGGTCAGCGTAATGCCTAGTAGCGCGCCGAAATCCGTGAAATGATCGTTGGCATCGCTCGATAGAACGACGGTCACGTTCGTGACCGCCGGCGTGGGGTTGGTAGGGGAGTTCGCGGGAGCGGGAGCACTACCAGAGCCGCCCGAGCTACAGCCCACCATCAGCGCACCCCATGCCAGCCATGGCAATGAGCGCAACGCGTGCTTCGCCGCGTGCCCGGCGATGTTAGTCATGGGAGTAGCCGTCGACGAACGCCACTTCGTGTAATAATCCATTTTGAGCATCCCTCGGGATTCTGTTTTGTGTGCAGTATATGCGGGCTGCGCCCCAATCCGGAGACCCATGCACTTATCCACAGGCGTTCCCGCGGCAACGTGTGTTTCCCGTGGTCGATTTTGAAAATGTCAGCTGGGTGGCACTCGTCACTGTCTTGTTTACAGGCTCCCGGATATTCTTTGGCTACCATGCAGCGACGAATTGGTTTTCTGGCTCTGGCCGCGTGTTTCATTCTCGCCGGCGCGCTGCTTGACGGCGGCTACCGGCGGTCGACTCCCGGTTCCCTGCAGGCACAAGGAACAATCGTTGACTTCGAACGCGGCCACTCCAGGCAAGTCTATCCGGTCTTCGAGTTCAAGGACGCCGACGGCATGCCGCATCGGGTGGTGAACTCGACTCAGCAGGCCATTGCACGGTTTTCGAGGGGCGACTCGGTGCCGATCGCCTATTCGCGTATCGATCCGGAGCGGGCGCGCATCGACACGCTGTGGTTCAATCACCGCTGGGTAATTGGCGGGATAGTCGTTGGACTGGCGATTGTCATTCGCGCACTGGCCCGGGTCGACCTGAAGAAAAATCCAAATTAGGCCACGCCGGCCGCACTCGACCCAACCCGTCTGCCGGGAACGGCCGCTTCATGCCGACGAGTTCATTGTGATGAATTGCCGCTTTTGGCCGTTATGAATAGCTCTCCATAACGGTCATGAGCCGTCAGTGGCACTACTGATTTGAGTGCCACATAGCTGACCTCCGCGGCGCGCTGTAGAATGACCCGAACACAGACAGAGCGTTGCGCGAAGTATTCACAAGGATGACGACGATGCGACACGTCCTTATATCCCGATCAGGCATGCAACTGCGGTTAGTCCTGGCCTTTTCCCTTCTATGCGCAAGCCTTGCCGGCTCCGTGGCTGCCGATGAACCAAAAATCGCAGTGGCGTCGCACATCGATGCGGGGCGGCTGCGGGCGAACCTCGAACATCTGTCCGGAATCGGTAGTGACCCCGCCGGCGGCATTACCCGGCTCGGCTTTTCGCAGGCTGAGCTCGATGCGCGCAAATACACCGTTGATCTCATGAAGGACGCCGGACTCAGTGTGCGCATCGACGCGGCCGGAAACGTTTTCGGCAGGCGCGAGGGCTCGGCGAAACTACCCGTATTACTGTTCGGTTCACACCTCGATTCGGTACCGCGTGGCGGGGCATACGACGGCGCGATCGGCACGATCGGTGCGATAGAGGTCATTCGCGCGCTCAACGCCGCGCATGTCAAGACGCGGCATCCCCTCGAGGTCGTTGTATGGACGAACGAAGAAGGCCCGCATTTCGGCGTCAGTGCATTCGGTTCCAGCGTCGCGGCCGGCAGCGTAGGCACCGAGGTGCTGGACCGGAAGGACGAACAAGGCGAAACCGTGGCTGATTGGCTGCGACGATACGGTCAGGACCCCGGGCAGCTCGCCAGCGCCCGTATCGCGCCAGGGTCGCTGGCTGCGATCGTCGAGCTACACATCGAGCAGGGCCCCAATCTCGAGGAGGCTAAAATACCCATCGGCGTGGTGCAGGGCATTGTTGGCCTGAGGCGCTGGAAGTGCGTTGCAACTGGCACTGCGAACCATGCCGGCACGACGCCGATGACTAGGCGCCATGACGCACTCGCGACGGCCGCTCGCGAACTTCTTGCGGTGCGCGACAGCGTTCGCGCCGAGGACGGTCGCCAGGTCGGCACGGTCGGCTATCTCAAGGCCGAGCCGGGAGCGCCCAACGTAATTGCGGGCCGCGTGGAGTTTCCGTACGAACTGCGCGATCTTGACGCCGCAAAGATCGAGCGTATGTACGCGGCAACGCAGAAGCGTTTCACCGACATCGACCGTGAAGAGGGCACGACAACCGTTTGCACGGAAGTTAATCACATCGAGCCAGCCCTCAGCGATCCCCGCATTCAGGCCACAATTCGTGAGGCGGCGCGCGCGGCAGGGCTTGCGACTATGGATCTTCCGAGCGGAGCTGTGCACGACGCCGGGGAAATCTCGCGCTTGGCGCCTATGGGAATGATTTTTGTTCCCAGCCACGCCGGGATCAGCCATGCGCCGCAGGAGTTCACATCGCCCGGCGACATTGCCAACGGGGTCGAGGTCCTGTATCGCACGATTCTCTTGCTGGACAAAAAGCTGGGGGTATAGCCTACTGCTTCATTTCCACCAAGATTGCTTCCACGTCATCGAGGGCTTCATCGGAATGTGTGACCGGTGGCCTTATCAGTGCCTCGCCGGTCTTTAATTCGGAAATCTTCGTGCTGCCATCGGGCATCGTGTATTTAACCCTTCCCCCTTTGAGCACATACACCACCGTCGATGGGTGGGTATGGATGGGAGTCTTGTCCCCTCGGTGCGGCGCGTAGCGCAACACCCGCACTTTTTGGTCCTCCGCGAGGACCGTTAAATGCTTCACGCCATATTGCATGGCGTCCTGCCCGAAAACGGCTGGGCAAGAAAGCAGGATAATCGAGAGGGTTAGCGCTGCGACTTTATCCATTTTGAACATCCTTCTCAAGGCTTGGAGCACCATGTTAGCTCGCACTGCATACATCGTCAGCACGAGTTCCGACCCTCCGGCGACGATCGTCAACGCGGATTTTGGCGGCTCGACTATCATTGGCATCTTTAGCGTCGGTTCGGAGGGATGGAAATGACGGCGCGCCGGTCCGAAGTTCTGCTGCTACAACGTTTTACGGGCTGGACTTGGGTGGTTGTAGCTGTGTTATCTCTGTGCGGCTGCCTGCTCAATAACGTCGATGAAATCACTCACAAGACCGGCAGCTTTTATCGCACCCGGCGGAAAAGCTGTGTATTTTGCTGATTACGTATACGTCGGTAATCGTGTCGTGCAAATGCGCAGCAATCTTGGCGCGGCTCAGATCGCGGTCCAGTCGTTGCTTGCCGGCAATCTGGTATTGACGCAAGCAAATGCTGAGCCTGCTGTGACTCACGGGACGGTGTTTCTGTGTATGCCCTAAAAGTCTGCGGGAGTCGACACTTATGCCGCGGCGCGTCAATCACTGCCGCTTTCGTGCTTTCGTGCTTTCGTGCTTTCGTGCTTTCGTGCTTTCGTGCTTTCGTGCTTTCGTGCTTTCGTGCAGGCGATTCAGCGCTTGCAGCCGCGAGGTCGAGCGCGCATATTCCCAAATCCGCGCCCGGATCAACCGGGGGTGGGTTGCCCACTAATCAAGAACAAAACTATCACGGGAGACGGGCTATGGTAAAAATTGTGGCGATCGCTCTACTCAGCACGGTGTTCTTCGGCACTACCGCGTTCGCGGCAGATGCGGTCGACGGCACCTGGAACCTCAACGTTGCAAAGTCTAAGTTCAGTGGCACCGCGCCAAAGAGTGCGACGCGCGTGTACACCGAGAGCGCCGAGGGTACGACCCTCGATCAGAAGATAGTCGGCGCCGACGGCAAAGAAATGTCCATGCATGTGACTCTCGCGTACGACGGCAAGGACCGTCCGATGACCGGCAATCCCGACGCCGACAGCGGCGCCGGCAAGGCAATCAACGCGCACACCAGCGACTTCACGCTCAAGAGGGGCGGCACAGTGGTCGGCACTGTGCACCGCGTCGTGTCGGCGGACGGAAAGAGGCTCACGGTCAAAAACAAGGGTACGCACGCCGACGGCACGGCGTACGACGATACGCTGGTTTTCGACAAACAATAAGGCAGTGCAGGCGGGTGCTGGGGCCGCGCGTGCGGCCTCAGCCTTCTGCAATTTGCCCCGGAAATTTTTGTGACCGCCGGGGATACCGGCGATAAATCACACCCGCGGCTTTCTTGGGTTCCTTTGGCAACTCTGCGCACCGGGCTTGCAACTTCTCTGCGATTGCTGTGTTCTGGGTACAGACGGCCAGTCAAGAGG
>Ga0302320_10023325_pt1 | contig 12147 bp, 10 predicted proteins | sample Bog_T0_3_FD_202130 | JGI IMG/M metagenome (GOLD analysis project Ga0302320, IMG submission 202130) | Peat permafrost microbial communities from Stordalen Mire near Abisko, Sweden - Bog_T0_3 | ecosystem: Environmental > Terrestrial > Soil > Wetlands > Peat | place: Sweden: Abisko, Stordalen Mire...
GCGAAAGAACCCGTTAAATAGCGTCAGTTGAGGCAATCATTTCTGCCGAGGGGAGTGCGATGGACCGTAGGGGCTGTGAGAAGTATCAAGCGATGGAGGAAAGCTTCATCCGGCTGCGTTCAGAGACTGTCAGGAAAGTCCTATCTGGGGCGCTTTCTTACGACGAGCAGAAGAAACTGATGAAACTGGAAACGGATGCTCTTTACGATCTGTTCGTGCATAGGACCGATCACGAATGTGTCCGCCCGGGAGAGTAGTCCGTCTATCGGATTACGGGCAAACCCGGAAGTGACCTCTAGACGATATCTGTCGCCAACAGGGCTTTCCACTCACTATCCTGACGGCTCTTGATTCGCTGAGATCGCCCTGAACCCTCGAAACCTCTGCCCCTCGGGATTCCGAAAGGCTTAAGTTAACATACGATACGATTTTAGGGGCGGCTGCTGCATGTTGGAGCAGTGGTCCGCCTTGCGACTTCGGGCGGAATCCCGCCGGGGACGCCAAATCACTTCGGAATCTCCCGAGCTTTTCCGCACTTTTCCTTTAGTTCCAAAGAGTTCAATTCGAGCCAAACCCAAGAGTGCCCAGATTATCGGCACTTCTGCCCTGCCGCCAAGAATCTGGATAAGAACCTCAAGCCTCTGGACCGAAAGCATCCAACCCGGCACACAAATCAGCCAGCCCTGGCCAGCATCGACGGAGGCAAGGCGTAATACGTCGCGGAAGAAGGCCAGTTCCGCTTCGGGATTCCCTGTGTAGATTACGATATGCGCGCGTTGATCACGATGGAGCTCCGAAAGAAAGGCCCCGGAAGCTTCCGGGGCCAGTTTGTTTGTCGCTCGCGTTAGTGGCTGGCGAGAATCGTCGGTGCACCCTGCGTGTAATGAAGGACTGCGTTGGGGAGCACGCCGAGCCAGAGGGTTGCGATGAGGCTGATGGCGATGGCCAGTGCGACGCCGAGTTGAACTTTGGGAGCGGGAGCGTCGGTTCGTGGTTCAAACATGTACATGCGAACAATGAGGCGCAGGTAATAGTAGGAGCCCATACCGCTGTTCGCCACGCCGATGATGGTGAGCCAGATGAGATGTGTCCGGAGAGCGGCGCTGAAGACGTAGAACTTGGCGAAGAATCCGCCTGTAATGGGAATTCCGATGAGCGAGAGCAGAAAGAACGTCAGAGCTGCGGCTAGCAGGGGTGAGCGTTTTCCCAGTCCTGAATAGTCGTCAATCTGCGAGAAGCGCTCACCACTGCCGGCCATCTGGGTAATGACGGCAAATGCACCGACGTTCATGGCGGCGTAAGCGGCGGAGTAGAACATAGCGGCTGAAATTCCGAGTTCGCGATTGCTGGCCGAGGCGAAGGCGACCATCAGGTATCCTGCGTGGGCGATGGAGGAATAGGCAAGCATGCGCTTGACGTTGCTCTGCAGAATCGCGCCGAGGTTGCCGACGCACATGGAGAGAACCGCGGCGGTCCAGATTACCCAGAACCAGTGAGGCGACGCCGTATCAATCACAAGGCGGATGAGAACCGCAAATGCCGCGGCCTTTGGTGCGGTTGACATGAACGCGACGACGGGTGAGGGCGCGCCTTCGTACACATCCGGGGTCCAGATGTGAAATGGAGCGCAGGCAACTTTGAATCCGAGTCCGGTAAAAATGAGAGCGACGGCGACGTAGGCAAGCGGCTCGATGCGATTGGCGCTGCCGAGTTTGGCGGCAATGTCAAAGACGTTGGTGGAACCGGTTGCGCCGTATAGCAGGGCGACTCCATAGAGGAAGAATGCGGTGGCAAAGGAGCCGAGAAGGAAGTACTTCAGCGAACTCTCAGCGCTTTCAGCGGCGTGGCGGCGGAAGCCGGCGAGGATATAACTGGCGATGGAGGAGATTTCCAAAGCGATAAAAATCAGAACCAGTTCAACAGCAGAAGACATGAGACACATACCGACAGCGCCGAGAAGAATCAGCGCGTAGTACTCGCCATGATCGATCCTCTGAAATGGCAGATAGTCGAGCGACATCAGAATGGTAGAGAGTGCTACGAGCAGGACGACAAGGTGAAAGAAAATGCTGAAGTGATCCACTCGGATCATGTTGTTAAAGCCGAAGCCGGTGAACTGCGGCTGCGCCTGGTAGAAGGTGGCTGCGATGGCGGCTAGCGCTCCGATGGCGGAGAAGATTCCCAGACCTTTTCGGCTGCGGCCCGCTGGCAATAGCGGCTCAATGAACATGACGATCATGCCCCAGATCGAGAGGACAATTTCAGGGAGGATGCGGACGTAATCGGCGGCTGATGGCGGCATGGCTATTTGAGCACCGTGTTCACTTTAACTTGAAGCGTTGAGGCTGAGGACATAGCGTTCTGCGTATCCTTCAGAATGCCGGCGACGGAGGCATCGATCGAGTTCATCCACAATGTAGGAAAAACTCCCATGACAAGGGCCAATACTGCGAGCGGCCAGAGAATGCTGCGCTCGCGTACGTCTGCATCAGGCAGTGTCGCGTTGACCGGCGCGGTAATGGCTCCGTAGAAGGTTCGCTGGTAGAGCCAGAGCATGTAGAAAGCGCTCCAGATCACACCGGTGGCGGCGACGATTCCGTAAATTGCCTTTGCCTGGAATGCACCGCTGAGGATGAGGAACTCGCCGACAAATCCGTTCATCAGTGGCAATGCTATGGAGGATAGCGTGATCAGCAGAAAGAGCGTGGCATAGATGGGCATCGGCGTGGCGAGGCCGCCGTATTCCTTGATCTCATAGGTGTGGCGTCGGTCGTAGAGCATGCCGAGCAGAAGAAAGAGGGCGCCGGTCGAGATGCCATGATTGAGCATCTGATATACGGCACCGTCCATACCTGCGCGAGTAAAGCTGTAGAGGCCGAGCACAACGAATCCGAGATGGCTGACTGAAGAGTAAGCGACCAGCTTCTTCATATTGGGCTGGACCAGGGCGACGAGTGCTCCGTAGACGATGCCGATAATTGCGAGGGTCATAATCCACGGCGCGTTCTTATGAGCCTCAGCAGGGAAGAGGCCGATGTTGAAGCGCAGCAGACCGTAGGTACCCATTTTCAGCAGAACTCCAGCGAGGAGAACAGAACCTGCAGTGGGCGCTTCGACGTGCGCGTCCGGCAGCCATGTGTGCAGCGGAAAGAGCGGCACCTTGACAGCGAACGCAACGAAGAATCCTAGGAAGAGCCAGAGCGCGGTGTGGCCGGGTACGGCGATTGCACCACTGGCGAGCAGATGTTGCAACTCGGTGAAGTCAAATGTTCCGGATTGGGCGTAAAGCCAAATGATGGCCGCCAACATGAAGACCGAAGCGATCATCGTGTACAGGAAAAACTTCACGGCGGCGTAGACGCGGCGCTGGTGTCCGAAGATGCCGATGATGAGCGCCATCGGGATGAGCGTAGCTTCCCAGAAAAAGTAGAAGAGGAAAAGATCGAGCGCGATAAAGACACCGATCATCGCTGTTTCCAGGATGAGTAGAAGGATGAAAAATTCCTTCACGCGATCATGAATCGACTTCCAGGAGGCAAGAACGCAAAAGGGAACCAGGAACGTGGTGAGGACCACGAGCCAGAGCGAGATGCCGTCGATGCCGATATGGTAGTGAATGTTTGGACTGGTGATCCAGTGCAGATTCTGCTCGTAGGCGAAGCTGCCCGAGTTGGTGGCCGCGACGTCGCGATAGTGCGCAGGCAGATGCAGCGAGACCAGCAGGGTGATGACGGAGATGGCCAAGGCGAACCAGCGGATATCGCGATCGCGGCGCGGCAGGAAGGCGATGAGCAGCGCTCCCAGGGCGGGCAGAAACGTCGTGAGCGTAAGAATCCAGGGATTAAGCGTTGAGATGTTCATCGGGTTCCCATCCAAACCATGTAGGCGACAACCGCAGCGGCACCGGCGGCAATCCATCCGGCGTAGCTGCGGATGAGACCCGATTGCTGCTGGCGGATGATCTGCGAAACATCGCGCGCCGCAACGGCGCTTTCGTTCACTGTTCCGTCGATCACCTTCTGGTCAATGGTTTGCCATAGGACAACCCTCGAGAGCGCGACCAAGGGGCCGATGATGGCGGCAGAATAGAGCTCGTCGATCCAATACTTGTTGAGGACCAGCGTGTAGAGGCCTCCGCTAGCCTCCGCAATTCTCGAGGGGAGTTCGGGACGCTTTACATAGAGGAACCATGCAAGGCCAAGGCCGGAGAAGGCGACGAGAACGGAGACGCCCATCAGGATATTTTCCAGTCCCTTGCTTTCCTCGGCAGCACCTTCGCCGTCGCTGACCGGCTTGGTCACGGCTTCGCCGTTCTGAGCGACGCTCTGCTCAACGGAAACCTTTTGGATGACCGGATCGAGGAAGTGCTCGAAGCGATTGCCGATCCCGACCCAGCCGCCAATGATGGAAAGCACTCCCAGCAGCACAAGGGGGGCAAGCATGAGCCATGGAGATTCGTGTGGCGCGTGATGGCCCTGGTCGTCATGGCTGCCATGTGAGGAACCCGCTTCCGGTTTCGCGCCACGATACTCACCGGTGAAGGTGAGGAAGATGAGGCGGAACATATAAAAGCTGGTCATGAAGGCGGTGATGACGCCGAAGAACCAGAATATCTTGCTGCCATGTGGGCTGCTGAAGGCCTGCCAGAGGATCTCGTCCTTCGAGAAGAATCCGGCGAAGGGCGGAATGCCAGAGATGGCCAGGGTCGCAATCAGCATGGTCCAGAAGGTCCATGGCATGTACTTGCGAAGGCCACCCATCTTGCGCATATCCTGCTCGCCGCCGATGCCGTGAATGACCGAGCCTGCACCGAGAAAGAGCAGAGCTTTGAAGAAGGCGTGGGTCATGAGGTGGAAGATGGATGCGGAGTAGGCCGCGACTCCGGCGGCCATGAACATGTAGCCGAGCTGCGAAACGGTGGAGTAGGCGAGGACGCGCTTGATGTCCGTTTGGGTGATGCCAATGGTCGCGGCAAAGAAGCTGGTCAGGGTTCCGATGATGGTCACGGCGAGCAGCGCAATGGGAGCGCGGCTGAAAATGGCATTGGAGCGGCAGACCATATACACGCCAGCCGTGACCATGGTGGCGGCGTGGATAAGGGCAGAGACCGGAGTGGGGCCTTCCATAGCGTCAGGCAGCCAGACGTAGAGGGGAATCTGAGCGCTCTTGCCGCAGGCGCCGACGAGCATGAGCAGGCCAATGGCGGTGAGTACTCCGGCCGTGGCTTCGACAGGCATATGCGAAAGCGCGGAGTTCTGGATCACAAAGAGCGTTCCGTAGTGCAACGTTCCGAAGTGCTGGATCAGCAGGAACAGCGCGATCAGAAATCCGAAGTCGCCGACTCGGTTGGTGATGAAAGCCTTTTTGCCAGCGTTGGCAGCAGAATCCTTGAGGAAGAAGAAGCCGATCAGCAGGTAAGAGGCGAGGCCCACACCCTCCCAGCCAACAAACATGAGCAGATAGTTGTTCGCCAGCACCAGCGTGAGCATGAAAAACATGAAGAAGTTGAGGTAGGTAAAGAAGCGATAGTAGCCGCCCTCGTGCTCCATGTATGCCACGGAATAGACGTGGATGAGGAATCCGACGCCGGTGACAACCAGCATCATGATCAACGAGAGATGGTCGAGATAAATGCCGAAGTTGACAGAGAAATCTCCGGTCTGAATCCATGTGCCGTAATACTGCTCCAGTGCGGGCAATCCAGACTGCAGCAGAATAACCGCCTGCACGCAGGCGACAAGAAACGACGCAGCGGTGGCGGTGAGCGCGATGGCGGCAACAGCGGTCTTGGTGAATCGCTTGCCGAAGAGTCCGTTGGTCAGCGCGCCAAGCAACGGGAGAATCGGAATGAGCCAGGGTTGAAAGTAAATTGAATTCATAGTTTCAGCAGGTTCACCCGATCGACGTTAAGCGTCTCACGCGTGCGATAGACAGAGATGATGATAGCCAGTCCGACTGCGGCTTCGGCGGCGGCAACGACCATGACAAAAAAGACAAAGATGTGTCCGTCGAGAGTTCCCAGGCGAGTGGCGAAGGCGATGAACGAGAGGTTCACGCCGTTCAACATCAGCTCAATGGACATGAAGAGCGTGATGATGTTGCGCTTGATGAGAAATCCAGTGACTCCACAGGCGAAGAGAAACGCGCTGAGCAGCAGATACCAGGAGATGGGAATCATGAGTTACTCCTGCGGGCGAGAACGACCGCGCCCATGATGGCGATGAGCACGAGGATGCTGGTGACTTCAAAGGCCAACAGGTACTTGGTAAAGAGCATCATGCCGACTTTATCCGCCGGACCATAGAGAGCCCCGATGGGGATGAGCTTTTCTTCCGGACGGTGTTGGAGCAAAACCCAGATTCCGATCATGCCTCCGGCGAAGAGCCCCGGGATGCCGAAGATCTTGGCAACGTTGCTGCCCTTGGCGTCCTCTTCCTGTCCGGCGTTGAGCAGCATGATGACAAAGATGTAGAGCACCATGATCGCGCCGGCGTAGATGATGACCTGGACGATGGCGACGAACTCTGCGCCGAGCAGCAGATAGATGAGTGCCAGCGATCCCATGACGACGATGAGCGAGAGTGCGCTGTTGATGGTCTTCCGCTGGATCAGCAGATTGATTGCGCCACCAACGCAGAAGGCTCCGAAGAGCAGAAAGAGAAATTGATGCATCAGTTTTCCATTCCGGCCATCATGCCCGGATCGCCACGAAGAATGCGGTGACAATTACGTTAGCCAGCGCAAGCGGGAAAAGGAACTTCCAGCCGAAGGCCATCAACTGGTCATAACGGAAGCGCGGCAGCGTGCCGCGAATCCAGATATAGAGGAATAGGAAAAAGAAAATCTTGGATGAAAACCACAGAAGCGGCAGAAACGCCTGAACTGCCACGGGCAGAAAGGGAAGCGAAGGACCGCTCCATCCTCCCAGGAACATGACGGAGGCGATACAGGCGACAGTAACCATGTTGGCGTATTCCGCCATGAAAAACATGGCGAACTTCATGGCGCTGTATTCGGTGTGATATCCCGCAACGAGTTCGGTCTCAGCTTCCGGCAGATCGAAAGGAATGCGGTTGGTCTCAGCGAAGGCAGCCATCATGTAAATGAAAAACGCAACGAACTGTCCGCGGAAAATAAACCACTGCGGAATGAAGCCGAACCAAGTGCCTAGCTGGGCGTGAACGATTCCACTCAGACTGAGAGTGCTGGACATGAGCAGCACTCCGACCAGAGAGAGGCCGAGTGAAACTTCGTAGCTGACCATTTGCGCCGAGGCGCGAAGCGAGCCGAGCAACGAGTACTTACTGTTTGAGGACCATCCAGCGAGCGCGATTCCATAGACTCCAAGCGACGTAATGCCGAGGACGATGAGAATTCCGACATTGATGTCGCTGGGCTGCCCGGCTGCATTAACTACCCCTGTAATCTGCACTGGGGTACTGATGCCGAACAGGTGAATCACCGGACCGATGGGGACCAGGGCAATCGACGTAAGCGCCATGATGAGGGACAAGCCCGGCGCGAGAAGATAGATGTTCTTCTCGACATAAGGCGGCGTCAGATCTTCCTTTAGCAGAAACTTGATTCCGTCGGCAAGGGGCTGAAGCAGTCCGAAGGGACCGACACGAGAGGGCCCCCAGCGGTTCTGCATGCGGCCTACCACCTTGCGCTCCAGCCATACGGTGTAGGCGACGACGGTGAGCAGAACGCCGAGAGTGACGGCGATCTTGATAACCGCGACGATCAAGAAAGTCAAAGCGCTCATCGATGAATCAATCCCCAGCCGTGCATAAGGCGCTTGCGCCTGACGGCAGCAACTTACAAACTACCGGCCCGTAAGCCGGAGAAGAAAACTCAGTCAGCCCCGATGGGCTCGATCGCCTGGTTTTCAACGACCGAATTCAACGTTGCCGAGTAGCGGCCAAGTGTGCCGGAGGTGAAGAGCGCGTTCTCAGCGGGCTCGATCAGCTCAGGGTGACTTGGAATTCCGGCGGGCTCAATCTGTACCAACTCCGTGCGCTGCGGAGTGCCGGCGGCGAGGTCGAGACGCGAGATGGCGTAGCCGGGAACCAGTTCAGAAATTTCATCGAGTGTGATGGTCGGATCGAGTGGTGAAGTACGCGACGCAAGGCCGCGAGCTTCGGTGAACACAGCGTTGCGATCGGCTTCGCCGGATTGCGCACCCCGGCTCTGACCCGCATCGGCAAAGGTGTATCCGCGGTAAGGAACAAGCTGCTCAATCACCGCGCCCATTTTTTCCGCAAGGCGGATAATGATTTCAAAATCGGCTTTGACGCCGTGAACGTCAGAAGCCTTTTTCAGGCGTTGCAAATCACCGCAAGTATTGGTCACCGTGCCAGCCTTCTCATACGCGAAGGCAGCGGGCAGGAAAACGTCAGCGTGCTGCGCAGTTTCGGTGAGAAACATATCCTGAACAACGAGGAATGGACGCGAAAACGCGGAGCTATTGGGATATCTGGCAGCGGGATTTGCGCCTACCACCCAGAGAGCCTGCAAGCTTCCGGCAGCGGCAGCGTCAAGCATCTGCGGCAGAGAGAGGCCTGGAGTTGTCGGCACCTCCGAGGCCCAGGTGATCTTGGTGCGAGTAGTGCCAGCAACGGAGTGGTACCCGGGAAGCAGGTCAGGGAAAAGTCCCATGTCAGCCGCGCCGCGCGAGTTCGAGTAATCGGCCAGGCAGATGAACTTCGCACCTTTCGGCGCGCCGTAGGCGACGAGCTCGTCGATGGCTTCGCCACGCAGCTCAGGGCCGAAAATAATGAGAAGATTCGCCTCGGCGGCTAGAGCGTCCCGGAGTTTGCCGAGTTCTTCAGAGGAAACGCCGAGTTCAGATGCGACGGCGTCCTTGCCGCGCAAGAAGGAGGCAATCGCAGCTTCGCTTCCACCGGCAATTTTCACGAAGTGAGCGGCTTGGTGGGTGAGCTTGATTGCGTCCGAGTTGACCACGTATAGACGCGAGTTGCGAAGGCGAACGGCGTTGCGAATCTGCCAGGCAAGCAGAGGATGCTGCTCAGTGGGGTCGCTGCCAATCAAGAGGATGGCCGGAGCGGTCGCGACCTCGGTCATCGATGCCGTTTGCGCCTTGTTTTCGGCGATGGCGCGTGCGAACGAAGGAAAATCCGCGGTGCGATGGTGGTCAATGTTGTTGGTGCCGAGGATTGTCCGCGCGAACTTCTGCAGCAGGTAATTCTCTTCGTTCGTGGTTCTGTTGGAGCCAATAACGCCGATCGCCTGCGTGCCGGCGGCGAGAAGAATCTGCTGGAACTTGAATGCGACCAGTTCGATGGCCTCCGTCCATGTGGCGGCTACGAATTTTCCTTCGCGCTTGATGAGCGGCGTGGTGACGCGCTCGGGGTTGGCGGCAAAGTCGTAAGCGTAACGTCCCTTGATGCAGAGGAAGTCGTCGTTGATGCCGCTGCGGTCGCGGTTGTCACAGCGCACAATTTCAGAGCCTGTGTCAGAGCGGCGAACGCCGACCGTGGTGAGGCAGCCATCGCCGCAGTGATTGCAAACAGTACCGACGTGGGTCATCTCCCATGGACGGGTCTTGTAACGGTATGAGCCGCTGGTAAGCGCACCAACGGGGCAGATGTCGATGCACATGCCGCACTCTTCGCAGTTGAGCGAATCGCCCTGGTTGGGAGCGATGGTCGAGCCTTGACCGCGATTCTGAATGCCGAGCGCCCAAACGTCCATGCCTTCTCCGCAGACGCGCACGCAGCGATAGCAGAGGATGCAGCGCGGACGATCATAGAAGACAACCGGAGACCATTGTTGTTCGTCGCGATGACTCTTGATGTCGATGAACTTCGACTCTCCAGCACCATACTTGAAGGTCATGTCCTGCAATTCGCATTCGCCGCCGGCGTCGCAAACGGGACAATCGAGCGGATGGTTTGCAAGCAGCAGTTCCAGCGTGGACTTGCGGGCCTGCACCACCTTTTCGGATTCCGTGAGCACCACCATGCCCTCGGCAACAGGCGTCGTGCAGGCGGTCTGCATCTTTGGCATCTTCTCGATTTCCACCAGGCACATGCGGCATGCGCCCTGGAGCGAGAGTCCGGGGTAATAGCAGAAGGCGGGGATTTCGATGCCATGCTGCTTGCAGGCTTCGATAAGCAGGGTCCCCTTGGGAGCCGAGATGGCGATTCCGTTTACCGTCAGGGTTACGTTTTGCGTCGCGTTTTGTGTTGCTTCGGCCATGAATTCTCTTCGCGTGAACCTAGTGGCTCAGAACGGGCAATGCGTTGGTGGCGCCGTGCTGCTCGTATGGGCAGGGACGGCCGTCCAGGTGTGCTTCAAATTCTTCACGGAACTTCTTCACGAAGCCGATGATAGGCATCGCCGCTGCGTCGCCTAGTGGGCAGAAGGTGCGGCCCATCATATTCTCAGCGAGGTAGCGGATGTTGTCGATATCCTTTGCCACTCCGGCTCCGGCATGGAAGCGCTTGAGACTCTTGCTAAGCCAATCGGTGCCCTCACGACAGGGAATGCACCAGCCGCAGCTTTCGTGCCGGTAGAACTGAATGGTGCGCAGAGCGAACTTGACAATGCAGGTCTGATCGTTGATGACGACGATGCCGCCGGAGCCAAGCATCGTTCCCGCCTTCATCATCGAATCGAAATCAAGCGCGACGTCGATCTCATCCGGTTTGAGGCAGGGCACAGAAGAGCCCCCAGGGACGACGGCCTTGAGGGTGCGCCCGTCGGCGATGCCGCCGCCGACTTCGTAAATTGCCTTGCGCAAACTGTAACCTAGCGGAAGTTCGTAAACGCCGGGCCTGGCGAGGTGTCCGCTCAACGAGAAGAGACGCGTACCGCCGTTGCGCTCCACACCGATCTCGGCATATTGTTTTCCGCCCATGAGCATGATATGCGGAACGCTGGCGAGGGTCTCAGCGTTATTGATGACCGTGGGGCCGCCCCACAGTCCGACGACCGCAGGGAAGGGAGGACGGATGCGAGGCACACCGCGCTTGCCCTCGAGCGATTCCATGAGGGCAGACTCTTCGCCTACCTCGTAGGCTCCTGCGCCACCATGCCAGTACACATTGAGATCGTAGCCGGAGCCGAAGATGTTCTTGCCGCAGAAGCCGCGTGCATAGGCATCGGCGATGGCTTTCTGCATGATTTCCAGCAGGTAGCGGTACTCGCCGCGAATGTAGATGTAGGCATCATGCGAGCCCACGGCGATGGCGGCTATCATTGCGCCTTCGATGACAGCGTGCGGATCGTGCTCGAAGATGAGACGGTCTTTGCAGGTTCCGGGTTCGCTCTCATCGCCGTTGCACAGAACGTACTTGGGCTTCGCACTCTGCTTGGGAACGAAGGACCACTTCATTCCCGTCGGGAATCCGGCTCCGCCGCGCCCACGCAGATTGCTGGCCTTCATCTCATTGATGATTCCGTCGGGGCCGAGTTCAAGCGCCTTCTGCACGGCCTTGTAACCGTCAAGTTCGAGGTAGCGGTCGAGGTTGGCAGCGCCCTTACCAAAGCGCTTGGTTACAACTTTTACCTCATCGGGATGGGAAACCAGGTTTGCCATAGCTACTGTTGGGCCGCCTTCTGTCTGTACTCGTCTAAAATCTGGTCAATTCTGTCCGGCGTCAGGTTCTCGTGGAAGTCGTAGTTGACCTGCATGGCAGGAGCCCACGAACAGGCGCCGATGCATTCAACCTCCTCCACTGAAAATACACCGTCGAGAGTGACGCCCTTGTTTACAGCAACGCCGAGCTTTTTGCGCGCGTGCTCCAGCATCTCTTCTCCTCCGCGCAGCAGGCAGCAGATGTTGGTGCAGACCTGCACATTGTACTTTCCGCTGGCCTTGGTACGGAGCATGGAGTAGTAGCTGATGACATTACGAATTTCAAGCGGGGTAATTTCCAAACGTCGGGCGACTTCTTCGATGCAAGCATCAGTCACATAGCCGAATTCGTCCTGAATATAAAGCAGGAAGGGAACGAGAAGTGAGCGCTTCACCGGATAGTGCGTGAGCATGTCGGAGTATCGCGCTTCGAGTTGTTCGCTAAATTTCATGAGCCTCTGGAACCGATGTTGAACGCGTGAATCGAAAGAGGTAAGTCCGACAGGACGCCTGCTGGGTTATGGTTCGAAGACTTCGTGAATCAC
>Ga0302320_10023328_pt1 | contig 12146 bp, 12 predicted proteins | sample Bog_T0_3_FD_202130 | JGI IMG/M metagenome (GOLD analysis project Ga0302320, IMG submission 202130) | Peat permafrost microbial communities from Stordalen Mire near Abisko, Sweden - Bog_T0_3 | ecosystem: Environmental > Terrestrial > Soil > Wetlands > Peat | place: Sweden: Abisko, Stordalen Mire...
ACGGCTGTTCGCAAGGTTCCATCGGTTTCGTGCCGGGATTTTACTAAAACGATACCTTGATGCCGCCGTAACCAGCGATGCTCGGCGCATAATAGCCTTGGGTTGGCTGGTAATTTCGGTCGGTCAGATTCTCGCCGCGCAGCCAGATGGAGACATTCTTGTTGATCTGATAATTGGCCGTGGCGCGAAGGACGAAATAATCGGGCACGTCCGTTTGGGCGCTGGTGTAGGGAGGCAGCGGATCGAAAACATCGTCCTGGCGTCCCACGACCCAGCTTCCGCCCATGGTGAGGGTAAGCGGAGGCAGAGGCTTCCATGTCCCGGTAAAGTTGAGGCTATTGCGGGGACGACGTATCAATCGAGTTTGTGCGGTATCGTTGACGGCATTGAGATAGGTATAATTGACGTTTGCCGTCACGGTTGACCACGGCTTGACCGTCACCCCCAGTTCCACTCCATCGGTTGTCGCCCGGTATACATTGGCTTCCGTAGAGGCGAAAGTGCCGGGGATGGGCACGGACTGGATCGAGTTATGCAGATCGTTGTAGAAATAGGTCGCGCTTGGAACGATCCGGTTATCCAAAAAAGGCTGCTCCACGCCCGCTTCCCAACCGAGATCGGTCTCGGGCACAAGATCGGGATTGGGGTAGTAATAAGGCGGAAAAGAGTAGACCGTATCTTGCAGCGTTGGCGGAGTGAAAGCGCGCGAGACGGAGGCGTGCACGACCGTCTGCGTGAGATCAATTGTATATGCGGCAGCCTGACGCCAGGTGAAGGCGTTGCCAAACTGCGAGTAGGCATCATAGCGCACGGAACTCAGGATATTGAGGCCCAACACAGGCGAGTACTGGCTGGAAAGATAACCGCCGATATTGTTGTCATTCCCATCCACAGTCCGGTAACCGACACCATCATCATATACATAAAAATTACGGTTATCGCCCTGGAGTCCGGCAGTGAGGCTCCAGTTATGCGCAATCTCAAAATCGTTTTGCCAATCGATTGAATCGGTATTGATCTGGGTATGCGTGATCCAACCCTGTCCGCCGCCCTCGTTATTGAATCCATAGGGATCATCATAAACCTGGCGTTGCTGGTTGCGGGTATAATAGAGATTGGTCGTATAGAAATCGGCAACCTTCGCGACGATTTCGGGAGATAGGACCCAATCTTCAAGCAGCGAATTTGCGGTGGGGTCCGGGCTGGTATATTCCCCCGGCGCGCTCGTATAGCCATTGTTATAGGAGCTGTGGAGATCAATATAGATATCGGGCGTGACCTGATAGCCGAAATTGCCGCGGTAAGCCGTATTCCGATATTGATCGGCCTGGTTTGCAAAACCGGGAACACCAATGGAAGGCTCACCGGGGCTCAGCGCCGGATAGATCGAATCCTGCCGCGTGGCCGACAAGGCGTAATCGAAATTATCCACCGCGCCACGGGATTCCGCATTTTCCCGGAAAGTGTTGAACGAGCCGATCTCTTCCGAAACGGAGCCTTCCGGCGTGCTCAAGCCCTTGCCCGAAAGCGTGACGATATTAATGACTCCTCCCATCGCGCTGCCGCCTTGGGAGGAGGAAATGGGCGTGCGGACGACTTCGATTTGATCGACGTTATCGAGAGTCAAATTGGTGAGATTGTCGTCCAGACCGTCCAAACCCACGGCTTCGCGCCGACCATCGACGGTGACGAGCGTTTGCCGGGCTTCCATGCCGTGGATAAAGACCGCGGTCGGTCCGCCAGATCCCCCGGGCATGCCGGGGGTGATTACCGACAGACCCGGCACCGATTGCAGCGCGTCGGGCACCGAGGCGTATTTGCTGTTGTCGAGATCGTCATGCGTGATGACGGTCGTGGTCGTCGCGGTCGTATCGACCGGCTGCGTTTTACGCGTCGCGGCAGTGACGACGATGGTGGGAAGCTGCGTGACTGCCGGTTGTGTTGCGGCTGTATTTACGGCAGCCGCTTTATCTGAAGCGGGCGCGGCAGTCGTCGTGCTTTTGGCTGCCGTCTTGTCCGTGTTTGCCGCCTGAGTCGAAGCGGTCGTAGTGGCCGAGGTCGACGCGGGAGTGGTTTGCGCGGTTGCCGTCGCTGCCGGATCGGCCAAGGCTATTCCGAAGACGAGCGGGGTGAGTACGCTGAGGATGAAAAGGCGACGAAGTCCCTTCCGGTGGAGCTGCTGAATAATCTGCATGATGACCTGCTTTCTGTTGGCTATGCGGCCCGCCCAGGCCGCGCGTTTCTTTTTTCCCAAGCCGGAGAATCGCGGGCATAAAAAAGCCTTCGATCTTCCGCAGGGGGAGGAGACGAAGGCCGGACGGCGCCAACAAAAGCGCCGAAGAGACTCCACTCCCATCCTGTCTGTGGCGAGACAGTCGCCCGGGCCACACAGTCCGGGACTTGATGAGCGCAAGAAAGCAGGTCTTCTGACTTCGGGGTCGTCCTACTCGCTCCGCCTTACCGCGCGCCTTCGCGCAGTGGCTTCATGGAGCTTTCGTCGCCCGTTACAGCGGCGCTACCGCACAGGATTCACACCTGTTTCCCTATTCTCCCTGGTTTTTAACCGGGGCACTTTCTTGCGGGTTGGTCCCGCCAAGGCGGGACGCTTTCAAAGAACTGGAACCGTGAATACGGATTTGCGGCGGGGACGTCAAGTGGATTGGATCATCCTAGGTCGAATACACCGATAAGTTGGGCATACGCGCTGCTATTTCATCCAGCAATTCGGAACGTTCTGGGGCCTCTCCCTCTCGCAAGGAAGCGAGCACGTCATCCCAAAGTGTATGATAAATCGCAGGTTTTCCCATGGAAAAACCGCCTTGTGATCCCCGCGCAAAGGGATATGCCAGCCATGTGATCTCGGCATTATCTGGAGAAACAGTTTTGAGTGGCGGCAATGCGTCAAAAAATGCGGCATCAACGGCGACAAAAAACTTTTTACCCCAGCGTCTAAATATGGGCACCTTGAGAGCAAGCTGAGGCATGAGGCGTTTTTGCGCGGAAGATCGAAAATCAGGTCGACGTTTACTGTCTTCACTCAATTCGCCAGTCGCTAGAAAGTGATCAAAAGCAGGTCGAATGCTGTTGCCCGAGATATAAACTGCTTGAACCTCCAGTGCAGCAAAGTCGACCGGTTTGCCGTTGGCATCGAGTCTCGCAACAAGATAATCCACTTTACCGATTTTTTTGTTTTTCTTGCCTGGGATTCTCAATAGCCGAGTTTCTGGAGCGACAGTAATTTTCTCGTTTTGACCAAAAGCCAGCCTACCCACATCAATAAACAGATTCCCGCCTTCTTGAAATCTTACCGGGCAGACACATGTAGCTCGATTGCCGTCTGAGTAGGAACTTATTCCGAGCGGATTTGTTTTTCCCTGCTTGGTACAGGGAGATATGCGAAAAGGACACCAAGGCTTCCGGCGAATCTCGACATTCAGATTTTGTGAAGTATCGTTTCCAAAGACTTCCGAGATTTGAAGCACGGCCATGGTTTATACGCTAGAGATCGATTCAGAGGTAGGACGAGACAAAATTGTCAACGTCTCTTCGGTGTCTCAACTTTCGCCATTCAGGTATCCCGGAGGTAAGACGTGGCTGGTTCCAACAATTCGACATTGGCTTAAGAGCCTGCCGCACCGACCGACGCTCTTTGTGGACCCCTTCGCGGGCGGAGGAATTATTCCTCTCACAGTTGCCGCAGAAAAGCTTTCCAAACGTGTTCTCATGGCCGAATTGGACCCGGATGTTGCTTCGGTTTGGCGGACGATTCTAAGTTCCTCGGCAGAGGCTTTGCGCCGTCGAATTATCAACTTTAACATCACCCGCGACCGAGTGATCGAGGAACTTGGCACTCCCCCGAAAGACGATTTGGATCGCGCCTTCAAAACCCTTCTGCGCAATCGGACCCAGCATGGGGGTATCCTGGCTGCTGGTGCCAGTTTGGTGAAAAATGGTGAAGCTGGACGAGGCATCGCCTCGCGCTGGTACCCGGAAACCCTCTGTAAACGAATTCAATACATCCAAACGTTGGCTCCCAGAATTCAATTCGTGGAAGGTGACGCTTTGGATTTGATCCCCCAATATCAGGCGTGTCCTGGAACGACTTTTTTCATCGATCCTCCCTATACGGCGGGAAACGGCAAACGGGCTGGTCGCAGACTATACAACTTCAACCACCTGGATCACGGGATGCTGTTTGAATTGATGGCGAAAACGGTCGGGAACGTGATGATGACTTATGATCATGCGCCAGAAGTTATCGCGATGGCAGAAGTGCATGGATTCAGTCACGACCTCGTTCCCATGAAAAATACGCATCATGCCCGCATGTTTGAACTCATCATAACGAAAAATCTGGTAGAAACCGCGCCATCAACTCCCGCATGTCTTCCGGCAGCGGCGCGGTAAAAGTCAACTCTTCGCCATTCCACGGAAAACGCAATTCGTGCGCGTGGAGCGCATGGCGCGGCAATTGCAGCACGCGCTGATGTTCCTCCGTCCAGCCCTCGGCGATGAATTTCAAATAGAGATTTGCATCCGGTCCGTAAATTTTATCGCCGATGACCGGATGCCCGATGTGCGCGAGATGCACGCGCAGTTGATGCAGCCGGCCTGTGTGCGCCTGAAGCCGGAGGAGCGACATGGCCGCCACGCTCTCACGAGCGCGGCTACAACCGAGCCGCCAAAACTCGGTGCGCGCCTCGGCAGTCTTGCGCCCCTGCGGATCGTCGGGCGGAATCACGCCGCGCCGCAGCCAGATGGGATTTTCCTCCGAAATGCCGAGCCGCCCGATCGGCGCGTCGATCACGCCATGCTCCGCTTCGACGCAGCCCGAGACGAGCGCCAGGTAGTATTTGTGGATTTCCCGCCGCATCGTCATCGAGCCGAGACGTGACGCCGTTTCCGCCGAGCGCGCGACGAGCACCGTGCCGCTCGTTTCGCGGTCGAGCCGGTTCACCAGCGCGACGAATTCGCCGGGGAATTTTTCCTGCAACCAGCCGAGCAGCGTCTGTGCGCCGTCGGGCCGCGTCGGATGCGAAAGCAAATGGGGCGGTTTCGCCACGACGAAAAAATCGGCGTGCTCGGCAATAAGGAAAGGGCCGGGAGTTGGTCGGGCGGAATCCAATTTAGTTCACGTTTAAGTAGAGAAAGAGAACCCGGTTTTGCTCGTGATTCACCGCCATCAACCACTTTTCAAAATTGCCGTTGCTTATCTTCACGTAGAGAGTGGGTGAAGCCCCCAGATCACCGGTGTTTATCCAAAGATACCAGCGTGCCCAGTGATTCAACATATTCCAGTCATGCGGATTGGTGCTGGAAGTGAGACCGTCCTGGGCAAGAAGGGTTTCGAGGTCCTTTTTGTCTATTTCGAAATAGACTGCAGCGCCTTCAGCATCGAAATTATTAAACGTTTTGGATCTGATCACCCGGACGCTGAGGGGCAGGAGATGTTCGCTTGCAATATATTTCTGCTCTCGATCCTCGTCAGGCCAGTGGGGGCCTTCCATGACGAATCTTTTGAAATCATTTTCAGGATCGGAACGGATGTAAGATTCATGGGCGGCATTCCAGAGTACGAACAGGGAAATGCCGACCGCAACACCGCAGGGAATCAACCAGTTGATCGGCGATTTTACTCTCAGTATTCGAAGGGCTAAGACTAATAATCCCAGAAAGGATATTGAAATAAGCATCGCGAAAGGAACGCAATAAAAGATAACAAAGGAGGAGCCATCATAAAGCCCGGCTCCGAGTAATGTTCCCACCACAATCAGCGAAGAAATAATCCAGATGTGGAGAAAATTCATAAATGCTTGCCTGATTTCCATGCTGCACGATGGACGCAATTTGCTAAGCTTAAAGTAATGAATGAACCCATCGCCGCGGTGATCGTCGGACTTCTGCTCAGCCTCTCGGCCGGCGTGCGGATGACGCTGCCCCTGCTGGCCGTGAACCTGCTGGCCTTTTATCACGAGATTACGCTGCCGGATAACATGGCCTGGCTTGGCACGCAGCCGACGCTTGTCATCCTTTCCGTCGCTGCAGTGACCGAGACGGTGGTCCATTTCATTCCCGCCGCCGGAACGTGGCTGAAGGCGATGGCCACGCCGCTTGCTTTTGTCGCCGGAACGTTGCTCATGGCCGTGCCGCTCGGCGATAAAAACCCGCTTTACCAATGGACCCTCGCGGCGGTGGTCGGCGGCGGTGCGGCGACGCTCACGCATCTCGGCGTCACCGGTGCGCGGGCCGCGACCGCCCCGGCCAATGTGGCTTCGCTCGGAATGTTCGGTGTCATCTGGAATATCGGGGAGTTTCTGCTCTCCATTTTGCTCGCTGCCCTGAGCGGCATTTGTGTTCTGGCGGGATGGATTGCGGGTGCGGTGATTCTCTTTGTCCTTGGCGCGTTTGTGCTGATCGCGTTGGTGAAGGGGCTCGGACGCTGGACGAAGTCGCGGCCTGCGATTTCCTAAGGTAGCCGTCGCAGGCCCTTGCGACGGTGTTCCCCCAACCGTCACCCAGCACACTCGTGTGGCAGTGACGGCTACCTACGACGACGCGCTGCCGTATCGCCGCAGGCCGGCCTGAAAAATCGCCGTACTCAACGCGAGCAGCACCGCCGTCGCGCAGGCCATCCCCGCAATATCGAGACCGTCCAGGCCATAGAGAAGCGTTCGCGCCGGAACGTTGGCGATGAGGAGCAGCGGCACCGCCCAGGTGAAGACGATGCGGGTGATGCCGTTGAAGGCTTCGCGCGGCATCCGGGCAATCTGGAAAACATTATAGTATGCGTACATGAATCCCTGCGCGCGCGTCATCCAAAAAGCCAGCGACATGAGCATCATCAGCAGCGCGTAGTGGATCAGCACGCCGAACGCGACCAGCGTCGGAAAGACGAGCAGCCCCGGAACGCTCAGCCGCATGTTCAAATGGGCGATGGCGATCACGCAAACAATCGCGACTACGACGGTGTTGACCACCGAGCCCAGCTCAAAATAGCGGGTGCTGACCAGGAATTGCGCCGAGGCCGGTTGCGCCAGGAAGAAGTCGAGCCTGCCGGTGCGAACCAGTTCCGGAAGCTTGGTGAGATTGGTCATCAGAAACATCTGGAAAATTTGCTGGATGAGCATGTTGATGGTGACCAGCAGGACCATATCCCACTTGCCCCAGCCCGCGATGGTGTTGACTTGCAGGTAGAGGAATTGGATGAAGCTCAAGTGCAGTCCGAACCAGGAGAGATCGACGATGACCCACAGGATGAAATTCGCCTTGAACATCAGTTCGCGCATGATCGTGTAGCGAATCTGCGCCAGCCAGATGTGAGCGTAACGGATGAGTGGAGCCATGGTTGTGAGATCCAAGACCGTCGCTCAAATTATTGCCATGCGCAATACTGCCGTGCGCAGCACCGTCGCACTTTAAATTCACCCCATCAAAAACAATGCCCAAGCGGCAATGACCATGCCGGACATCGCCACGCCAACGCCCATGCGCACGAAGAGCCGTTGCTCGGTGAGAATCGTGATGGAACAAAGCACCACGGAGATTTGCAGGGCGATTTCACCAATGTCCAGGACGCTCGCTTTTTTCGCCAGCTTCCGTGACTCACCGAGAAGCTCGTCTCCCTTCGCCTTGATCTCCGCCCCGTCGTCTTCGAGATGCTTGATCTCTTTCGTGTAAGCGTCCCGGAATTGATTCACCTGGGCTTGGGCGCTTGGCGAAAGACTGTCGAAGCGCAATTGCAGATTGTCGAGTTGAAGTTCCAGTTGGGCGTGCCGTTCCTTTTTGGCCTGATAGAACGCATACTGGTCCGACGCATCGACATGGGCCAGGATTTCGTCCTGATGAATTTCGTTGCCCATGTGCGTGACGATTGCCAGCACCACCGCGATGGCAGCGATGATCAAGCCGACCATCCGTTCCTTCCGGCTTTCCGGGGCCTCGGGCGTCTCGGGAAGTTCAACTTCGTCCGGCATGGGGCACGTTATCGCCTCTGCCCGGCCTGTTGTAAAGCCGGACTCTTGGAAGTTATCTTCCATTTCGAGGCTCGTCCTGCGATAAGCAGAGCGGGAGTACGACAAACGATCCCCAGCCTTCATGAAACCAGATCGAAACAAAATCACCGGTTTTGCCCGCGATTATTGCGTGGCAAAAGGAAAGAAATTTCACCTCAAGGACGTCGACCCCAAGGACACGGGCAAGCTCGAATCCAACGAGGAAGCGAAGGAGCTTCTGACCGAGGGCGTGAAGCTGATGAGCGACATGCAGGAGAAGCTTTACGCGCAGGGAAGATGGTCGCTCCTGCTGATCTTCCAGGCGATGGACGCCGCGGGCAAGGACGGTACGATCAAGCACGTCATGTCGGGCATCAATCCGCAGGGATGCCAGGTCACCTCCTTCAAGGCGCCTTCTGCAACCGACCTAGTGCATGATTATTTTTGGCGTTCCAACGTCGCCCTGCCCGAGCGCGGCCAGATCGGCATCTTCAATCGCAGCTATTACGAGGAAGTGCTCGTCGTGCGCGTACACCAGAAATTGCTCAAGGCGGAGAAAATTCCCGCGTCTTTAGTCAAGAAGAAGCATGTTGTGGAAGAGAGATTCGAGGATATCAATGCCCATGAGCGTTACCTGACGCGCAACGGCGTGGTGATACGGAAATTCTTCCTCCACGTTTCCAAATCGGAACAAAAAAGGCGTTTCATGGCCCGCTTGGACGATCCCTCCAAAAACTGGAAATTTTCCCCCTCCGATTTGAAGGAACGCGCCTATTGGGACGAGTACGTGGACGCCTACGAGGAGATGATCCGAAAGACGGCGACGCATCATTCACCCTGGTATGTCGTCCCCGCCGACAACAAATGGTTCACGCATCTCGTTGTGGCTGGCGCGATCATCGAAACGCTCGATTCGCTCGGGCTCGCTTTTCCTGAAATCACCGCCGAGCAGCGCAAGACCCTGCAAGCAGCGCGAAACATTCTCAAAAAATAGCGCTGCCCACTCAGCCGCAATTTTAAAGTGCGGCGCTTTCAGCCTCCCGCTACATTGTCGCAATGCACGGTGTTGAACTGCTTCAGGACCTCGCGGTTGTCATGCTCATTGCGGGCGTCACGACCATCCTGTGCCATCGGCTGAAGCTTCCGGTCGTCCTCGGTTATATCGTGGCGGGTGTCATCATCGGCCCCAATACGCCGCCTTTCGAGCTGGTAAAGAATGAGGACACCATTCGCGGGCTCGGCGACATGGGCGTGGTGTTGCTGATGTTTTCGCTCGGGCTGGAGTTCAGCCTGCGCAAGCTCACCCGCGTCGGCTTCTCGGCCCTCGTCGCCGCGCTGCTCGAAATCAGCCTCATGATCTGGCTCGGTTACATGGTGGGCCGCGCTTTTGGATGGAAAACAATGGACTGCGTTTTTCTCGGCACCATGGTCTCCATCTCCTCGACGACCATCATCGTCAAGGCGCTCACGGAACTCGGCAAATCGCGGGAAGCTTTCGCCGAAATCATCTTCGGGATGCTCGTTATCGAGGACATCCTCGCCATCATTCTCCTGGCGCTGCTTTCGGGTTTTGCCCAGACGGGGACGCCGAATCCCGCGCAGGTCGGACTCGTGATCGTCAAGCTCGCCGTCTTTTTTGCCATGGTTCTGGTGGCTGGATTCATCGTTGTGCCGCGGCTTTTGAATTACATCGCCAAATTCAAAAGCAACGAAATGCTCCTCATTGCCGCGCTGGGACTCTGTTTCGGGGTTGCACTCTTCGCCCACCACGTCGGCTACTCGGTCGCATTGGGAGCGTTTCTCATCGGCGCCGTGATCGCCGAATCCCGGCAGATCCATAAAATCGAAGACCTCACCGCGCCGTTGCGCGACATGTTCAGCGCCATTTTCTTTGTCACGATCGGCATGTTGATCGATCCGCGGATGCTGCCCCAATACGGGTGGCCCATTGCCATTCTCTCGCTCCTGGTCATCACCGGCAAAGTGGTCGGCTGCAGTTTTGGCAACTTTATCGGCGGCAGGGACCTGCGGACTTCGCTTCGCGTCGGCATGAGCATGGCGCAGATCGGCGAGTTCTCCTTCATCATTGCGACGCTGGGCCTCACGCTCCATGTCACCAGCGCATTCCTCTATCCCATCGCCGTCCTCGTCTCGGTCATCACAACCCTGGTCAGCCCTTTTCTGATTCGGGGTAGCGACGGCATAGCCGCCTGGATAGATCGCTCCGCGCCCCGACCGCTGATGGAGGCGCTCTCCGTCTACACCGCGTGGATCGGTTCCTTGTGGCAGCGCGCCCCGAGCCCCATGGTGCTCGTCGTGCGGTACATGGGCTGGCAGCTCCTCATCAATCTTTTGTTGACGGTGGGCGCTTTTGCTCTCGGCTCGTGGATCGCGGGATGGGATGTCGCATACCTGCCGCAAGCCTTCCGCGTGCGCGAAGTGCATGAAGTAATCGTCTGGCTGGCCGTCATGCTGGTCACCGCGCCCATCTACCTGGCGAGTGCGCGCAAAATCTCCGCCATGAGCATGCTCATCGCCGAAATCTGCGTGCCCGTTGCGATCAGCGGCCAGCACGGTGCCGCAGCACGCACCGTCATCGGCCAGGTCTTCGTGCTCGTCTCGTTCGTGGTCATGACCTTCGTCACCGTGCTGCTCAGCACGTCGATCCTCAGTTCCCTCAAAAGCATGGTGCCGCTCCTCTTGCTCGTCACCCTTGTAGCTCTCCTTTTTCGTCCCATCCTCGTGCGCATCTACAGCCGCGCCCAACTCGCCTTGCACGAAACACTCGTGGAACTTCCCCGGTTGCGCGCCGAGGAACCCAAACCAATGCCGGAACTCCTTCGCGAGGCTGAGCTTGAAACGATGGAAATCCCTCCCGGTTCCGTGATGATCGGGCGCAAGCTGCGGGAAATTCCTCTGCGCCCGCAAACCGGGGCCAGCATCGTCGCCATCGAGCGCACCGGCCAGCGCCTTATCAATCCCGGTCCCGACGAAGTTCTCTGCGCTGGCGACCGCGTCCTGCTCCTCGGCCAGACCGACCAGTTGCCCGCCGCCCGCGATCTTCTCTCCGAGGTGCAGGACACGCCGCCGGACGCAGATGTTGGGTGACGCTATTTCTCCCAGCCTTGTGAAGCGTGGCGGATTATGGCATGATAAAAGACATGGAAGTAACGTTGACCAGCGACTTGGAAGTCTTCATTCAGGAAAAGGTCCGCAGCGGGCGCTATACGGATGCCAGCGATGTGGTGCGCGACGCCCTGCGTGCACTCGAACAAAGAGAAGAGTTCGAGTCGCCGGAACTTGAGGCTGCACTGTTGGATGGCATTCGCAGTCCTCATCATGCGTTTGGCGCGGAGACGCTTGAAAAGATACGTGGAACTGCTCGTCAGTTGCGGAGATGAGTTTAGGACTTGAAATTTCCGATCTGGCGCAGTCCGATCTCGCTCGGCACTATTCATGGTATCTCGAACAGGCCGGCATGGAGATTGCCGAACGTTATCTGGGCGCATTTTATGCATCCCTCTTGCGGCTGGCCGTTCATCCCGGTCTGGGACGAGTGCGAAAATTTCGAAATGCAGAGCTATCCGGCATTCGATCTTTTCCAATGGAGGGTTCGTATGGGGTGCATCTTATTTTCTATCGGGCTGATGGCCTCGTTCTAAGTGTTGAGCGTGTGATGCATGGTGCCCGCGATCTTCCCCGTCGACTGCTGGAGCGGGAAGAAACTTAACACAGTGGTGTCCTCCCCCTAAAATATTAGTGTTAAAAAGACCGCCGCTTTTGCGATTATCGTTCTTCCCGTTTTGTGCGAACTTGGTGGCGTGAACACCTCATGGTATCAGGACGCTTCGTCCTCCTCACTCGAAACCTCCAAGTGGGAACACATCCCCGTCGTCATCTTTGAGCAGCCCAAGCTCGCCGCCGCGCGCGTCGCGCAGGAAATCGCCCATCTCGTCCGCGACCGCGAAGCCGACGGCCTTAAGGTCGTGCTGGGACTCGCCACCGGCTCGACGCCGATTTTTGTTTACCAGGAACTCGCCCGCCTTCATCGCGAGGAAGGCCTCAGCTTTCGCAACGTCATCACCTTCAATCTCGACGAATATTACCCCATCTCACCCGAACACGCGCGCAGCTATCACCGCTTCATGCGCGAGC
>Ga0302320_10023329_pt1 | contig 12146 bp, 17 predicted proteins | sample Bog_T0_3_FD_202130 | JGI IMG/M metagenome (GOLD analysis project Ga0302320, IMG submission 202130) | Peat permafrost microbial communities from Stordalen Mire near Abisko, Sweden - Bog_T0_3 | ecosystem: Environmental > Terrestrial > Soil > Wetlands > Peat | place: Sweden: Abisko, Stordalen Mire...
GATCCTTCTTCCGTGCACATAGCCCCTCCTCCTGAACTACACGGCTGAGACGAGAGGACATCCTCCACAGGGACGTGTTCTCGATTGTTCGGGTCAGCGGGCGTCCCGTTCCCAAGGCGCACTTCTCACCGAACGGGCTCTCGCATAGCTCAACCTTTCGACGAGAACGCTGATGGCCGGACTTGTCCGCAACCGAGCGAGTGGCCCGTCGAAACCACCATCCGGCTAACCATGTTCGAATCTACAATATCGCTATGAACCGTGCATACAAGCGCTTGGCCTTTGGGATTTGCGTAGTCATCTCGGTCACCGGCGCATTTGTGAGGGCGGCTGCGCTCGACTCAGTGCATTGGACGAAGATTCCAAGCGTTACGGTCGTCTCGGCGGCAGGTGATTCGCGACTAGCAGCAGTTCGAGAGTCCATTGCGTTCTGGAATCGTACCTTCGCGGAATTGGGAACTCCGTTTCGGATTGGCGACCTTGCCTTTGTTACCGGCGCCATTCCCGACGGTGACATTCAATCGCTCGGCAACCAGGTACTCCACCATAGTCTCTGGACAACGACGCCTACGAGCCTGGAACGAGTACCCGGGGATTTGCTGATCATCCTATCCGACGCTCAGTTCATCTCGTACACAGCTCATCGAGGCGATCGAGTCATTATTGCGATCAAGAACGGCAGCACCCCACCATTGACACTACCGAACGTCCTTCAGAATGTCATCGCGCACGAACTCGGTCACGCCGTGGGACTCGGCCATAACCAGGATCCGACGTTACTGATGTGCGGACGTCCGGCGGCTTGCCGGCCGGATGCTTTTCAAGCGCCGTCACCCAGATTTTTCCCGCTCTCAGGCGCAGAGCGCAACCGCCTACTCGCGCTTTACCCAAAGAATTGGGCGGTTGATTCGCGTAACTAAGCATCGGCGCTGGCCAGTTCGATTCGATCCGGGGGCGCGCCCCCGTTTCTTTCTTCTGATGTTAGGCTACTTTATGAAGATCGGGATCCTTCGAGCAATTGCCCACAATATTGCAGACTCGCTTGGGAGTGGGTGCGGGATGCTCATTGGCGAATACGACATGAACATTTACGGCGAGGCTAGGAAGACTCCAGGCAGAGTGATCGAGATAGACTTCCTGGCGGCCAAAGCAACGCGGGGAGGAGTCTCGCGGCCGCTGTCGGCCGCGATCGCGAAGTATCGAAAGGCGTTGCCGAACCTGTGCGCCAACACGGCGCTTCCATCGAAGCCTTCAAAGCGCTGAATGCGCGCTATTCGGCGGGCGTAAGCAACCGCCGAATTGTTGTGACAGTTCGAGACCGCATGGGTCGCTGTTACGTAGATCAATACATCGGGATACCCGCGAGACACATTAAGGTCACCGATCATCTAGGCCGTATTCGCACAAAGCGTGGAGCGGTGCGCCGCCTCAAGGAAGTAGCGCCGCAGTTGGACTAGCTGAACCGCGACACCCAAAGGCCATTAAGCGAAGAGTGACCATGGCCCGTTTCGGGTCGAAGCTCACCGAGAAGCGGCCAATCGCGTCTTGCGATAGGCTGACAGCATGCGATAACACAAGGACGTTGTGAATGTCATTGGATTGGTTGTTTGCATCCCATCGCGAGTCAACGAGCGCCATGAAACGTGCATGTAGTGCAGATGGCTTCCTGCTTATGGGTGCGCTCGTGCTCACTACGACGTTGGCGCACGCCCGTGACAACGGGTGTAAAGCCGCCTATGACGACGGCACACGGAGCGCCGATGTTGCACGCTGCGCGGCGGCGGCGAAAGCCGGCGGACCAAACGCTGAGTTCGGATACGGTTTACTACTCTGGAGCGGGCACGATGGAATTCTCGATAAGAAATCCGCTTTAGACTGGTTTCGAATGGCTGCTCGTCAGGGACATTATGCGGCTCAAATTATGCTCGGAAAGATGCTCAGCGACACAAGGATTGATGCCAGTTTGAGAAATCCTGTAGAGGGCTATGCCTGGTTCATGGCTGCTGGCGCCGCGAAGGCGGCCGGAAAGGTACTGGCTGCGCTGAACGCCCACGAGGCTCGAGCAGCCGAAGATCTTGGTCGTGAGTACCGGTCGAAATACGGTGAGATGCGGCCCGCGCCGAACGGCGACTAGAGTCGGACGGAGCGAATCGAGGAGCGTGCGCTCTCATGACCGCAAGGCCGACGATGACCAAGGACTGCTGGGGGCTGTCATGTAGTCAAACACAAGCAACTATGATTGGCGGAAAAGCGGATTCGGTGGCCGCGTGGATACCACACCAACACATCTTCAATTCAAAGACTGCAGAAGTTGATGAATTTGAGTGGGCCATGAATGAACTGGCGGATATGTGTCGGACCCGGAGGCTGCGTAGTCGACAATCCTGGAGATCATTGCCAAAGACCGCAGCGATCAGACTCTCGCTGACGTAGGCGCTGGGCCGATGCAAGACTTTCTCGGCTATCACGGAACGCTGGTTATTGACCGAGTGGAAATGTGTGTTCGCTCCAACCCGTCATTCAAACGTATGCTGGACATCGTCTGGCAAAATGCTATTTCTGATGAAGTGTGGGTTAGGTTAAACGCGATTGCGCCGCCAAGTTGGTATGCGTAAAGCGGACGGTCCCGAAAGGCGGCTATGGATCGAAGAGGAAAAGCACCAATGATCAAGGATAAGGTCATCGCCGAGTCAGTGAGCAAGCTGATGCTGGAGTTCGGAGCTCGCCTGGATGCGTCGGTCGTGACAGTCCGGGACAGATGCAGTGAAGCAGAATTTTGTGCGTATCGTTCAGCAGTCGGCAAGATTCTCGGGGATATGTTGCTGGACGTGATGAACCCACTTTACCTGCAGCACCCAGGCCTCAAACCTTCCGGGTTAAACTGATTCCGCGACGCCAAAGGTAGCTCCACGAGGCAGCCATTCGCGGCCTGCGATAAGCTTACCAACGGCTAGCACTTCATGGCGTCAATCGAAGAGAGGGTACGAAAATGACACGCGTCCGAGTTAACGGCTTTACCGTTTCGCTTGATGGATACGGAGCTGGTCCGAATCAGGACATCAGGAATCCGCTCGGCGTGGGCGGGACAGATTTGCACCAATGGTTATTCTCGACACGCACGTTCCAACGGACTCTATTTGGCGCCGACGGTGGCGCAACGGGGATCGATGACGACTTCGCTGCGCGGAGCTTCAAGAACGTGGGCGCCTGGATTCTCGGGAGAAACATGTTCGGACCGATTCGCGGTTCCTGGCCGGACATGAACTGGAAAGGCTGGTGGGGGGATAACCCACCCTATCACGTGCCAACTTTCATCTTGACTCATCACGCGCGTCCGCCCATCCAGATGGAAGGCGGAACGATATTCTACTTCGTCACGGGTGGTATTCACGAGGCGCTGAATCGCGCGCGCGACGCAGCCAAAGGAATGGATGTGCGCATCGGCGGCGGACCTAGCACTATCCAGCAATATCTTCGTGCGGGCCTCATCGACGAGCTGCACGTCGCCATCTCGCCGGTCCTGTTGGGTGGGGGAGAGCGACTGTTCGAGGGGATTGACATGCGTGCTCTCGGGTACGGATGCGTTCAGTTCGCTGCGTCGGAGAAAGCCACGCATGTGGTGCTTCAGCGCCAAGGAAACAATCACGCCTAACAAGCGATGTTTGTCCAATGTCCTCAATCACGTTGCTCGGTATTTCCGCCACTCAACATTTTGAGACCGACGGCTACGCCGTCATTCCAGGCATCCTCCCGGGCAATCAGGTTCAACGTTGATCGAGGCTAGTCACAGGCTTTGCGGACACAACCCACGGCCTGCGCAAGCTGTTGGACGCGCCGTCTTGCGGCGAGCTCGCCGAACAACTCCGATTAGATCCTCGTCTGCAGCGTTTGCTGCCATCGAATGCCCAGGTTGTGCAGTGCACGTTGTTTATAAAGTCTGTTGAGAAGAACTGGCTCGTATCGCTGCATCAGGATTTGAGCATCCCCGTGGCCGAGCGAATTGAGAGTTCGCAATGCTCCGGCTGGTCGCAAAAGGAAGGCGGATTTTTTCGTTCAGCCGCCAGTCGCGGTTTTTGAGGACATCGTCGCCGTCCGTGACCATTTGGACGACTGCGAGGAATCAAACGGCGCTCTACGGGTGGTGCCCGGTTCTCATCGCCTGGGTCGCTTAACTTCATCGGCGGCCCTCGCGGCGCGTAATCGGTGCGGCGAGCATTCGGTCGCGGTGCCGCGTGGTGGGGTCATGGTCATGCGGCCGTTACTGTTGCACGCCTCGTCAAAAGCTTGCAGCGGCGCGCCCAGACGCGTGCTTCATTTTGTTTTTGGACCATCGGACTTGCCCGAAGGATTGCGCTGGCCCGCGCGGAAGCGGGCAGCGTAAGTGCTGAGGGTTGTGATCACAGCCGGAAAGCGGTCGCTTGTTTCATCCTGTAGGCTAACGGGCTACCCAGTAATGAACCTATCCCATGACGGATCGTGCCAAGCCAGCCGTGACTCAGGAACCCGGAGATGGTCCGCACGAGGATGCGCCTCAAGAATCTGAAACACGGCCAGCCCCGGAGATCTCACAACGAAGCGTCACGGATGACGCGACCCAGCGGCGGCGGTTGCGTAGCGAAGTGGAGCAGAGGCGCCAGCTGCAAATAGTGCTGGCGAATGCCGCGCTCGTTCCCGTCCGTGGATTTCTGTGCAAATCCATAAGAAATGTCAGTTGATCGATCCAGCATGGCGCGCCATGATCGAGCGATCAATCCATGACTGTCAGTGCAACAAACTGTATCCGCACCCTGCGCCTGAAGGTCAAGAGCGAGGCTTATCCGTGGCTCAACGCCGCGGCGATTGAAATTAATCAAGTATGGAATTTCGCCAATGCCACGAGCTACAAGGCGGCGCAGCCCTTTGCGGGCGCTCCTAAATGGTTAAGCGCCTTCGATCTCGATAAATTGAAGCCGAACTGCACGCCGTCATTCGCGCAAAAGCATTCATGTCGCAAACGACCGATCCTTCGAAGTTGAGTCCCGACCAGAGCAACCAAGCCTTCGCTCTTGTCTCGGATGTCGTCGAAAACCTATACCTGATGGGTATCGGAGAACGCAATATCGCCTGCCTTTACAGCGATTTCCAGAATCCTCCAACGGACTTGGAAATGTATGCGCTTATTCCACCAGCGCCGTCGAAACAGGACATCGACGCCGTTCGTGCGATTGCCGCGCCCGTCAACCGCGAGCAATAACCGCGTTTCTCCAGTCGGCGCGAGTTTGCGGGAGGAGCAGCCTGACTTGTATGGCGCAATCGTTATCGAGCGTGTCGAGGAACGCGCCAGCGAACATAGCAATCGGTGCCGATAGGCAAGCTCTATCGGCTTTATCTAAAGAAGCCATTTCCGCTGATGGCGCGAATCGCGCTAGCATTGATTTCAGAGGCAGTCGCATCAGTCGGTACGGACTACGTGCACGGACTCCGGGTAGAAATTCGTACACGACTACACTGTCGCGTGGAACAAAGTGATAACTCTCGATCGGGTTGAGCGAAGTGGAACATTTCAATGACGGATGGATGCAAGATTGGCACGATGTCCTTGGATCAGAACTTTCATGAGTATGAAGCGGAGCATCACGCGCAGGGTTTCAGCGAAGTTGTGGAGCGACACTGGCCGCCATTCACCGTATTGGCGACGCATGAGCATGAGTTCCACGCCAAGGCGCTGGTGGTGGAGGGCGAAATGTGGCTCACCGTGAATGCGAAGACTTATTGGCTGCGTGCCGGTAGCACCTTCGAATTGGAGGCGCGAGTACCGCACGCCGAGCGTTACGGGAGTAGCGGTGCGACCTATTGGGTTGCCCGACGCGGTTAGACACAAATTTAAACTTATTTACGTCCAAGAGGAAAGTCACATGTCTGTCGATGTCAAATATAAGACCACTGCTACCGCCACCGGCGGCCGCGATGGTACAGCCGCTACACAGGACGGCAGCCTCAATCTCAAGCTCTCGACCCCGAAGGAGCTGGGTGGAGCGGGCGGGGCCGGCAATAATCCCGAGCAGTTGTTCGCCGCTGGATACGCGGCATGTTTCATCGGCGCGATGAAGGCGGTTGCGCCTGCTCAAAAACTGCGCGTTCCCACTGAGGCGTCAGTGACCGCGACGATCGGCATTGGTCCGAGGTCAGAGGGCGGGTTTGGCATTACGGCGGATCTTAAAATCAATCTGCCCGGCCTGGATCGTGCCGATGCGCAACGGCTCGTCGATGCCGCGCACCAGATCTGTCCGTATTCAAACGCGACGCGCGGCAATGTCGATGTGGGCCTTACTTTGGCCTGAAGGTGTCCCCGGCCGTCGACATGCTTTGGCGCGCGCGCACCAGGCGCGGCCGTCGGCTGCAAAACCCTATGGGAATGCGCGCTTGTTGCAACCGCTCGCGAACGTCTTCGGGGGCGTTAAGCGCCCAAAGGCGGGTTGTTAGAAGAGATCCCATATCGTCGACCGTCGGCGATAAGGCCACGACTTGTTCGCCAGGTATTCGGCGAAGGACATGGTTGGCGCTACCCCGATAGTCATGCTCATCGATATCAAAGTAAATCTCTTCAAGGTCGCGTTCCGCGTCCTTTGTCAGGAGACCTTGCAGGCCATCAGGCACCGTCAGTCGGCCGACACGGTGCGGCTGCCGGCCCACTCGCGAAGCGCGGCTACTTTCTCAGCCATCACCACCGCCAACGGCCGGGTGTTCTGCATTTCACGCGCGATCATAGCGGCGCTCACCGGTTGATTGGCCGCATGGGCGCTATATAGCGCGGCGACAATCGCCTGTTCGATCTCCGCTCCTGAGAAATTCTCGCAGCGGCTTGAGAGTGTGGCGATCTCTTGCGGGCTCAATGTGAGCCCGCGCTTGCGAGCGTGGATGGCGATGACCTCGGCGCGCGCATTTTTGACCGGCAGGTCGACGAAGAAGATTTCGTCGAACCGGCCCTTGCGGATCAGTTCCGGCGGCAGCGCCGTAATATCGTTTGCGGTCGCGACCACGAAAATGCGCGCGCGCTGCTCGGCCAGCCAGGTTAGGAAGGTTCCGAGCACGCGCCGCGACACCCCGCTGTCGCCTGCGCCTTCCGCCAGCGCCTTTTCGATCTCATCCACCCATAGCACGCATGGCGCGATGCCCTCGGCGGAATGCAGCGATTCGCGCAGGTTCTTCTCCGCTTCGCCCTGCCACTTGGTGTAAAGAGCGCCAAAATCCAGCCGCACCAGCGGCACGCTGAAGATGCCGGCCGCGGCACGCGCCGCGAGGCTCTTGCCGCACCCTTGAACGCCGAGTAACAACACGCCCTTGGGTGGATCGAGTTTCGGGGCGCTGCCGTCGAAAGCCGGCTTGCGGTTCGTGAGCCAATGCCGAAGATTCTGCATGCCGCCGACATCGGTGAATTTGGCCGTCACGGGCTCGAACGCCAGCGTGCCGCCGCGATTCAGCAGTTCGTATTTGGCGGCCAGCACTTCCGACATGTCCGCCATGGTGATGGCCCCATGATCGAAAATCGCGCGCCGCACCAGGCGCTCCGCGTCCGATGCCGTGAGGCCGTTCAAATTGTCCACCAGCTTGGTCAGCGCTTCACGATCCAGTGCCAGCAGCTTGCCGGGATTCGCCGTGTTCCATTCGCGCGCCACCCGGGTGACGATCATCAGCCGTTCATTGGGCGTGGGCAGCGCCAGATGCAGCCGCGCCGCGAACTGCTCCAGCTCCTCGGGCAAGGTCACTTCGTAGCTCAGCAGCACGACCGTGCGCGCCACATGGTCGTAGCTTTGCGCAATGTCCTTGAGCAGCCGCACATTCACGGGTTCCTTGAGATACGGATGAAAGTCGAGCAGCACATAGATGCCCGGCATGGGCGTGGCTTTAAGATGCTTCAGCAGCTGTTCCGGATCCGCCAGCATGCGCTGCGGACCGCCCATCTCCATGTCGAGGCGCTGTAGCCCTTCGGTGACCGTCCACTGAAACACCCCCCAACCGCGGCCTTCCTTCACCTTGAGGCTCATCTCGCGCACGAGCGAAAGCACCCGCGACTCTTCGCGGGACTCGACCACGATGAGTGCCAGGCGCGAGGCCAGCATCGACTGCAGCTCGCGGCGCGGATCTTGCGGTTGCACATCATTCATCCGGCAGAATGTAGCAGACTTGGGGCGCCGGGGCGCCGTGCGGTAACGCTAGAATCCGCCTACTGACGGACCCCCTGCCCTAGGCTTGCACGGTTGCTCTTCGCCTCGATCGGATCTCCTTTAAAGCTGTCATGTGGCTAGTTCCAAGGAGCGTCGCAGGTCCGTGCCTCGCGCGCGTCACGGACAGTGGCTGAGGTCCCCCTTCCGAATAGTTGCGCGACGAGATTCACGTTCGTTTACATCAAGCGCCCGCGACCGGCGCTTCACGGCCCATCACTTGCCGGTCACCAGTCTGAACTCCCCGCCCTGAAGCAGTCGTTCGCGGCTTCCGATATGCTTGGTGGCATGCAAGGAGAAACAGATATGACCGATGCAGCGAATACACCGACCAAATATTCGCGAACCGACTGGAGCGGCCGCGACGCACCGAAGTGTCGGGTCATCACGCCAACAGAGCCAGGCGGTCGGTCCGAGCCGGCGCTTTTTGAGTGGGAGCTGACTGCGGAATCGTGGACCGACGAGCATCCGCACAGCGAATACAACTTCGTGATAGAGGGCCAGCTGTTCGTAGAATCTGGCGGCGTCACTGTCGAGGCGCGGACGGGCGACGTCGTGCGAGTTCCCGCCGGGACCGTTGGGAAGTACTGGGCACCAAAGTATGCCCGTCTGCTCGCCATATATGGACCCAGCGAAGGGGGATCTAGCAGAAACCTGAGATACGAAAAGTTGAGTCGAGAGTAGGCGGAGTGGTGTCGACGCACGGATTTTTCAAAGGGGGCGCTATCGGCCAATATTTGACGGTGGTCGTCTTGAAAAGCTTTCTTCGCAGCGCACGTTCAATGTTCTCGGCTAGTGCCTCCCACCAACCCGATTTGCAGTAAAATAGCCTGGTCCGTGCTTGAGAGGCGTCTTTTGAACAAAACCTGCCATCCATTGTTACCCGCAGTAATCAGCGCAGTGTTGTTTGGATGTGCAGACCGTCCTCCGGTCACTCCTCTGGCCCCAGGAGCATCGCAAGTGAGATTGACGCGTAATCCCGCAGACGTTTCGTCTTGCACCGCGGTGGGAAATATAGATGCTAGCCACGTTAGGCGTGGTATGTACGCAGACGTGACCAAAGATCAAGTCGCTATCCCTCAGCTGCAAAACCAAGCAATCGGGTTAGGTGGTAACACGATATTTGACACGTCGAACGCGCAGACGTTGAGCGGTATTATCTATCGCTGCATTGGCGGCGCAGCGCCTAAACCATAGACCTACGTTCTGCAACCCCCGGCTTGGCTTGTAATCTAGCCTTCGCCGAAGCGGACGGTGGCGAGCGGCAGTGAAGGGTCGACACCGGGATTTGACCGCGTAGGGTAGTTACCGGGAGTTGACTCGCTCCGGCTTCCACTTAGGTAGGGGCCGGACTTAATCCCACCAGAAGTACCACCAATCGCTTTGCATCAGCACGGCGGCAAGCGCGCTGAGGGTTTCAACCCCTTGATCGACAATATCACTGCAATAGGCGTACTGCTCGCGAGCTAGATCGAGTGCGGCGTCCCGCGTCTTCGGCCTTTCTTTGACCCTGATATTCATGACGTCGTGACTCAGGCCAATCAGCTCCGCGCCGAACCGATCGCGCCAAGAGCGAAGAGCGGCGACGTGATATTCCGGCGCCGGGCACCCGTTCCAATTTCCCCAATGCAGATACGCAGGAATGGTTGTCCAATCAGTTGTCGGCAAAATGATAAGCTGAGCCTTGCCGAGCGGAGAGCCGGAGAGCGTTTCGGTCGCAGCCGTTGCCTGCCAAACCAGATCCCGGCGAGTTGGAAAGCTTGCCGTAGACCTACGACTAGCCAGTTGCCAAGACCACGCCGACCCGTCACCATCACATACGATTAACTAGGGACTCACGGGGGCTACCAAATAATGGTGTCTGACGTGCCGACGGAGAATGGAGCGAAGGAGTTCGCGATGCGCACCGTGGTGGCGGCGAGCGCCATCGGCACCACCGTCGAGTGGTACGACTTTCTCATCTACTCGACCGCAGCATCCTTGGTTTTCAACAAACTCTTTTTTCCCACGAACGACCCCTTGACGGGCAAGTTGCTCGCGATCGCGACAATCGGTGTGGGATTCTTCGTGCGGCCGTTGGGCGCCATTGTCCTCAGTCATTTCGGCGATCGGGTGGGCCGCAAGTCCATGTTGATCTTGACCCTGGTGACGATGGGTGTCAGCACGATGCTGATCGGGCTGTTGCCCACCTATCAAACGATCGGAGTCGCCGCGCCGGTGCTGCTGGTCGCATGCCGCGTGGCGCAAGGCATTGCGGTGGGCGGTGAGTGGGGCGGCGCCGTGTTGATGGTCATCGAACACTCGCCCCCGAATCGCCGCGGCCTCTACGGAAGCATCGTACAAATCGGCTTTCCGCTCGGAATGGCCATTGGTACCGCTTCTTTCTTCGCGCTTGCGCGGCTCAACGAGGCCGAGTTCTTGAGTTGGGGTTGGCGAGTGCCGTTCCTGGCGAGTGCGGTACTGGTTGCGGTCGGGACGTTCGTTCGACTGCGTATCGACGAGACCCCGGACTTCAAACGCAGTGTGCGCGAGGGGCATATCGCCCGATTCCCCGTTCTCGATACCCTGCGCCGACATCCGAAAGATCTGCTCATTGGGTTGGGCGCGCGGATCACGGAAGTTTCCTGGATCTACGTGATCACGATTTTCGGCCTGAGCTATGCGGTGACGAACATGGGCCTGCCGCGCGGACTCGTGCTCGGAGCGATCGCGGCGGGAGCGGCCGTCGAGCTGATCACGATCCCCGTGTTCGGCGCGCTCTCCGATCGTCTCGGGCGCCGCCCGGTGTACATGCTCGGATGTCTGGCCGCGATCGCTTTGTCATTTCCAATTTTTTGGGCAATCCAAACGCGCGACCCGTTGACGGTGGTGCTCGGTTTGGTGATCGGCATGTCTGTCGGTCACGGCATCATGTACGGCGTGCAGGCGAGTTTCTTGAGCGAAATGTTCCCCTCTAACCTCCGCTACAGCGGTGCGTCGTTGGGCTACCAACTTGCTGCACCGATCGGCGGCGGACTGATACCCGTCATCGCCGCAGCAATAGTTGGAAGGAATCACGGCGCAACGTGGCCGGTCTCGACGCTCATGATTGCCCTGGCACTGATTACGATGCTGGCCGTGCTGTCCGCCAAGGAAACTGCCCCTGCGGTCACAAAAATCCCAGTGCGAATTGCAGAAGGCTGAGACGTCATGCGCGTTGAGAAATATCCGGCAGCCGAGGCCAACGTCGTACTGTGTAGTGTGACCGCAACGCATGTTGGCACATGACCACGATCGATGACGGGTGTGCTGCCGCAGCTATGTGGCAGGGGTGTCGGGCAACTGCTAACTTGGGCTATCTAGATCGCGGCCGGAGCGCGACGAAGCGGTTAAGTTAGGAAGCGGAATAAACATGCGGCTGCGCCTATCACAAGGTTCTTGGAATCGCCCAGTGTTAGCTATGGCTAGCGCAGCGTTGCTCATTGGCGTGAAGACCCCAACCGTCGCCTTTGCGGATCAAGCGAGCGACGTGACGGCGCTTGAATCCAGGTGCGAGGCAGAGCGCGAAGCCAAGATAAAGCCGCTGCGCGATGCGGAGATAGCCAAATGCAAAGCAGATCAAAGCAATGATCCCGGATATTGCGAGCGCTATTGGAAGGACTATGGCAGTGCGAGGCGCGGCGCAACTGGCGGAACGATCCCGAGGATGTTTGATGATTTGCCAGTCTGCGTCGCGGCATTCAAAGCCCGCAAAGCGCTGGCGGATGGCGATCTTCGATAGAGCTTCACATCCGAACGATTCCGCACAGCGGAGTTTCCGGCTTTCACCGACGGCAGTGCTGCTTGCGTTGCTTCCGTCATTCTGTTCGGATCACATCGCGCATCAAGTGGGACGTTAGACTATAAATAGCCCAAGCGATCCGACCCAGCACGATCGCCTCGACTGTTGGCACGTTGGCTCAACCA
>Ga0302320_10023330_pt1 | contig 12146 bp, 11 predicted proteins | sample Bog_T0_3_FD_202130 | JGI IMG/M metagenome (GOLD analysis project Ga0302320, IMG submission 202130) | Peat permafrost microbial communities from Stordalen Mire near Abisko, Sweden - Bog_T0_3 | ecosystem: Environmental > Terrestrial > Soil > Wetlands > Peat | place: Sweden: Abisko, Stordalen Mire...
TGCAGGCCTCGTCGCCGGCGCGAGCAAGGGCGAGGGCCTCGGCAACCAGTTTCTGGCGACCATCCGCGAGGTGGACGCGATCGTCCATGTCGTGCGCTGCTTTGAGGACCCGGACGTCGTGCACACCATGGGCTCTGTCGATCCGGTCCGGGACATCGATGTGGTCACGACCGAGCTCGTGCTCTCCGACCTTGAGGCGGTCCAGAAGCGGATCGAAAAGGCCCAGAAGAAGGCGAAGAGCGGCGAAAAGGAGGCCCAGTCAGAGGTGGCGCTTCTCGAGCGGCTTGTGCCGCACCTGAACTCCGGCAGGCCGGCGAACACCTTCGGCGCGACCGAGGACGAAGCGAAGCAGCTCAAGCTCTTCCAGCTCCTCACCGCCAAGCCCGTGATCTACGCGTGCAACGTTGCCGAGGCGGAGCTTTCAGGCGCGGAGAGCAGCCCGTTCGTCCGGCAGGTCGCCGAGTTCGTGCGCGCGCACCACGACGCGGCGTACGTGCCGATCAGCGCGAGGATAGAGTCCGAGCTCGTGGACCTGGCGCCGGACGAGGCCAAGGCATTCCTGAAGGACCTCGGAGTCGACGACTCGGGCGTCTCATCCCTGATACGCGCGACCTATACGCTCCTTGGCCTGCAGACCTTTTTCACGGCGGGCGAGAAGGAGGTCAGGGCGTGGACCATAAGGAGCGGATGGAAGGCGCCCCAGGCCGCGGGCGTCATCCACACCGACTTCGAGAAGGGCTTCATCAAGGCGGAGGTCGTCTCGTACGCCGACCTTTCGAGGCTCGGGAGCATCGCGGCGGCCCGCGAGGCGGGCAAGTACCGGCTCGAGGGCAGGGATTACGCCTTCAGGGACGGCGACGTGGCCCTCTTCAGGTTCAACGTCTGACGGCGATCCCGGCAGCCGCGAAGGCGCCGCGGATGCGCCGGGCGAATGAGACGGCGCGCGGGCTGTCGCCGTGGACGCAGATCGTGGCGGCGTCAACGGGGACCGCAGAGCCGTCGTCGGCCCGGACCATTCCCTCCCCCGCAATCTGCAGGGCCTGCTCGACGGCCGCCCCCTCGTCGGTGATCACGGCACCCGGCTGGGATCGCGGCACCAGGGTTCCGTCGCGCCGGTAGGCCCGGTCGGCGAACGCCTCGCCGACAACCGGCTGGCCCCGGTCCCTGGCGGTCCTCACGAGCTCGCTTCCCGCCAGCGCGACAAGCGTCCACTCCGAGCCGGACTGGCGGGCCGCGTTCAAGAGCGCGTCCACGACTGCCGACGCGACCACCGCGTCGCGCGCCGCCATGCTGTAAAGCGCCCCGTGGAGCTTCACGTGCCCCACCCTTGCGCCGAGCGCGCCGGCCACGCTCTGCAGGAGCCTCGTCTGGTCGACAACGAGCGCCGCCGCGTCCGCGGCCGCCATGGGAAGCTCCCGCCGGCCAAAGTGCTCCCGGTCCGGAAATCCCGGATGGGCCCCTATGGCGGCGCCGTGGCGAAGCGCGAGGGCCACGGTGAGGCGCATCGTCTCAATGTCCCCTGCGTGCGCCCCGCACGCAATGTTCACCGAGGAGACCAGGGGCACGAGCTCGCCGTCGAATCCGGCGCCCTCGCCGACATCCGCGTTCAGGTCGATGAAGTCCCGGCGACTCACGGGGTCCTCATCTTCCCGGCAAGCCCCTGTCGGAGGAGCGCGATCCGGCGTTCCTGTGCATGCGCGAGCTCGTGGGCATGCGCCACCGACGAGGCTGTGAACCTCAGGCCGTCGCCCGGCGCCAGCTGCGCAAGGAGGGGCAGGTCGACGCCGATGACATGGCCCGCGCGCGGGTAGCCGCCGAGCGTCTGCGCGTCGGCCATGAGAACGATCGGGTTGCCGTCGGGCGGGACCTGGATCGTCCCCGGCGCGACGGCCGTGGAGATCAGGTCCCCGTCCGCCGACCGCCTGAGGGCGGGCCCCTCGAGCCGGATTCCCATGCGGTCGGACCGCGGGGAGACCCGGAACGGGCCCGAGTAGAGCGCGTCGCCGAACTCAGCCGAATGGGTTCCCGGAATCACGCGAACGGTCGGCTCCGGCGAATAGCTCGGCAGGATGCGCTCATCCATGCTCCAGTGCCCCGCCGGCTGCCGGCCCGAAGGGGCCGACCGCAGGACGTCGCCGTCGCGCAGAGCCCGCCCGCCGAACCCGCCGATCCGGGCGGCGAGGTAGGTTCCGCTCCCGCCGAGAACCCGATCGGCCTCGACTCCGCCGGATATCGAGAGGTAGGCGCGGCATCCCTGGGTACGCCTGCCAAATTTCAGCCGCGAGCCGGCCTCGACGCGCACCGGCCTCCAAGCGGGTACGTCCTCGAAGCGGGCGCCGCAGACGGCGACCCAGGCGGACTCGGCAAATTCGAGCTCGGGACCGGCGAGCGTGATCTCGAGGCCGGGGCAGCCCTCGTCGTTTCCGACGAGGAGGTTGGCCACGCGCAGCGCGAACGGGTCCGCGGCGCCCCCGTTCGGCACGCCCTCGGCAAGGTGTCCGCGACGGCCCAGGTCCTGGACAGTCGTCAGCATCCCGGCTCTGATCACCCTCACCTCCATGACTCGAATTCCCGCGCGGATATAGCCCTGAAACGGACCCGGTCGCCCGCCCTTAGGAGCGCGGCCGGCGCCCGGTCGGGCCGGAAGAGCGCGAAGGGAGTCCGGCCGATGATCCGCCAGCCGCCCGGAGCCTCGATCGGGTAGACGCCCGTCTGCGCTCCGCCGATTCCCACGGAGCCGGCCGGGACGCGGGTGCGCGGCGAATCGAGCCGGGGCGTTCGAAGCGCATCCGGCAGTCCGCCAAGGTAGGGAAACCCGGGCACGAACCCGATCGCATGCACCAGATAGTCTGCGCCCGCGTGGAGTGCGCTCACCTCCGCGGCGCTTCTCCCGCAATGTTCCGCAACATACCCGAGGTCGGGCCCGAGCTCGCCGCCGTAGCAAACCGGGATCTCGACGGTCGCCGGGGCCGGCTCCGGTCCGGCCGGAGCCGCCCGCGAAGCGCAGGACTCCACAAAACGGCAGACCGAATCATAGGCCGGCTCGGCGAACTGCGCGGGGTCGTAGAAAACCGTGAGGGTCGCGTAGGCGGGGACCACGTCCACAATCCCCCGTCCCTTTGCGGCGGCGACCGCCCTCGCCAGTCTGAGGACGGAGGCGAGCGTCGAGGCTTCGATCCGGGAACCCAGCACCGCGACCACCGCCGAATCGCCGAGGGGCTCGATGTGCATCGCGGCTGTATTAGCCCGCGCGAAGCAGCTTCTCCGCGTGTGCCAGGGCGCTCTTGGCGTTCCGATCGCCGAGCATCCGGGCCAGCTCGGCCACGCGGGCCTTCCTGTCGCCGTGGATGGGTTCGATCCTCACGACCGCGCGGTCGCCGGACTGGTCCTTCGAGACAACGAGGTGGCCGCCCGCGTGCGCAGCGACCTGCGGCAGGTGGGTGACGCAGAGCACCTGATGGCGGGCGGCGATCGCCGCCATCCTCTCCCCGACGACGCTCCCGATCTCGCCGCCCACGTTGGCGTCGACCTCGTCGAACACGAGGACCGGCACGGCGTCGAGCTCGGCGAGCACCGCCTTCAAAGCGAGCATCACCCTGGCGAGTTCGCCGCTGGAGGCGATCCGGCTCAGGGGAAGCGGCGCCTCGCCGACGTTGGGCGAGAACAGGAACTCGCAGCCGCAGTCGCCCGAGGGGCCGAGTCCGGGCGTGTCGGTGATCGAGATCCGGAATTGGGCCTTGTCGAAGCCGAGCCCGGCTATCGCAGAGGAGGCGAGCTTGGCCAGGCTCCTCGCCGCCCCTTCGCGCAGGGCGCGCAGGGCCGCCGCCGACTTCCTCGCCTCGCGAGCGGCGGCCTCGATCCGCCGGTCCAGCCGGGCGAGCGCCCCCTCGATGTCTCCGTGCGAGGACACGCGCAGGCGGATCGCCTCGCGAGCGGCGGCCACGGAACGCAGGTCGGGCCCATGACGCCTCCTTGCCTCGAGCCATGCGTTCATGCGCTCCTCAAGGCGGCGCACGCCCTCGGGCTCCGCCTGAAGCCCCTGCTCAAGGGATGCGAACTCGGCGGCGAGCTCGCCGAGCTCCGCCGAGGCGGCCGCCAGCCTGTCTGCGAGCGGCCTGCTTGCCGGGTCGACCGACTCGAGCCGGCGCGCCTCGCGCACGAGCGCGGCCACTCTGGACAGGGCCCCGTCCTCTCCCGAGAGCCCGGTCCCGAGCGACGAGGCCATGGCCGCGATCTCCTGCGCGCGGCTCATCCGCTGGAAGTCGCGCTCGAGCGCCGCGATGGCCTCCTCGGAAAGGTCCAGCTGGTCCAGCTTCGCAAGCTGGCGCTCCATGAACGCCATCTCGTCCGCCGAGAGCCTCGCCTCCGACGAAAGCCGCTCGCTCTCCTTCTGGAGCTCGCACCACTCCCTGTAGCGCGCGGAGTAGGCCTCGAGCGCCGCCCCGGTCCGCCCGTACAGGTCGAGGAGCTCTAGCTGGCACGAGTCCCTGAGCAGGCGCCTGGGCTCGCTCGGCCCGTGAAAGTCTATCCACCGCTCGCCGATCCGCTGCAGGGCTGAAAGCGTCGCAAGGCCGCCGTTGACCGTGATCTTCGGCGGCCGCTCGCGCGGCACGCTGCGCTTGAGGACTAGGAGCCCCTCCTCGCATGCCGGCAGGTCCAGCTCGGCAAGGAGCGCGTCAATGGCGCCCGGGTCCTTGAAATGGAGCGAGGCTTCGACCTCGCACGCCGGCGCCCCCTGTCTGATCACGGCCTTGTCGGCGCGCTCGCCCGCAAGAAGGCTCAGGGCGCCGATCATGATGCTCTTCCCGGCGCCGGTTTCGCCCGTGACGGCGGTGAATCCGGGCTCAAAGTCCACCGACACGTACTCGAGGAGGGCGAGGTTTCGGATGCGGAGCGACTGCAGCATGGCGATTGCGGCCCCCGTAGTGCCGCCTAGAGCACTCCCTTGGGAAGCAGGGGGAGGAGCCTCTTGATCTCCTGCACCGAGCCCCTGTGGCACACGAGCACTGCGTCGGCCGTCTCGACCACGACCATGTCCTTGACGCCGCAGAGCGCGATCACACGCCCGTTGGCTACGGCGATCGTGTTGCTGGACCCCACCGACACGACGCGGCCCCGAAAGACGTTGCCGGAGGCGTCCGGCAAGAAGTGCCTGGGAAGCGCGGTCCACGCCCCGACATCGTCCCAGTCGAAGTCCGCGAGAACGGTCGCCACCGCCGACGCCTTCTCGAGGACGGCGTAGTCCACCGAGATTTTCGGGAGCTTGGCGAAGCGCCTCGAGATGAAGGACGCGGGATTGCCCGGCGGAAAGTCCCGGACGAACGCCGCGAGCTCGGGGGCGGTCCGCTCGGCCTCCGAAATGAACCGATCCACGCCCCAGACGAACATCCCCGCGTTCCAGGCGTACCTGCCGCTCTTGACGTACCTCCGCGCGGTCCCCTCATCGGGCTTTTCCACAAACCGTTTCACCCGCAGGAGCCGGCTGCCGTCGCGCGCCTTCGCGAGCTCCCCGCCAAGCTCCAGGTAGCCGAAGCCGGTCGCGGGGTAGGCCGGAGGGATCGCGAAAGTGAGCAGGCCGGCGCATGACCCGCCGCTCCCCTCCCCGGCGGCCCAGGCGAAGGCCTGGCGGAGCTGCTGGCCGAAGCGCTCACTGTCCCTGATCAGCGCGTCGGCCGACAGGATCGCCACGACCCCGCCGGGATGGCGCGCACGGACGAGGCCGGTGGCGATCGCCGCGGCGGGCCCGGTGTCCCGCCTGGAGGGCTCGGCGATCACCTGGGCGCGCGGAAATTTCGGCAGCGCCTTTCGCACGAGCGGGACCTGCGCTTTGTTCGTAAGGATCCAGATGTTGCCCGGTGGCACGATGCCCTTGAGCCTGAGTACGGTCTCCTCAAGAAGGGTCCTCCTGGTGAAGAGACGCAGCAGGTGCTTCGGCCCGCTCGTTCGGCTCATGGGCCAGAATCGCTCACCACTTCCGCCCGCCATGATGCAGGCGTGGAACCTGGGGTCCGTCTTCTTCAAGGTCACCCGGCTACATTCGCCAGCGGAAAGCCCCGCGCCAAGCCGGAATGGCGGCCGCAGGCGATTTTCACCGGATTAGATCCGGATGACGATCTTGCCGAACTGCCCCCCGCGCTCCATGAGGTCAAACGCCTCCGCGCTCCTGTCCAGCGGGAAAACCTCGCTGACGACGGGTTTCAGGCGGTGGCGGGCGACGAAGGAGGTCATGGCGGACCAGTCCGCCGGGCTGCCCATGGTCGTCCCAAGGAGCGAGATCTGGCGCCAGAAGATCTTCCTGAGCGCCACCTCGGGCGCATTGCCATTGGTCGCGCCGCAAAACACGACGCGCCCCCCGGGCGCGGCGACATCGATCAGCCCGCCAAATCCGGCCCCCCCCGCGCTGTCGACGATCACGTCGAACATGCCCGGCTGCCTGACCGCAGCCTCGGTCCATCCGCCGCGGTCGTAGCGGAATCCGCCCTTGGCGCCCAATCCGACGGCCCGCGCAATCTTCCCGTCGGAGCTTGAGCTCACCCAGGCCTCATTGCCCGAGGCAACCGCGAGCTGGAGTGCAAAAAGAGCCACTCCCCCGCCGATACCGGTTATGAGCACGCGCTCTCCGGGCGCCAGCTTGGCCCTGGTGAAGAGGGCGCGCCAGCCCGTGAGGCCGGCAAGCGGAAGCGCGGCCGCCTCCTCCCAGCCCATATGCCCGGGCTTGGTGCTGAGCTGCACCGCCGGGACTGAGATCCTTTCCGCAAGCGTTCCGTCCCGCGGAAGGCCGAGGATTTCGAAGCCGGGCCCCTGGGCGCGCTCGATCGGCCCCCAGTCGAGGCCTGGATTGATGACGACCTCCCGGCCCACCCACGCCGGGTCCACGTGGGAGCCGACCGATATGACGACGCCGGCCCCGTCCGATCCCGGGATGCAGGGGAACCTGAGCCCGGCGTACTTCCCGAGCTTTATCCAGACATCGCGGTGGTTGAGCGCCGCGGCCCTCAGCTCGACCACGGCCTCGCCGGCCGCCGGCACGGGATCGGGCGCCTCGGAGAGGGCGACCCTGCCCACCGCCTCGATGCGAATGGCGCGCATTGATTCGGGGGCCGGCTCAGAAGCGGATGATCACATCCTGCGGCTTGAAGCGGACCTTTGGCGCGCCGGCGTATTTGTCGTCGGCCGCGCGGTAGCCCGCGGCGCAGGCGCAGAGCGCGTTGTAGCCGAGGGCCGCCAGTCCGAGGATCTCGTTGTACTTTGGCGGCTCGATGCCCTCCATCGGGCAGGAGTCCACGCCGAGCAGCGCCGCGGCGGTCATGAACTCCCCGAGCGCTATGTACACCTGCCGGGCCGCCCAGGCGTCGAGGTAGCCCGCCGCACGCGCCCTCTCGGCGGTGCCCTTCATGATGTCGCCGTAGCCCTTCAGGCTTTCCGTCTGGACGCCGCGGACCTCGGCTATCCTGTCGACGTAGGCGTCGACGTACTTGGAGTCGAGGTTCGTGCGGCCCGCGAAAACGACAAAATGCGAGCAGTCGACGGGCTGGCGCTGCCCGTGCGAGGCGGCGGACAGCTTCTCGCGGGTTGCCGGGTCCTGCACGATGACGAACTTCCAGGGCTGCAGGCCGAAGGAGGACGGGGAAAGCACCAGCGCATGCTCGAGTGCGTCCCACGTGTCGGCGGGAATCCGCTTCGCGGCGTCGAATTTCTTTGTGGCGTAGCGCCAGTGGAGCGCGTCGGTGATGGCCTTCGTCGGTACTGTTGTCATGGGAATTGCACCAGAACGAGTCGCACTCGGCCCAATTGTCAAAGGTCCGCGCGAAATAACCGCCCCACGACGGGCACTCTCGCGAGAACCGCCGCGAGCTCCTCGCGCCCCTCGATCCTGAGCCTCCAGAGAACGAGCCCGTAGACGCCTGCCCCGGCGGGGATGAGGGCGGCGATCGCGACCGCGTCGGTCGCCCTGGCGCCGAGGCCGAGCATCTTGAGCCCGCTCCAGCCCGCCGCAACGGCCACCCCCATCGCGGCAGCGCCGAGGGCCACCTTCCAGACGCTCGGCAGAAGCGGGGCAAAGTGCATTTCCGGCAGGCGGCGCACAAGCGCCCTCTCCAGGAGAAGGGTCTGGGCGACGATCGCGGTCGTGCTCGCAATGACGATGCCGACAACGCCGAGGAAGCGGATCAGAATGAGGCTGATGGCTATGTTGGTCACAAAGTCCACCATCGCGACCTTGACGGGCGTCTTCGTATCCTTGATCGCGTAGAACGCGCGGACCATGAGGCTGACGACGGAAAAGAAGGGCAGCCCGATGGCCATGATGGCGAGGAGCAGGCCCATGTTGTGGGCCGCAACCTGGGTCACCTGCCCGTGCCGGAAGATGAGCCGCACGATCGGCCCGCTCAGCAGCGCGAGACCGGCCGCAGCGGGAATGTTTATGACCAGGATCAGCCGGATGCCCTTCTGAAAGTCCACGGCCATCGCCCTGAAGTCGCGCTTCACGGCGTGCCTCGCGACCAGCGGGTAGATGACTGTCGAGACGGCGACCGCAAAAACCCCGATCGGAAACTCCATCAGCCGGTTTATGGCGTAAAGATACGTTGCCGAGGCGTCGTCAAGGGAGAACGCGAGCAGGCGCGACACCGAGAAATTGATCTGGTAGATGGCCGTCCCGAAGATCCCCGGCGTCATGAGGAGCGCGATCTCCCGCACCCTCGGCGAAAGCCCGAGGTCCAGCCGCGGCCTCCAGCCCATGGAGATGAGCACGGCCGCGGGCACGGCCATCTGCAGGAAGCCGCCGGCAAGCACCCCCGCGCACAGCAGGTGGATCGCGCCGATCTGCGACCCCGCGAAACGGGAGGCGGCGAGCAAAAGCGTCGCGATCATGGCCAGGTTGAGCCAGATCGGGGAGAGCGCCGGCTCGACGAACCGCTCGAGCACGTTGAGGGTCGCGCTGAACGCCGCCGCGAGGCTGATGAGCGCCAGGTACGGGAAGAGGATGACCGTGAGGTCGCCCGCCACATACCATTTGTCCTCGTGGCCGGAAATGCGGCGCGACTGGCTGAAGACCGCCATCGCAAGGAGCACGAGCGCGCCCGTGATGACGAGGAGCCACGAAGCGACCTTGGAGAGGAGCGCAAACGTGCCCGGCCTCCCGTTTGCGTGCAGCTCCTCCTGGAGGGTCGGCACAAACGCCGCCGTCATCGACCCTTCGGCAAGCAGGCGCCTGAAAAGGTTGGGAACGATGAAGGCGGTCGTGAATGCCGACATGACCCATCCCGTCCCGAAGATGGCAAGCGAGAGCGAGTCGCGCAGGAGCCCCAGCACGCGCGAAACGACCGTAAGGAAAGAGATGACCCCGATGCTCTTGAGGCTCTTCGACACGCAGGCTTGAGCCCCGGCCTACGGCATCTTCAACCGCAGGGTGGAGCCCTCGATGACGACGTCAGCGAGCTTGGGCCACGCCGCGGAAATGTCGTCGGGCACCGGCTGCGCGAAGAGAAGCTTCTTCAGGACCCAGCCCCGGACGAGGAGGAGCCGCTGCACGGGGCAGCCCCCGACGTAGATCGTGTCGGGGTCGAAGGCGAACGCGGAGCCGTCCTTCCTGAATTCCCCATCCGCCTGGACGACCACGGAGCCGGTGAAGCTGAAGACGTTGAATTTCACCGTGTCCGCAAACTGGATCTTCCCGGTGTGGATCCGGGCGTTGAGCGGCCCGACATCGAATGCCTTCTGGGGGGCCGCCGGCGCGGGCGGCTGCCCGGCCTTTGCGGGCGTGGCGGCGGGCAGCGACGGGCTGCCGGCGGCAAGGAGGACGTTGATCTCCCCCTCCTCAAGGTCCACGGATTCGCCCGCGGCGAAGGACTTCCGCTTCTCGGTGGCCTCCTCAGTCTTGTTGAAGTCGTGCGCGCCCTCGATGTAGTATAGGGCGCTGCTCGATGCGTCCTTGGGGATCGCCTTCACGGTCGGCACTGGCTTTAAGACGAGGTAGGCCGCGCCCAGCACGACGCCCAGCAGGATGCTCATGAAGGCGCCCAGGCCCACCTCGAACCAGCTCGGCCCCTTCTCGATTTTCTTGCTTCTTGCGCTCATGGGGGAGTTCTCAGTTGGTGGACTTGCCGGCGGGGGCCGGCGCCTTGCCCGCCTCCGCGGCCGGCGCCTTTGACGCCGGTTTGGGCTCCGGGGCGCCCTTTGAATCGCCCGAGCCCTTTGAGTCACCCGCGGGCTTTGAGTCGCCGGCGGGCTTGGATTCGCCGGCGGCGGGTTTCGCCTCCGTCTTGCGGTAATCGGTGATGTAAAAGCCGCTGCCCTTGAAGATCAGCCCGGCGCCCCGCCCGACGAGGCGCTTGAGTCCCGCCTTGTGGCATTTCGGGCACTTCCTCAGCGGCTCGTCGCGCATGGGCTGGAATTTCTCGAAATGGTGGCCGCACTTTGAACATGCGTACTCGTAGGTGGGCATCGGAGTGGACGGCGGTTGTATGGGCCAAGCCCGGGTGTTTGGCGAGTTTGTTCTCGGCAGCCGCCGGACAATTCCACTCACTTGCTCTGAATGGATCTCGCCGTCGAGCTGCAGCCCCTGGTGACGCGCGTAGAGGAAGGGATCGAACGCCTCCTGCCCGCCGCCTCCGAGCCCCCCGCCCGCCTTCACGGGGCGATGCGCTACGCCATGCAGTCGGGGGGAAAGCGCCTTCGCCCCGTCCTTGTGCTCGCCTCGTCGGAGCTCTTCGGCGGCGCCGGCGCGGCCGATCCGCTCCCCGCCGCCGTCGCCGTCGAGTGCGTGCATGCCTACTCGCTGGTCCACGACGACTTGCCGTGCATGGACGACGACGACCTCAGGCGCGGGAGGCCGACGCTCCACAAGGCGTTCGACGAGGCGACGGCCCTCCTTGCCGGCGACGCATTGCTCACCGGGGCGTTCGAGATTCTGGCCGGGGCGTACTCCGGCAACGCGCGCCTGGGCGCCTCGCTTGTGGCCGAGCTTGCGGACGCCGCCGGCAGCCGGCGCCTGATCGGCGGCCAGATGGAGGATCTCCTCGCCGAGCGCAGCCACAGGGCGAGCGCGGAGGACCTGAAATTCATCCACCTCAACAAGACCGCCGCGATGATTGAGGCTTCATTCGCGATGGGAGCGATGTGCGGGGGGGCGGCGGAGCCCTCGGTCGCCGACCTGAGGGCCGCGGGCCGGGAGCTCGGCCTGGCGTTTCAGATTGTCGACGACATCCTGGACGCGACTTCCGACACGGCCACGCTGGGCAAGACCGCGGGAAAGGATGCGAGGGCTGGCAAGGCGACTTACGTCTCGGTGCACGGTCTCGACTCGGCCCGCATCCTGGCGCGCGAGCGCTCGGACTCCGCTATCGCGATCCTCCGGCGCCTTCCCGGCGACACCGATTTCCTCGTCGCCCTGGCCGGGAGCCTGCTAAGCCGAAACCGCTGACCGGGCTCGGCCCGATTCAGGGCGTGTTCGCGGCGGCCCTGACGAGCTCGACGAAATTGCGCGCCTCGAGGCTCGCGCCACCGATGAGGCCGCCGTCGATGTCCTGCTGGGCGAGAAGCTCCGGGGCGTTGGCCGCCTTCATCGAGCCCCCGTAGAGGATGCGGATCCTCTGGGCCACGGGATCGCCGTAAAGCTTGGTCAGGAGGCGGCGGATGAAGCCATGGACCTCCTGGGCCTGCTCGGCCGTCGCGACCTTTCCCGTGCCGATGGCCCAGATGGGCTCGTAGGCAATGACGACGTTCACCGCGAGCTCCTTGCTGACGCCGTCGAGCGCGCGCTCGGCCTGGCTCTGCACCTTCTTGAGCGTCGAGGCGGCCTCGCGCTCGGCCAGAGTTTCGCCCACGCAGAGTATCGGCCGCAGCTGGTTCTTCAGGGCCGAGAGCACTTTCTTGTTCACGAGATCGTCGGTCTCGCCGAAGAGCGTCCTGCGCTCGCTGTGGCCGAGGATCACATGGGTCGCAAACAGGGCGCGCAGCATGGGCGCCGACACCTCCCCGGTGAACGCTCCCGAGTCCTCGAAGTGCATGTTCTGCGCCCTCAGCTTCACGAGAGACCCGTCGATCGCCGCGGCCACTCCCTCGAGCGCCGTGAACGGGGGGCAGATGACGACGTCGACGTCGGGCTGCGTCCCCACGGAGAAGACGATCTCGCGGGCCAGGGAGAC
>Ga0302320_10023333_pt1 | contig 12145 bp, 15 predicted proteins | sample Bog_T0_3_FD_202130 | JGI IMG/M metagenome (GOLD analysis project Ga0302320, IMG submission 202130) | Peat permafrost microbial communities from Stordalen Mire near Abisko, Sweden - Bog_T0_3 | ecosystem: Environmental > Terrestrial > Soil > Wetlands > Peat | place: Sweden: Abisko, Stordalen Mire...
GCTCGAATGAGCGGCCACCTTGGGCACCTGCGAAAGCAGGCCGAGCCCAGCTCCCGCAAGCACAACATAAATGCCGAGGATTCTGTACTCCGCTTTGAGGAAGGCCATGGCACCTTCGGCGATATGCGCGGCGATACCGGTCATTTTTGCATCACCGGCATCCTGCTTGCTGACCCAACTTGCAAGTATGGTGCGGTAGGCCAATCCCACGAGTCCTAACGCGGGAAGAAGATAAATGAGATACTCCAGGACTGAATGCTGTGGGGATATGATAGGCGGCATAAGGTTCCAACCTAGACCTTTTACGCAATTCATGACAATCCAGGAATCGGATAAAAGAGTATCTTATCGGTTATGTCTGCCGGTTGCCTCCGATCAGGCATTGTCGCGCCACTACCAGCGCGAATGGCTAGGGAGGCCGAGAGTCGAAGGTCCAGGGTCGAGTATGCTTGCTTTAGACTCTCGTCTTTTCGTCCCTCGACTGTTTTTAAAACTCTCAGCTTTTTAGCAGCGTCATCACGGCCTTCTGCACATGGAGGCGGTTTTCAGCCTGCTGGAAGATGGCATTGGCATGCGCTTCAAACACCTTGGCAGTGATTTCCTTGCCACGATACGCCGGGAGACAATGCAAGACATGCGCTTTGGGTGATGCGGCGGCAACAACGCGGTCATTGATCTGGTAGCGGGCGAATTGGGCGGCGCGATGCTCAGCCTCCTCCTCCTTGCCCATGCTGACCCAGACATCGGTGTAGAGAATGTCGGCTCCACGGGCAGCCTCTTCGGGGTCACTGGTGAGCGTGACGGGCGCCTGGGCACGATTGAGCAACTCGGTCGGCGGACGGTAGAGATCGGGGCAGGCGAGACGGAGGGCAAATCCAAGCCGTGCCGAAGCCCAGATCCAGGAACGGCCCATGTTGCAATCGGCATCACCGATGAAGGCGACTTCGACGCCCTCCAGCGAACCTCGCAGCTCCTCGATGGTCAGCAGATCGGCCAGAATCTGGCAGGGATGCTCCTCGTCGGTCAGCGCATTGATGGTCGGAATACCTGATAGCCTCGCAAAGGTTTCGACATCCGACTGCTTGAAGGTGCGAATGACCGCACCATGAATCATCCGACCCAGCACACGGGCGGTATCCTCAATCGGCTCACCACGGCCAAGCTGAATCTCGCTGGAGGAGAGGAAGAGCGAATCGCCGCCAAGTTCACGAATACCGACCTCGAAGCTCACGCGTGTCCGCGTGGAGGATTTGGCAAAAAGGAGTCCCCAGCATTCACCGGAGAGCGGCTTGACCGTTTCATGACCGCGCCGAGCTTTCAGCTTTTTGGCCAGAGAGAGAATCTCAAGAATCTCGGCTGCCGAGAGTGACTCGATGGAGAGTAGATGCTTCATGGGAAAATCAGGGTTTTGGGGAAACGCCGATTAGATCGCATCACGACGGACGCGGCAAGCATAGGGAGCGAGGGAAAAAGTTCTTTGCCGCAAGCGGAGGAAGGTAAGCGCTGAGAGGGCCACGGTGAGGCCCAGGCAGACATGGGAAAAGAGGTCGCCGTGAAGCGTATAAAAAGTGGGTGCAGGGTTCAGCGGCACGGGAATGGTCGCGCTTAGGACTCCCTCAATGAAGGTATTCCCATTCTGATCATGCAGGACTTGCTTTACACGGCCCAGGGAGTCGATCCAGCAGGTGACTCCCGTGTCGGCGACGCGGAGGAGCGGCAGTCCTGTCTCGACGGTTCTCAGCTGCGCATTGGCGAGATGCTGGCGCGTCGCCACGGAATGCTCAAACCAGCCGTCATTGGTCACCGTGATGAGGAGCTGGGCGCCGAGTCCGGCAAAGCGGCGGGTGAGATCGCCGAGTGTATCTTCAAAGCAGATGAGCGTGCCGATTTTAAGCGGTTGGTTGTCCACTTTGGTGGAGAGTTCCATGACGGCAGGGCCTTGACCTGAATCAAAGTCGTAGGGAACTTGTTTGCCGACGATCCAGCTGAAGAGCGGGAAGCTATGGCGGAAGGGAACATATTCGCCGAAAGGAACGAGATGCACCTTGTTGTAGATCTGAGCCTTTTCTGCGTGGCCGGTGAGCAGGATGGCGGAATTGTAATCGCCGCGCGGCGTCTGCTCGTAATGGACGCTTCCTATCAGAAAATCGGCAGAGGTGTCGGCGGCCACAGCCTTGACCTGATTGTAGATGATGGCATCGAGGAGCAGCGGGCGGGGGGTGGAGGCCTCGGGCCAGACAATCAGATCGGGATGGGTCGCCAGGGCCAGGCGGCTCTGCCGGATGTAGCCCTCCATGATATCGGCGTCATACTTGGAGTCCCAGTAGTGATAGACGGGGACATTGCCCTGCACCCCTGCGACCTTGATCGGTGTGGTGGCCAGGACGGCAGTTGAGCTTGTAGCACTCCTTATTTTGCCGATTCCATAGCTGAAGCTCACGACCACGAGCATCACGGCGAGCATGAAGTCGAAATGGGGCTTGGTTCGCCCCTTGACGATCTCACGCCTCAGTCGCTCGATGGTGATTACGAGTGTCGCCGCACCGAGCACGCAGAGGAAGGAAAGTCCGGCGGAGCCTGTGATTGCGGCAATTTGGATGAGTGGAATGCTGTCGCGTAGGCCGATGCCCAGCGTGTTCCAGCCGAATCCGCTGAAGAGGGTGCCGCGCAGCCATTCCTGCGCCACCCAGGCGGCGGCTGCGAGCAGGGCCACGAGGAAGTTGGCAGCGGAGCCAAGCCATGCTTTTGCAGAATCATGCCCTTCACCCCCTTCACCCATGGGGCGGAGCACCAGCGCCACAAAGAGCGCCCAGAGCGCGGGATAGAGTCCCACCACCAGCGAGAGAAGTACCCAGCCGAGCCGAGTCACGGTGGTGAGCCAGTAGAGGGAGATCAGGAAGGAAATGGTGCCAGTCAGCCAGCCGAGCAGGAAGGCGCGGCGGCTCCAAGCCTGGAGAGACCCTGGGCGAGGAAGTATCCAAAGCGCCCAGCAGAGCGGCCCCAAGGCGAGCCAGGGAATCAGTCCCGTTTCCGAAGAGTGAAAGGGCGGGGAGCAGATCCCGAGCAGGATGCCGGAGAGAAGAGCGAGCGCCCAAGGGAGAGCGCGGTAGAGCCAGGCAGTTTGTGGAGAAGTCGGCGAATCGTTCACAAAGAAATATTTTTTCTAGGCTCCTAAGGAAGCGGAGGCACTGTCGTATCGATGGTCACGCTACAAACGGCATCCGTGGGGATCGGCGTGGAGCCCTGAACCAGTCGAACTTCGACCGTGGCCTCGCTGCCGTCTTTCCCGGCCGCCACGCTGACGACGCGGCCTTTTTGGGGATGCGTATCCTCACCCACGGTGATGGTAGCCGTATGACCGATTTTGATTTTTTCCGTTTCCGCCACGGGAAGGGCGAGCGTGATGAGCATTCCCCCGCCTTCCTTCACGACCCGGGCATGAGCGGTGGAAAAGACCTGACGGGAGTAATTCCACCAGGTCAGGCCCGTTCCCATGATACAGAGCAGCAGTAGCCCCGTGACCAGAATCCATCCCGAGGAAAGTGCGCCTTTTTGTTGACCAGCTTGATTCATCATGGAGTCGGAGCCGAGGTGCCGCTCAGATCCGAGGCTTTGGGAGGGAGCATGATGTTGGTCGGCGAGAAGGTCTGCTTTTTCTGCTTGGGATCTTTTTCGTGACCGATGATCGGGTAGAGATTCACCAGGTGGGCCTCGTCGGTCATCGTCAATCCGAAGGGAATGACAAGAACGCCGTCATTCACGGGCTTGTCCACGAGCAAGTCAACGACCTGGCGACCATTCACCACGACAACCAGCACCTGCCTGCGCCCCATGCGCTCGGTCGAATACTCGGTCAATAAATTCGCACCATGTCCATCGAGTCGCAGATAGGCACCACCCGATCCATCGGCGGCACGGAAGGGATAGACTGCCTTGATGTCATGTTCGCTGAGCAGCGGCATGATCGAGAGATAGGTCTTGCGCCCATCCAGGAGCACCATCGGCACGGTGAATTTCTCGCCATCCTCGGGACTTCCTTCGCCATAAACCCGGATCGCAAAGATATCCTCCTTCTTTTTCTTATTGGAAGAACCGGCCTGCGCCTGCGCCCCAAGCAGGCAGAACAGGCAAAGCAGCGTCAGAGGGAAGAGCATCCGTTTCATTGCGACAAACCCTAGACTCACGCAGCAAAAATATGGAGGCATTTATTGAAGAACCCGTCATCCCGAAGTGATAACATTTGCATCGGATGGCCCCATCAGGTTACGCCTCATGGGATGCCATCGTCATTTTTCATCCGTCTTTTGATTGCCGTCGCCTTTTTCACAGGCGCTTTTGCCTCACTCCATGCCCAGAGCACCCAGGAGATCAGCAAGAATGATGTGCAGGATATTTCACTGACAGGCCCCAAATCGGACAGCCCCTTTTTTATTGAGCGACAAGAAGCCCAGGCTGCTCTCGTGAATGCCGGACGCGAGGGATTCGGGATGTATGTTCCCAAGCCCCCCCGTCCGCCCGTGTTGCAGCAGGTGAAGAATAAGATTCAGGGCTTGTTCGCCTCCGTCAAATCGAGCAAAGGAAGCAAGAAGCTCCCCTTGCTGCTCACCGTTGATCCGGCGAATTTTTCCATCGCCAATCATCCCGATCTCGCCGTCTCGCTGAAAATCTCCAACTCCCAGCGCCAGGAGATCGAATTCCTCTACCCCAATGATCAGCGCCTCGAAATTCTCGTCATGGACTCCACGGGCACAGTCCTGAGCCGCTGGTCACAGGATCGCATCTTTGACCCGATGGAGGGATTTGTGGAAATCAACCCCTCGGAATTCATCATCTACTCGGAGAAGCTCCCGACCTCCGCCATGACGGCCGGCGAAACCTACACCATCGAGGCCTCACTCGCCGGACAAGAAGGGTACACGACCAGCACGACGATCACTCCTCTGCCATAAAACTTGCCCCAAAACTTGCCCTTTTCGGGCCAAAATACTCATTCACCATACGACCCGTAGCCAAGGGAAAGAACGCAGAGGGCAATAAATATTATTGCAAAGGCCATCTCTGATCTTTACTCGTGCTTCTTTATCCATTAACCACAACCACCATGTCTGATACAACCATCGAAGATAAAGTCCGCGACATCATCGTAGAACAACTCGGCGTCACCGCCGAACAGGTCACCATCAACGCCTCATTCATTGAGGATCTCGGAGCCGATTCTCTCGACACCGTCGAGCTCGTGATGGCTTTTGAAGAAGAGTTCAGCGTGGAAGTTCCCGACGAGGATGCTGAAAAGCTCCAGAAGGTCGGCGATGTCGTCAAGTACATCGAAGAGAAGCAGGCCAAGTAAGTCTCCTTTTACCAATCCTTTAAAAAAGGCCGCATCCCTCAAAGGGTGCGGCCTTTTTGTTTTTTTGATTCGAGAGGCGCGGCGACTATTAGTCGCGTTGGAGGCGTGGCAACACCTTCAACGACTGTGGCTCTCCCTTCGCGATGGAATTCGCCGGTAGCACGCCGCGCCAGGAAGTTCCGGGATAGATAATCGTATCGCGGCCAATGATGGAGCCGGGACTCAGGACGGAATTACAGCCGATCTCCGCACGATCGCCAACGATGGCGCCGAATTTTCGCAATCCCGTGGAGAGTGGGCCATCGGATGTTGGCACGCTGACAGGTTCGTGATCAAGCCGGACATTGGAAAGGATGGCACCGGCGCCGAGGTGGGCCTTGTAGCCGAGAATGGAATCGCCGACATAGTTGAAATGCGGGATCTGAGCCTCGTCAAAGATGAGGCAGTTTTTGAATTCGCAGGAGTTGCCCAGCACCACGCCATCACCGACGACGACATTTTCACGGATGTAGGCACCATTGCGAATCTCGCATCCTTCACCGATCCAGGCGGGCCCCTTGATCATGGCCCCTTGCTCAATCACCGTGCCGCGTCCGATAAAGACCGCGCCGCTGATGAAGGGCTTGCCGATCAGCCTGCCGTAGATGCCAGGCTTGAGCCGGAACTGGAGGTAGGTGCTGATCTTGGCCAATGCCTCCCAAGCATGGGTAACCTTGTCAAAAATCAGACGGTGCTCGGTGTGATTGAGATCGAGTAGGGAAGTAGGTGAAAACATGCCGGGCTGAAATGATGAAACCTGCGACTGGCGGGAGCAAGGTTGGAGTGTGCAGAAGCACAGCCCGCGAGGGCGAGCGGCGTGGGCACGCCCGAGTTCAATTATGAATTATGAAGAGTTTTCGGAAATGCTGCTACAAACAGAGCTTCTGTTTCCAGGGCGCGGCATCTCTTTTTTTCAGAGGCCACTCCTTTATACTTCAGACCTCATACTTCATAATTTCCCTTGGGTGAGCTTTTGTCCCTCTTTAGTGTCTTTGACCAGCCAGCCGAGCGAGGCAAGCTGATCGCGGAATTCGTCGCTCTTCTTCCACTCCTTGGCAGCACGGGCAGCAGCGCGGGCAGAGAGGAGTTCCTGAACTTTGGCAGGCAGGGCCTCATCAACCTGCTCAGGCTCCAGAGCAAGGACGCTGTTTACGAGTTGATACCAAGAAAGGTAGGTGCCGGCTTGAGCCGGAGTCAGCAATCCCTGATCCATTTGTCGATTGCTCTCACGCACAGTTTCAAACAGAACGGCCAACGCGCCGGAGATATTCAGGTCGGCATCCAGAGCGGTGAAGAAATCACCCGGCTCAACTGGATGGTTTTTGTCGGCCTCAACACCCGCAACCTCCATGAGTCGTTCGTACCAGGCATCAAGGCGGGCCAAGGCGGTGCGCGCGGCACCGAGTCCTTCCATCGTAAAGTTGAGTGAAGCCCGATAATGAACACTCAGCAGTGCATAACGGACTTCGCGGCCCGTACAGCCTTGGGCCAGAAGATCGCGGAGGGTGAAGAAATTGCCCTGAGATTTCGCCATCTTCGATCCCTCAACCATGAGGTGAGCGCAGTGCATCCAGTAGCGGACAAAGGGGGCGTGGCCGTGACCCGCACATTCGCACTGGGCAATTTCGGCCTCGTGATGGGGGAATATGTTGTCCACGCCGCCGCAGTGAATATCGATGGTTTCACCAAGCAGACCGGTCGCCATGGCGCTACATTCGATGTGCCAGCCGGGACGACCTTTGCCCCATGGGCTTTCCCAGCCGACAGCCCCATCCTCGCTCACCCAGGCTTTCCAAAGGGCGAAATCGGCGACCGCTTCCTTTTCGTATTCATCACTGGCGACGCGCTGACCGGGGCGCTGGCCCTCGAGGTCGACGCGGGCAAGTTTTCCGTAATTCGGAAACGACGCGATGCGGAAATAGACCGAGCCATCCTCTGCCTGATAGGCGTGACCTCGCTCCATGAGCATCTTGATCATTGCGATCATCCGCTGGATCTGGACGGGATCGGTCGCCTCGGGATAGGCCTCGGCCTTGAGCAGGCGGAGAGTCCCGGCATCGGCGAAAAAAGCCTCCTTGAAGGGACGCGTGTAATCGGCCAGCGAAATCCCGGCGGCCACAGCTCCGCGGATGGTCTTGTCATCGACATCTGTGAGGTTCATCACACGGCGGACGGTGAAGCCACGGGCCTGCAAGTGTCGCTGTAGCAGATCCTCAAAGACATAGGCTCGGAAATTCCCGATATGAGCGTGGGAATAAACGGTCGGCCCGCAGGTGTAGAGCGAGAGGGTCATCCCCTGATCAGGGCGCGGCGTGAGCGGCTCGAGCTGACGGGTAAGTGTATTGGTGATCTGAACAGCCATTATTGTCTTACAAAGCAGTTTATTCTTCCGGCATTTCCACGGCGGCGGTCGCCATCGCCGCAATTCCCTCGCCGCGTCCGAGGAATCCAAGGCATTCATTGGTCGTCGCCTTCACTCCAATACGCGAGGAGCTCAGGCCGAGTGAACGCCCGATGCGTTCCCTCATCTCCAAGACGAAGGGGCCGATACGAGGCTCCTCGGCAACGAGGGTGGAGTCGATGTTGATGATCCGTCCTCCGGCGGCGGCCACGATTCCGGCAACGCGACGGAGGATTTCCAAACTGGAGATGCCACGCAGCGATTCATCGGTATTGGGAAAGTAGTAGCCGATGTCTTGTAATCCGGCAGCTCCGAGGATCGCATCAGCGATGGCGTGAGCCAGCACATCGGCATCGGAATGTCCGACCAGCCCAAGTCCCTGCGGATGCTTCAGCTCGATACCGCCAAGCACGAGTGGGCGTCCTGCTTCCAGACGATGCACATCGTAGCCGATGCCGCTGCGCGTGATCATGGGGTTGGGTGTTGGAAGATGGGAGCTAGGAGATGGGAGGCTTCCCCTTTTTTCTTGTAGAATTTCTCTGCTGTTTTTTCGTTTTTCATTCTGCCTTTTTCCTTTCTTACAGATGGGCGAAGGGGATCGCGCCACTGGAGGCGACGATGGAGAATTTGTCGACTACCGTGGCGTGCGCCTTGAGATTGACCACACCTCCGGCGAGTTCGACCATGAGCATTCCTGCAGCGATGTCCCAGAGGCTAATCTGGCTCTCTATGTAGGCATCGAGTCTGCCGGTGGCCACATAGACGATGTCGAGGGCGGCGCTTCCCATCATGCGGGTCTTGCGAGCGGCGCGCATCATTTCTCGGAGCACGGGAAGTCCGGCATCAATGGAGGCTTCCGTTTTGGATACTCCGACCGAGACGATGGCATCGGAGAGTTTGTCGCGACGGCTCACGCGGATAGGGCGGTCATTCAAGGTCACACGACCCGTGGCACGGGAGGCTTCCCAGAGTTCTTTGCGCATCGGGTCATAAATGACTCCGGTCGTGATGACTCCCTTGCGGCGATGGGCAATGGAGATGGCAAAATGCGGGATGCCGTAGAAGAAATTCACCGTGCCGTCGATCGGATCGATGATCCACTGATCCTCGGCATTGGGATCGCCACGCATTCCCTCCTCACCGTAGATCGCGTGATCGGGAAAGGCTTCCAGAACAAACGACTCGATGAGCGCCTGGGATCGGCGGTCGAGCTCCAGCTTGATGTCATGAGCCTCGGCAGCATCGACATTGAGCTCGCGTTCAAAATGTCCGCGAATGAATCCACCGGCCGTCAATGCGGCCTCGCGTGCGGTGGCGAGTAATAATTCGTCCATGACAAGGAATTAGCGGAGTGCGGCCCTCAGGTCGAGTGATACCATCTCTCAGAAATAACGGGATTTTATTGCCCTGGGATTTTGGTGAGGGGCAAGGCGGAAGAGTGATGGCACCCCGTGCCCTTGGGAAAGGGCCGGTGAGCCTGCACAGAGTGCAGCCCAGTAGGGCGAGACGAGATGTAGCGAGCGAGGCAATCTGAAGATAACCAGAGCGATGACAACACCGCTCCTCGCCAATACATGACACTGGGAAGTGTCTGGATAGATTCGCCATCAGGCGAACTCGAAGGGCAAGCCGAGCGGGAGCGAGCGAGTCAAAAGAACAAGCAAGAAGGTTCTGTTATTTCTGAGAGATGGTATGAAGCATCAGAAAAAGAAATTGGGGGAAGCGTTGATGACGCTTCCCCCAAGTTTTGGCTCGTCGCCGAACGGTCTGTTCTGGCGGGAGAATGCTTATTTCTTTTTAGCGACGGCTTTCTTAGCTGGCGCTTTTTTAGCAGGGGCCTTTTTTACGACTACCTTTTTAGCAGGCGCCTTCTTGGCTACTACTTTTTTGGCAGGAGCCGGTTTAGCGACTACTTTCTTAACTGGCGCTTTCTTGGCCACCACCTTTTCAACAGCAGCCTTCTTAGCAACAGGCTTTTTGGCTTCTACTTTCTTAGCAGGAGCTTTCTTGGCTACTGCCTTTTTTGCGGGTGTTTTTTTTACGGGCATTTCATTCCACCTCCTTTGTTCCGCATTGGCGGAGATTGTGAAATCTTGTGAATAACTCACTAGCAATTGTGAATAAGTTGCTCGCCCTGATGCGTCAACGGATTTCCCAAACTTTTTTTATCTCGCTGAATTCTTTCAGCAGCCTGCGCAACTAACTCCGCAGCATCTCCAACACGCGGAGGACGATATCCCCTGGCTCTACGAGCCGTCCCGCTCCTTCGTACCCGCAGGCGAGCATCCCTTCGGCAGGCCCAATAAATTTTACTCCGCGCGTACGAAGTCGTGTCACATTTTCCTGCGTTGCGGAATGTTCCCACATTTTTCCATTCATCGCGGGCGCGATAAGCACGGGTGCTTTGGTCGCGAGCGCCACCGCTCCGAGTGCGTCATCGGCGAATCCGTACGAGAGTCGCGCGATGCTATTGGCCGTGGCGGGTGCCACGAGCAGGAGATCGGCGCGGTCAGCCAGCTCGATGTGCCCCGGCTTCCAGGCTTCGCCCTGTTCTTCCGAAAGGTTGTTCAGCACGGGGTGGCGGGAGAGCGTGGAGAGCGTAAGAGGAGTGATGAAATCGGCGGCGCTTTTTGTCATGACAACAAAAACATCATGTCCTACTTTGCGCAACAGACTGATGATCTCGGCGGACTTGTAGGCGGCGATGGAGCCGGTCACTCCCAGCACGATCGTCTTGGTCTCGTTCTCGGATGATGGTGCGCCGGGATTCATGGGGATCAGGCAAGAGGGCCTTCGTGCTGAGTCTCCACCGCCGTCATGCGATGGGTGAGGTAGCGCTCGGCGCGCATGATGGCGCGAAATTTTTCGATGTTCTCCTCCATGGAGCCGCTGATGATGGTGTAGCGGTACTGCCGCCAGCATTCCATTTCGAGGGCGGCATTGCTCATGCGAATCTCGACCTGTTCCTCGGTCTCGGTACCGCGGCGCAGGAGGCGGCGGCGGAGTTCCTCCAGGTCGGGAAGAATGATGAACACATCGGCCAGCGCATCGAGGATCATCGGATCGCCGCAGGCTCTGATATTGGCGGCTCCGCGTGTGTCGATGTCGAGCAGGACATCAATGCCCTGTTTGAGATTCTCGAGCACGGGGGCCTTCAGGGTTCCGTAGTGGTTGCCATGAACCTCGGCGTGTTCCAGGAATTCGCCGGAGGCCAGTCTGTGCGTGAAGTCTTCCGCCGAGAGGAAATGATAATCCTCTCCATCGACTTCGCCCGAACGCGGGGCGCGCGTCGTGCAGGAGACTGACCAGACGAAATCGGGTTTCTGACGGAGCGCCGTGCAGAGAGTGGTCTTGCCCGCACCGGATGGGGCGGAAATGACGAAGAGGATGCCGGTACGGCGGAATTGGAGTGCTGGATTACTCAAGGTTGGCGACTTGTTCGCGGATTCTATCGAGTTCCGCTTTGGATTGCACGACCCGTCGTGAGATCGTGGCATCTCCGGCTTTGTTGCCAAGGGTATTGAATTCCCGGAACATTTCTTGGGCCAGATAATCGAGGGCGCGGCCCGCAGGCTCGGTGCCGGCAAGAGCTTCGCGACATTGGGAAAAATGGCTTTCGAGCCTGGTCAATTCCTCGGTGATGTCGCTGCGTTCAGCCATGAGCGCGAGTTCCCGCGCCACGGATGGGTCGCCTGCATCGACGGGGGAGCCAAGCTCCTCGAGCCGCCGTTTGAGATGGTCGCGCCGTCCACGCAGAATGGCAGGCACGCGAGTTCGGATCGCTTTGGCCGCGCTTTCGAGCAGGCGCACGCGCTTGACGAGATCGGAGACAAGGTGGGCTCCCTCTTTGCGACGCATGACGCTCAGGCGTTCCAGGGCCTGAGCAAGCGCCGTCTGAAGGGTGGGCCAGAGTTCGTCGGGCACCAGAATTTCCTCCGTCGGATTTTTCAGCACACCGGGGGAGCGAAGGAGAAGCTCCAGCGAGATTTGGCCACTGAGGGAAAGTTCCTCCTGGAGTTCCTGCAACTCGGCCAAGACGCGTCGGGCGGCATTCTTATCTACGATGCTCTGCTGCGCCACGGCTCCAGCATCCTCCAGAGTGATCGTGATATTCACCCGTCCGCGTCGTACGACTCGCTGGACTTCCTCGCGAATGCGTGGCTCGAGTATGGCGAGAGGCTTGGGTAGAGCCACCGCGATTTCAATCCCCTTGCGATTGACCGAGGCGCACTCCACGGTGATCCGACGGCCTGCTTCCATGGCAGAACCTCTGCCGTGTCCGGTCATGCTTTCCATGGTCAGTTTTTAGGTTGTTCCTGTTTCTCTTTCGAGGCGGGGATGGGTGATGGTTGCGGCGC
>Ga0302320_10023335_pt1 | contig 12145 bp, 5 predicted proteins | sample Bog_T0_3_FD_202130 | JGI IMG/M metagenome (GOLD analysis project Ga0302320, IMG submission 202130) | Peat permafrost microbial communities from Stordalen Mire near Abisko, Sweden - Bog_T0_3 | ecosystem: Environmental > Terrestrial > Soil > Wetlands > Peat | place: Sweden: Abisko, Stordalen Mire...
CATTCCAAACCTATGTGCGGCGGGAGATTGCTCCGCGCGTGGGCACGCTGCTTGCCCGACGGAATGTCACATGGGATGACCTGCATCGCCTTCTATCGAAGGCTCATCTCCGGCTTGAGAAGGGGGAGTCGGGCGGATATACGGTCCTTGCTATCGACCACAACATCCGGGTGAAGGCGTCCGATGTTTTCCGCAACAATTTTGCAGGAAAGATCAACCGTCAGGTTACTGAAACCGCTCTTGGTCCTTGGACACATGCTTCAACATCCGGCTATGAATCCGATCAACAGATCGCACGACATAGCGCTCAACATAATGCTCGTAATAGCGCACTGAGAGAAGAACGGAAAGCGCAGCGACACGCTGAACGCAGCTCTCTGATGGCCGATTTTAACCAGTACCGGAATCAGCAACGGGCGACATGCAAGGGCCTTACAGCAGAGGGAAGAGAAGCGCGTCAACGTCTCATGGCGTCGCTCCGGCAGAGAAAGAAAGAGATTCGCGCATCCGCGCTGTCATGGCCGGACAAGAAGGTTCTGCTTTCCCAGGCTGCGGCTCAATCCGTTCTCGAAGTACGTGCGCTAAAACAGTCCATTAAAAAGAGACGACAGGAGGCATTTCCGAATAATCTCCGCACTTGGGTAGCGGACAGGGCCAGTGAGGGAGATGCGCGGGCGGCCGCGCAACTTCGTGGGTGGCGATATGCGGACCAACGCAATCAGCGGCGGCTCGATGCAAGGCTGGAGCCAAGCGCACTGCAATTCGGTCCGCCGCCCGACTGTGACAGCGGCACCGACTGGACTGACTTCGAGCAACAGCGGCTTGCAAGCCAACAGAGGGAGCAGGCGCTCGCCAACCAGATCGCCGCGCCCTGCATCTGGCAAATTGACCGCAAGACCGGCGATGTATTCTACGCAGTCAACGGGCAAGTTTCCGTCATCGACCGCGGACGCATCGTCACCGTTCTCAGCCAGGATAAGGCTGCCGTCCTCTTTGGATTGGAGATGGCCATCCAGAAATACGGATCGCGCATCGCGTGTACCGGCAGCATCGAGTGGAAGCGGATGGTCACGAAGGTGGCGGCGCAACAAGGAATCTCCGTCCAATTCACGGACCCGGAGATGCAGTACGCCATGCGTCTTCTACAACGCTTGGCGAATCCGCGCCAACGCCAGCAGGAAAGAGGCGGCAGGTAGCTTACGACTGTCCCCTCCGTCGGTCCGCACAAAGAACGTGAAGAGGGTGTCATGCCACCGGACCTGCCGCGACCATCGCTCTATGCGGTCGCCTCTGTCAAATGCCCCGTAAAGATTATGCCGACGTGGCCTGAGTCTGGTTCTTCAGCTTATGGACAAAGGCAAAATAGGCCACCATCACGCGAAATGTCTTGGACCGATTCACGCCGCCGAGAATCTCCCCGCCAACTCGATCCAGCTCATCGGCTATATCGTGTGTCAAAGGAAACACGAACGCAGTGTCAATGCTCTGAAATGGAATGTTCAGCCACGGGCCGTTAAAGAACGCAACAAGCTGTGCCTGAGCGGCCTTGGTTTTGAAATTCATGATGATGTGCTCAGCGAGGGCGTTCTTTCTCCGGATTTTCAGCACGGCAAACAGTTGGGTGAAATGGCTCTTGGTGAATTTGGAATCGACGGTGAGCCGGAGCTGAGTGCGCGTCTCTGCGGGAGAAACGACTCTGCGCTTCGGTCGGGCAGTGGCTTTCTTCGCAGTGGGCATGTGGTTTCCTCGTTCGGATATATCTTACAGCATATCTATATGCGTTTGAAAGACCATGAGCTAACCGATTGTCGCCAAAGGGATTCGCGCGAAAGAAATGCCGGTGGAGTAGTGGGTTCGTTGCATGAAGAGGCGAGGGATTCAGACCGAATGAGCCACAACAGATCTAACCGTGGGAGTGCATGGAGAAAAGGAGGCTGGCCAGAGACTTCTTAGCTGGTCTGCCGGAAGCTTTTGACTCGTCGAGGAAAGGTCAAGCCAGGATCGCAGAAAGTTCAACCTCGCAGGTTTCAATCAATTGCAATGGAGAACGGAGCCTTTCAGGAGCCAACCACGGCTTGCCGAACTGGATTATGAGTCACAAACACGACATGATCTTCGTTGTTGAGCTCCTGTTGTTCATTGGGAAGAATAGCTCATCAAGGAACTCAAAGATTAGTGTCTTGTCTACAACACCTCATTGCCCCCTCCCTGGACGGGAGGGAGATTTGGTGATAGCGATCCTGTCTGATGGACGGTCCAGTCTGTGCCCGAAGATGCTTTAGGGCGCATGAATTGAATCGGGAAGACCCCGTTGCAGCCAGTCTCCCCGGTTCAGACGACTGCTATCGAGCTATCCGTCGGCGAAGCGCTCCTCCGAGTCCGACCAGACCGGTAACCAACAGCACCAGGCTGGAAGGCTCTGGCACCACGCTGCCAGTCACATCGACGTTGAAGTTGGCGGATCCCAGAAGATATTGCGCCTCTGCGTCGCTCCCGCCAAGGATCGCGAAACTCCCCGCGTAGAGACCGTTGGGAGTTCCCAGCGGCACGGTGATGTCGAAGAGTTCGCCGTCATAGGTGCTCCCCGGGGTGCTCCCCGGACTTAAGGAAAAAAACGCCTGATTCGTCTGAAATGGTCCGTCATCCAGCATCAGCGGCGAATCCACGGACGGAGTATCGCCGTTTAGAAACACCGTCGCCTCCAGATCGGTGTTGCTGACAGTGGCATAGAACGCGATGGTGTGCCCTGCAACTGCATCTTGGTTTGGTGCGTCAAGAGTAAACGAAAACGTATCGGCCTTTGCCGCTGTACCCGCCAGCAGAAAACCGGCGAACGCCAGACATACTACAGGTAAACTTCTCAAGCTCTTCATGTCTTCTCCAACCTGCTTTCTTACAACATTGGATTGTTCCCGGTTATGGAAGAGTGACTGCACGGAGACTGAGTGAGAAAGTGCCGCCAGAATACACTCCCGCGAACTTTTCTGCAACCGACGCTCCATCGGCGCCCGCGCTCGCCGGGAAAGTCGCCGTGAAGCTGCCTGTTCCGCCCGCGGCAATGCTAATCGGGCCCTGCGGCAGCGGGGACCCCGTGGCGGCTCCCAGTGTGGCCGCATTCAGTTGCACGCCGTTGGCGGTTCCCGTGCCGCTGTTGGTGATTGTGATCCGCGCCTGATAACCGCCCGCTACTTTACTTAGTACCGAGTTGGAGGTCAGAATCACCGTCGGAGGCGCAACCACCGCGAGCGTTCCATTGATCAATGTGAACGAGTAATTCGCTGCTGCCAGCGTTCCTTGCGAAACCGTGATGGGATAATTTCCCGCTGGACTGGAGATGGTCGCCGTAGTGGACAAGGAGGGAGATCCGCTCAGAAGCGCCGCGGACTCTCCATTCACAAACCCGCTATAGCTGAAGGTCAAGGTTGGGTTGGCTGCTCCGACAGACTTGTTGACGTTGTTTGCCGATACCAGCAGCGCCGCCTTGTTCACTGTCAGGCTCACCGATCCGTTTGCCGTGTTGTAATCGCTCGTGTCCGTCGGCATGAAGGTTACCGAGAGTGTCTGGTTGGCGCCGGCGCTCAGTACCGTGCCCGAGGCCGGCGTGTATGCGAAGGTTCCCACTACCGTCGATCCGCCGTAGCTCGCCGTAGCATTCAGTTGTGCGCTGCTGAGCGCCGCGCCGTAAGTGATCGCTGCCGGCGCAGTCCAGTTGACCGTCGGTGTCGCCTTGTTCACCGTGAGGTTTACCGAGCCGTTAGCCGTGGTGTAGTCGGTTGCGTCCGTTGGCGTGAAGGTCACCGAGAGTGTCTGGTTGGCGCCAGCGCTCAGTACCGTACCCGAGGCCGGCGTGTATGCGAAGGCTCCCGCGACTGTCGATCCGTTGTAAGTGGCTGTGGCGTTCAGTTGCGTACTGCCGAGCGCCGCGCCGTACGTGATCGCTGACGGCGCAGTCCAGTTGACCGTCGGAGTCGCCTTGTTCACCGTGAGGCTCACTGATCCGTTGGCCGTGTTGTAGTCGGTCGTGTCTGCCGGTGTGAAGGTCACAGAAAGTGTCTGATTGGTTCCAGCATTCAGCACTGTGCCCGAGGCCGGCGTGTATGCGAAGGTTCCCGGGATTGTCGCTCCGTTGAAGCTGGCCGTAGCGTTCAGTTGAGTACTTCCGAGCGCTGTGCCGTAGGTGATCGCCGCTGGCGTCGCCCAGGTGATTGTTGCCGTGGCCTGGTTGACGGTCAGCGGAACTCGGGCCGTCGTCGTCGAGTAGTCCGTCGTGTCGGTCGGAGTAAAGGACACGATCAGAGTCTGATGACCGGCGTTCACGTAAGCGCCTGCCTGCGGGTAATAGGTGAAAGTCCCCGGCACATTCGCTGTCGCGTCGAGTTGCGTTGCGCTCAGCGCCGTGCCCCAGGTGATAGCAGCCGGCGTCGCCCAGGTGACTGTTGGCGTGGCCTGGCTCACGGTCAACGTCACGTTCGCTGTCGCGGTGTTATAACCGACCGTGTCCGTCGGCGTGAAGGCGACCGAAAGCGACTGGTTGGGCCCGGCGTTCAGCACCGTGCCTGCTGCCGGCGAGTAAGCAAAGGTTCCCGGCACCGGCGATCCACCATAGCTCGCCGTGGCGTTCAATTGCGTGCTGTCGAGCGCTGTGCCGTAGGTGATCGCGGCAGGCGTTGCCCAGGTGATTGCCGGCGTTGCCTTGCTCTGACTCGGACGCGTCCAAAAGAACTGGCCCAACTGATAGGGAGACTGCCCAACGGAAATCGTGTTGGTTACTACGTCGCGGTCATCGGTTGTGTCGATGATCGATACAGTATTGTCGATGCGCTGTATCACATAGAGGTGAATGCCGTCCGGATGCATCGCGATTCCATACGGCCCATTTCCGACAGCAACAGTCCCGATGAATGCGTCGCCATCGTTGGTTGTGTCAATCACCGAAACAGTATTGTCGTCCTGGTTGGTCACATAAAGTCGCGTGCCGCTCTGGTTCAGCGCGGCTCCGCGTGGTCCGTGCCCAACGTTGATCGCTTTGAGAACGGTGTTGATGGTGGGCGATCCCGCTGCAACGTCAATGACGGATACGGTATTGTCATTGGCGTTGGGCACATAGGCGCGCGTTCCCGCCGCATTGATTGCAACATCGCGAGGTAATGCGCCAACGTTGATCTTTCCGGTGACGGTATTACTGGACAGATCAACGACCAACACAACGTTAGTGTACTCGCTGGTCAGATAGAGGCGCGTTCCATCCGGGTGTACGGCCAGGCCGAAATTACCCCATTTTCCTGGTATTGGTTGGGCGATTATATAGCTGACCGCACCGGTCTTTGCATCGATCACATCCACTACGCTCTCATCCGGTTCGGTCACGTAGATCTTGCTGCCATCTGGATTGGCGACCGCATTGGCCGGACTATCTCCGAACAGGTTGAACGTGCCGGCAACACTATTCGTCTTTGCGTCGATCGCCGTAGCAATCGCATAATTCATATTCACGTTTTGGTAGGAGTTCTGCTGGACCACATAGATGGCGCCCGTTGCGGCGTCAACCGCGACGCCGCGAGGCCCGCCGGCAATCGCCAGCGTACTGCTGACGGTGTTCGTAGCCGTGTCGATGACCGAGAGGCTGTTGTCGTTCAAGCCTGTGATGTAGGCAAAGGGGCCGGTCGCTTGCGAGGTTGTGAATTGCATATCAGCGCCGTACGCGGTTCCGGCGGAGCTGGTCGCATAGGCTCGCACGTTATAGGACGTATTTAGCGACAATCCCGTAATGGTGCTGGCGAATGTTCCCGCACCTGCTCCGTCGTTCGTGCAGCTATCAGCCGTGGAGGGATTGACGGTTTTGCTCCAGCAGACGCCCCTGGCCGTTACGCTGAATTTTCCTTCCGTGAGGACGTTGCCGCCGCTGGTGATCGTGGAAGACAGCGCGCCCAATGTCGTCGCGGTGGATACTTGCGGCGGGGTGTAAACTGCGGTGAAGTTCTGAACGATACTGATGGCAGGGGCGTTGGGAGTTTCAACTCGGGGCGGCGTGAAGGTGTAGCCCGCCAATGTCGGCGTCACATATACCGAGCCGTTACCCATAACCGCGCTGTAATTGCCGGAGCTGTCGGTGACAGGGTTCCCGGCCAGGCCACTCATCGTGACGCCGCTCAGTGGCTGACCGCCGAAAGTGACCGTACCGCTGAAGGTAAAGACACCGTCATTCACCGTCAGCATTGCCGAGGCAGTATTTCCGGTCAGACTGGGCCATGCGGTGACCGCGCCAGATGAGATCGTGTAAGTGCCGACGGCGGCTCCGGTCACCGTGAGGCTGACGTTGCATTGGCCACCGGGAGCAATCAGTGCGCCGCTGACGGTGATGCTGCCGTTCGAGGCCGTGGTCAGGGCTCCGCCGCAGGCTGCCGTGGTTCCCGCCGCGGCCTGCAGACCGCTGGGGAGCTGCGCCTGGAAGCCGACGCTGGAAAGCGTGTAGCTGCTGTTGGGATTGGTGATGGTGAAGTTCAGCGAGGTCGTTCCATTGACCGCAATGGTGGCCGCTCCGAAGGCCGCGGCAATCGCCGGAGCCAGCGTCGGCCCATCGTCCTTGGGGCTGGCAATGACAAAGATGCTGCCCGTGGGGTTGCCCTGCGGCAGCAAGCGCTCGTTAAGCACAAAAGCGTGGTGGTTCGCTTCGTCTACCACGACCGCACCCGGATCGTAGTCCGTGGGCACGGTAGCAGAAACGGTGTTGGTAGCGCCGTCGATCACCGATACGCTGTTGCTGTAGCCGTTATAGTCGCCGTTGGAAACATAGATTTCGTTGCTCACCGTGTCGATGGCGATAGCCTCGGCCCCGCCGCTGGCCTGGCCCACCGGCACATTGGCCAGAACCGCCTGCGTGGAGCCGTCGATCACCGCGATTGTGGCGGTCTGGCTCCAACCGCTCCACACCGCCGGGAAGTTGGTGGCATAGACGCGATTGGTCACGGGGTTCACGGTGACCGCAGTGGCGTGGATGCCGGCAATGTTGCTGATGGCATGGGTTGCGCCGTCAATCACCGTCAGTGGCGTCGAGTTCGATCCGTTGGTGTAGAGCTTGTTGGAGACCGGATTGAAGGTCAGCAGCGAGCCCTGGGTGGGCAATCCTGTAATGAAGGGAGTTTGCAGCGTGCTCCCGCTGACCACCGCGATCTTCCCACTGTAATTGTCCAGAACATAGGCGAGGGTGCGCGTGGTGTCCACGGCCAAAGACGAGGTACAGGACATGTAGGTTGCGCCCGACCCATGAATCGCTGAGTACGCATTGCCCGCGGCGCCATTCACGATTCCGATATTCGATCCGCAATCGGTCAGGAATGCCTTGTTCGCCACCGGGTTGACGGCGATATCGTAGAAGTACTCGTTTGCTACGCTGGTGAAGTTCGCCGTCCCGGTCGCCTCATTGATGGCGTAGAATCCGTCTTCCGATTCGCCATAGATCGTGCCCGTGGCGGCGTTGAGAGCCAACTGGGTTGGACCGACCATGCCCAGTCCGCTCATGGACAGGCTGTTATAGGCCAGGGTGTTCGTATCCACCTGGGTCAAATGCCCGCCGCTGATGGCGAATACCTTATGGAGAGTGGGGTCGATGGTGGCGAACTTTCCGCCCCCGCGGATGGAGGCTCCCTGCTGCGGAATGACGGCAACCACGCCGGCCGGCAGCACGCCGACGCCTTTCAGCGCTACGTTGAGATCGGGGGAAACAGAGGAGTTGCTGCCAATGTGCAGATTGCCCTGCCGCGCGCCGTTCAGCCAGGGCAGGAAGTTGTATTGGATGGTGCAGCTTTGGCCCGTCGCCAGATGCGTGGTGCCGTAGAGTGCGGAGGATGTGCAGGTGCCTACGGGGCCATTGCCGCGCTCATTCGGCCAATAGAAATCCTCCACGCCCAAGGTCGTCGTCAGATCGGAGAATTGCAGCGTTCCCGCACCTTCGTTGGTCAACGTTAGGGTCAGTTGCGTAAACGGGATACCCTGATCCCACTTCCACGCCTCGGCACCGATTGTCCTCGCACCGAAGTCCAGAGTTGTGGAAGATACCACGATCGCCGGCTGGGTCAGCGAAATCAGCGAGGTGGCGCTGATGGTGAAGTTCTTTGTTCCACCATCGCTGGTAATCGTGAAGACGGCCGATTCAGCACCGGCAAAACCGGCAGCCGGGGAGTAGTCGAACTCCACGGAGCAGCTAGTGTTCGCCGCAAAGGATAAGCCAATAGGACAGCTTCCTCCCGCACCGACGCTGAAGTCGGATGCGCCGGAGGCGCGCGTGATGGAAGCAATCGTCAGCGGCGCGCCGCCAGTGTTGGAAACCGTGAGGAAAGCTTTGGATAAAACGCCGGCCAGCGCGTTGCCCATCGAGAGCGTCGCCGGCACCGAGAGAATCGGCTGTGTGGAGCCTGTGCCGTTGAGCGTGATCGCGGACAGGGTGCTGTCGCCGAGTGTAAGCGTGTCCGAGCGTGGGCCCGAAGCGGAAGGCTGAAAGTCGATGGCCAGCGTGCAGGAGTTGCCGGGATCGAGCGAGTACGCGCCCGATTGCGAGCAGGTGGTGGCGCTATCGAAGATAAAATCTGCTCCCAGGATCGAGACAGCCGAGGGGAAGTTGCGCGCGGCGTTGCCGATGTTGGCCAGCGTAAGAGATTGCGGATCGTCGGTCGCATCCAGCGTTCCCACCGCCATGGTCGTATTAAAGGCTATCTGCGTGGGCTCAGTGCCAAAGGGCAGCTCCTGCACCGACGCGTACTTCTGATTGGTAAAGAAGAGGTTGCCGCTGGGGTCGACTGTAATGCCCCAGGGTAGGATGAGGCCGTTGGTCAGCGTGAGGACCGTGGAGCTGGCCGAGACCGCGCCATTCGTAGCCAGAATGACCTTCACCGTGCAATTGGCCTCGGTATTGTCTTCGTCGGTCACATAGACGTTGCCGGCGGCATCGACGGAGACGCTGGTGGGAAAGAGGAAGCCGCTGCCGACGGTCACCACCTGCGAGCTGGCCGAGACCTGCCCGTTCACGGCCACGATCTCTTTTACGACCAGATTGTGCGCATCAGCCAGGAAGAGGTCTCCTTTCGCATCCCGGGCCAGGCCCTGCGGCTGGTTGAAGCCAGTGGCGATTTGAACGACGGACGAGGAGCCGGAGATGTGGCCGGTGCTGTCGGCCACAATCTCGTAGACCATGCCAACGCCAGTGCCGTTGGCATCGGTGACGAAGACATTGCCCACGCCATCGACGGCCACACCCCACGGCTGGCTGAAGCCGCTGAAGCCGTTGGAGGAGCTCACGACGCTGCTCAAGTCAATGACGTTGGAATTCGCGGAGAGCTGGCCATTGCTGTCGGCCTGGATCTCGTAGACGGTGCGGCTGCAATAATCGGCCACAAAGAGATTGCCGCCGCCGTCGAAGGCCAGGGCATCGGGACAGCCGAATGAACTGGAGATCGATAAAGGCAAACCGCTGCCGCCTACGAGTTCAAAGATCGTGCCCTGATCCGCATCGGTGTAAAACACATCGCCCTGGGAATCGACAGCTACGCCCGTAGGCTGGCCGTTGATCTGCGAGTAAATGTTGGTGGGCGCGGTGAAGGTCAGGTAGGAGAGTTGGGAGGCAACGCCGGTGCCCGCGAGAGGCACGCTGGCAAGAATGTTTCCGTTAGCGTCCAGCAACTCTGCTACGCCCAGCCGAAGCCCCGGATGCTGTGGCGCGAATTGCACGCCAATCAGGCAGGTATCGCCGGTCTCGTACGTTTGATTTGCCTGACAGTAAGGATCGCTGCTCTGGCCCCGGGAGAACTCCTGCCCGCTAGCTCCCTGCGAGAGAACGCTGACGAAGGTGTCGCCCAGCGTGGTTTCGGAATCGAAGGTGAACGGAAGCTGGATCGTCGCGCTGGTGCTGCCCACGTTGACCGAGCCGAAATCCGGCGGATCGACCGAGATCGTCTTCACTTGATAATTATCCGTACCCGCATCCGCAACATAGATCTCCCCGTGCAGCCCGACTGCGAGGTTAGTGGGATCAATGAACCCGCCCTGCACAACGCGAAACGACGGTGTCGCCGACAGGTTCCAGCTTCCGGCGGCCAGCTCGATCAGGTCGTTGGCACCATCCTCCAAGACGAAGAGGTTGCCGTGCGCATCCAGAGCGACGCCGGTAGGCCCCGCGAGATTGCTGACCACAGTCTGCAGTGCCGAACCCGACGAGACTGCGCCGTTAACGGCCACAATCTCCGAGACGGTGCCTGTCGAGTTGTCGGCGATAAACACATCGTTCTGCGCATCGACGCCGATGCCCAAAGCCAAGCTGAAGCTCCCCTTGAAGAGCGTTTTCACTGTCGAGGAAGATGAGACCTGCCCGTTGACCGCCACAATCTCAAACACGGCATCCTGCGCACCATCATCGGTAAAGAAGAGATTTCCATTCGAATCGACGGCAATGCCCCTTGGCCAGCTTGAAGCTTTGCTATAAGCCGTTTGGTAATCAGAGCTGGACGAGACCTCGCCGTTGACCGCCACTATCTCCTTGATCGCTCCATGTCCGTTGTCGGCGACATAGACATTCCCCCCGGCGTCTACCGCCAAGCCATAGGGCTGCATGAAGCCGTCGGCGAACACAACCTCAGTGGGCGACGACGGAAGGACGCCATTCACCGCCTGGAGCTTATAGACCATGCTCACCAGGTCGTCGTCGACAAAAAGATTTCCTTTGCCGTCCATCGCCACGCCGACCGGTGCCTTGGCGCCGCTGCTGACGGTGCCCGTCAGGCCGCCGTAATGCGCGGACTGCGCCATAGCCGCCATACAGAACGAGAAGACCGCGGCCACAGCCAACAGCGTCCTGAGCCGTAGGAGGCCCAGGGCGGCAGCCAACTGAAAGGGGAAGCACTTCGAGGAGGCAAGACGGAAGCAGCGATTCATGGCGATTCCTTTCTGATCTCGCCCAGGCCGGGCGCGGTAGTACAGACTCCCGGTGGCGCGCCGGACGCACCACCTCAATCTGCTAAAGCGGAATCGGACGGAAAATCGGTTCAGGATTTGAAAAATAAAGTGAGATTCTTGAGAAAATTACCAGCCGGTCACGGCCGACTTGCAATACAAACAGGACCGAAGAGAGAAGCTTTATCCGATAAGTGCTTTATTTTGTGACAAAACCCAATTTGCGTCGCCATTCGTCCGCTTGGTCGGGCTTGCCCCAGGCGGTGTAGAGCCGCACCAACCGCTGGCCAGCTTCGGGCAGGTTGGCTTCGACTGCGATTGCAGGGCTGAGTTTCTTGAGCCCCTTATATCCTGCGATAAGAAGCGGCTCGGCCTCGGCGTATTTGCCCTGCCCCATCAGGCTTGCGCCGAGCAGACTCTGGCGGTCATACGATCCCACACGTTATTTGCCGCCGTACAAGAGGGTCAGCTTGTCGATGTATTCGTCAATCCACGCCTGCCCCTGCCCTTGGGATTTATACAGATTGGTGACTTGAATGGAAACGTTTTTGCCGGGCTGACAGGGCGCCTTGCCGGGCAAGTAGGCCGTCCATGCTCCGTTGTAGTAGACAAATTTTCCAGGGCATGGAGCGTGGAAACCAGCGATCTGCTCGGTATCCTTGCGCCACTCCAGAACTCCGTTCTTGTAAGCTATCTTGCTGACCGGCTCGTCAAGGCTCATACCGTACCCCTTGGCGGGATCCTGGGGCGTTATGGAGATATTTTTGGGCATGGCCATGCTGGGGAGGCCGATGCTCCAGGAATAACTGAAGCCAATCTTCATGAGTTCAGGGCAGCCGGGTACATCTACGTTGGCCTTACTTCCCCCAGTACCGTCGGCTGCGCCACTGGCTCGCACCTGCGCTTGCGCCTGCGCGGCGGCTGGGTCAGACTGAAAACCGCTGGGGAGTGCTAGCAGGGGCGGTGCCGTGGCTTGGCCCATCATGGTTGGAACAGAAGCGCCCAGCGCTATGCTCACACTCAGTACAAGAATTGCTCTCATCTTTCACCTTTCTTAATGCAGTCAATTGCGGCGGATCTCTCTCGCAACAAGGTTTCAAGGTTGTACGCCGCAGTGCCCGGTTCATCCCGCCCAGCGGGGATCTACCTACTTATAGTCAACAGAGTTCTTGAGAGTGGGTGTGATAGCCGGGCCGTTCTCCAAAGT
>Ga0302320_10023338_pt1 | contig 12144 bp, 10 predicted proteins | sample Bog_T0_3_FD_202130 | JGI IMG/M metagenome (GOLD analysis project Ga0302320, IMG submission 202130) | Peat permafrost microbial communities from Stordalen Mire near Abisko, Sweden - Bog_T0_3 | ecosystem: Environmental > Terrestrial > Soil > Wetlands > Peat | place: Sweden: Abisko, Stordalen Mire...
TTATCGAAGCCGGTAACGCGATGGCCCGCGGCAAGAAGCCTGTCAACCATGTTACTGCCGATAAAGCCCGCCGCCCCGGTGATGAAAACGCGCAAAAGAATCTCCTGATGAAAGGCGATATGAAATAAATTTCAGCCAGAATAAATTGCCGCTTGACTCTTCTCCGCGTTCTCCGCGGCCGTTCTCTGCGTACTCTGCGCTAAGAGCTTTTGGTCTCCGGCAGTCCACCGTCCGCCGAAGTTTTCCGCAACACCACTTTCGTCCCCTTAAGTTCAAAGCGGTTGTCGCGCCAAACGTAGCGCAGGTTCAAGTAGCTCGCGAACCAAACCGCAAAACCCAGCAAATCCCGCAAGGGATAAAGCCACGGCGCGCTCCGGATCTCCGGATCACGCACCACCATCCATCCCACCAGCCATGCCTCGAGCAGACGATTCACCACAGCAATCGCCAGGAATCCAAGCCCAAACCCCCAATGCCCCAGGCCCGCCGCTGCGAGAAATCCTAAAATTCCATAGGGCATTGCGAAAATCAGTCCACTTCCGAAATGTCCCTTAGGCCGCGAGTAGCGAGTGGTTTGCGCCCAGCGTAATTGATTCTGCCACATGCGGCGAAACGATCCCTGATTCACTACATGGTCGATGATGTGCCTGGAGAGCACCACCTCGTACCCTGCCTTGGCCATTAAATTTCCGATGGCGAAATCGTAGGCGATGTAATCCCGCAACGCAGTGTAGCCGCCGATGCTGGCCAGCGAATCCTTGCGCACCACGGTGGTCGGTCCCAATCCGAACTTCATGCCTTCGAGCAGATTCGCCACCAGAACTCCCGCCGTCATTTCCACCGACATGCCGATTGCTGTCAGGCCGGAGAAAAATCCGGCTGTATTTTTCCCGCGATATACGCACGTCACCATTCCCACTTTCGGGTCGAGCAGCGGCGCAACAATTTCTTTGAGATATTGCGGATCCACTTCTACGTCGCTGTCGGTCGTAACCAGAACGTCGTGCGCCGCGACCTCCGACATGCAATGGAAGGCATATACCACGGGGTTCGGCCAGGGCGTTCCCGTGACCAGCACTCGAGTGGGAATGAGCGGATACCGGGCGCACACTTCCCGCACCACGTTCAAAGCGGCGTCATCCGCTTCGTCCGCGGCAAAAAGTATTTCGTAGTTGGGATAGTCCTGGCGAAAAAAGCTCTCGATGTTTTCCTTCAACTGCGCTTCAATCCCGTGCACCGGTTTGAGCACAGAAACTGCAGGCAAATGCACCTCGCCTGGAATGGAGTTGAGTTGGCGGCGCGCGGCGGCACGAAAGCGAACCACTCCAATCGCCGTCAAAGCTAAAAACACGCCCGAAGACAAGGTCCCAACTACGGCCACGGCCAGGACGAAATATAAAATCAGAGCCATCAAAATTGTGTTTCACCAAATAGAAAATAACGTTTCCGGCAACTCACACTATACATTTTGCTCCCGCCCAGAACTCAGCATGGCATTCGGCTACGGCAGTTCCTGGAAGCCTGGCATTTGTTTGGTTACCTTTGTGCCTCCTCCATCGGGGCCATTCCGGTCTCGCGCCGCTTGACGCACACTGTTTCTGGGCATTCGATGCAAGCAACCGTCAAAACCAACCGCCGCAAGCAGAATCGCATGGCCGCGGTATTGCCCGTGCGAGTGCGGGGGACCGACGCCACCGGCGCGGCCTTCGAGGGACTGGCACACACCCTCGACCTAACGCCCACGGGCGCCCGGCTGGGCGCCATTCGTCACGCGTTAAATGTGCTCGACACGCTAACCATTCTTTATCACCAGCGGCGCATGGAATTCACCGTGGTGTGGACCAAGTTGATTGATGGCAAGAACGAATACCAGGTTGGACTGCACTCCTTTAGTGAACAGAAAGAACCTTGGGGAATGAACTTCTTTCAGGTCGAGACGGAACCGAAACGAGAAATTGCCCGGATCTCCGGAGCGGCCTAAATCAATCATGAAAAACTATCTCAAGAAAACTTTGTGGTCGAACCAAGAGGGTCAAGACATCGCGGAGTACTCCATCATGCTGGCCGTAATCCTGGTCATTGTGGTGGGCACGGTTAAGCTGATTGGATCCAATGCGGGGAACGTTTTTTCGCAGGTGGGTAGTTCGATTCAATAAGCGGGGTGCGCATACGCAAGCAAACCCTTAAACCATTAAGGACACGAAGCATCACGAAGGACCTTCTAGCGAACGCCTTCCTTCGTGCGGCTTCGTGTCCTTCGTGGTTATGATCTTGGACTGAGACGGACCCGCCAGTCAGGGACGCGATGAGTTGCCCATCATCAAGGCAAATAACAGCGGCAGATAAATCACCGTAGCCTGCAGTACATGGCGAGCCAGCATCTTTGACCGTGGGCTGTTGACCGGCAATTTCAGGAATGCCAGCCGGGCTCCGAAATAAAAGAGCGCCACTCCCAGGACGACCGCGCCCACCATATAAATCTTTCCCGCCATCCCGTAAACAGTAGGTAAAACGCTCAGCGGGATTAAAATCACCGAGTACGCCAGGATGCGGTGCGCGGTCGAGCGCCCATCTTCCTCTACCACCGGCAGCATGCGGATACCGCCGCTGGCATAATCCTCGCGATAGAGCCACGCAATCGAAAAGAAGTGGGGGAACTGCCACACGAAAAGAATGCCGAAAAGAATCAGCGTTCCCCATTCCAAATGTCCGCGCGCCGCCGTCCAACCCAGGACTCCAGGCATCGCTCCGGGAAACGCGCCCACAAAAGTGCAAATCGGCGAGATGCGCTTCAGCGGCGTGTAAGCTGCGAGATATACCACCGAAGTCAGAAACGTGAGCAAGCCGGTCAGCGGATTGGTGAAGACCGCGAGATAAATCGAGCCGCCCAAAGTGGCCAGCAAGCCGGCAGTGGTGGCGTGGAACAGGCTCATACGGCCGGCCGGCAGTGGACGCTGCGCCGTGCGGCGCATGTTCGCATCCACTTTGTATTCCATCACTTCATTCAGCGCGGCGGTGCCACTCGAAACCAGCCCGATCCCCAGCAGCGCATGCAACAATCCCCATGAGAGTGAACTGACTCCGGCTTTTTGCGCGCCGAAGTAATAGCCGCACCATGCCGTCATCACGATCAAGGTGGTAACGCGGGCCTTCATCAGCTCGGCGTAGTCGCGTATGAGGGACGCTGCTTGCTTGCGAAACACAACTACGGGATGAGTCATTGCGCTTGCGCTCATGGAGATTCAAATGGTGTGGTTGTCGTACCGCTTTCTTCTCCAAACTTCCCCGCTCGGACGAGCTTTCTCAGACGAGCTTTCAGAGTCTAGCAAAGAGGGCAGCTCCCACAAAGCTGCCGCATCTACCCAAGCATTGTATGGGTACTCCTATGGATTTCGAAAGTCAAGCTGAAACTCCTGAAACAACAGATTCCTCATGGGCAACAGAGCCGATTCGGAATAACCAACCTTTTGGCTCTACTGACTCGCGGCCGCCGCGCCAGACGCCGCCGATTCATCGAAGGTTTCCGGCGGATCGAAGAAACACAGATGCCACAGGCCCGCATCGGTTAATTTGCCCGCCTTCCATTGTTGCAGCGCGGGGAATGCCGCCGCGATCATCCCGCCATCCACAGAATCGAAGATTACGACGATCCCTGCCAACTCCTGCGCCTTCTGCGCCAGCTCCGCGTAGTCTTTATCCAGCACGGACTTGGCGAACTCCAGCCGAAGTTTAGGGCCGGCATCTTTCTCCGATTCGTTAATTTTCTCCACCGAGACGATCTTCACGGTCTTACCGCGCAAAGGTGCCCAGTCTCCGGGGAACGGGGCCGTCTCTTCCCGCGTGACATGAAACAGCTCGGCGGCAATCGGCACAGGCGTGGCCGCCGGTGCGTCGGCATCGGGAACGCTCGCCGGCATTTCCAGGCTGTTGCGCCAGATCCATCCCCGGGAAAGTCCGGAGATGCGAACGTGGACCCAATCCCGATTAAAGTCCAGCATTTCAAACTCGTCGTGCGCGCTGGCCAGAAATAAAGTTTTTGCCGTCAGGCTGGCGGTCGAAACCACTGCAGTTCCATTTTTCTTCACTGCCACAAGGTTCTTGGGATGCGCCTGATTCTTCAGAATCTCTTCCAGGCTCGCGGCCTCAGCCTTCAGCCCCGTGGGATCGTCGTCACCAATTTTCTGACCCGGCTTGCTGCCGGATTTTTCCTCCGCCAGGCTCTGAGCCAGGGACGACGAAAATCCCCCCGATAGAGGCAACTGCGGCACTGGCGCCGAAATGGCGGGTTCCGCCTGCTCCGGTGTTTTGGCCACAGCGCCGGAGGGCGCATTCGAGGACGGACGAGTCGCAGAAGGTTGGCTTGGGCCGGACTGCTTCGAATCAGACCTCTCCGATGGAAACGGCTTGCGCGCCTGGCTTGGCGGAGGGTTCACCGCGGCCGCCGAGGTCTTTCCGGACAGTTGATCCGCCAACTGATCCAGCAGGTCCGCCTCCAGCCGGCCATTCGAGTTCAGAACCTGATAACCCGATTTCCCCGCCGGATCCGCATACCACGCCGTCACCTGCGCGCTGACCCGTACGATTGATCCTCCGCCAGGCGCGGCACTCACTTGAACCTTGGACTGATAGTAGCCGCGCTGGTAGCGGTCGAGCGGATGCTCCGCCGAAGTGGCGAAGCCCTCCAGCACGGGAAGGCGGCCGCCCATGGCGGACTGCATGTCTTTAAGAGCTTTTTCCACGGTCGCCTTCGATTGCGGAAAAGTTCGTTCATAAGAGTCGCTCTGCGCGAAGCTCGCCTTCACCCCAATCGACACGACAAGCACTGCGGATAGGAGCAACAAAACTCGGTTTAGTTTCGCTGGCCGCAATCTCACGGTTGCTCCAATTCATCGCGCTGCATCCAGCCATGCTGTCCCTCGTGCGTCTCGACGCCATACCAGTAGGGCGTCGAAATCAGGATCAGCACTTCCGTTCCCGGCGTCAGCGATTGCAACGTGCTCGCAGTGTGAAATGGCGCGGATTTCAACGGAGCCCCCGGAGCCTTTACCAAGCGCTCGACTTGCTTGCGAAGCTCTTTGACGTGATCTTCCAGATTCTGTACGGGCAGATTTTGTACGGGGAGAACCGGCGCTTGTGCCGGGTTGTCAGAACTCTGATCCAACGTCACTCTTCCCGGCCCGCCCTCGGACGAACTTTGCCCGGACGAACTTTGCCCGAACGAACTTTGCCCGGACGCAATCTGGCTTTGCCCGGCGCCAGCCGAGTTTCGCTCCGATTCTTGCCGCCCCGGTTCGCCCGCTACAGCCTTTGAACTGGAACTTTGACTGTCTGTGCTTTCCACCGGAACCGGAAATGCTCCCGGCTGAATCTGCCGGTTCTGTTTCTTTAGGATTCGTTCCTGCCGCTCGGCCTCGGATTCTTCGTTCTGCTTCTTCATCACCTCAATCGCTTCCAGGTGCTCCTGAATATCTTTGTACTCGGCGCTCTCCACCGATCCACTGGACTGATGGACGACACGGCGGAAGTCTTCCTGAAAAAGCGCGTCAATGCGCAGGACTGTGTTCTTATCCCCCTGGGGCATTACCACGTAGCGCACCACCAGGGCGCCGACGTCACTGCTGTCTTTGAAATTGCGCGGATCGAGAGCGTGCTCGCGAATCTTGTAAAACACCTTGCCGCCTTCCGTCCAGGCCGAAAACACGCTGGAAGTTGCCGCAGCATTGGCCCCGCTGACAAACTCGTCTTTGTTGTATTCCTTCGTGCCGCGAATGATGCCGTTCTGCGCCACGTCGGCAACCACCTGCTCAACCTCACTTTCCGGCAGGGGAATATTCACGATCAGGCCTTCGCCGTAGGACAACTTATTTTTGTCCCGGGCGGAAAGCGACAAGGTCGACGTTGCGATCAGCAACGCCGCCGACAGCACCTGCAGACGACGCCGGCTTGGGATGAGGTTTCGAAAATCCAACATAATTCCGTTACTTCTATTTCGCATCCGCGCTTTCTCCGAGTCTCGTACTGCAGGCACAAAGCTGTCAACTCGGAAGGGCTTCGGGCGCGCCATATCACAACTCTCAGTACTAAATCGTTTACGTTGTAAAAAAATTGTCAAAACTACTTGCACTCAGCCTACGCGTGGTAGTAGGATTCTCCTCCGGTACGGTGGTACGACCTTTGGTCTTGATCGTACCTCACGTTGAACCGCGGTACGCAAGGGGTTTGCGTCTCGTATTGTTTTCTGGTTTACCGAGTCTATCCGCTTTTTGTGGGCACATTTCAGCCTCTTAGATTTTCGATGAGATCTTTGCCGAGGAGCCCGGCCATGCACGTTTCAAGCAGTTCCAGTCTTCGCAAGCCTTTTCCGTCGCTACTTTCTCTGGTCCTCTTTCTCGGGTTCGTTGTTCTGGCATGCACCCCGTCGGCGAATGCTCTGCCGGCTTTCGCCCGAAAATACGGCCTGCGCTGCTCGGCCTGCCATGAATCCTGGCCGATGCTGAACTACTTTGGACAAAAGTTCAAAGATAACGGCTACCAACTGATGAATGACCGCGATTCCCCGATCTGGCAGAACCCGGGCTATTGGCCGGTCACTTTCCGAATCATTCCGCTTTGGCATCGCGTCAGCACCGGCAAGGTTCCGATTGACACTTATTCGGGCGGAGCGATCTCCGGTTCGCAAATCCAAAAAATCACCAGTTCCGGCTTCGACCTGAGCGGCCTTGACTTCCACACCGGCGGCACGCTGGAAAAAAACTTCTCGTTTTACGTGCTGCCTTCTTCGGACGCCACTGCTTCGTTCCACTTCGAAACCGTGATGGCGCGCCTGGATAACCTGTTCGGCAGCTCCTGGCTGAACCTTAAGCTGGGCAAGTTCGAACTCGACAATCTGCTTTCCGAAAAGCGCATCTTAACCCTCACCGGCAACGGCGGCATCTACCAGCTCTATCACTTCACGCCGGTCGGTGATGGCAACATCTTCGGGCAGATGGGCGACAATCAACTCGGCCTCGAAGTCATGGGCCACTCCTGGAATGACCGCACCCGTTACTCCGCGGCGCTGTTGAGCTCGAATGACGGGAATGTGGGCCTGCCCTACGGCAATGCCTATACCGGATTCTTCGCCGCCAGCCAGGCTTTTGATGCCGGTAAGCTTGGCGTACAGCGCGTTGGATTTTACGCCATGGCTGGAGAAGCCCCCACCTACTGGCTCACCCAGGGTGGCGCACTCTTCGGCGGGGCCAACGGCACCGGCCCGGCGGCGATCGGCAACAAGTCATTCAGTCGCGAAGGTTTCGTTGGGCAATTCTACTTCGGCCAGCACGTCGATCTTCAGGTCGTTACCCAGCACGGCGAAGATAGCGCCTGGTTTGGCCAGGGCTACGGCGACTTGATCGACGGCGTCGCGGGGTCTAACAACGTACCGGGAACGACGTTGCCGGCCGGATCGCAGAATCCCACCTGGAACGGCGTTCTCCTCGAACCCCACTACATCTACAGCCCCCAACTCATCTTCATCGGGCGATATGAAACCATCAGGATGTCGCAGCAGGCCAACGGCTCAGGCTACGCCGGCCCCGCAGGCCCCTCCGCTTCGAATCTTGGCAACATTTCAACCTACACCATCGGCTACCGCTACAACCCGTTCATGACCAGCCGCGCCGGTTTTGCCTGGCACAACGAGTACAACTGGCTGCACCAGGACGGCACCGGACCGCTGGTTGGCCTGAACAATACCAACATCAACACGAGCGAGTTGCTGCTCGGCTTTGACTTCGACTTCTAGAGAGGGATTGTCATGCAACGGAATACTTTGCGGAACTGGTCGCTGTTGTTGGGTGCAACTGTAGCGCTGGCCTTCCCGGTCGCGTCGTCGGCCCAGCTTACCAAGTACGATCTGGAAAAGACGCTGAACACGGAAGCCCACGTAGGCAATTTAACCGGCCACGCCAAGGACGGCGCAGCCGACTATCGCCGCTATTGCGTTGGTTGTCACGGCGAATTAGGCGATGGCAACGGCGAAAACGCAGTCTGGATCGACCCCAAACCGCGCAATTTCCAGCTGGGCGTCTTCAAATGCCGCTCCACCCCCACCGGAACCCTTCCCACCGACGAGGACTTGTTCGACAGCATTGCTCGCGGCTTCGATCGTTCCAATATGCCGCAGTGGAGCAACCTGACCAAGCAGGAGCGCGTCGATCTGGTCGCCTGGATCAAGCACTTCTCGCCGCGCTACATCAGCGACAAGGCGGGTACGCCGATTCAGATCGCCCCCGAACCGGCAGTGACGCCGGAACGCATCAAGGCCGGCCGCGACGTTTTTGCCCGCGTCCAATGCTGGAAGTGTCACGGCGTCCTCGGTCAGGCGGACGGCCCATCGGCCTCAACTCTTACCGACGATCTCGGACGGGTGATCCTGCCTTTCAACTTTCACGAGGGCGCCCGTCCCAAATGCGGCGATACCGATCAGGACATCTACCGCATCTTCATGACCGGTCTGGATGGCACTCCAATGCCTTCCTACGCAGATAACATCAAACCCGATGAGGCATGGGACCTGGTATTTTACCTGCGGACCCTGATGTCCCAAAAGAGCAAAGAAAAAGACATGGCGAAAACTTTAGGGCTGAAGCCTGTTGATCCGAATGCGCCGGCGGGGCAACAATAGCCTGGGAATGGCATCCAAGCTTCACCAACTGCAGTTCGCTTAAGCAGTTCACTTAAGGAGAGATTATGAGCAAGCGTTTTACGGCTGTACTATCAATGGTAGTTTTGGTATGCTGTGCCGCTTTGATCCTGGGGCAGCGGGTTAACGCCGCTGGCGAAGGCAAGATCACAGGCACAGTTAAGCTCGATGGCGCCGCCCCTCACATGAAGGGCATCGATATGTCGAAAGATCCATACTGCTCCAAAGCGCACGCCAGTGACCCGGCTCACATGGAGCAGGTCGTAACGGGCGCGGGCGGCGGCCTGGCCAACGTGGTTCTGTACCTCTCAGAGGGCTACAGCGGCAGTCCAACGGTTTCCACCGCAATTCCGGTCTTCGATCAGAAAAACTGCATGTATACTCCGCACGTCCTTGCCATGGACGTAAGCCAGACCTTCAAGGTCGTCACCAGCGATCAGACCACGCACAACATTCACCCCAATCCCAATCCCATGACGGGCAATGTCGGCTGGAATCAATCGCAGCCGCCCGGAGCAGCGCCGGTTGAGAAGAGCTGGAAGGCCCCGGAAGTGATCCCGGTGAAGTGCAATATTCATCCCTGGATGAACGGCTGGTTCGTGGTCGTAAAAGGCCCGTACGCGACTACCGATGCCGACGGAAAATACACCATCAATAACGTTCCTCCGGGCAGCTACACCGTCACCGCCTGGCAGGAAACCTATGACAAAACGACGCAAAAGGTAACGGTTGCTGCTGGCGCATCGGCAACTGCGGATTTCACGTTTAAAGCGAAGTAAGGCTCCGGAAGATTCGGCAATTGCCGGGTCTTTCTGAAAACGCCACGGCTTCGGCTGTGGCTTTTTCAGAAAGTGCTGGCCCTCGAAGTTGGGCAAAGGCGGAAACGATATATGGCGAAGATTTTCGCGGTGATCATTGTGCTGATCGCAATTGCTTCTGCGGTTCCCATCGTGATGCATATGTGGCCGATGCCGCAAGACATCTCAACTCACGGCCACCTGATCGATGAGCAGTACGCCGACACCATGCTCGAGGCCGGCATCTCTTTCCTCGCCTCCCAGTTTTTGCTGGCTTTTTTCATCTTCAGATTTTCCGCTCCCAAAGCCGGCGACAAAGTGAAGAACTTTCCCGGCGGCGCAACCGGCATGGTGGTCGCCGCCTTCCTGCTGGTAGGAACCGAAGCTTTGGCTCTGGGCGTTTTCGGCACCAAGGCTTGGGCCAGCGTTTACTTTACGCCGCCCGCGGCGAACGCGATTCCCGTCCAGGTGCAGGCTGGGCAGTTTGCATTCTACTTCCGCTACCCCGGTCCTGACGGCACCTTCGGCCCCATCCACGCCGACCAGATCAGCGAAGCCAACGCCAACTTCTACGGCCTCGATACCACCCACGATCAGGATTCCAAGGATGACATTGTCGCCGCCGAAATGGCGATTCCGGTGAACCGCGAGATCCACTTGCTCATGCATTCGAAAGATGTGGGGCATTCCTTTTATGTTCCTGAGCTGCGCGTGCAGCAGGATTTCGTTCCCGGTCTCGATGTATCGATTCACTTCACGGCCACGAAAATCGGCAAGTATGAAATCGTCTGCACCCAGCTCTGCGGCCTGGGCCACTACAACATGAAGGCCTATCTGGAAGTGAAGTCGCAGGAAGATTATGACGCATGGCTGAAACAGCAGGCAGCGCTGCAGTAGTCGCTTTCGCGGATGACCTTTTCGGAATTCGTTTTTACGATTCGTTGTTTGAAGATTCGTTTTTGATTTGTTCCTAAAGATTCGTTTTAAAAGATTCGCATTTGAAGGTTCGTATCAGGGCACGGCTTTAGCCGTGCCGTCACGGGTCACAAGAAAAACTGGGCTTTAGCCGCTGAGATATTTGCATAATTCCTCTGTTGGGGTGAGCACAATGCACGACATGTCCGCACCTGCGGCGCATCACGGAGCACCAACCAGCTTTATCCGTAAACACGTCTTCAGCCTCGACCACAAAGTCATCGGCAAGCAGTATTACGCCCTGGCGTTGCTCGCCGCACTGGTCGGCATGGTGCTTTCCTGGCTCATGCGCATCCATCTCGGATTCGCCAACTTCGCCATCCCCGGACTCAGCCTGCTCTCAAAGACCGGCGCGCCCGGCAACATCATGACGCCCGAGTACTATCTGCAGCTGATGACCATGCACGGCACCATCATGGTCTTCTTCGTGCTCACTACCGCCCCGTTTGCCGCCTTCGGAAACTACTTCCTGCCCATCCAGACCGGCGCGGAAGATATGCCCTTCCCCCATTTCAACATGATGTCGTTCTGGGTCACCTTTACCGGATTCCTGGTTTTGGTCGCATCCTTCTTCGTCTCCGACGGTCCAACTCTCGGCGGCTGGACGCAATACGCTCCTTTGAGCGCCATCGGGGCCGTGGGCGGTCCTGGCGAAGGTTGGGGAGTCGTCCTCTGGGCCGCTTCGATCGGAATTTTCTGTATCGGCCAGCTCCTCGGTTCTCTGAACTTCATCACCACCACGCTCGACATGCGCTGTAAAGGCATGTCCCTGATGCGTCTTCCGCTCACGGCATGGGCTTGGTTCATCACCTCCGTGATGGGATTGACGGCTTTCGCGGTTCTGATGCCCGCCTGCATCCTGCTGATTCTCGATCACGTCGCCGGAACCAGCTTCTTCGTCGCTTCCAATCTGGTTATCAACGATCAGGTTCTGCCCCACTCCGGCGGGTCCACTCTGCTCTGGCAGCATTTGTTTTGGTTCTTCGGTCACCCCGAGGTTTACATTGCCATCATTCCCGGCATGGGCATTGTTTCCCACGTGCTCGTCACCAACATGCGCAAGCCTATGCTGAGCCATAGGGTTCTGATTTATTCCATGGGATCGCTGGCCGCACTGAGCTACATGGTCTACGGCCACCACATGTTCGTCAGCGGCATGAATCCGGTTTCATCGCTGGCCTTCTCGTTCCCCACCCTGGTGATCACGATTCCCTCCACAATCGTAGTCCTGATCTGGCTGGGCAGTTTATACGGATCGAAGCTGCGAATTAATTCCGCCTCGCTCTTCGCTCTAGGCTTCATCTCGATGTTCATCAGCGGCGGCGTCAGCGGATTCTTCCTGGCTCAGCCCTCCATCGACATCATGCTGCACGCCACCTACTTTGTGGTCGGCCACTTCCACCTGGTCATGGGCGTTGCCGCGATGTTCGGAATCTTCGCCGGAACTTATTTCTGGTTCCCCAAGATGACCGGCCGCATGATGAGCGAAACTTTAGGCAAAGCCCACTTCATCCTGAGCTTCATCGGCGCCTACTGTATCTTCATGCCCTTCCACTATCTGGGCATCGCCGGCAACGTCCGCCGTTATCAAGCTTTCACCGACGATTATCTGATCCCGCTGATTCCCGTACACAAGTTCATCACCATCGCCGCCTTGATCACCGGCTTCGCCCAACTGATTTTCGTCTA
>Ga0302320_10023339_pt1 | contig 12144 bp, 3 predicted proteins | sample Bog_T0_3_FD_202130 | JGI IMG/M metagenome (GOLD analysis project Ga0302320, IMG submission 202130) | Peat permafrost microbial communities from Stordalen Mire near Abisko, Sweden - Bog_T0_3 | ecosystem: Environmental > Terrestrial > Soil > Wetlands > Peat | place: Sweden: Abisko, Stordalen Mire...
ACACCACCTTCAATCCGGGCGCGGGGGCCAATGGCACGGTCTGGAGCGTCCTGGCGCAGCCGAATGGTTCAGTCCTGATTGGCGGCGATTTCACCAGCTACAACGGCACGCCCCGCAACCATGTTGCTAGGCTGAACGCCGACGGCTCGCTGGACACCACGTTCGATCCCAGCAACACCATTTCAGGTTCTGTCTATTCACTGGCGCTGCCTCCATCCACCGTTTTTAACATCACCAAGAACGCCGCTGGCAACTCCAACGAAAATGATCAGGCCGTTAGTCTGGGTCCGATCACCGCCGGCGTGCTGACGGTCAATTATAATTTCGGCGGCATACCGGATGATATGCGGGTCTTTTACGGCGACACCAATGTGGCGTCCGGGTCGGGGGTTTTGATTTATGACACCGGCACCGCCTACAATACCGGCACGTTTGTTTTGCCATTCGGACCGACCAACGGCCTCACCACCAATCTGCTCACCCTTGTCATGGATCAAGGTGGTTCCACCAATCCGATCACGCAGTGGAATTACACCGCCTCGGTCAGCGTGCCGGTGAGTTCCGAGAGCATTCTCGTCGGTGGCCTGTTTGGTGTGGCGGGGCAATCCTATGCCAACCTCACACGGTTGAATCCGGATGGCACGCTGGATCCCTCGTTCAACCCCGGTTCGGGGCCGGACAATGCGGTGTGGGCCTTGGATTGGGAGATCAGCGGCCAGATCATCGCGGGCGGCGCCTTCACCCATGTCAATGGCAGTTCCTACAACCGCATTGTGCGGCTGAATGCAAACGGCTCGCTGGATCCCAACTTCTACGTCGGTGTGGGCGCGGACAACACGATTTACAGCATCACGCAACAGCAGCTTGGCAGCACCCTGTATCTGGGCGGCACGTTCACCTCCTTCAACGGCACGCACCGCCTCGGCTTTGCCCGGTTGAACCCCGATGGCACGGTGGACACCAGCTTCATGGACACGGCTTACAACCAGTTCGCCGGCCTGACGCGGATACATTACAACGATCCGCCGGGAACGGTGTATTCCTCCGGGATTCAGAGCGACGGCAACGTGATGATCGCCGGCAGCTTCGCCCAGGTCGGCGGCGGCCAGTTCAGTGAAAGTGTCCGCCCCGGCGATTATGGTCTGGACTCGAATTTGAACGTGTATGTGAACCAGGGCATTTGGCCGGAACCCAAGGTTCGCGAAGGCGTCCGCAACCGTGGCAATGTGGCCCGCTTGATCGGCGGAGCGACGCCGGGGCCGGGCAATATCGGTTTTACCGCCCCCAGTTACGCGGCCAACAAGAGCCAGTCCTTTGAATCCGTGACGCTGACGCGGACCAACGGCAATCTCGGTTACGCTTCCGCCAACTTCTCCGTTCAGCCGGGTCTGGCTTTGAGCGGTGTGGATTATTCTTATGGCGGCACATCGCCCATTTATCCGATTGGCTGGGAATATTCCGGGCCGACTCGCGTCCATAGCGACGGACTCCTGGGCGGAAACAGTCTGATGTTGGACGAACTTGGTCCGTTTTATGTTTCCTATGGCCTGACGGGGCCCGCGTCCATCGCCGTCAGCATTATCAACGACACATCCTCGTCTGGCAATTTGAGCGCCCAATTGCAACTGTCCAATCCCAGCGGGGCCGACCAGTTCTATCTGGGCAGTGTGAACATTCCGCTGGGTGTGGCGCTGGGCGAACCGGCGGCGCCGCTCACCATTGTGGACAACAGCCATCAGGACGGCGTGTTCGGCTTCGCCTCGTCCAGCTATACCGCGACCAGTTCTCCCGCGACCGTGGGCATCGGCCGCACCACCAGTTCCTTCGGCACGGTTCAGGTGTCATATCAAACCACGACCAATGGCACGGCGGTGCCTGGGACGGATTATCAGACCGCTTCGGGCGTGATCACCTTCAATCCCGGCCAGACGAACAACTCGTTCCCTGTCACCATTCTGAACAACAGTTACATTGCGAGCGTGGAAAAGACGGTCGTCATGCAACTATATAACCTGCAGGATTTGAGCAGCGGCAACGCCTCATTGAGCCTGACAAATGCGGTGTTGCGCATCATCAATCCCAACTATCAGGGATATTTGAATTTTGCCACCAACCTCTATTCCGCCAACTTGAGTTCCGGGGCGATTATCGTCACTGTGTCGCGCACCGTCGGGAGCAAGGGAAGCTTGACTGTGCAATACACCACGACCAACGGCACGGCCATCAGCGGAGTGGATTATGTCGGATCCACGAATACGCTCTCGTGGAATAGTGGCGACGTTTCGCCGCGCACCATCGCGATCCCGTTGATAAATAACAACCTGATTGGCCCGAACAAACAATTTGGCGCGAACCTGATTAATGCGACGCTGAACGGTGTCAGCACCCCGTCGTTGCTGGGAGCAATCACGAATGCCACGTTGATGATTATTAACGACAACAGCTATGGGACGTTCCAGTTCAGCGCGCCCAGCTACATCGTCAACGAAAATGGCGGCTACGCCACCGTCACGGTCACGCGCACCGGCTCCGGGCTGGGAACGGCGAACGTCAATTTCGCGACCGCCGATGGCACGGCCTTTGCCGGCGCGAATTATGTTCCGACTAACGGGACGCTGTCGTTTGCCCAGGGTCAGATCACCAGAAGTTTCGCCGTCCGCATTCTCAACGACGGTGTGACCAACCCGCCGCCCGCCAGCTTCTTCTTCAATGTGGCGTTGTCCAGTCCGAGCGCGGGAGCAGTCTTGGGGTCGCCGAACAGTGCGTTGGTGAACATTGTGGATGCGCAAACCTACAACCAGCCGGCCGGTTCGCCGGACGTTGCGTTCAGCCCGACCGCTGCCATGAATGACAGCGTGCTCGCCCTCGCGCTCCAGTCCGGCGGGCTGATTGTGGCGGGCGGGGATTTCAGCATCGCCGACGGATCGGCCATGAGCCATCTGGCGCGGTTGAACGCGGATGGCACGCTGGACACGAGTTTCCTGAACGGGCTGGCCGGGGCAAACGGATCGGTGAATGCGTTGTTCAGTCAATCGGATGACCGCATCGTAATTGGCGGCGCCTTCAGCACCATTGACGGCACCACCCGTTATCGCATTGCCCGTCTGATGACGGATGGCACGCTGGACACGAGCTTCAACCCCGGCTCCGGCGTGGACAACTCGGTTTTCGCACTGGCCGAAACCTTCATCGCCGGTTCGCGCGCGATTTATATCGGTGGTGCGTTCAGCACCGTCAATGGCGTTACCATTCCCGCGGTCGCGCGCCTGAACGACGACGGCTCCGTGGATTCCACCTTTGCCCCCGGTCTCGGCGCCAACGGCTCCGTCTATGCCGTTGCCGCGTATCCCACCAACTCGATCTATAATTCAGGACAGGTTCTGGTGGGCGGCGCGTTCTCGAATTTCAACAACTATGTCGTGGGCAATCTCGTGCGCCTGAATGTGGACGGTTCCGTGGACACGAACTTTGATGTGAACCTGGGTGCCAACGGCACCGTCCGCGCCATTGCGATTCAGTTGGATGGCGGCATTCTCATCGGCGGCGATTTCACCGCAGTCAATGGAACGACGTTGAACCACATTGCGCGCCTGAACCCGGATGGTTCGCTGGATGTGAATTTTGCCGCGAAGGTGGCGGCCAGCTTTAATGGGGTGGTGAACACCATTTCGGTGCAGGCCGACAACCGGATTGTGGTGGCGGGTGATTTCACCCAGGCCAGCGGTGTGACGCGGAACAGCATCACCCGGCTGATGCCGGACGGCACGGTGGATCCGACCATCAACTTTGGCGACGGCGCGAACGGCGCGATCAACGCGCTGGTCATCCAGCCGGCGGATGCGATGCTGGTGATTGGCGGCGGCTTCACGCAGTTCAATGACCAGCCGCACGACCACATCGCCCGACTTTATGGCGGGTCTATGACTGGCTCCGGGGCGTTTCAATTCAGTTCGCCCGCTTATCAGGCGGATGAAAACGGGGGTTATGCGTATGTCAACGTCCGTCGAACCGGCGGCACGAGCGGTGCCAACGCCGATGGTTCGGGCGATATTTACATCCATTTCGCCACCAGCCCCGGCACCGCCGTGGCGGGAATCAATTACAGCAACGTGGTGGCAAATGTTGATTTCCCGATGGGCGAGGTTTCCGAGACGATTCAGATCCCGGTGGTGGATGACTTTGTCATCACGCCCAACCTGACCGTGAATCTGGCGCTTTCAAATCCAACGCCGCCGGCGGGGGTTGGAGATCAAACGACAGCCGTGCTTACCATCATTAATGATGACAGCGCCGTGAGCTTTTCATCAGTCAACTTCTCGGTTCCCAAGAACACGGCGAATGGAGTGGGCACGATCAACGTTCTCCGTCAGGGCAGCACCAGCGGCGGTTGCACGGTGGCCTTTGCCACCACCACCAACGGCACCGCTGTCGCCGGTGTGGATTACTATCCCACCAATGTGACCGTCACCTTCAAGGCGGGCGACTCGAACGAAACGGTTCAGGTTCCGGTTATCAATAACGGCATCCCCGAAGGCAACCGCACGGTGACCATGCAGTTGGCCAATGCGGCGAACACACTCGTCTATGCCCCGTCGAATGCGACGCTCACCATCATTGACACGGTCTATGCGCCCGGCCAGTTGAGTTTTGCCACGAACAGCTACTCTATCGTCAAGGGCAACACCAATGTCTATCTCACCGTCGTGCGCGCCAACGGTTCGTCCGGCGCGGTCGCGGTCAATTACAACACCGCGCCCGGCACGGCGACACCGGGTCTCAACTACGTCGCCGCCAGCGGCACGGTGACCCTCAACGACGGGGCCACAAGCAACACCATCGCCATCCCGATTATTGACAACAACCTCGTGCAGGGTCCGGTTAATTTCTCCGTCCAGTTGTCCAACCCCTCCGGCGGAGCGACATTGGCGGTTCCAACCAATGCGGTGGTGACGATTGTGGAGAAAAACATCGGCCTCGCCTTCACCGCCGCGACCAATGCCGTGAGCGAAACAAGCGGTTTCGTGTCATTAAATGTCTCTCGCCTCTATGGCATCAACAGCACCACGACGGTTCATTACGCCACAACCAACGGCACGGCGCTGGCCAACGTCAATTACTACGCCACCAGCGGGACGCTGACCTTCAACCCCGGCGAATCCGTGAAGTCCATAATCGTTCCCCTGATTTACGATACGAACGTTACCGGTGATTTGACTTTCACGGTGGGTCTGGCCTCGCCCAGCGCTCCGGCGCAACTCATACCGCCCAGCTTCACAACGGTCGTGGTTCAAGACGCCGAGGCCGGGTTGAGTTTCACCAACGCCAACATGAGCGTGCTCAAGAACGCCGGCAGCGCGGTTATTACCGTGGTCTGCTCCAACCCAGGCGTTGAGCCGGTGATTGTGGATTCCAACACCATCCCGCTGTCCGTGAATTACGCCACATCCGACGGCACGGCAGTGGCGGGCCAGAATTATTTGGCCACCAGCGGCACGCTGATCTTCACCAACGGCCTTGCCACCAACACCTTCATCGTTCCCATCATCAACGACGGGAACGTGACAGGCAACCGCACGTTCAACGTCACACTGTCCAACCCCACGGCACCGGGCCAGTTGGTCCCGCCCAGCACGCTGACCGTGACCATCATTGACAGCAACTCCGGCTTGGAATTTTCCAGCCCGACCTACACCGTGCTCAAGACCAGTCTTGCGGCCACCATCAATGTTCTCCGAAAAGGCTACACCAACAGCGTGGTTTCTGTGAATTACATCGCCACCAACGGCACGGCGGTCGCGGGCTTGGATTATGCGCCGACAGCCGGCACGCTTTTCTTCACCAACGGCGTCACGAACCAGACATTTACCGTGCAGGTGGTAAACAACTCGGCGGTTCAACCCGACAAGACGGTGCTGCTCCAGTTGTTTGGCCCCGTCGGCGGCATACTGCAGGCTCCGAGCGCGGCCACGCTGACCATACATGATAACACCGGCAGTTATGTGATTCCGGCCGGGTCGGCGCTCGTGTCTGAAAGCGGGGCAGGCGCGCCCAACGGCGTGATTGACTCGAACGAGACTGTCAGCATCCTGTTCGCCCTGCGGGATTCCGGCGGCACCAACGTGGCCGACCTGAAAGCCACCCTGCTCGCCACCAATGGCATCACCTCGCCCACCTCGCCAAATGGCACGGCCACGCAGGACTATGGGCCGCTTGCATATCTCGGCCACTCGGTTTTCCGGCAGTTCACGTTTACTGCGCACGGCACCAATGGCCAGCAGGTTATCGCGACCTTTGCCCTCACCAATGGAGCGAGCAACATCGGAACGGCCGTCTTTGGCTACACGCTGGGCAGTTGGGCCACCACCTACTCGAACACCGCCCCGATTATCATCAATGACGATGCTGCCGCCAATCCATATCCGTCTATCATCAATATCAGCGGCTTGTCGGGAACGGTGATCAAGACCACCATCACCTGGACTAATGTCACCCACACCTCGCCGTCGGACATTGACGCGCTGTTGGTGGCGCCCAATCAGTTGGACACATTGTTCATGGCGCACGCGGGCGGCGAGAATGCCATGTATAACGTCACTCTTAAATTTGATGATGCGGCAACAAACTCGCTGCCTCAAAGCAGCCAGATTACCAACGGTGTCTATAAACCCACCAGCTACCTGCCGGTGCCCAATTTCCCCTGACGCCATGCGCAACCTCAAACCAACAGCTTTTATGAGGAAGACTTTACTGACAATCGGCATTGGCCTGGCAGTGTCAGGTGCCACGGTTCTCACCACGATCGCCCAACCGGCGGGCATGGCCGCATTGCACGGCCATGTGCCGACGGTAGTGTCACGGTTGCAGGCCACCGGGCAATTGCAAGGCGCGACGAACCTAAACCTGGCCATCGGCCTGCCGTTGCGCAACCAAGCGAAGCTCGACAGTCTGCTCCAGCAGTTGTATGCCCCCGCCAGCCCCAATTACCGCCAATTTCTCACGCCGGATGAATTCACCGCCCAGTTCGGCCCGACGGAACAGGATTACCAGAAAGTGGTTGATTTCGCGAAAGCCAGCGGGTTGACGGTGACCCGAACGCACGGCAACCGGCTGTTGGTGGATGTGAGTGGAAATGTTTCGGACATCGAGAAGGCCTTCCATGTGACGATAAGGACTTATCAGCACCCCACCGAAGCGCGTCAATTCTATGCGCCGGATGTTGAGCCGTCCGTCAGCACCAACGTGCCGGTGTTGCACGTCAGCGGGCTGGACAATTATTTCACGCCGCGTCCGGCGTTGCACAAGGTGCCGGCGGCGGCGAAGCCCGCGTTGGGGTCCGGGCCGGGGGGCGCCTACCTGGGCTACGATTTCAGGAACGCCTACGTCCCGGGCGCGTCCCAGACCGGTTCGGGACAGATGGTCGGGCTGTTGCAATTTGATTCCGGCTTTTTCCAAAGCGACATCACGGCCTACGAAACCCTGGCCGGCTTGCCGAACGTGCCGGTTCAGCCCGTTTTGTTGGATGGCTATGGCGGCGGTCTTGGCCTCGCGCCGGACGAAGTGTCCTTGGACATTGAAATGTCCATCTCCATGGCTCCCGGGCTTTCCAAAGTCTATGTTTTTGAAGGCGACATCACCGACGATATTCTCAATGCCATGGCGTCAAGCAATCAGGTCAAGCAGTTGAGCGCCTCCTGGACTTATGGCATTGACGCGGTCTCCGAGCAGATTTTTCAGCAGTTTGCGGCACAGGGACAATCATTCTTTAACGCGTCGGGTGACAGTGATGCCTACAACGCCGTTTCAAACCCCGTTCAAACACCCGCGGATGACCCGCATATCACCATTGTCGGCGGAACAACCCTGACCACCACGAACAGCGCTTGGGCGGCGGAAACCGTTTGGAACTGGGATATCGAATACGGCGCTCTCTATGACGGCATCGGCGGCAGTGGCGGCATCAGCACCACCTACGCCATCCCAAGCTGGCAGACGAACATCGTCATGACGGCGAACCGCGGGTCCACCACGTTCCGAAATCTTCCCGACGTGGCGCTGACGGCGGACAATGTTTATGTGATTTACAGCGGCGGCAACACCGGCGCTTTTGGCGGCACCAGTTGCGCCACGCCGCTCTGGGCGGGTTTCATGGCGCTGGTCAACCAGCAGGCTGTCGCCAACGGCAAACCCACCATCGGTTTCATCAACCCGTTGGTTTACGCGCTCGCCAGTGGTCCGAATTACACCAACCTGTTCCACGACATCACCACCGGCAACAATACCTGGTCGGGCAGCCCGAATCTCTTTCGTGCCGTTCCGGGCTATGACCTTTGCACCGGCTTGGGCACGCCCATCGGGCCTAATTTGATCGCCGCCCTTGCCGGCGCCGCCAGCCTCCATGTTTCCCCGCCGCCGCCGCCTTATGGTTCCACCCTGTCCGCTCTCAACGGCGGAAATCCCAACGGCGCTTGGGAACTGTTCGTGCAGGACGACACGCCGCTTGACAATGGCACCAATTACAATGGCTGGATTCTGGGCTTGACCCTTGCCAACCCGGTCGGCGTGGCGGCGGATAATCAGATTCTGATGACCAATCTGGCCGTCACCATTCCTTTCGGCAGCAACGCCGTCTATATCCTTTCGGTCACAAACTACGGGCCTTCGTTCTCCACCAACGTGTTCGTTTCAGACAGCATGCCGTCCGGCGGCGCCTTCGTATCCGCCACCGCCACGCAGGGTTCTGTCAGCCACAATGCAACGCAGTTGACATGGAACATCGGTCCGCTCGCCACCAACGCCGGCGCGCAGCTCACCCTGACGATGAAACCCTCTTCCATCGGCTCTCTTGTCAACACCGCCATCGTCAGCGCGGTGACGCCGGATCTCAATCCGGATGACGATTCCGCCACCGCCACCGTCATGGTTGCGAACGGTGCTCCGGCGCAACTGACCAACACCGTTGTTTATGCCAACGGCACGTTCCAGTTCACGGTCAACGGCGCCTCGGGGCAGGAATATATCGTTCAGGCCTCCACCAACCTCACCAGTTGGGTGTCCGTTTATACCAACCCGCCGCCGTTCGTTTCTCCCTTCACGTTCACCAACTCGAACACGTCGCTTAATCCCGACCTGTTCTATCGTGTGGTCACTGGGCCTTGACCGTCCCGAATCAAATTCTTGACCCATGAAGGTTTGCGGTCTGACCGGCGGCGTGGGCATGGGCAAATCCACCGCCGCCCGGTTTTTCCGCGAACGCGGCGCTCAAATCGTGGACACCGACGAACTTGCCCGGCGGCTTGTCCAGCCCGGCCAGCCCGCGCTTGCGGCCATCCAGTCCGTTTTCGGCAAGCGGGTCATCAGTTTAACTGGCGAACTGAACCGCGCCGAACTCGCCCAAATCGTTTTTGCGGACGCGGACGCCCGCAAAAAACTCGAGGCCATCCTGCACCCGCTCATTCGCGAACAATGGTTCGCCCAAATCGAAGCCTGGCGCGGGGAAAATTATCCGCTTGCGGTCGTGGTCATCCCCTTGTTGTTTGAAACGCGGGCGGAATCTCATTTCGACAAGATCATCTGCGCCGCTTGTTCCACCGTGGCCCAGCGCGAACGGCTTCTGGCGCGTGGCTGGACGCCGGAACAAATCGAACAGCGCATCGCCGCGCAAATGCCGGTCGAAAAGAAAATCGCCCGCGCCGATTTTGTCATCTGGACCGACGGCGCGCTGGATATGCACGCGCGACAAATCGAGCGGCTTCTGGCCGCGCTCTGAAATCTGGCTGGGAGTGGCCAATCAATGAGATGTTTTTTACGCCGGCTCGACCCACTTGTTGTGTTCCTTGATGAGGTCCACGAGGCGGTCCACGGCCTCGGCTTCGGGGATGTTGAACTTGATGGCCTGCTTGCCGACGTAGAGGTTGATCTTGTTCGGCGCGCCGCCCACGTAACCGAAATCCGCGTCGGCCATTTCGCCGGGGCCGTTCACGATGCAGCCCATGATGGCGATCTTCACGCCCTTGAGATGCTCCGTCCGCGCCTTGATGCGCGCCGTCACGGTCTGGAGATTGAACAGTGTCCGCCCGCACGACGGACACGCCACGTAATCAGTCTTGAAGCTGCGGCAGCCTGCCGCCTGCAAAATGTTGTAAGCCAGCCGCAGCGATTGGCCGGCGCCGGATTCGCCGCGAACCAGAATCGCGTCGCCAATCCCATCCGCCAGCAGCGCGCCAATGACGACTGCCGCGCGGAGCAGGGCAATCTTCGGTTCAAGTAGCGCAGGCGTCCCGCCTGCATCCCCGGCGACAGGCGGGACGCCTGTGCTACTGAAATTGATGCAATCCTTGAGCAGAATCGGATTGTTCCGGCCAAGACGCTTGAGCTTCGAGGCCAGCAGACGGAACGCGGTGATGGCCGGCAGCTTCACGCCGTCCTTGGCGGTCACAAGCTGCGTGTCGCAATTGATTTCAAAGTCCTGCGTCGGGTCAATCTCCGCGATGTTCAGGTCTTCGTAAATCGCCTCTGGCTTCACGTCGTCTTTTGGACGAATCTTCGGCGCGATTTTGTCCCAAGTCGCTTTCGTCACGACGACGCGGATGAGTTGTTCGCCGCCGCATTTTGTGTTTTCGTTCAGTTCAATCTCCGGCGTCTCGCGTTTCTCGAAATGGAAAGGATCGAAGGGGAATCCGTGATTCGTGATTCGTGATTCGTGATTCGTGAGCGAAGGAATCTGTGCGAGCAAATCGCGGCAGACTTCGATTTCGCGCGGCGAATCTTCCGTGAGCGAGACGCGGATGGTGTCGCCGAGTCCGTCGCAGAGCAGGGAACCGATGCCGATGGCGGACTTAATGCGGCCATCCTCGCCTTCACCCGCCTCGGTTACGCCGAGGTGAATGGGATAATTCCAATCCGGCCCTTCCTGCTCCAACCGCGCGACGAGCAAACGATAGCACTCAATCATCACCTTCGGGTTGGACGACTTCAGCGAGAACTTGAAGTTGTGGAAGTCGTGTTGGCGGCAGATGCGGGCGAATTCCAGCGCGCTCTCGACCATGCCGAGCGGCGTGTCGCCGTAACGGTTCATGATGCGGTCGGAAAGCGAGCCGTGATTCGTGCCGATGCGGATGCAACGATTCAGTTTCCTGGCTTCGATAACGAGCGGCGCGAATTTTTCCTCGATGCGCTTGAGTTCGGCGGCGTATTGCTCGTCGGTGTATTCCTTCGTGGCGAATTTCTTGGAGTCGGCGTAATTGCCGGGATTGACGCGGACGACCTCGACCCATTTCACGGCCTCCATCGCCGCTTCGGGTTTGAAATGGATGTCGGCGACAATTGGCACGAGGCATCCGCGTTCGCGAAGTTTGGCGACGATGTTCTGTAGATTTGCCGCGTCCTTCACCGTCGGCGCGGTGATGCGGACAAGCTGACAGCCAACGGCGACGAGTTCGAGCGTCTGCTTCACGGATTCGGCGGTGTCCATCGTGTCGCAGGTGAGCATGGACTGCATGACGACCGGATGGTCGCCGCCGATGATGACGCCGCCTTTCTTCGGATCGCCGATGATGTTTTCGCGTGTTTGCCGGCGTTTGTAGAAAAATGGGGATTCGCAATAGCGCATGAATTATTTGGAGTGCGGAACCGTGGAATCAGCCGGCTGCCCGGATTGCTCGATTTGCACGTCGGTCTTGAACATGGCGCGGTATAGCCCAATGCGTTTGAAGTCGCCAAAAATCGTGATGTAGAGCATGAATGAAAGCAGCAACACCGCGAAGCCGGTCGTGGTGTATTCGACGAATCTCAAACTCAACGGGCGGCGGCGGATTTTTTCAACGATTGCCATCAGGATGTGACCGCCATCCAGCACGGGTATCGGCAGCAGATTGATAAACGCGAGATTGATGTTCAGCAAGACGAGGAAGCTCAACGCGAGGCGGTAGTCGCTCTTCACTTGCGAAGCAAGCATGGCCAAAATACCCACCGGGCCGGACAAATCTTTTGCGCCCACGCCGGTTTGCTTCGAGTGCGCCAACGCGCTGAAAGTATCAATCATTTTTCCACAAACGTCCTTGACCTGCGCCCACGGCGTCGGGTGCTGCACCTCGTAGATACCTGCGCTAAAGATGATGCCAATGCGCGCGCGTTTATTGGCCGGAT
>Ga0302320_10023340_pt1 | contig 12144 bp, 12 predicted proteins | sample Bog_T0_3_FD_202130 | JGI IMG/M metagenome (GOLD analysis project Ga0302320, IMG submission 202130) | Peat permafrost microbial communities from Stordalen Mire near Abisko, Sweden - Bog_T0_3 | ecosystem: Environmental > Terrestrial > Soil > Wetlands > Peat | place: Sweden: Abisko, Stordalen Mire...
ATGATCCGGCGCTGCATGCGCGCGGCGCCGACCTCTACGCCGACGCCGAGATCGCGCTCACCAACGCCAAGAAGGACGGCGGCGACCGCGCCGTGATGTTCCAGCGCGAGATGCGCGCCTCGCGCCGAACCGAAGGCGGCATGATCGCCGAAATCCGGCAGGCGCTGGAGCGCGGCGAACTGGCGATGCTGTACCAGCCGATCGTACGTCTGGAGGACCGCACGGTCGCCGGCTTCGAGGCGATGCTGCGTTGGCGCCATCCGCGGCTCGGCCTGCTCAGGCCGGCGGAATTCTTCGCAGAAGCCGAATCGGCGGGCGTGATGGCGCAGATCGGCGTGTTCGCGCTCGACGCCGCCGGACGCGAACTCGCCTCCTGGCAACGCGCCTTGCAGGTGGAGCCGCCGATCTTCGCCAGCCTGAACATTTCCTCGCGCCAGTTGCTCGGCAACGAATTGCTCAGCGACCTGCGCTCGACGCTCTCCCACCGCCAAGTGCTGCGCGGCACGCTGAAGCTCGAACTCACCGAATCCGTGGTGATGGAAAACCCGGAATATTCGGCGCAATTGCTGCCGCGCGCGCGCGAAATGGGCGCCGGGCTGGCGCTAGACGATTTCGGCGCCGGCTATACCTCGCTGTCGCATATCGAGCGCTATCGTTTCGACACGCTGAAAATCGACCCGTCGCTTGTCAAGCCCAATTCTCAGGGCGTGCGGCCGACGATCCTGCGCTCGGTGGTGGCGATGGCGCACGACCTCGGCATGAACGTGATCGTCGAAGGCGTGGAGACCGAATCCGACGCCATCGCGCTGTCGCAGGTCGGCTGCGAATTCGCGCAAGGCTCCGCTTTCGGCCAGCCGATGACCGCTTCGCAGGCGCGCCGCCTGATGGGGGCCGCGCCGGAGTAACCCAAAGGAACGCCCATGAGACGCGCGCTCGCCCCGTTCGCCGCCCTCGCCGTTCTCGTCGCCATTGGGCTGTGGTTCGCCTCCGCGCCGCGCGGCGTCGACGCCACCACGGCCGCGGAAATGGCAAAGCCCGGCGACGTCGAGGCCGGGCGCGTCGTGTTCGCCGTCGCCGGCTGCGAATCCTGCCATGTGAGCGCCGGTCAGAGCGACCCGCTCAGGCTCGGCGGCGGGACGCCGATGGCGACTCCGTTCGGAACCATCTATCCCCCCAACATCTCGCCCGACCGCAACAACGGCATCGGCGGCTGGACGCCGCTGGAATTCGCCGACGCGATCCTGACGGGCGTGTCGCGCCGCGGCGAGCATTTATATCCGGCGCTCCCCTACCCTTCCTATCGGCTGATGACGACGAAGGACGCGCGCGACCTGTTCGCTTATCTGCTCACGCTGCCGCCCGTCGCCGGCAAGGCGCCGCCGACCTCGCTCGCCTTCCCGTTTTCGATCCGCCGCGGAATCGGCCTGTGGAAGCTCCTCTACACCCAGGCCCCGCCTGCGCCGCCCGCGGGCAGGAGCGCGGCCTGGAGCCTCGGGCGCTATCTGGTCGAAGGCCCGGGACATTGCGGCGAGTGCCATTCGCCGCGCGACATGCTCGGCGGCGTCGCCTGGGGCAACCGGCTCAAAGGCGGCGCGCTGCCCGACGGCAAGGGCAAGGCGCCCGCGCTCACCCCCGCCGGGCTCAAGGACTGGTCGAAAGACGACATCGCCGAAGCGCTCTCCAGCGGCTTCACGCCGACCGGCGACACGCTCGGCGGGGCGATGGCGGCGGTGGTGCGCAACACGGCGCAACTGCCGGGGGAGTACCGGTCGGCGATGGCGGAGTATCTGAAGGCGGGGCGGGAGTGAGCGACTCGGGTCGCCGAGCCCAACGTCCCGCCGCCCCGGCGCGCTGTGACGGATTTGGTCGACGGCAGGCGATTTCAAGGGTTTGAGTGTCACGCCGTGGCCGCGCGAAGGCCGAGAAGCCGTCCATCGTTGAAGCCGCCGTCATCGCGAGCTTGCGAAGCGATCCAGGGGGAATGCGACGAAGCTTTCCGCCTTGAACGCGTAAAGCTACCGAGGGCGCGTCGTGGGACTCTGGATCGCTTCGCAAGCTCGCGATGACGGAAGCTGCGCCGCCGTTTCGGATCGGAAAAATGGGCGGCTTAGGAGGTACGCATTTACGGCATTTAAGGTGACAGTGCATTCTATGCGCCTAACTATCCAAGTCGGCCGATGGAACACCCAGACTTATGCCTGAGGACCCTTCGATGCCGCGCTTACAGATCATCACGACCCCCGCTGGCGAGGAACTCGCCGTGCTGCCGCGCGCCGAATTCGACCGTCTGGCGGCGCTCGCCGCGGAAGCGGAGGAAGACGCGGCCGACGTCGCCGCCTACGACGCGGCAAAGGCGGCGTTCGAAGCCGGCGGTTCGGTTGCATTCCCGCCCGACCTGACAGCCCTGCTGTTGAAGGCCAAGAGTCGCCTCGCCGCGACCCGCAAATGGCGGGGATTGTCACAGGCCGAACTCGCCGCCAGAGCCGACATCCAGCAGGGGTATCTGTCGGACCTGGAGACCAAGCGACGCAACGGCCTTCCCGCCACCATCGAGCGATTGGCGGCAGCGCTGGACGTTCCGCTCGCGTGGCTCAGCTAGAGCGTTCCCTGTTCAAGCAGAGCCGTTTGTTGCTCCCTCCCCCTTAATGGGGGAGGGAGTCTGCGCTGCGACTCTCTTTGTTCGGATATCGCTCTAGCGGCGACGCCAACAAAGCCTGCGCAATTTGCGCAGACCACCAGGTTTCCGCGCCAACCCGCCTCACAAACACGGCAGCCTGAGCGTCGCCCTCAAGCCCCCGAGCGCGCTGTCTTCCAGGCTCAACGAGCCCCCATACACCGCCGCCAGATCGACCACGATCGACAGCCCCAGCCCCGACCCCGGCCGCGTCTCGTCGAGCCGGCGCCCGCGCTCCACCGCCGCCTCGCGCGCGGCGACATCGAGGCCCGCGCCGTCGTCGTCGATGCTGACGAGGAAGAACGGGCGCCCCTGCGGGTTCGTCGCCGGCTCGCGCGCGGCCGAGACGAGCACATGGCTGCGCGCCCACTTACCGGAATTGTCGAGCAGATTGCCGATCAGATCGGTGAGATCCTGCGCTTCGCCGCGGAAGCGAAGAGCCTCGATCTCGCCGACCTCGAAGTCGAGCCCGCGTTCGGCGTAGACCTTGTCGAAGGTGCGCGCCAAGGCCTCGACGACGGGCTTGAGTTCCGTCGCGGTGTTGCTCGACGTCGCGCGCGCGGCGGCGCGGGCGCGGTCGAGGTAGAAACTCACCTGCTGCGTCATCAGAGCCGCCTGCTCGCGCACCTTGTCGGCGAGCGCGGGGCTGCCCGCGTCGGCCTCGTTGACGATGACGCTGAGCGGGGTCTTCAAGGCGTGGGCGAGATTGCCGACTTGCGTGCGCGCACGTTCCACCACTTCGCGGTTGGAATCGATGAGCAGGTTGAGTTCGGCGGCGAGCGGCGCGACGTCCTCGGGGAACTCGCCTTCGATGCGCAGCGATTCGCCCTGCCGGATCGCCGCCACGCCTTCGCGCAGCCGGCGCAGCGGGCGCAGGCCAAAACGCACCGCCAGCGCCGTCGAGCCGATGAGCGCCAGCGCCAGCGCGAGGAAGGTCGCCGCCAGCCAATATTCAAAATTGAGGATCTGCGTCTGGATCACCTCGGCATTGGCGGCGACCTGAACCAGGAACCGCCCCTCCTCGCCGGCGTCGATCTCGCGTTCGATCATGCGCACGGTCTTTTCGCCGGGGCCGATCGCATAGCCGCTGGCCTGACCGCGCTTCATCGATTCGCCCTGGAGCCGCGGCAGCAGCGCCCCGAACAGCGAACGCGAGGTGCGGATGTCCGGCTGCTCGGCGTCGAGCCGGTCGATCTGCCAATACCAGCCGGAGAACGGCAGCTCGAACTGCGGCGCGATGACCGGCGGCGCTGTCGACCGCGGTTCTTCGGCGACGGCGACGTTGGCGACCAGCGCCTTGACGTAGACGTCCAGCTCGCCGTCGAAATTGGCTTCCGCCGTGCGCGCGTTGAGCGCGGACAAGCCCAGCCCTGCGAGCGCCAGGATCGTCGCGCTCCAGAACGCCGCCGACAGGAACAGCCGCGAGGCGATCGACTGCGCATTGAGCGCCTTGAACATCAGCGCCCGGTCTTGCGCGGGGCCGGGGCCGGCGCCGGCGTTTCTGCGTCGCCCTCGACGATATAGCCCAGGCCCCGCGCGGTCTGGATGATGTCGACGCCGAGCTTCTTGCGCAGACGGCCGACGAACACCTCGATGGTGTTCGAATCGCGGTCGAAATCCTGGTCGTAGAGGTGCTCGACGAGTTCGGTGCGCGATACGATGCGCCCGGCGTGGTGCATCAGATAGGACAGCAGCCGGTATTCGTGGCTGGTGAGCTTGACGGCCACGCCGTCGACGGTCACCCGTCCGACGCGCGCGTCGAGCCTGACCGGCCCGGCGACCAGTTCGCTGCTGGCGTGACCGGCGGCGCGGCGCAACAGCGCCCGCAGACGCGCCAGAACTTCCTCCATATGGAAGGGTTTGGCGACGTAATCGTCGGCGCCGGCGTCGAAGCCGCGCACTTTGTCGCTCCACCGGTCGCGCGCGGTGAGAATCAGCACCGGCGTCGACCGCCCCGCTTTGCGCCAGGCCTCCAATACGGACACGCCGTCGCGCTTGGGCAGGCCGAGATCGAGCACGATCGCGTCATAGGGTTCGGTGTCGCCGAGAAACCAGCCCTCCTCGCCGTCGTAGGCGCGGTCGACGGCATAGCCCGCCGCTTCCAGCGCGCTCGCCAATTGGCGATTGAGATCGCGTTCGTCTTCGACAATGAGCAGACGCATGCGTTTGGGTCGACGTCCTCTAGGGTTTCATTTGCGCTTCGTGGGGACGGCGCGTTTCCAGCCACTTCCCGGTCGCCGCGTTCATCACCACATGGCGATAGCGGCCGTCGCGATGCAGCAGCGCGATCTCGTAGACCAGATCGTCGCCGGAGCGGCACAGTTTGGCCGAAACCGGCTCGGCTTTGTATTGGGTCTGCGCCGCTTTCAAGGCGGCGAACGGTTCGACGAGCTTGCGCGCGTTGATTTCTTCGCGCGTCTCGGCGGCGCTGAGGCAGACGGGCTTGACGGCCGCGCGGGCTTCGGGCTCGACGGCGCGAGCCGGCGTCCCGTTCATCGCGACCCCCAGCGCAACGCTCAGCACAATCGAGGAGAAGCGCGTCATGAAAAGCACTCTTCCGCTCCGCCCCTGAATGAGAAATGAATAGGGTTCGCCCGGCGACGATCCTATAGGAGTCGCGGGCGGGCCGATACCCCCGTACGGCGGAGATGACCCAATTGCGACGCGCGGTCGCGGCCATTTTACTCCTGCTGACTTGCGCCGGATCGGCGCGCGCCATCGTCGGCGAATCGTCTGACGGCGGCGAACGCGCCGACGAGACCGTAATGTTGCTGACCCGCGGCCCCGAGGGGTCGGGATTCTGCACCGGAATCGTGCTGACGCCGCGCGTGATCCTCACCGCCGCCCATTGCCTGCGCCCCGCGGCGGATATGCGGGTCCATTTTCGCGACGCCGCCGGCGCGCCCGTCATCCTCGAGGTCGAATCGGTCGTCGTTCATCCCGAATATAGAAAGGACGCACAGGCGCGACGCACGCGCTCTATCGACCTGGGGCTGTTGACGACCAAAATCGACCTGCCGGCTCGCTTCCGTCCGGCCAAGCGCAGCGAGGCCCCCGCGCCGTCGCCGGGTCAAAACGTATCCGTCGTCGGCTACGGCCTGCAGCGCGAGGGCGAACCCAAGACCGGCGGCGCGCTGCGCGCCGCGCGGATGAATGTGCGCGAGCCGCGCTCGCAGGTGCTGTTGTGGCTCGCGCCGATGGGCGAGTTTGGCGGCGCCTGTTCCGGCGACTCGGGGGGGCCGATCTACGCCGAGGACAATAGCGTCGTCGCTCTCGTGGCCTGGACCGAAGGCAAGCAAGGGCGCAACTGCGGCGCTTTGACCCAGGGCGTCCTGCTCGCGCCGCTCAGAAACTGGCTCGATTCGACGTTATCCAGGCTGGGACAGTGAAACATTCATAGGGTTCGCAGGCGCTTTCGCCCGACGCCGCACACCAAACGTTTGCCTTTCACGGCGGCGGCGGCGACGCTGAATTCAAATGCGATTTCATTGTGACACAATGATTGCCGAATGATGTTGCAAATCTGCTACAGCCAAACGCCGTCCAGTGGTCTATTTCGTTAATGAGCTTGGAAGGGGCGTCGCCTCTCGGAGCGTCTTCTCATAGCCGCGGGCGAATGAGAAATCACAGTTTCGTCAATAGGCTGGTCTCGGGACATAGAGGCGCGGCCCATACGGGGGACGTAATGAAGGCTCTCAAGACTATCCTGCTGGCCGGCGGCGCGCTGGTCGTAATGGCCGCCGCCGCGCAGGCCGCCGACATTCCCACCAAGAAGGCTGCGCCGGCTCCGGCGCCGGTCTGCTTCAACGACTTCTGGTCGTACCTGAACACCTCGCCGGCGGATTGCCCGCTCAGGATCCCGGGCGCCGGCATCACGGTGACTGGCCGCGCCGACTGGGGCGTGTCCGCCGAAACCAACGGCGCCTCATTCAACTATCGCGGCCCTGACGCGATTGCCCCGGTGATCAGCAACGTCGCCAAAGGCGCCAAGTTTGAACTCGCCCCCGGCATGATGGGTCAGTCGTTCGTCAGCTTGAAGGGTGTTTGGCCCGTGGGCGGCGACGTCAAGCTCATCGCCGAGTGGTCGATCGCGTTCGACCCCTACACGATGCAGTTGGGCGACGGCGAAGGCGCCGACATCGACAACAACTGGCATACGGCGGCGCTGCGTCCATCGACGCCGGGTTCGTCGAGCTACGGCGGCCAGTGGGACAACCGTCTGGGGTACGTCGGCGTGCAGAGCGACACTTTCGGCACCGTCAAGGTCGGCCGTCTGATGACGTTTATGAACGAGTTGGCGGGCCAGTATGATCCGACCGGCGGCTCCTACGGCTTCAGCTTGCTCGGCTACAGCGGCAACCTCTCCAGCGGCTTCGGCGTGACCGAAACGAACCGCTACAATCTCGGCGGTTCGTATCTGTGGGACAACAAGACGTTCCACCTCGGCGGCGAGACCCAGTTCGGCGGCTACAACGTCGGCAACGACGCCGAGTACATGTATCAGTTCGACGCCGGCGCCAAGATCGGCGACCTGAATATCGACGGTATCTACGCGCATGCGACGGACGCCCTCGCGCTCAACATGTTCAGCGCCCAACCGGCCGGAAACTTCGGATTCGTCTCGACCCCGAACGATCTGACGGCGACTGTCACCAACTATGACGCCTTCGCGGTGATGGCCCGTTACAAGATCCAGCAGTTCACGATCTTCGGCGGCTATCTGCACACCGATATGTCCAATCCGACGGACAGCTATTATACGGGTGGCGTGAACAACGTTCTCTGGTCGCAAGCCAACGTCATCTCCAACACGTACCTCCCGGGGTCGATCACCTCGACAGGCTTCCCGCAGGACAAGATCCTGCAGCACGTCTGGATCGGCGGCAAGTACTCGTTTAGCCCGAGCTTCGACCTGATGGCCGGCTACTGGCACGTGTGGCAGAACTACTTCGATACGAACAGCGCAGTGACCCAGGCTGCGGACTGCGCGACGGCCGCCAACGGCGTTGGCACTGTCAGCAGCAAGTGCAACGGCACGGAAGATGCGTTCAGCATTTCGGCGATCTGGCGTCCGGTCAAGCGCATCGACGTGTACGGCGGCGTGATATACTCGCAAGTGAACGGCGGCATCGCCAGCGGCTACCAGGTGAACAACAACACCTCGTTCAACGGTGGCATTCGCCTGAACTTCTGATCGCTGCGAACCAGCGGAATATACGGAACCCCGGGCTTCGGCCCGGGGTTTTTCTTTGCGTGGAAGACCGGGCGGAATGCGGCGTGGGCCGTCGAGAGAGTGCGGCTTGTCGTCCTTCGACAAGCGATGGTTGAGGCGTTGGGCGCGAGGGGAGCGGCGGCGAGGCGCCGCTCTGCTCCAACCCTGAGCGGTCCGGTCAGGGCCTCTTGCGCGCCCCTCGCGGCCAGGCGTTCGGCCAGCGCGCCAGCCGGTCCTGCCAATGTTCCGCGGGCACGTCGGTTTCGCTGGCGTAGACGCGGCCGCGCACCGAGACGCCGGCTTCATGGACGCTGTCGGGCGAACCGGAAACCAGCGGATGCCAGTCGGGCAGGTCTCTTCCCGCCGCCACCAGGCGATAGGCGCAGGTTTTTGGCAGCCAGGACAGTTCGCGCGCGCCTTTGGGCGTCAACCGCACGCAATCCGACACTTTCGCTTGACGGTTCGAATAGTCCCGGCAGCGGCAGGCTTTCGTATCCAGCAGTTCGCAGCCCAGATCGGTGTAGTGGATCCGCCCGCTGTCTTCGTCTTCGAGCTTGACCAGACAGCAGCGCGCGCAGCCGTCGCACAGGCTCTCCCATTCCGCGTCGTTCATCTCCTCGAGCGTCTTGCGCTTCCAGAAGGGTGTGGACGGGGCTTTGGACGGTGGGGACATGGCGGCGGCGGTTCTCGGCGGGGAGCGGAGCGCGCCCATACACCCTGGCGTCCGGATTGTCGAAGGCAGCATGTAGCCGGGGGCGCCGACCCCGGCTTTCCCCCGGCGGGCCGGGCTCAGCGCGCCCGGCTACAATGGCTCCAATTCACCGGCCCATGGCCAATCGTCGGCGTCGACAACCAGTCCCGCGCGAACCGGATTGTCCCGCACATAACGCCACTTCTGGTCGTAGCTCTCCTGCGAGCGCAGGACGTGATCGAAGAACTCGGCTTGCCAAATCGGAGGCTTCGCGCCGATGCGCTTCGAGATGCGCTTGGCCGTCCATTCCTTAAAGGCGCCGAGAAAGTGCGATAGCGAAACCGGGTCGCGTTCGCCGCCGTGGGCGCAGAAGAAATGCAGATGGTCCGGCATGACGACGAAGCGGCCGACGCGCCAACCGTGGCGATCGGGCGCGCTCGCCAGTTCCTCGCGCAGGATTGTGAACGCGTCGGCGTGCGCGAACAAAGGACGCCGTCCGGCGGCGCAAGTTGTGATGAAGTAAATCGGCGCCTCGATCCAGAGGCGATCGAGGCGACGCAAATGCTTATAGCCCGCCATTGCCCATACCCGCCTTGTGCCTGCGAAAGCCGGGCTCAGCGCGCCCGGCTACAAAGGGCGGCATGTAGCCGGGGGCGCCGACCCCGGCTCTCCCGCGGCTTTCCCCGGGCGAGTCGGCCTCGGCGCGGCCGGTTACAGAGGGCGTCTCACCCCATGAAACTGAGAAAGTTCGGCGCGAGATAGCCAAAGCCCATCAACAGGCCGCCGAGAACGCCCAGCACGCCGGCGCCCCAGGCGAGCGCGGCGATACCGGTGATGATCGAGGCCGAGGCGAGCACGATGGAGATCTGCAAGGCGCCGGCTGCGTATTCGAAATGCTCCAGCTTCTTATTGAGCAGTTCGCGCGTCTCGGTCGCCTTGTTGGCGCGTTCGAGGATCGCCTCCATGCTGTCTTCCGGCTTGGCCGGGTCCTTCTCGAACTTCGCGACCGCGCCCTTCCAGCTCGCGATCTGCTTTTCGATCGCTTCCTTGGATTTTTCGTCGGTCACCGCGGCGGAGGTCAACTCGAGGCCCTGCAACGCCGTCTCTACGACGGTCGAGCGAACCTTCTTGGCTTGATAGAACGAGTACAGGTCCGAAGATTGGATATTCAGTTCGATCGAACGATGCTCGGCGTTCTTGCCGCCCGCTTCCGCGATGGCGAGAAACAACGCGAGAATGGCGATCAGCAGCGCAACGCGCTTGTCTTCGGCTTCCGTGGCTTCTTCCAACTCATGTTCGGACATTCTGCGTCCCCCTTCGACGATTCCTCCGGCGCCGCGCGCGCGCCGCCGCCGCCCAAACTGCCCGAGTCACATTCGTTTGAAAAGCCCGCTTGCGCCAGATCAGTGCGCGCCGACGTCGACGCCCACGCGTTCGCCGCTGCGCGCGGGATCGCGCAAGCGCAGCACTTCGCGGCCGAGTTCGGCGATGGCGGCGCGCAACTCCGCATCTCCCGCCGGAACCGATCGGTTTCGCGATTCCCCGCCTTCGCGTTCGTGACGCGCGGCGCGCTGGACACTCAACGCGCCCTCGGCGGCAGCCAGCGAGGTCGACAGCGTCTGCACCTGGCGGCGCAGATCCGTTTCGGTCGCTTTGGCCTGCGCCTCCAGCGCCGCGAGCCGGCGCGCCAGATCGTCCCGCGCCGTCGCCGCTTGCGCATGGGCGGCCTCGCGTTCCGCGAGCGTCTTCAATTGCCGGGACGTCTCCAGCGTCGCCGCTTCGCGCGCGCGTTCGCTGCGTTGCAACCGATCATGGAGATCGGCGACGGGATCGACCGCCCCGTTCGCCGTCGTCCCATATCGGCTGCGCCAGTCGGCGATCTCGATTTCGAGCACGGAGAGCTGCGAGTGCAGCGCCGCGTTGACCGTGCGCTCGTGACCGACTCGGGTCTCCAATTCCCCGATTCGCGTTTGCGCGCCGTCGAGCGCGCCGCTCGCGCTGTCCGCCCGCCGCAGCGCTTCGTACAGCGCGATTTCGCGCGCGCCGATTTCGGCCTGCAGGGCCTCGACGGACTCCGACAGCTTGACGATCTTGAGCGCCTGAGAGTCGAGATCGTCGACGCGCGAATTGGCGAGCCGGTCGAGTTTCGTCGCCCGCGTCACCTGCCGCCCCTGATCGACGCGTGCGACGGCGCGATCCCACTGGGCCGCGGCGAGCTTGCGTTGCAGGCCGGCGATCTCGAGCGCGTGCTGGCCGCGCAGCATGTCGCGCTCGGCGCGCGCCTGCGCCTCGCTGAGCGGCGCTTGTATCCGCGCCCGCGCGGTGGCGAGCCGCATCGCCCGGCGCGACAGCGCAGGAATGACGAGCGCCGCCAGCAGCGCGGCCGTGAAGAAGCCGACAGAGAAATAGAGCGCGATTTCAACCAAGGGAGCGGACCGTCACAAATTTCCGGCGCGCACATTCGCACGCCGGGGCGCTGAAGGCAAAGCGCGCGCTTGCAGCGATTCCCGAACAACAAGAAGCGGTTGGGACTCCCTCCCCCTTGATGGGGGAGGGTTCCGCGAACGCGAGCGTTCGCTAGAGGGTGGGGGTGAAAACCACGTAGCGTCAGGGCGTTACCCCCCACCCCAACCCTCCCCACAAGGGGGGGGGGGAAGGAGTCAACACGGCGATTCCGGTTGTTTGGAAAGTGCTCTAGAACGGATTCCAGGTCGAGCGCGGCGTGAATTTCAGATAGCCGATGTTGACACCGAGCCGGGCGCCGACGCCGGTGCGAATCGGCACGACGACAATTCCGTCCGCCGTGAGCGCCGTGAAGCCCAACCCGCCCACCACATAGGCCGAGCCGTCGACGCCGCCGAAACGGCGGTAGATCGCGCTCACTGCGGGCAGATTGTAGACCAGCATCATCGTGCGGTCGCCGTCGCCGCCGGCGTCGAAGCCGATCGACGGGCCCTGCCAGAACACCTTCTCGTCCCCGGCGTTGCGGGTATACATCTTGCCTTCGCCGTAGCGCAGGCCGCCGACCAGCGCGCCCGACGCCTCCTGGCCGAGGACATAGCCGTTGGGCAGGCCCCAGCGCCGTCCCGCCTCCTGCACCGCCTCGGCGAGGCCGCGCGACAGCGAGCCGAAAAACTTGTGGCCGCTGGCGACGATCTCATCGGGGTTGAATTGTTCCGGCGCGTCCGCTTGGGCGGGCTCGACGAGGAATTGAACGGCAGCCGCCGCGGCGCCGCCGAGCAAAGTCCGACGCGTCAACTGCGACATAGCGGCTCATCCTCCAAAATTCCGCCGACGCCGGAGGCGCCGAGGTCCACCGAGAGTTTCCGCCAATCTTGACGCCGTCATGGCGTCCATCTGCGGACTTTGGGCGTGAGAGTCTATCACGCGGCAATATTGAGGTAACGTTAACGCCAGCACGCCGCAGGGCAATCGGGTGAACGAAGGAGGCGGGAGATCCCCTCGCCCCGCTTGCGGGGAGAGGGTTAGGGTGAGGGGCTGGCCGAAATTGCATCGCGTTCAGTATTGTGATTCACGGAAATATCGACTCGCTTTCGTGCGCTTTGG
>Ga0302320_10023341_pt1 | contig 12144 bp, 7 predicted proteins | sample Bog_T0_3_FD_202130 | JGI IMG/M metagenome (GOLD analysis project Ga0302320, IMG submission 202130) | Peat permafrost microbial communities from Stordalen Mire near Abisko, Sweden - Bog_T0_3 | ecosystem: Environmental > Terrestrial > Soil > Wetlands > Peat | place: Sweden: Abisko, Stordalen Mire...
TCGGTCATCCCCACCACGATGCGGTCCGGCTGAGTGGCCCGGATGATCTCCCGCAGTGCGGCCATGGGCCCCAGAACCTTGCCGCCGGGGAGCGCTTCGGTGTCCTGCCGGCCGGTCACATATCCGCCCACTTGCAGGCCCATCTCCGGATGCTCCTCGATGTGCTTGCCAATATCCTCCAGGAGCGGGCTCTCCCCTACCAGCAGGAGCCGTTCCCGCGCCACCACGCGTAGCACGTAGGCGCTGAAAAAGACCCGCCAGCCGAAGATCGCGACCACGGCCAGCACGCTGCCCACGATCATGATCCGTATGGGGACCCGCAGATCGGCATCGACGTAACTCACCACGCCCTGCACGATAAAGGCAACCCCCATCACCAGGCAAAGCTGCTGCGCCAGCACGACCCGCGAGCGCACGTAGATCTTCGAGTAGAGATCGTGAAAATGAAGACCCAGCAGTATGCTGCCGAGCACCAGAAAAATGCGCAGCAGGCCGCCGTCGTACAGCAGAAAAACCGTAGGGGAAACTTCCAGCACCAGGTAGGTAGCCAGAACAAAGGCAGACGTGATCAGCAGTATCTCGGAAATGAGGAGCGCCAGCGAGCCAACTGGAACGAAGACGCGAAAGAGCCGGATCATGCAGCCTACCGTAAAGGCTTCATCGAGTTCACATTATAACCGGATTTCGCGATCCTTTAGTCTAACTTAAATATTATGTATAACTTGAGTCACCGAAGCCGGAGTGGACCGGATTCTTACGATGAGACTCATGGCATCCAGCGTTTACGCTCAGGCCCATGATGGGAAAGAGCGGGGTCGTGAGTTCGGACGTAAGCTCAATGGGCTCACCATGAAATCCAGCCGGCAGGCATGAGGTGAAGCGTAAAAACCGTGTGCTTGATCGTAAGGGCCGCTCGTAAGTCATTGAAAAATCTAACACTGATATCTTCGCGCCTTCCTGCCGGGCACATGGTGTCGGATTTCCCCGCCGCTCGTGTTTTCAATCGTTTGGCGGACATTTACGATGCCACCCATGGGTTCGAGCGTAATCCGGCGTGTGCCCGAGCGTAAGGGAAAAAAATTAAGTATATTGATCTCTACATCTTGCGACATTTCAGACCACCCCTCCAGATGGTATGGTCCATGGACATACTGGGTTGAAAAAATCATGGTCATGGGCTGAGACTGGCCCTGGTATGTGTCCGATCATAAAAACCGGTATAGATCGCGTGCCTACCAATAAATGTGTAGCGCAAACGATTCACGGCGTTGTAAAAGAGAAGAGTCTCCTATGCCCACCCCGGGTTCTTCAGGAAAACAGAAAGCGGCTCCTAAGCCATCGTTGATGAACCTCTCGGTGGAAGAGGAGAACCTCGCAGCCATCCCGTTCGCCGTTCTGGAACGGCGCGTGGGCAAGAAAATCGGCAAAATCGAGATCAACGGGACCAAGAACCTGCCCGACGGCACTAAAATGCGCGTCACCTGGCAGGTGCAAGGCAATAACGAGTTGGGATTGCCCACCGAACAGGATTTGGACATCTTCGTGGCGCTGGGAGTTCTCACCTTCCGCAACGACTTCGCCAAAACCGTGACTTTCACGGGACGCGAGATCGCGCGCATCCTGGATATCGGCGCGGTTCATGGGAAGTTCTACAAGCGCTTGAAATTGGCTATGGACCGCTTCATTCCATTGCGCTTCCGGGCTTTGACGGCCACCGAGCAGCACGAGGAAGTGAAGTGGTGCAACGTTTTCCAGGAAGCCAGTTTTTCGCTCAATCGCGCCACCGGACGCTGCACCGGCTCGGTGACATGGACGGACAAGTTGATCCAGTCCATGGACAGCGGCTTTTTCCGCCTGCTGGATGCCAACCGCTACATGGATCTCGACGGTATTACGGCCAAGCACCTGTACCGCTATCTGGCCGTGGCGTTCGCTAAAACCGACGTCGTCATAGTGGACGCCCGGCAGTTGGTCACCGAACACCTGGGCATTTTAAACCCTCCCAAGTACCTGTCGCGCCTGATGCAGACTCTCGAGCCGGCCTTCGAGCAACTGATTCGCATCCAGGCGCTGGGTTCTTATCAAGTGGTATCGAGCCAGGATTGGCGGATTGCCCTGCACCGCCACGCCAGCTATGTGTCTGAGCGTAAAACCCTGCTTCTGCACGGCTGCCCGGTGGATACCGAATCGCGGCGCGCGCAATGCCAGGCGCTCCTACAGGAAGCCGGGGCCTCCAGCAAAGCGGCAGCGGAATATTGCCGGGCGGCCTCGAGCGCGCTGGATTTTTATGGGCTCGAACGTGCCTCCAGACTGCTCCACGCCATGCTGGAGGAAGAAGTCCTGCCCCATGTGGCGCTGAGCATCGTGCGCGGCGCACTGGAAATGGGACCGAATAGTCCGGAAGGCGCGGACCTGCTCGACTGGTGCGAGATCGCGGTGCAGGTATGCCGGCAGAAGAAGCGCGCCGGCCAGAACCTGCGCAATTCGGCGGGACTGATCGTAAAAATCGTGAAAGACCCGGCCACCCGCGCCCGCGTGGTCAATCCGGAACTGGAGGCGGCCCTCAAGGGAAACTTCCGCCGCCAACAGGATATGGCCGAGCGGCAGGATCAGGAAGAAATCGAACGCTCTCTCATCCTCGAATACGAGCATTCCCGCGTACAGATCGCCGCCATGCTGTTTGACGAGATGCCGGATGCCCGCAAGGCTCTTCTGCGCAAGCAGAAGGGCGAGGCGCTCCGCCAACAGGAGTGGTTTCAGAGGATCGCCGCGGATGTGCAGGAGCGCGAGATCGACGCCGCGGTGGTACAGGATACAGCGCGTAAAGAAGCACCTCCGTACGAAAAATGGCGGCTGCGCAAACAGGCCAAGCAAGCCGTGCTGGCATTCGCCGATGCGGAAGCCGCGCCGGTCGAAAACATCGCCTAAGCACCAGCTAAGCGTCTCGATCGCGCAGCTTACGATGGAACTCATCCGACCGCGCGGGAATCGCTCCCATTCCTCGGCAATCCGCTCCGCTATTTAGCACCGCGCCGATGCGCAGGCCGCCGTATTCCCACTAAATTGCATATGGCAGGGGAGTTGCCCCAACGGCAGGGGGAGCTTTATGGCACAGCGGATAACGGATGCGGCCGTCCTGGGTCTCTTTTCGCTGCTCTACGGTGGTGCGGTGCGGCTCCTGCGTTTGCGGCGGGAGCATTAAAGCGCCATCTATGGTCAACATCCTCACCATAGACGTCGAAGAGTATTTCCACCCCTCCGAAGTGCAGAGGCAAGTGCCGGCAGAGAACTGGGAATCTCTGCCTTCGCGCGTCGAAGCGCAGACGGACAGGGTTCTGGATCTGTTGGCGCGGCATAACGCCACGGCCACGTTCTTCGTCATGGGATGGGTGGCGGAGCGACATCCGCGCATGACGCGCCGGATCGTGGAAGCGGGGCACGAGATCGGCTGCCACAGCTACGCGCACCAACTGGTGTACGACATGACGCCCACGCAGTTTCGCGCCGATACCGAGCGCGCCGTGCGGGTCCTCGAAGATGTGGTGGGGGCGGCGCCGCGTCTTTATCGCGCGCCCAGCTACTCGATCACCGGGCGATCGCTCTGGGCCCTGGAGATCCTGGCGAAGTGCGGTTTCACCTACGATTCCAGCATTTACCCGATCGCCCACGACCGTTACGGAATTCCGGGTTTCGAGAGACAGGCGCACACGATTCGCACCGCTTCAGGGCCGATTCTGGAGGTGCCCATCGCCACCGCCAAACTGGGCGCCGGCGGCGTCGTTCCGGTGGGCGGGGGCGCCTACCTGCGGCTGTTGCCCTATCGTTTCACGGCCGCGGGAATCCGGCGCATCAACCGGGAGGAGCGCCTGCCGGCCTGCATTTATTTTCATCCGTGGGAGATCGATCCACGCCAGCCGCGCCTCGCCGCGGGCCTGGTGGCGCGCATGAGAACCTACGCGGGGCTTGGCGGCATGGAGCGGAAGCTGGCCAAGCTGCTGACCGATTTCCGTTTCCTTCCCATCACGGCGGTCTATCCCCACGCGCGCCCTCTCCGCGAGACCACCCCGGAAGCGGGCGAAACCGAGCGCCGCACGGCCTTCCCGGCTAGCGGATTGGGGCAGGAACAATGAAGCGGGCGAACCGATTAGCCCTCTGGGCGGCCCTGGCCGCGGGCGTGTTGGCGTGCGGGCGTGGCGGCCAGGCTGCGCCCATCCAAATTTCCACCCCCGCTGCCGCGTTTGGTCCTAGCTTCGCGGAACCGCTGTCGCAGCCGGACTTTCCGGCGCGCGACGGGGCTGGCGATTGGCTCGCATTTGGTGAGGGAGCGGAAAGGCCTCCCACCACACTGGACGATCCGCCGGCGTCCGATGGAGTAGGGGTGCCTATCCTGGCGGTAATCCTGGCAGGGCTGATCTGGCGATATTTTCAGTCCCCGACGTACAGCACGCTGTATCGCCGGCTGTTCGGCCCGCTCCGCGAATACTGAAGGAACCCCGCAAGTATCCCAAGCCCACCAGGCCCCACCCCGCCAAAACCAGAATTCCAAGTGGCTGGAACAGCAGGACATACGCGATGGCCTCGTCTTGGCGGACGCCGAACGGCGCCAGGACGGTCACGGCGACGAACTGGTAGATACCCGCGTGGGCGGGCGCGGAGGGCAGGGCGCTGCTCAGGCCCAGCCCGGCGAGCAGCAGAAGCGCCGCCGGGTAGCCGATTCGCAAGCCCATGGCGCCAGCCCCTACCACGGTAGCGGTGGCGTCCAGAGCCCAGATCGACAGCGTCAGAGCCAAAAAGCGCAGCAGACGGCCGCGGTCGTGAAAGCTCCGCAGGCCTTCCAGAGCCTGGTCTAAGGTGCGATGCAACTTACCCCGTATGCTTTCCGAGAGGGGCAGGTGCGCCAGGATCCCAAACCAGAACGATTCCAGAATCGGGATGAAGGCGAGGCCCAAGGCCCCGCAAATCCCCAGTATGCCCACCGGTACGGCGGCTGCGGCAAGCCAACCGGGACGGACGGGGAGCATCAGCAGGGCCGCGGCGGCGACGGCCATCAGCGCCAGCGCATCAGCGACCCGCTCGGCCAATACCGTGGTGAGTATAGACGTTTTGCTGGCATTAGCTTGCGAGCCGATCAAAACGGTCCGTACAAGCTCGCCGGCCCGCGCCGGCAAAAGGTTGTTGCCCAGGGAGCCGGCGCAGTTGGCCCAGAAGGACACGGGAATCGAAACCGGTGCTTGCGCCGATAGCAGAACCCGCCAGCGCACCGCCCGGATCAGCAACGTCAGCGAGGCGATTCCCAAAACCAACAGCACGCCAAAGGGGTGTACTCTCAGGATCAAGCTCCCCACACGCCGCCACGCAAGGCCGCGGAGGGAAAAGTAAAGCAGGGTGCCTGCGAGGGCCAGCGTGGCCGCCTGATAGGCCAGCCGGGAAGCCCTCTCCCGCGGAGATTTCAAAGGTCCTCAGTTTCCGCTTTTGATTTCAGATCAACACCTTAGGGCGATTCGTTAGGGATCGCTCAGGTCCTCTATTTGTATGTAGCATAACAAAGGTTAATAGACATCCTTTACCTACGGTGATATTGCGCACGTGTCTTCCCGGTAATACTATCCGTACTTAACCGCCCGGCCGCGATCCCGGGCGCTAGGGGATGTCATTGAGATACCTATACTCGCTCGCCTTTATCTTTCTCTGCCTTTCGCTTCTGGGCGGAAATACGTTCGCCCAGTCGCCTGCTGTTAAGGGGCAGGGCTGCACCACGGCCACCATGATCGATTGGGATTGCGACGGCTACGGACCCGGATCGCCTCTGGGTCCGGACGCCGACGATAACGATCCCTCCGTGAACACATCCGCAAGCGCTTTAGCCAAGTACGGAAGCACGGCGGCAATATTGGCGCACCTCGGGTACACTCCCACCCGCATGCTGTTCATTTCGACGTCGGGCAGCGATTCATCCGGCCAGCCCAATAACGAGTCCGAGCCATACGCGTCCTGGGCTGGCGTTTCGGGCCAACTGCAGCCCGGCGACGCGGTGATCTGGAGGGCGGGCACGTATCCCATGTCGTCGCAATTGACGGTGACGCAGGGGACGGCAGCGACACCCAACCTCTACATGGCTTACCCGGGTGAGAAGGTAGTGCTCGACTGGTCCGCGGCGGATTCGGACGGCGTGCGCGCCGACGGGCTCAGCTACTGGACCATGGACGGGCTGGTGATCAAGGGCGGCACGGCCGGATACGGCATCGCGCAGTCGCAATACACGAACGTCACCAACACCACGCTGCGCAACGTCGAGACCATCGGCTGGTACGACGGGGTGTTCTTCATGGACCACATGAGCAACATCCTGATCGAGCGCAGCGTCTTCCACGATCTCTACATCTACGGCGAGCACAATCTCTATATCGGCAACAGCACGGGGCCTTCGCCCAACTTCATCTTCCGCAACAACATCGTTTACAAGGCCGGCATGGGCGGCGGGCACAATCTGCACATGAACGGGCGCTTCCCGAATGCCTACGTGGGCGGGAATATCTTCTACCAGGATCTGAACCAGTGCATCGGCATGCAGATGGGCATCAACCATTCGCTGTTCGAGAACAACATCTGCTTCACCAGCGCCTCAACCTCGATTTTCATCCTGGATTACTACCAGAGCAGCAACAGCGCGATTCAGGCCTACGACCAGAACTACAACACGTTCCGCAATAACACTTTCTACTTCGACGGCATGGCGTACAACACCGGGGCGAACGATTGCAGCCAGTACCCGCTGTGGGTGACGGATCAATCCGGCGGGTCGGGGTCGCTTTCGAACCCCACCAACGCATCGCACGATCTGGGGCACAACACTTACGACAACAACATCTTCTACAACGCCTGCCCGAGCGGGAGCGCCCTGCTGCGCTACGATACGGACTATAACGGCGCGGGCGGCGCGGCGTGGCTCTCGACCGATACCTACCGCAACAACATCTTCTACAACGTGGGCACGCTGTGGTCGGGCTTCTTCCTGTCGTACAACTACGCGCAGAGCGCCTCGACGACTCTAAGCTTCCCGCAATTCGAGGGTACCCACCTGGGCGGGGCAACGAATGCGCAAGCCAATCCGATGCTGGCGGCGGTGAACCCGGCCTGGTACAACACGGCGCAGAATTTCAACCTGCAGTTGCTGGCGGGCAGCCCGGCCATGAAAGCGGGCCTGGCGGCGGACGCGCCCGCGGTGGACCTCATGGGGAAGACGCGCGGCAGCACGCCGGATATCGGCGCGTACCAGAGCAGCGGGAGCGCCGCCGCGGTGCCGGCCCTGACCATCGGCACCGGCAGTCTGGCCGGCGGCACGGCGGGTACCGGCTATTCGCAGGCGTTGAGGGCCAGCGGCGGCACGGCGCCATACACCTGGTCGATCGTCTCCGGATCTCTGCCGGGGGGATTAAGCCTGTATAACGGCACCATCGGCGGCGCGCCCACGGCGGCGGGGTCCTTCAGTTTCACGGCACAGGTGGCGGATAGCGCATCGCGCACAGCCACGGCGGGGCTGAGCATTTCGATCGCGGCTCCGGCCGCGGTGGCCGGGATCTCTTCGCTGAGCTGCGGAGCGGGCAGCCTGGCTTCGAACGGATCGACCACCTGCACGGCCACCATGAGCGCGGCGGCTCCGGCGGGCGGCGCCACGGTGAGCCTCTCTTCCAACTGCGCTCCTTTGGCGGTTCCGGCCTCGGTGACGGTAGCGGGCGGCGCCACTGCGGCGGCCTTCACGGCTACCAGCGGAACAGTTTCCGCCAGCCAGACCGGCACGATCCAGGCGACCTATAGCAGCGTCTCGAAGACGGCTTCGATCGCACTGACGGCCCCCGCTGCAACGCCCACTCCGACGCCGACCCCGACGGCTCCGGTCTCCACAGGCCCGGCGCTGGGATCCTTCACCTGTACTCCCACCACGCTGGCATCCGGCGCGTCAGCAGCGTGCACGGTTAAGCTGAGCACCGGGGCGCCCACCGGCGGGGCGACCATCGCGCTCTCGTCGAGCAGCACGGCGCTCACGGTTCCGGCATCGGCGGGGGTGTCCTGGAGCAATGTGAGCGCCAGATTTACCGCCAAGGCCGGAACCATCGGCGGAAGCGCGGTCATCACAGCTACATCGGGCGGTGTTTCAAAGACCGTCACCTTCACACTCCAGGGATCTTCCACGACCTCGACGAGCAGCACAGCCTCCACGAGCAGCACAACGACCTCGACGAGCAGTCCCACAACTTCCACAAGTGGCACGACGACCTCGACAAGCAGCCCGACATCTTCGACGACCGCGGCTTTCATCAAAGGCGTGGCTTCGGAAGTAATCGGAACCAGCAACGGTTCCACGGTGAACCCGACGGTGGGGATCCCGCTCAAGCTGGTGGTGCGCGGAACCGGGTCGGTGAACTTCGCGCCGGCCGGCGTCTCGTTCACGACCGGCGGCCAACAGAACAGCAATACGGCGTTCTATAACGTTCAGGGCACGCAGGTGGGGCAGACCTTCGGCGTGAACCAGGGCCAGGTCAGTTTCAACCTGCAATCGAGCTACAGCTTCGCCGCGCGCCTGGCGCTGCCGGAATACAATTACCGGCAGGTTTTCGACACGTGGGACAACAGCCAGGATCTGTTTTTCTTCCAGGCCCAGGCCGTGTGGGGGCGCCTTTCGTTCTACTACAACATGGGCGGGACCAGCGGGTTGACTTACCTCGTTCCCACGGGAACAGAGGACGCCCTGTTCGGCGCCGGGGTGGCAATGAATGTCAACATGGTTTGGGATGGCACCAACATGAGCCTGTACCTGAACGGCAACCTGGTGAATAAGACATCCTACGCCAAGGCGACGCCAAACTGGACCAGCACCTCTTCATTCACCTTCGGAGCCACCGATCCGCACGTCGGCTGGGGAGGCGGATTCTACTCCTGCGACGACATCATCGGCAATTTCCAGGTGCAGAATCCGTGATTGGAGACGGCCGCGCCACGCAGTGAGTGGCGGCAGCGCCACATCGCAACCTGGCAATAACGCATGGGAAGCAGCCCGCGGGGCCCTGGCAACAGGGCCCCGTTTTTTTTGGCGCCTCGGTGTACGGAATGGCCCTGGCGGCCGTTCGCGGAACGACGGTGAAGGTCCGCGCGGAAAAAAGCCACAAGTGCGGGATCGAGAGGAGCGGGAGAAATCGAATGGAGCGATGGATGCTGGTGTAGTGCGTCAAGCGGAATGGAGCCGCACGCGTAAGCCAGCGGTTTACGCACTCCGCCAGCATTCACCACGGACTTCAGAATCTTTCACACCGATCTCATGCCGGAACAACTGAGCGATATCACTTGGGTCTCCGATCTCGAATGGCGGCTGGCGCCGCGCCGGGCCGCCGAGCGGCTGCATCACAAGGGCCGCATGGCGCACGGGCGCGGCGATTTCATGGCGCGGCACAGAAACCTGGTGCGCCCGCTGGTCCAAGGCGCGCTGCTGGCCACCGGGCTGTACGGCCGGGGGCTGGCCAATGCGCTGCGGCCGGTGGTGCGGCACGTGCGGTTCGAGTTCCCCAACCTACCGGCGGAGGCGAACGGCCTGCGCCTTTTGCATCTGAGCGATCTGCACATCGACGGGCAGGAGGGATTGGCCGCGGCGGTGGCCCGCATCGTGAGCGGCCTGCCGGTGGATCTGTGCGTCATGACGGGAGACTACCGCTTCGACGTGGAAGGACCGTGCGACCGCGTCTACGCGGGGATGCGCACGATTCTACGGGCGGTGCGCGCGCGCCTGGGGGTGCTGGCGATTCTAGGCAACCACGATGAAGCCAACATGGCGCAGGAACTGGCGGAGATGGGCGCGCGGATGCTAATCAACGAAGCCGTGAAGATCGCCGGCGGGTTCTGGGTTATCGGCGTGGACGATGCCCATTACTACGGCTGCGACGATCTTTCCACGCCGCTGGCGGCCGTGCCCGGAGGCGCCTTCAAACTGCTGCTGGCGCATACGCCCGAATTGTATGCCGAGGCGGCCGAGGCGGCCATTGACCTGTACCTGTGCGGGCATACGCACGCGGGGCAGGTGCGGCTTCCGCACTGGGGGCCGCTGACGATCAACGCGACCTGTCCGAAGGCCTACACACAGGGGCGCTGGCGGCATGGGGGCACGGCGGGATATACCAGTGCGGGAGTGGGCTGCTCGCTGCTGCCGGTGCGCTACAACTGCCCGCCTGAAATCGCGGTCATCGAGCTGGCGCGTTCCGCGCGGTAGAGAATTCCGCGCTCACCGCAGCGGGGTGAAGTTGAAGCGCAGCAGCATCTGGCTGGGAACGGGCCGGTCGCCCTGGCGAGCGGGGCTGAACTTCCATTGCCGGGCGGCCGTGGCGGCGGAGACCTGCAGCATGGGATGCACACCCGTTTGCGCCTGGGGATCGGCCTTTACCACTTTGCCGGTTTCATCGATGGAGACCAGAACTTCAACGGTCATGGGCCGGGTCACGACGTTCTTCAGAGAGGCCGGGAAGATCGGCCGCGCCTGATAGAGGGGTTCGGCCGCGTGATATGCGGGCGCCGCTACAGGTGCCGGCCGCGACTGAGGCGCGACGGCGGGGGGCGGCGGCTGTACGGTGAGAGCGGGGCGACTCAAGGGCGCGGCGATGAGCTGCTCGGGATTGGCTTCAGCGGCCAGCACGGGAGGCTCGTATGGCGCGGCTGCGGCCGTGGATTCACGCCGGCGGTCCGGCGGAGGAGTGAAGGGTTTAGCCGGCTCCACGCGGGAGGCACTTTGCGGAGCGGGCCGGACCGGCCAGGCGGCTGCCGGCAAGGTGGCGGCCTGGGGAGGCCGGACCGCGACGGTCTGCACGGGACCGGCCTTGGGAAGCAGCACCAATACCGAGTCGGTGACATTCCCCGTGGGCGTGGCCACCGCCAGATCCATTTGAACCTGGTCGCTCATGGGGGAGTAGAGGAGGCTGCCGGCACGCACTTGAGCGGCCTGGAGCGAGATGGTGCGGTGGGAATTGCCGTCCTTGATGGAGATGACGCCCAATGTAGCATTGGAGATCTCCGCGGATTCGCGGTTCCAGGTGACTTTCAGGTCGCCGTTCTGCCGCTCGGCTTGCAAGCCCAAGGATGGCAGCGGGGCCGCCATAGTGGCGACGGGCTGGGGCGACGCGGATGCCGCCGGGGACCAGTGAGATCTTTCGAGGAAGAAGCGCACGCCAACCGCGGCGCCGCCGCCGACAGAGGCTGCCAGGAGAGCCCAGGCCACGCCTTTCCAAATCCCCCGGCTCTGGCCCGGGCCGCGAGATTGGGTGCGAGCCGGCGTGGAAGCCAGCGGAAGAACTTCCAGCGGGCCGCGCTGGGGGGCCTCCGCGCGGCGCTGCGCGGCAATGCCCAACTGGTGCGCGTCGAAGGGGAATTCCAGAAAGGCGAAATCACCGTTCAGGTGGCCGCCATCGCGGAAGAAGAAGGTGGCGTTGGCCGGGCCGGCGGTGGAGGGCTGAACCAGCAGGATGACACTGGAGGAGTTGCCAAAGAAGGTGTTGGCCAGGGCCATATCCTTCTCATTCAGGCACAAGCCCTCGGGCTGCTGAGATGGCGGCAGGCTGCGATAAAAGCCCACTACCGAATGGCCGGACGGCGCCGCGAGCTTGGCCAGCGCGCGTTCGATCTCCGCGACCTCGGCCGAGGCGAGCGGCAAAACGCCGGTGACGATCGTGGTAAGGCCGTCGACGCGGCCCTGTAACAGGCCGAAAGACGCCGCACCGTTGTTGACCCTGAAGCGCAGCGTGAGACGCTCGACCACATCGAGGGACAGATGAATTCTGATCGGCGCGCCGGGAAACGACCAGACATACGGCTGCGGCTGGGGCGTATCCAGGTGCTCTTTGACTGCGGCGAGGTGTTCTTTAGCTGCTGCCATGCGGAGATGCCTCTATGGATGCCTCTGTACAAGAGAGAGGAGCAACGTCACTGCCAAACGGGAAGAAGCGAGTCGCGAAATCAGACGGCCTCGTTTATTTTTCCGCCGGTCTCGGGCAGTATCCACGCGGGCCGCGGAACGATCCGAAACGAAGCCTGGCGATTGGCGCGGCGCCGGCGCAAGAGCGTGGTAGAGCCGAACAGCAGCGCGCTGGCCAGCATGATGCCCACCGGCTC
>Ga0302320_10023342_pt1 | contig 12144 bp, 10 predicted proteins | sample Bog_T0_3_FD_202130 | JGI IMG/M metagenome (GOLD analysis project Ga0302320, IMG submission 202130) | Peat permafrost microbial communities from Stordalen Mire near Abisko, Sweden - Bog_T0_3 | ecosystem: Environmental > Terrestrial > Soil > Wetlands > Peat | place: Sweden: Abisko, Stordalen Mire...
GGGCCAGGTACGTACCGGCAAGACCTTTCATGTGAAGCCACGCGACCACGACTTCTGGAAAGGGCGTATAGGCTGTCCGCTGGAGGTGCGGGTGAATCCGGCTGATCCCGCAGATCATCTTGCTTTGGTGGAGGAGTCGAAGCTCTTGGGGTGAGGCAAGTGCCCCATCCCTATTTGGAAGACACGCCCAAAGGCACCTCTTTTGTAAAGAGGCCCAGACCGGGGCCGCACCGGTAGCCGGATCGTTTTTTACTGCGTTCGCAAACCCTGCCGGGCGCAGCATCCTCAGCCCCAAAAGGCGTCAGCGTGACCGGGCGAGGAGATCAGCCGGACGGATTTCCCGATTCGTCAAACCGTAACGCCACGGGCCGGCACCCTTTTCAACCCACAACCAGGAGGTCATCCATGGAGTCCAGTACCCACCCATAGCGGCGTCTTCCCGCTGCAAATACGAAGATCCTGCCCGACCATCCAGGAGTCGGCGCGAATGCGCCGGCAGGATGGCATTTACGCCTATGCATACAAAATACACCTCCGCGCGTTGACGAGGTTCTCATGCAGCCAAGGAACTGATCCGGGGACTCTGCGCCTCGCCAGTTCCGACGCTGACACCATCGGGATCAAGCAACGCCCATCAATCGTGGTCCGGTTATCATCGGATAACACGCCATGCACCGGGCAGAGATTGCGGAGAGAATCGCGACGGCTTACATCCGTTGCGAGCGGGGGATGATCAGGGAACAGGCAGTCCATCCATTCGGTAAACGTAGCAAGCAGCACGCCCATTAATCTCCTTATATTCTTCATGAAGGCGGTAATGATTATGGTATTCATCGTCAAAGGTAACATCAAATCCCATCGCCATTTCGCCCTTATTGAGCTTATCAAATATTGCGGCACCGTCTTGAGGGTCGCCATGAGGGCCAGTAATTCCTCCATCGCAAAAACCAGTCATTTTTTGATGGGGCATTATGAATCCTCCACTCTCGATATCAACTGGATGCGAGACCATACGGGTTCCGATAAAAGAAAACGAATTGTAACAGTTCAGCGCTGGATAGTCAGAGCTATTTTGTATTTCGTAATCGACATGGAACGTATTTCCTAGGGCGTGTTTTCAAAATGATTTAAGCCAGTCGAAGATGCCGGCCACGAGGACAAAATTGAGAAAAGTGAGGGCGAGTTTTTCATAACGGGTGGAAATACGTTTATAGATTTTGATGCGCTGGAAGAAGTTTTCGATTTTATGGCGCTGCCGATAAAAGCCCCGATGATACCAAGCCGGAGCACGACGCCCCGATCGCGGCGGGATGGACGCCAGGCAGCCTTGCTCCAGTAACTTTTCACGCAAGGCATCGGCATCAAAGCCCTTGTCACCCACCAGCAGGACATTCTTGAGGGCGTCGAGCAGGGGAGCGGCCGCTTCGACTTCATAAATCTGGCCGGGAGCCACCACGGCGCCCATGAGCCGGCCATGGCCTTCGACCAGAGCACAAAGCTTGGTGTTCAACCCGCCCTTGGTGCGTCCAATGGCCTGGGCGCTCTGACCTCCGGCAGGGTTGGTGCCAAATTGGTGAAGCTTGATGTGAGAGCCGTCGACGAAACGGACGCGGCCCACGGCACGCCGGGATAAAAGATGCAGGATCTCCTGCCACAAACCCAAAGTGCACCAGCGTCGCCAACGGGTGTAGACCGAGTTCCACGGCCCGTAACAGGCGGGCAAGTCTCGCCATGCCACCGCCGTGCGCAAAACGTAGAAGATCGCTTCCACCATCAGCCGATCATCCTTGGGCGGTCGGCCTCGCCGAGATAGTTGACCGGTTAGTAAACTACGTTTGGCCCGCTTAACTTAATTTTTTTACCCGCTGCCAGAGCGGGTCCGACAAATGAAACCGACTATGTAAGTTGAGCATCTTGGTTGCACAGTATGACGCCCTTTCCCCTCTCATCGTTCAATCTTTTTGATTTTGAAAACACGCCCTACAATTTCAAACTTCGTTACGTAAATTGTAAGCCACGGAATACGGGATGTTATCAGCGCCTGCCGGGACTCTTTCAAAGATTGCTGAGTAAGCTTAAGGCTATCCTGAGCAAGCTCGATGTTTTGTTGACTGAGGATATTCGCTTCATATTGGAGTATTGCCAACACAACGTAACATATAAAGGTTGCTATGAGCGCTAGAAGAGCGGCTATTTCAATGTGGAATTTTCTCCTCTCTAGAGGGGAAAGCTCCTTGGCCGTTTCAGGTAGGTGGCTTTCTGACAAAATGATAGTTCGATTATCAGAGGTCACATACTTTATTGCGATTTTTTCGCTCATCGTAGTTATTTGTTTTATGTCGGCTTTTGCCATTTACCTAATTGTCTGCCATGCCTAGGCAGTTTTAAATTCATCATCCTCGCAAATAATCCGCCTGCCAGAAAAAAACGCCAGCCAGTCCTACCAAACGACCGCCAGACAGGTTCTAAATCGGGATCATCAAGGCCTCGCGCCCAGGACGGCACAGGGCGCATCCTGATTCAATGGAAGGGTAAGCGTAGCCCAGCCCAGCGCAAGCCGGACTAAACGCTAGAACTAGGAATTGGTGGAAGCCCTGCGAGTTGTCGCTTTCTCGGCTTGCATCTCACGAAATAGTAAATCAGCGCCCCGATAAAATGGGTAAAGATCAGGAGGAGAAGCCAGACGATTTTATCGTTTCCTGTGGAGGGCTCGTTTTGAACGCAATCAATCAGCATACAAACCCAGAAGATCGTACCGGCTACAGCGACAAAGAAAAACACGACCATCATCGCCAGAAAAATGATCGTCAATAATAGCGGCGCAAGCATCAGGGGTGCAAATTGGGCAGGCTGTATCGGGTGCATGTTGGGTCAGCAAAAATCAGGGTGACAATCGAGGGTAAGCCAATCATTTGATTCAGGATCAAAATAATGGTCTTGCAGGGTGAGCTCACCATTATTGAGCATGGCCTTCACCGTGCTTATGTCCATCTGGCCCTTATCCTCGCCGCCCTTGGCAATGGTAAGCCTTGGGGCTGCTCCTTTCGGTCGAGGTGGCGTTATCTTTGGCGTAGCTGAGGCGGCGATTTTATCCAACAACCGATTCCCTTTTGCAATCTCTTGAATCAAACCAAGAGTATTTTGGTTGCCTTGCTCAATTTCTTCGCGAATCCCACGCAACCGATTCATCACGATGAACGGGAAGATAAGCCAGACGATGGAGACAAAAAGAAGCAAGATTCCCAAAATGAACCCGAAGACGCCCGACAGGAAAAAGGCGGAATCCATGCGGGAATCATCCTCGCAAATAATCCGCTAGCCAGCATAAACACCGGACCAGCACACGCCCGAAGGTCCGCTATGGTCATGCCGTCCGCCCGGCATTCGCCGCGCCTAGGGCATCGTGAGCGCATTACAGTCGCTTTCGCGCCGAGTTTAATGCAGGCGTAATGCAAACCTGATTTCCTAACCGATGGAGGCCTTTTTACCTCTCAAACCTACCGGGGCGACCGACGGGACTCGAACCCGCAACAGCCAGAATCACAATCTGGAGCTCTACCATTGAGCTACGGCCGCCAGTAGGATCAGGCGACAAGAATAGAGGCGGCTCCCCTGGTGCCGGTGTCGCGAAACGACCGTGCTTGAGAAAGAATCCGATTATTTTATCGCGCGAGAATTCAGCTTAAATTCTCCGGAGGGGGATTCAAGCCTAATCCCCGTTAGAGTGGGAATGGCTCAACTCACGGCCCAAGCTCGTCCGCCCTGTGAAGTTTCGATCGGTCTTGATTTCAGTGCTTTGCGAATTCGAGTCGGCCGACTGAGGGGAGTCGGTCCGTTTCAGGGCAAAAAGGCCTTGCTTGCCCTTGGGGGTGGGGCACCAAATCAAACAGGAAGATGTAAGAAACATGTATACAATGACGTATCCGGCGCGGTTTGGTTTCTAAAAAGTTAAACCGAAGTGATGCAGGCTGGCGGATGGAGCATCAAGAGACTAAGATTGCGTTGACCATGAAAGTCGTATCATCCCTTGCCGCGATGCAGCGACAAAGCGCCATTTGGCTTCAATCGGGTGAGAGCGTCGGGCTGGTACCGACGATGGGCGCGCTGCATGAAGGGCATTTGACGCACGTGCGACGCGCGCGTGCCGAATGCAAATACGTGGTGGTGAGCATCTACGTCAATCCGACCCAGTTTGGTCCGAAGGAGGATTTTAGCCGTTACCCGCGGCCACGCCGCCAGGATCTGGCGCTCTGCCGCGAAGCAGGGGTTGACCTGGTATTTGCCCCGGAAAATCTGTACGTGCCGGACCACTCGACCTTTGTGGAGGAGACCCTGCATTCGCAGGGGAGGGATGGGGCGTCCCGGCCCGGGCATTTTCGAGGGGTGGCGACGGTGGTGCTGAAACTGTTCAATCTCATCCGCCCGACGCGGGCCTACTTTGGGCAGAAGGACGCGCAGCAGGTGGATGTCATCTGTCGCATGGTACGAGATCTCCATGTGCCGGTGCGAATCGTCATCGGGCCCACTTTGCGCGATACGGACGGCCTTGCGCTTAGCTCCCGCAACCGGTACCTGTCGCCGGGGGAACGTGCCGCCGGGGTGGAGTTTGCGCGAAAATTACAGACTGCAGCGAGGCAGAAGGTGAATCCGGCCGGTTGGCTGCGCCGCAAACTGAAACGGATGGCGGGCTTACGCGTCGATTATGTGGAAATCGCCGGTGACCGCCTGTGTGCCGCTGTCTTCGCCGGTAAGACCCGGCTGATTGATAATGAGCGGCTTAAAAGCTAAGGGCCAGCCGTCGTTGCAGGACGCAAGACTGTTTTTGACGGGATTAACGGAATTAGGGCTGCAATTAACGGGATTTTTTGGGAGGGAAGAGGGGGATGAGTCGGAAAAGCAGAGCGGGGAAAGTGGAAAGCAGAAATGAACTCTCCCCGCAGCAAGCTGCGGGGTATCACGTTGGCTTCGCCCAAAAGTGTTTTGTGGCATTCATCTCCGCTGCAAGCAGCGGAGTATTCTGCCGTCGATTCGATAAAAGCGATGGGACAGGGGCAACCTGAAAGTAGAATTTGGGGACAGTTTGCGCGAAGTGCAACTTCGCGAGGAGCAGGAAAAAGGCAACCGGAACTGATCCTTCGACTTCGCTCAGGATGACAGCGCTTTTAAAGTGGGAGTATTGCGGAGGTTTCCCGGGGGATGGCTGTCTCATGGCCTCCGGCCGCCGTTCTTTTGCCTCCGACGCCTTATTGTGGTGGCGCGCGGCGGCCCAAGCGGCTCAACAATTGACGGAGGGCATCGGGAAGAAGCGGTTTGCTCAGATAGTCATCAAAACCCTGGGCCAGATATTCTTCCCGTGCACCGGGGAATGCATTGGCCGTGACGGCGGCCAGCTTGGGACACTTATCGCCCAGTTTTTTGCGCATGGCCTGGGCAGCCTCGACACCATCCATTTCGGGCATTTGAATGTCGAGGAGAACCAGATCGTAGGATTGACGCAGAGTCGCATTCAAGGCTTCGAGGCCATTCGAGGCAACGTCGGCGCTGTAGCCGAGGCGGGTGAGCAGGGCCAGGCCGACCTTCTGGTTGATGCGATTGTCCTCGGCGAGGAGAATCCGCAAAGGCAATTTGTCGGCGAGGGGTTTGGTGTGTCCCAAGGGGCCGGTGACCCGTGACGGGGCCGGTTTGCCGCCCGTCAACTCGACCAGGATGGCCTGGAGTTGAGTCCGCTTGACCGGTTTGGCCAGGCGCCTGGCGAAAAGAGCGGTGCGTTCCTCGTCCAGGGGTTCGCCGAAATCGAACAGGAGTCGCGGAATGGAGTTCCAGTCAGGATCGAACTGCATTTGTGCGGCGAGCGCCACTGTGGTCTCATCGCGGTCCATCAGCACCGCCGTGAAAGAGCCCTTCTCCATTTGGAGAAGGGCCATCGGGTCGTTCACACTCAGGACTTGTGCTCCCCACGCTTCCATCTGGCGCTTGAGGAGACTGGGATATTTTCTCCCCTGGGCAATCAAAACCAGACGGCAGGAAGAGGGGAGCCGGGCCTCGGCGAAGGAGGCTTCGGGAGCGGGAGCGCAGGTGGGAAGAGCAAGGCCAAAGCGAAAAATGGAGCCGGTGGAAACGATGCTGGAAACGGTGAGTTCGCCCCCCATCAATTCGACCAGGCGTTTGCTGATGGCCAACCCGAGACCGGTGCCGCCATGCCGCCGGGTGGCTGAGGAATCGACCTGCTGGAACGGGCGAAACAGAAACGGGAGTGCCTCGGGAGAGATGCCCATGCCGGTATCGCTGATCAAGAAGTCGAGTTGGAAATGGCTTTCGTCGATACGCGAACCGGTCACTTCCAGGCTGACTTCGCCTTCATCGGTAAATTTGAGAGCGTTGCCGATCAGATTAAGCAGGACCTGCCGCAAGCGGGCGGCATCGCCCAGGAATGAGGAGGGAATGGCGGGATCGACGTAGGAAATGAAATTAATCCGGTTGCGTTGGGCCGTCACCGCGAGGAGGTTGAACACTTCATCCACGCACGGGGCCAGAGCAAAGGGCTGCTTTTCGAGTGTTATCTTCCCCGCCTCCATCTTGGAGAAATCGAGGATTTCATTGACCAGGGTCAGCAGGGCGTCCCCGCTTTGCCGGATGGTTTCGATGTGTTCGCATTGTTCCGGGGTCAAGGGCGAATCACGCAGGAGACTGGTCATGCCCAGGATGCCGTTCATGGGCGTGCGAATCTCGTGACTGACGTTGGCGACGAACTCCGACTTGAGGCGCGACGCCTCCAGAGCGCCACGTTCCCGCACATCAGCCTGGAAACGTGCTTTGCTCAAGCGCTGGCGCTCCATGTCGACGCGGTTAAGCTCGATGATGCTGCGGGTGATCAGGACACAGATGGCGCCCATGCTGGCCAGCACGATCAGCGAGCAGGCAAAACCGGCGTCGTAAAGTTTGTAATCAAGCCCGATATAGGCGATCCAACCCAAAAGCAGGGGGGTGATCACGGCCGGGCCGATCAAGCGCCGGGCGAGGAGCCCCCCCGGACTATCCGCCAGAACATGGGCCATCAGGCCTTTGTTCGGACGGCAGCAAAGGGTGGCGACGCCAATCATTCCAAAACCGGCGATGGTATGCAGCGCCATTCTCGTCTGGGAGAAAAGGGTGGTGAAAACCTGGGCATGGAAGAGATAACCAATCAAGGCCAGGGTCGCAATCAGGAGGCCGATCAGGGAGAGAATCTGCGCGAGGAAAGCACCGTGACGTCCGCGGGCGAGAAGGATCAGCGCCGCGGCATGCAGGAGAAAGTTGCAGGCCGTGTTGGGGGCCATTCGACCCGGACTGGAAGTGTCAGGTGCGTTGGGCATTTCCCGGAAAAACAGTTGATCCAAGCCGAGCGACAGACCGGTAAGATATTCGAAAAGGGTAAGGCCAGCGATGAGGAGCGCGAGCACCGCGAGAATGGTGGAGAACGCCCGATTCCTGGCGCACGGCCGGGACAGATAGCCGATGAAGACGGACGCACCACAAAGCACAAAGCAAACGGCGGTATTCGCTTTCATCGTGACGTAACCGGGCAGGACGGAGGTGAGGAACCCGATGTGAAACATCCAACCCGTCAAGACGGCAAGCCCGAGCAAAACGGTCAGCACCGCCAGAAACCGGGCCAGACGCAGGGCCGCATGAAAGGCGTAATGGCGGAAGACGACCGGTTGATCGACCGGAGATGGAAGGGCGTTATCAGACTCAATCATGAATACAACAGTGAAGGGCCATGGTTTCAAAGCCTGTCACTAGTGAACATCATGCACGATTCACTCATGACGACAAGGCGTGCCCGTGAGGCTGCGGAGCCTCCGGGGAATCGTGAAGGGTAAATAAGGGTTGAATAACTCAGAGACACTTTTAGGGTGGAGAGTCCCATGAATATTACCGTTGAAGATGTCGCACCCTGCAAGAAACGCCTGAAGATCGAAGTTCCCGCCAACCGGGTGCAGGAGGCCTACGACCGGGTCGCCACCGATTTCCAGAAGGAAGCGCGCATTCCCGGTTTTCGTCCCGGGCACGCGCCGCGCGCCGTGGTGTTGAAAAAATATCACAAGGACATCGAAAGCGAGGCGCAGCGTACGCTCGTGCCGGAAGCTTACCAGGAGGCGGTTGCGGCGAAGAAATTGCGCGTGGTCAGTTCCCCTGAGATTGAGGACTTGAAATATCAGCCGGGACTTTCCCTGAGTTTTTCCACGGTGGTGGAGCTTGTTCCCGAATTCAAATTGCCGGCATACAAGGGACTCGTCCTTAAAAAGCAGGAAGCCGACGTTAAGGACGAGGAAATCGACAAGACGTTAGAAAGTCTTGCTGATCAGCGCGCGACCTTTGACGACGCGACCGAACGACCGTTGGCCATGGAAGACTTTGCCGTGATCTCCTACACGGGAAAGCTTGATGGTCAACCCCTGGCGGACGTCGCGCCCGAGGCGAAGAACCTCGCGCATAATCCTCAGTTCTGGCTCTGGATGCGCCCGGAAGGTTTTATGCCAAAGTTCGCCGAGCAATGCGTCGGCATGAAGAAAAGCGAGACCCGGACGGTCGAAGTCGAATTCCCCGCCGATTTTCCCCAAGCGGCCCTGGCCGGGAAAAAAGTTCAGTACGACGTTGAGTTGAAAGAGATCAAGGTCAAGAAGGCTCCGGCAATCGATGACGCATTTGCGCAGGAAGTGGCCAAGATGAACCTGGCGGACTTGAAGACGCGGGTGCGGGAAAACCTGGAACAGGAAAAAAAGACGCAAGCGGATCGCGCTGCCCGCAGCGAAATTGTGCAAAAGCTGATTTCGGGAATTGAGTTTGAACTTCCGCCTTCCGCGGTGGAGGAGGAGACCCATGCCACCGTTTATGACATCGTGGCGGAAAACCAGTCCCGGGGCATCCCGGGCCACGTTTTGGAGGAAAAGAAGGACGAGATCTTTACCAATGCCGCGAGAAGCGCCCGCGAATCGGTCAAATTCAAATTTATTTCAGCCCAAATCGCGGAGAACGAGAAAATCGAAGTGACGACCGAGCAGATCGGCCAGCACCTCGCCTTCCTGGCCCAGCGCGAGGGGATCACGCTCGAAAAGATGGTGGAAAAAGTGCGTAAAAACAACGCCTTCGGTGTCGTGCGGCAGCAATTATTACGTCAGGCGGTGTTGGATTTCCTTTTGAAAGAGGCGAAGTTTGAGTAATTTACTCCCATCGCATATGTACGACTTCACGAATGCCGGATACATCCCCAACCCGGTGATTTGGGAAAGCACGGGCCGGGAAACGCGCCAGTACGATGTTTTTTCCCGATTGCTGAAAGACCGCATCATTTTTCTCGGCACGGCGATTGACGACACCGTGGCGAACATGATCATCGCCCAGCTTCTTTTTCTCCAGATGGAGGATGCAAAGAAAGACATTCACATGTACGTCCACTCGCCGGGCGGTTATGTGACCGCCGGCATGGCCATATACGACACCATGCAGTTCATGACCTGCGACGTGGCCACCTATTGCATCGGCATGGCGGCCAGCATGGGCGCGGTCTTGCTGGCGTCCGGCACCAAGGGCAAGCGTTTCATTCTGCCCAATGCCCGGGTCATGATTCACCAACCCAGCGGTGGCGCCAGCGGCCAGGCGAGCGACATCAGCATCCAGGCGAAGGAAATCCTGCGCTTGAAGAAACGGCTCAATGAGATCATGTCCTACCACACGAGCCAGCCCGTGGAACGAGTGGAAAAGGACATGGAGCGCGATAATTACATGAGCGCCGAGGACGCCAAGGACTACGGCATCGTTGATGAAGTCGTGAAATCGCGGCGCGAAGTGGCAGCCATCACCGGCGAAGCAAAATAAGAGATTTATGGCCCGTCCCGCAAACCTGACGATGTGCTCCTTCTGCGGAAAGAGCCACGCCGAGGTGCGCAAACTCATCGCCGGGCCGGGCGTTTATATCTGCGACAGTTGCATCACGGTCTGCAAAAACATTCTCGACAAGGAAACCAAGGAGGAGTCCCGCCGTTCCAACACCGAGGTGACGCTGATCAAGCCGGTGGACATCAAGCGCGAACTCGACCGCTACGTCATCGGCCAGGAGTTCGCCAAGAAGACGCTGGCGGTGGCAGTGCACAACCACTACAAGCGCATCATCTCTGGACAAGTGGGCCGCGCCAAAACCGAGATTGCGCTCAATGCCGCCGCCGAGGTCGAAATCGAAAAGAGCAACATCCTGCTGATGGGGCCGACCGGTTCCGGCAAGACGCTGCTGGCCCGAACGCTGGCGCGCATACTCGATGTTCCCTTTTGCATCGCCGATGCGACGACGATCACCGAGGCCGGTTATGTCGGCGAAGACGTTGAGACGATCGTCCTTCGATTGCTGCAAAATGCCGATTATGACGTTAAACGGGCCGAGATCGGCATCGTCTACATTGACGAAATCGACAAGATCGGGCGTAAGACCGACAACGTTTCCATCACCCGCGATGTCTCGGGCGAAGGCGTGCAGCAGGGCCTGTTAAAAATTCTCGAGGGCACGGTATGCAATGTGCCGCCCCAGGGTGGACGCAAACATCCGCACCAGGAATATATCCAGGTCAACACGGAACGGATTCTTTTCATTTGCGGCGGCGCTTTTGTCGGACTCGATAAGATCATCCAGCGGCGCGTCGGGCGCAATACGCTGGGATTTGGCCGCCCCAAGGCCGCCGATGCCATCGATGCCTCATTGCCCGCCAGCGCCATCACCCGCCAGGTTGAACCGGAAGACTTACTTAACTTCGGCCTCATTCCGGAGTTCATCGGGCGTCTCCCCATGATCAGTGTGCTAGACGAACTATCGGAAGAAGAACTGGTCGCGGTGCTGACGGAAACCCGCAACGCCCTGACGAAGCAGTACACGAAACTTTTCGCGATGGACAATGTGGGACTGACCTTCACCAAGGACGCCCTGCGCGCGCTGGCCCAGGAAGCGGTCCGCAAGGGTACCGGTGCCCGCGCGCTTCGTGCCATCCTCGAGAAGATCATGCTCGAACTCATGTACGATCTCCCCTCCCGCGAGGACATCCTTGAAGTGACAATCAATCGCGCCGTGATCGAGGGGAAGAAATCGCCACTGATCCGCCGCAAGCAGGATAAGGAAGCGGCGTAGATTTTTTGGTGGCCCGCCGCGCGCGCGAAGCGCAAAGCGCTTTTGCAAATGCGCGGGTGCTGGCTAGCTTGTGGGTTTATGCCTTCGGTTTTATCGACGTTGCGACGGCTTTGTCCGGTTCTCTTCTCTCTCACGCTGGTGTTGGCTGGCTGTGACCGGGGCAACCCGAATGCCGTCACCAACGCGAGCCCGCCCGCGCCTCCGGCGTCGGCCGGATCGGAATCCGCTTCCTCACCTGGAGCTGGGACGAATGCGGCGCCGGGCGGCACCGCGCCGTCGCCGGTGATCGTGAAAGACCTTTTCCAGGAGGACATCAACGCCCAGGAATATCAGAACATCAACCTCGTCGGAACCAAGCCCCAACCGGTCGATCTTCCCGGCGGCGCCTGGCAACTGGCCACCGGGGACGGCACATACGAAATGCCCCTGACTTCGCCGGGTGAGATGGGCTGCCTCGCCTATTTCCATAACGCCGCGTCGGCCGCCCTGAGCCTGGCCAGCAACGGCGCCTACGTGAAACCAACGGTGATGACCTTGAGCGGCGATCTCTCCTTCAATGGCAATTCAGCCACCGGTTTCGGCGTACTCGGATTTTACTCCGCGCTCTCCGGCGAGCACACCGGCAACGTCCTGGCGAATTTCACGGGACTGATTCTGTTCGAGGACGGCTCGGTGCAACTGGTCGAGAAGGGCGCGCCCGCGGGTGCGCCGGTTAAATTCACCGGCAAGTATGATCCCATCCAGCCGGCGACGTTGACCTACAGCATCGATACGACGACGGGCGGCATCTCCAACATTTCACTCGCGGGGAGCACGAGCGCCTACGCCTTCAAATCGACCGCGTTTACCCCGGCGGCGACCGCTTACGTGGGGGTGGGTGGTGGTGGCGGGACGATAGTCAATGCCACGGGCCTGCAACTGACGGCGGGGATCGTGGTGCCGCCGCCCGCGCCAGGCTCCACGCCGACCGGTGATACCGTAACATCGCCGAC
>Ga0302320_10023344_pt1 | contig 12143 bp, 15 predicted proteins | sample Bog_T0_3_FD_202130 | JGI IMG/M metagenome (GOLD analysis project Ga0302320, IMG submission 202130) | Peat permafrost microbial communities from Stordalen Mire near Abisko, Sweden - Bog_T0_3 | ecosystem: Environmental > Terrestrial > Soil > Wetlands > Peat | place: Sweden: Abisko, Stordalen Mire...
TTATTATCATAATTTTGTGGGATGTCTATTTAAAGGGAGGAAGTAGGTGTTTTTAAAATGATTCGTTTTTTTTTAATATCTGTTTTCTTCTTCCTATTCGTTTTTTTTAATTAAATGAATATAAATGATTCGTTTTTTTTTAATCTGTTTTCTTCTTCCTATTCGTTTTTTTAATTAAATGAATATATACGTTTTTTTTTTTAATTAAGTATATTTGCATATTTTTCATTATGATTTTTTCCAAAAAATTTTGATAAATTTTTTTTTTCTCTCATCTTTTAATCAGAAATTAAAAAAAAAGTTATATAGTCATTATTAAATTATTTTTGTTAAATTTAATTTTTTTTATTTTTTTTAAAAAAAGATTAAAAAATTTTCATTTTTTTTTTAATTTTTTTTTTTTCTTTTAGATCAAATTATTTTCTTATTGCAGTGACTTAAGAACAGCTTCACTTTCAAGGCTTAATTGCAATAAAATTTCATTCTTTTCCTTCGTCAAATCATTCTTCTCTTTGGCGAATTTCTCCGCCTCAACTTTTAATAGCTTCAAATCATCTTCTTCTTTGTCCATGTCCCTCAAATATCTCTTCATAAGATCTGAGCTAGGCATTTTCTCTAAGGACTTAATATTTTCTCTTAATCTTGACTGATTTTGATGGTTCTTCTGAATTGCTTCATTTGCATTATTACTGGCAGTCGTTACTTCATCTATTTTATTTCTAATATTCAAGGATCTTATAAGTTTTTCCTTCAAACTTGCGCCCAAAACCTTGGTATTAAAGTAAAGTTCCACCCATATTAAGAACTGTTTCTCTGTGAAGTTATCAGACCCCATCTTTCTCAAAGCTTCCAAAACATCCTTTTTCCCTACAACGTTTTTGATTGCCTCTATAAATTCATTAGTCAATCCCTTAACTTTCATCTTCAAAAGGTCAGGCACTTGCTTATTGAGGAAAGTCTCAAGAGCGTTAATTCCGGCTTGACCAGTTGCATAAGATGCTTCCTCAATGACTGCGAATTCCACCTTTTCTTGAGGCTTAAGACTGAAGGCATATCGACTGAATCCAATCACTGATTTGATGCATTGTTCTTTTGTTGTAATAACATAGCCTCCATTTCTGGCATCAGCAGTATGATCAATGTAGAATTTATTGACTGATTTTTCAGTTGAGTTGTTTTGGATCACATAATTGGTGACTTTCTTGTTGATGTAATGGAGCTTGAGTCCCATAATATGATTATTCTCTTTGTTGTACATCAATTCAACACTGCTTAAGATCGATTCTTGCAACAAAGCTGGAATAGTTTTTTCGATAGAAATGGTCGTGTCATAACCATAAGTTATCAATTGATCATCTTTTGGAAGCATAGGGGTAAAAGCCATTTGAGAAACAAATCTTCCATTTTCCAAGACAGAAATTGAACCAGGGGCTAGGACATCTTTTGTGGAATTTTGAAGATCAATGGCTTTGATAGCGTTTAACTCATTGATTTTGGGATCATAAACAAGGACTTCATCACCTTTTAAATCCCATCTGTGGATAGGGACCAATGCACTTTCCTTGGAATAGATCGTAGTTGGGTTTTTCAGCTCATAAACCACATGTTCAGAAAGGCCACTCATTTGTGTTGCATTAAGAGCTTCAAATTGTTCAGGCTTTTGTGATTGATCCTCGTCTATTGGTGGTCCACCTCTCAACCTTAAGACAAGATGCAGAGTAGATTCCTTTTGAATGTTATAGTCAGCTAATGTTCGACCATCTTCTAATTGTTTCCCAGCAAAAATCATTCTTTGTTGATCAGGAGGAATGCCTTCCTTATCTTGGATTTTGCTCTTCACATTTTCAATGGTGTCAGATGGACTAACCTCTAAGGTGAGTGTTTTTCCTGTCAAAGTCTTAATGAAAATTTGCATGCCTCCTCCTCCTCCGTAGCTCGATTCTTTAACTTCTTTTCCCTTTCCGAAAAGGTCTGGCTTTTTTGCCACAGCTTTCTTGATGAGTTCCAATTCGTTGGCAATGAAGGTTACCGTCACATTGACCCAATCTTCAGTAGTTGGATTTTGAACCAAGGCATATAGGGCTAAAGGAACGGTTTGAGAGTCGTTTTTTATATTGGTGTTGATTTCCAATCTATAGAGACACTTCCATTCTGATGTTTTTTCGATATGGGTAACTTTGATTTCATCAGTTGATTTGTAATCCTCAGGTGCCAAGGTGAAGTTGATGAGGACCTTTCCATCAGTTGCAGATTTTCCTTTTGGTTTCTTGTTCTCATAAATTCTCGACAAAAGACTGTTGAATTGAGTTTGGATATACTCATCGCTGAGCTTATAGGATTCAATATCACTCAGCAATACACATCTATTTTCTCCTGTCTCTGTGAGTATGTACAAGAAACTCTCTCTTTTATTCACCACAACTCCATTTTTTACATCAAGAGGAACATCTTTCTCTTCAACCAAGGCCAAAATTCCTTTTATTGTTTCCTCTTTTCGGCATTTCACTTGGATTTCAGTCCCAATGCAGGATTCTAAAAAGCTTGAAAGGGATCTTGCAAAGTTGAATCTGAAGTTTTCATCAGGCTTGATTGAGTTGACATATGAGTTATGGTTTTCTGTGTCATAGTTGGTGGTAACAAGACCAGGAGCAGCAATGGATAGTGTTTCAATGATAAGAGCTTTGGATTCTGGAAGGATTGAAAGCCCAAATTGGATGGGCGAAGTCTTTGATGAGTATAGGTTAGCAACTCTTTCAAAGAAACCAAGGTTGTTTTTGTAAAGAGTGATATGTTTTAGGGTAAGTGGATTTGGTGGTGTGGGGGTTGTAAACATAAGTAATGATTTTTTTTTTTGGGTTAAATTTTATTTCAATGTTTATTTGGTTTTTTAATTTTGAAGTTTTGGCGATTTGTTTTATATACCGAAAAACAAATTAATTTGACTTATCAGAAATTAATAGAATGAAAAAAAAAGTTTCTATTGATCAGAAATTCATAATATAAACTATCTCAAAACAAAATAGAGCTTTGATTTAAAAAGTTTTTAAATCAAAATAGTTTGGGATTGTTCCTTGACTTTTGCTTTCTCTGGCAACCAAATATTTCGGAATATATCCGATAGTTCCCGGAATATCATAATGACCAGGGCCGGGCTCTAAATAGATGCTTGGCTTTGGTTTTTTCAGTAACCCTCCGAAACTAAATTAAATTAATATTAATGTTTTTTTTTTCTCCCTTTAAAACCTGAATTTATTTCCTCCGAGATCTCTTTTAATATCATAATTTCCTGGTCCAGGCACATTATTCAAAGAACCTTTCATTTTTTTATCCTTTTTCATTGAAACCACCGGACCCTGGAAAGACACCAATTCATGGCTTGGATCATAGGCTCCTGGGCCAGGAAATACATGTTTCATTTGAGTGAATTTATTTTCTAATTTTCCTGCAATGCAATGCTGAAAAAAACACCATTTTAATTTTTTTAACCATTATTATTAAAATCACCTTTGGTCCTCCTAAAGTGCTTTCAGTGTTACCATAAAATCCAGGCCCAGGATTATCATTTACAACTAAATTCGCTCTGTTGCTTGAACCAACAGAAAAACAATGAGCAGTTTGAATCAATCTAGGATTATATGCTCCTGGTCCTGGCATAGTTGTTAATCTTCCTTCGAATTTCGATCGTAAACCATTGCCAATACTTTTAGAAATATTATCATTTTCTTAAAAATAAAACAATTATAAATTGTTAAAACCTGACTGTCGATGAAGATTTGACGGGTTTTGGGTTATATGCTTCCGGGCCAGGCTTTTTCTCATTTTTTGTGAAATCCGGATCAATTTTCCCGTATAACGAGAATCCATGGCTTGCTCCGAACGCTGATTTAAAATCATATTGTCCTGGACCAGGTTGAGTCTTCGCCCTTGAATATAAGCCAGATCGATTTTGAAAGCCGAACCTAATTTTAATTCATAAAATTGATTCAAAAAGAATTTCATTTTATTACTTGAAACTTGGCGATAGCAATTTGTCGAAATCTTTCGGATGATAGTGTCCAGGTCCAGGGATGCCTGTTTTTACGTCTCGATGTGAATCTCTTGAAGAATACCCAAAACCTGTTGTTCTAAGAAAAAAGTGGAACTAAAAAAAAAAATTGTTAAATTTTACCTGAATTTTTCTTTCTCGCTTTTCATCTTAGTGCGAGAAAGTCGAAGTTGATCTTTTTCTGACAGCATAGATTCATCGATTTCTTTGGGATAGGCTCCAGGACCAGGGACAAAATTATCCATGTTTTTGGGGTCTCCTTTATAACCGAAAGAAAAAGCAGGAAAAGTTGTTTGTAGAGGGAGTTTCGGTTCATAAGAACCAGGTCCGAGATTATCAGCTTTCGTTTTTTTCAAGCTTTTACCGCTTAAACTATATTTCAAGCCTCCTCCCTGAAAATTTATAATAATATGAAAAATTGATAAAGTTTCTAACGATTGATGTTTTAGTGTCATATGCCCAAGGAGGAGGGTAAGGACTTGGAATGATTATGGGTTTGCGTTTATCTTTGAGAAATCTAGAACAATTATTGAGTAAAAATGGAAAAAATCGACAAAAACCTCCATTTTGGGTCTTTGGGTTTGTCATAAAATGAGGGGTTATATGCTCCTGGCCCAGGTTTCGTCTCCTTAGAAATTATCCAACCATCAGCTTCGCAAAATTAATGTTTGTTGAGGTTTTTAAATTTCAATAAGTAAAAAAAGAAACTTTTTTTGCTTGTTCCTGTCGAGAATGCACCACTGAATTGCATGATTGACATTAATTTTGTAACTTTTGAAGCGAGATTCGCTAAATTTCTTTCGATATCAAATCAATTTTTTTTTTTGCAAATGAATTTAAATGCTTTAATCTTTAATTAATTTATCCATTAATTTTTTGGTTTCCCAATCCATCATATTTAGGATCTTTTCATCGTTCTTGCTCATAGAAAAAGAGTTGCCTAAAACTTTGTAAGCTTTCAACTGTTTGCTATTAATATTGCTCAAATTGAATTTTTTATAAGAGAACTTCTTCCCGTCAATTATGTCAATGGATTTTTCAGGCGTTTTTACAAAGACAGCGTGAAACTTGTCCCACAAAATGATTTGATTTTTATGAAGAATGAATTTTTTCAAGTTTTCCAATTCATTAAAAGCATTCAAGGCTGATTTCACACTAAGAAGTTCTTTGACTCTTTCTATCCCAGAATTAATAATTTTGACCTCTAATCCTTTGTTTTTAAAAAGTTTGCGAACACAAAATGTGAAAATGGTGATCAAATTACAATTATATTTGAAAATAATGATTTTTTTTTCAACCTGAGGATTGAGGATTTTCGAAATTTTCAAATCTTCTTCTGGGTTTATCAACTCCGATTTTGCAACTTGAATGTCGAAAAAATTCGTTTTGATGCCTTCTTTTTTCACTATATCAATTTTTTTCAAGTTATCTATTATCTCAAAATGAGTTGACCAGTTTTGCATAGAAAATTTTTTAATTTTCTTATCTTTGGAATCGTTTTTCCTCTTTGATTCACTTTTGGGTTCTTTTTGTTTTCTACTGATTTTGAATTCAATGAGATCCGCCAAAATGTGGAACAAATACACGGTTTTTAAGAAAGGAGTTGAAATTAATTTGAAAATGCTGATAACTGAATAGAAAAAGCCTCCCAAGAGAGAAATTATTGAAAACCATGTTACTGCGAATTTTTTAAAAACAATGTTTTTTTTGTTAAGAGCTGCAAATGCCATTCCCATTGACATATCTACAGAACTTTTGTCATATTGGGTATATTCTTGTGAATATTCCAATGAAAAAGTTGAATAATGATTAGTTGTTGAGTCAAAAAAGCTCTTATCAACATAAATGTCAGTTTTTTTGAAATAGAAATTCAAAATTTTGGCTTTGAAGGGTTCTAGTGACATTAAATATGAGTGGAAATAGGATTCTTTATGTTGTCTTAAAGAATCCAAGTGTGGCTTAGAATTAAGAAAGATGACCTTTACTTTAACTTCCTCTTTGTTGGAATTAATAATGATATTCAAAGACTGTGGTCCAGTTGATCCATCATTGTTATTTTGGCGAATTTGGAGGCAAACTTTTTCATTCGGATTAAAAAACTGATCAATGTCTAAACTTTTCGAACAATCTTCAATCATGATGTCATCAATATCCAGCAACTCCTCACCAAAAAACACCTGGATTTGTGAATTTCTTAGGAAACTGTTATCAGAAAATGTTAGATATATGGGAGAACTTAAATTTAGAGAAGTTTCATTAAAATCTCCTTGTTCATGCGTTAAGATTTTTGGACTCTGCATTAGAATTTCTTCCGGAAAAGAAAGAAAACATGCTGAAAGAATGAGAGCAAAAATTAATATTGAAAAGCAGCTTCCGAAATTTGTCTTGATTTTTTGTTGTTGCATGAGGAAAAAATAGGGATTGCTGCCAAAACAGTCAAAATGCTTCATTTTTAAATCAAATTTTGAAATCAAACACAATAAATTAAAATTTTTAAATTTTGAACTAAAAATCTATTCTGTTTTTTTTTTTTAATTGTTCTTTTTTTTAATTAAATTCCTTTCATCATTTGGGGAAATTTGCATTCGTGCATTGAATAATCCCCACAATCACTCCAAACAACCCCAACGCACTACCAAAGATTTCAATAACCAAGATTTTCACAAAAGTTTCTGGAGTCTGGGCATCTGATAAGGCCAACCCAGATCCTGTGATTCCAACGGCCATGCTATAAACAAACATAATTAATTAAAGTAAAGCATCCAAATGTGACTTTATTTTAGTTAAACTAATTACCCACAAACAAGATTGGAAACTCCAACAGAAAGACCTGTCCAAAAAACAGCATATCCTGCGAATAATGCTTTATTATATTGCGTTTCATTAGCAGGATCATAGAGATTTCCACTATAGTTGCTCATTTTCTCTTGCATAATAATTGCCATGATAACACCATAAATGGCCACTGCTTCACAGAAAATAACACTATGATATTTTGATTAGTTGTAATAAAAAGGCAGAATAAATTTTGAAAAAAAAAGTACCTAATCAGATTTTTGGATCTAATTCTTGGGGCTTTCACTGATGCTCCTAAAAGACTTGCTCCTGTTATAAATATTCCCCTTTAAAAATTATTTATGGTTGGTTTTTTAAAAATATGATTGATGAACCAGGCAGCTCCTGCAATCGATAGACCCAAGGCCAATCCTATGCCTACGTAGGACCAAGAATAGGGAGAGATATCATAAAAGAGATCTGAATAAGTAGTATAGGTGGCGGTGTGAGTCGACATTTCTTAGAAGATTTTATTTTCTGGTTATTGAGAGTTTTGTCTTTTTTTTTTTATATTTATTTCGATTCTTTTGAGGATTATCTTGTTTTCTAATTTCGAAAATGTTCAAACAAAATAAAAATTTTTAAGTTTAAATTTGTTTGTTTTATTAAAAACAAAAATATATGTATTGATATATTATGCATATTATGTATATATGTCAAGATTTTTATGTATATATATGTAAAAATGGATAGAATGTATATATATAATTATATATATTTATATCCTTTTATATAATTACATAGTATATATTAAGTTTATATATGCATGAATATATATATCGTTCATTATTGAGCAATTCAATTTTAAATTTGTTATTTTGAATTAACCATCAAATTATTAAAATGTCGAAAAAACAAGGTTCATATTTTCCATTTTCTCTAAATATTCTTTTTTCTAGTCAAAATTTATCTGGTCCATGAGAAAAAAGACTACCTTCTCAACCAGGAAATATTCCAAAATAGCACATACATCGATGATTTAATGTCCCAATACCCCAATCAAAATGTAACAAATAAAGTCTTTTAACGCTCTAAAATTCAAAAAGCCCATAAAAATCACTCTTCCAAAATGGGTCACCAGTGCAGTCCTCGAGATTTTCCAATATTATATGACCAACAAATCTGTCAAAGCTTTGAAAGAAGGTTCTGAACCTCTTCCTGAGAACACTCTGCAAAGGGTTCTTTGGCTAGCTGATTTTTTGCAAATAGAAGATTTCGAAGAAAGATGCATAGTAAATCTGGTGATTCCACAAATAGATGTCAACAATTGCCTTCTTTTTCTCAATGAATCCTTCAAAAAATTGAAAGCTTGCGAAGAATCTAACGATATTTGGTATAATTTGCTCAACCATTGCATAAATTTCATCTCAAAAAATCTCATCAACATTTATCGTGCCAATAATAACATGGTAGGAAAAATCAATAATAAGATCCTTGAAGAGATCATTGAGAGAAGTTTGAAGACTTATCGAATGGATCCGAATTTTCAAAATAAAAAAGAAATAGTTGAATTATTAATGGGAGTGAGAAATTCCAAGGACGTTTTGGATTTGTTAACCCAAACAAAGAAATTAATCTCCTCTAAAAACATTAACAGTAACAAAATCGAAATCATCATTTATCTAAAGATAATTTTTAGGTGAAACACATCCGAACATTAATTGGAAATTGTCAAATATTTCTTCCATGATAAATAAAGAGACTAACGAATTCAAATTTAACGGTTTTACTTGGAAATTAAGAGCAAGAATCGAGGGAAATGATGGGAATAGTTTGAAGATATATCTTAAGAACATTTCCTTGAACACGCAAAGAAACAAGCCAGAAGAAGTTGAAAATGATGAGAATTTGATAGAGTTTGAAGTTGAAAACTTCACAAATAATGCGAATTTATCCAATTATGAAGATTCCTTATCCAAAATGACGAAGAAAGAAATAATAACGATTTATTATCGAATGGAATATGGCAAAAAAACCCCAATAAAAGAGGTGGTGTTGAAAAATATTAACATAAACATGAATGAGGAGATTTTGATTTCCAGGTTGAGTTATGAAGAATGGGCAGCATATAAATCAAAGGAACTGGGATTTACTATTTATTTGAATGTGGAAAATACACATTCGACAATTTTATTATATATTGCTGAGAATTTGAAGGAGTTCCTGAATTATAATGATATTTCCTCATTAAAAAAAGATGATCTAGTAAGCATTATTAAGTATTGTCCTATGAGGAATGACGAACAGGAAATAGGACTTCTTTTTCTAATTAAATGGGGTATTTTAAATAATTTTTACTTTTTAAATTAGATTAATTTTTTAAAGCCATTCAAACTCAGACTGAAGAAAAAATCTGGCTTGAATTCTTTAATCTTATGGATTGGAATTTGATTTCATTTGTGAATGTTGTAACTTTATATTGTTATAGAATTGTCAGGAACAAGGAAGGAATGTCCTCTATATTGGAAAAAATCATAAAAGAGCAAATAGACAAAACGCCAGGGAAATATCTAGAAATGTGCGATCTTGCAGAGAAATCTGGAGTTATTTTGAATAATTTAGATCTTCTCATTAAAAAAATAAATATCTCATCAGTTCCAGTTGAAATAGGTAGAAAATTAATATTGCTTTGATAATTATTTTAACATTTAAATTTTATCAAAGAAGTGACAAATTTAAAAGATTTGGTTAAAAAATTGGGAATTGACTCCAAGAAAAATTTGCCTCTTCCATCAAGAAACATAGTAATTTTTAAAATTTTAATTTTTAAAAAGTTTTAATCAAAAAAAGAACAATCTCGAAATAAATAAAACTATTTATGGTGAGATTAAGACCAGGAAATCCCTTTTCCCAGACAACCCATTGAAGAAAGAAACTAATGAAAATAGAGAACCCAAGGAAGAAAAAAGAGAGATCTCTAATTTGCCAAGCACTGAGGATATTATGGATCCGAATTTGCCATCAAATAAACTCAACAAATTAAAAGAGAAACAGAAAATTTTCAAAGACTACCCTAACAAAAATGAAGTTCAAAATGAAGGAATGTTACAAAGACCACCAATAACTCCAGTTATGCAAGAACATCCTGTCCAAAAAGGTGATTAAATAAAAAAAAATTTATATAATTTATCTATTTCAGAAATTAATAAAAAAAATGGAACTAATCAAAACAACCTTCAAAAAATGGCAGCCTCAAGGATAAATCTTTATAATTATGACACAAAAAATGAGTTCAATGATTCCAAGAGCTTCAATGAAGGCATGATTGATTATAGCCAGATTGAAGAAGAAAAAATCAGAATTTTTGAGAGAATTGAGAAGGAAAAAGAACAAAGGAAAACAATGATTATGAATCAGTTGAATATTAAAAACTATATCGGAGCAGATTCAAAATGGTTGCTTAAAGAGTTCTCTTAAGAGCAGATTTAATATATTAACTAATTTTATGAATTTATTTGATGTTCTTATAAATATATTTAGGCTCTTTATGATGACTAACCAAAAATATTAAAATTTGCTTGAATTTATAAAAAACATTAAAATTATGTCATTTTTTTTTTTCTAATCAAATATTATGCACAAAGTTTATAACAATCCTGAAGAAGTTTTCAAGGAGGTTTTGAAAAACAATGAAAACTCCTATTGTTTCGAATGCAGTTTGATTTGATTTATTTTCCAATAAACATAATTTTACAAAGAAACTCAAAATCCTGTTTGGGCCTCCGTGAATAATGGAATTTTCCTTTGTTTTCAATGTTCTGGGATTCATCGAAGTTTTGGAGTCAATTTCAGTTTTGTTCGATCAATTTCAATGGATAATTGGTTTGTTTTTTTCTAACAAGAAGAAAAAATCCAAATCTTTAAAAGGAGCTATTTGCAAATGCAGATGATGATTTTAGGAGGTAATAGCACTTTACAAAAATATTTCGAGGACAACAATATTGATATGGATTCATATGATTCACTTGATCAGAAATATAAATTAAAGGAATGTGAAAAATATAGAGAAAAAGTTGGTTGATGTTTTTTAAAAATGACGAAATAAATTTATTTTCTCGAAAAGCTGAAGGAAAAAGCTGAACAAACCCTTATGAAAAATAAAAATGACCTCCAATTTTTGCTAATTGACGAAGAATCTGAGTTATAATTAATATTTTTTGTAAATGTGTTAAATATTCTTCTAAATACAAGCGAGGAAACAGATTTAAATGGATTTCTCCAAAAAATGATGATGAAAAATCAATCAAAATGGATTGAAATTTCCCATGTTTTTTATTTTTCCGATATTGTTATTTTTTATACATGATTTAGACCCTAAAATATGTAGAAGAGGAAATTATGAAAGCAACAATGCCGAAGAAAAAATCAAATTTAAACACCCCCAAAAATATCAATTAATTTTTTATCTATAATATATAATAATTTTGTATTTTTTCAGTTTTTAAAAATCTCTGCATTTTAAAAAAAAAAAAAAAATTTAAATGGGTTGTGTTGTTAAAAAATCCAAAAGCCAGGGTTCTCAAGAAATTTATTGTAGCATCCATAAAAAACAATTCGCGGAATCATTATGTGTCTTTCCCCAATGTTCTTTTTGCCAAAAAGATGCTTTTGCTCTTTGCATTGAATGTGTGGATAAACATAAAAACAAAATGAATGAGAATAAAGAAATTATTTTTATTCAGAATTTACAAAATTTCAATCTTGAAAAACTGAATTATTATCGTTACCAAGTTCAAGATGTTAATCACCCAATATTAACCCATTTGAAAACACTTGAAGACTTGATGACTCAATGGAAAAATAGCCAAATCAGAGTCATCGAATATTTAAAACAAATATATGACCCTCTTCAAGAATTAATCAAATTTTCACAGAAATTGAGAGAAATCGAAAGAGAAAATGATCATGATATGCTGAATAATTTAAATTTGTATATAGGAACAATAAAAGGGGATGGTACAATTTTAGATGAGGTTCATTCTATCAAACATCTTTTTAATGAACAAGAAAATACCATCAGGAATGCTTTAAAAATTGTTATCGGGTATTTTTTCGACACAGGAACTATAACAGATAAACTATACAAAAAAATTGGTTATGTGGAAATGAATGAAAACGGAGCCTCAGTTTTAGATGAAAGGAAATTTGTGATCGGAAGAATTTCACAGGAAGGGGTGATTAGCGACAAAATGCAGAGGGTTTTGGGATCATGTAAAGCAAATAAATTAAAAGTGGCCTATGAGTATTTTTTTTTTTAGTGCTT
>Ga0302320_10023349_pt1 | contig 12141 bp, 5 predicted proteins | sample Bog_T0_3_FD_202130 | JGI IMG/M metagenome (GOLD analysis project Ga0302320, IMG submission 202130) | Peat permafrost microbial communities from Stordalen Mire near Abisko, Sweden - Bog_T0_3 | ecosystem: Environmental > Terrestrial > Soil > Wetlands > Peat | place: Sweden: Abisko, Stordalen Mire...
ATGAGTGATCCCGACCGGCGCTTCCCCCGCGGGACGGGGGTTGCGGGCACCTGAGGCGGACGAATCCTAGCATTCAAGGCCGGGGCAATCGAGCCCTCCGGACGGCTCGCGCAGCGTCATCGCTTCGGCGTGTGAGCAGAGCCGGGCGCGGCCGGGGCAGGTGCCGCAACGCGCCACGTTGGGATCGGCGGAGACCTCGAAACGCCCTTGTCGCAGCGGCTCGAGGCGCGCCGTGAGCTCGGCCGCAAGGCGCTCGTGATCGGCCGCACCGTAGCGCGTCGTGAGCAGCACCTCCGGATGCCGCAGGAAGCAGTGCGCCACCTCCACGAACGGGGCGCCGGAGGCGAGTCCGGCGAGCGCGTAGACGAGCCGCTGCAGCGAGTAGTCGCGCTCGAGCGCCGCCGCGAGCGCAGCGGCGCTGGCGACGTGGTCGCTCTTGAAGTCGACGATCAGCAGACAGCCGTCGTGCTCGCTCGCCGCGACGTCGAGAAACCCGCGCAGCAGCTCCGCGCCACCGAGCACGAACGCGAAGGCCTCCTCGCGGCGAACCTCGCGCGCGGCGGCGACGCGCGCGCACAATGGACTGCGGGCGAACGCCCCCGCGAGCTGCGCGAGCGCCGCAAGGTCCTCGCGAGAGCCGAGCGTGACGCCGGCGAGCCCGGCGGCGTCGGCCACCTCGCGCTCGCCGGGGGTGCGTGGCGCCGCGAAGTCGAACCGTTCGAGCAGCGCATGCACGACAATGCCGCGCCCCGCCGCGCCCTCCCCCGCCCCGCTCGGGCCCTCCGCGTCGGGCATCCCGATCACCCGCTGTAGGTGGTAGCGGTAGGCGCAGCGCTCGTAGTCGGCGATCGCGGTGTAGGACAGCGTCGTCGCAGGCGCCGCCGCGGCGGGCGCCCCGGCGGGGGCGCCCGGCGGGAGCGCCTCAGGCGCCGGCTGCGCCGGCGCCTCGCCCGCGCCCGGCGGGAGCTCCCCGGGCCACAGCAGCTCGGGCCCGAGCTCCGCCGTGCAGAGCGTGAGCGCCACCGCGACATCGCCAGCGCCCGCCACCTCGCTGACACTGCCGCCGGCCGCCGCCAGCGCGGCGAGCCCGGGCACGAGCGCCGGCCCGAGCCACGCCATAGCGGTCGAGGCCTCCGACGGCCATTTCGAGAAGCGGGCTGCGCCGCTGAGGATCAGCCGCTCGCGCGCTCGCGTCATCGCGACGTAGATCACCCGCTGTTCCTCGGCGGCCGAGGCTGCGAGGCGGTCCGCGAGCAGGCCGCGATAGTCGAGCGTGTCGATCGAGCGGCGCTCGAGTGTCGGCAGGCGCAGGCCGATCCGCCCGCCGCCAACCAGCAGCGCCGGCGCATGGCCGTCGGGCAACTGGTGGCCGAGATCGGCGAGGCAGACGACCGGGAACTCGAGTCCCTTGGCGCTGTGGATCGTCATCAGCGCGATCGCGCCGGTGCCCTCCGCCGCGGGCGGCGCCTCGGTCTCGCGCAGCGAGCCGACGCGGCCGAGCGCGAGCGCCTGCGCGAAGTGCCGCAGGTCGCGACCCTCGCGGCGCTCGAACTCGCGCGCGAGGCGCTCGAGCTTGCGCACGTTGGCCATCCGCCGCTCCGGCGAGTGCAGGGCGCAGAGGTGGCGGTCATAGCCGTTCTCGGCCACCGCGGCGGCCACGATCTCGCCCAGCCCGCGGTCGGCGCCACGGCGGCGCGCAACAGCGAAGCGCTCCGCGAACGCCGCGGCGCGCGCGTCGGGAGGCTCGGCGCGCAGCACGTCCCAGACCCCGGTGGCGCGCTCGCGGGCGCGCAGCGCGAGTGCCACGAGCGCGTCGGAGGAGCAGCCGCACAGGGGCGAGGCGAGCACGCCGTAGAGCGCCGGCTCGTCGAGCGGGTTGGCCAGCGCGCGCAGGTAGGCGACGAGGTCGATGACCTCCGGGCGCGCGAAGAAGCCGCCGCCGGCGGTCGCGAGCGTGGCGAGCCCCAGATCGGCGAGCGCCGCCTCGTAGGTGCCGATCGCGCCGCCTGCGCGCAACAGCACGACGATGTCCTCCGGCCGTGCCTCGCCTGACGCCACAAGCCGCTCGATCCGCCGCGCGAGCAGACGCGCCTCGGCGCGCCGCCACAGCGGCGCCGGCGCCAGCTCGACGCCGAGCCGCTGCTCCTGCCCCTCCCAGCCGTCGAGGTCGGCGACGAGCAGCTCGACCGCCGGGCCGGTGTCCGGCGCCTCGCCGCCGCGCCCGGCGACCAGCGGCACGAACGAACCGCCAAAGCGCGGGCGGAAGACGCCGTTGACCGCGTCGAGCAGCGGCGGCCGCGAGCGGAAGTTGGCGGAGAGCACACTCGCAGCCCCGGCGCGCGAAAGCTCCGCGTGGCGGCCGCGGAAGAGTCCCACGTCGGCGTGGCGAAAGCCGTAGATCGACTGGAACTCGTCGCCGACGGTGAACAGGTTGTCGCGGTCGAGCACCCGCAGGAGCGCCATCTGGCGGGCGTTGGTGTCCTGCAGCTCATCGACCATCAGCAGCTCGAAGCGCGCCGACCACAGCGCGGCGATCTCCTCATGGCCGGCGAGCAGCGCGCCGGCCTCGAGTTCCAGGTCGTCATAGTCGACCGCGCCGGCGGCCCGCTTGAGCGCGTCGTAGCGCGCCGCGAAGGAGCGCAGCAGGCCGTCCAGCAGCCCCACCGCCGCGACCCCCAGCTGATCGGCGCAGGCCTCCTCGAAGGCCAGTCGCGCCGCCTCGTAGGCCCCGCATGCGGCGCTCCCCAGCGCGCGCGAACCGTTGCCCAGAGCGACGTCCGCGACGGCCGCTGGCCTCGCGGCCTGCTCATCGCCAAGGAGCGCGGCGCAGCGCCCGAGGCGATCGAGCGCGCGGTCGATCGTCACGCCCGGCGGCGCCCCGGCGAGCTCCGCGATCGCCGCCGCACAGGCGCGGCCCAGCGCCGCGGCCGCGCCGGCGCGGTCGTGGCGCGCCACAGGCTCAGCCAGCGCGGGCGAGCGCTCGCCGCGGCTGCGCAGCTCGTCGTAGACCGACTCCACCGCCGCTCGCAGACCGCCGACGCTGAACAGCGCTGCAAGCTCCAGCGCCTCGGGCTGATCGAGCCAGGCGCCCACGGCGGCGTCGAACGCCTGCGCCCGCAGCCGCTCCGCCTGGGTGTCGGCGAGCACGGCGAAGTCGCCGCTGCGCCCGGCGAGCACCGCGTGCGTGCGCAGGAGCCGCGCGCAGAAGCCGTGGAAGGTGGAGATGAAAGCGCCGGCGCTCTCGCGCGCCGCCTCGCGCCGGCCCGCGTCAACGAGGCGCCGGCGCACCCGTTCGCGCAGCTCGCCGGCGGCGCGGTCGGTGAAGGTGATCGCGAGGATCCGCCCGGGCGCCACCCCGTCCGCCGTCACCGCGAGCACGTAGCGCTCGACCAGCACGCTCGTCTTGCCGCTGCCGGCGTTGGCGGCGAGCGCGAGCGATCCCCGGCGGCGCTCGATCGCGTCGCGCTGCTCGGCGGTGAACGCCGTCGTGGCGCTCATCGCGCCTGCGCCCGGCAGATCGCCGGGAAGCGGCAGCACCCGTCGCGCGAGCAGGTGGAGGGGCGCGGCACCAGCGCCCCGGCTTCCATTTCGTCCGCCGCAGCAAGCGCCGCCCCAAGCTGCGTCTCGATCAGCTCACGCAGCTCCTCGGCGCTGCGTCGATCGGTGACGACCAGGCCCCCCGGCGGATCGACGCCTTCGCGCACGGCGCCGCGTGGGCGCAGATCGGCGGTGCGAGTCGGCTGGTAGAGCCCGCCGAGCGCCTCCAGCCCAAGCAGTTGCTCGACCGCCAGCATGTAGAGCGCCGGCTGCAGACGGCCCTTCTGGCCCCATTTCGCCGCCGGCTCGACGCCGCTCGCCGCCTTGTAGTCGACGACCAGGGCGCCGCCCGAGCCGTTGACGTCGATCCGGTCGATCCGCCCGCACAGCGCGAGCGCCCCGCCGGCCAGCGACGCCGCGGGCAGCTCCGCGTCGTCCAGGCCGAAGCCCAGCTCGAACGCGACCGGCTCGAGCGTGCCGGGTGCCGCACTGACGGCGGCCAGGTAGCGCGCCAGGTCGCTGCGCTGACGCGAGCGCTCGGCGCGGTCGACCGCGGCGTTGGCCGAGAGCGGCCGCTGCGAGGCGGCCATCGCTTCGTCCAGCAGCTCGAGCGCGAGCGGCAGGGCGGCGGCGTCCAGGCGCGCGCTGCCGCGCCGCTGCGCCAGCCCGGCGAACACCGCCGCGAGAACCTCGTGCGCGACCGAGCCGCGCACGAGCGGGACCTCCTCCGGGGCAAGCTCGCCCGGGCGCAGCGCCCGATCCACGAGCCAGCCGACCGGGCATGCCGTCCAGCTCTCGAGCGCGGAGGCGGAATGGGCGTCGTGCCCGCGCAGCTGCGCGAGCGCCGCGGGCGCCGCCAGCGGGCCGATGACCGGGCCGGCGCGCCGGGGCCCGCGCAGCAGGGGATCGAGCCGCGCGAGCGCGGGCGCCCCCACCGGCTCACTCGCCCAGCGCAGCGTCCCGGCGCCGCGCAGCGCGCGTGACCCCAGCAGGTCCTCGCTGAAGCAGTCCGCGAGGTCGTCGACGAACAGCGACCGCAGCGCCGGCTCGCCGTCGTCGGTCGCGTCGTGCCAGCTGACCCGCAGCCAGCGCGTCGGCCGCGAGCACAGCGCGTAGAAGAGGTAGCGCTCGGCGTCGAGGGGCTCCGCCGCAGACCCGAGCATCAAGCCGGACGCCTGCGCCAACTCGGCGCGCTCGGCGCTCGAAAGAAACGGCCGCTCGCGCGCGAGCGCCGGGAACGCGCCCTCCTGCATGCCGGCGATGAACAGCGCCCGCACGCGCCGCGCCCGCAACGCCAGCGCATCGCAGATCAGCACGGCCTGGCCCTCGCCGCTGACGCCAAGCTCAGCCACGACGTCCTCGAGCGCGGCGACGATCGCGGCCGGGCTCGGCGCGAGCGCCGCCTCGGCGCGCGCGAGTTCGCGCAGCTGCAAGAGCGTTCGCCGCCCGGCCGCGAGCACGGTCGCCGTCCAGGGGTCGATCAGCGCCGCCTCACGGCGCCACGGCGCCGAGAACAGCCCCTCGAGCTCGGCGTCGACGCGATCAAGCAGCGCCGGCCCGGGACGCTCGCCGGCCGCCGCCAGGCGCTCCAGCGCGTCGAGCGGCCAGTGCTCGCGCTCCCACAGCGCGCGCGCCGGCTCAAGCTCGACGATCCCGCCGGCCATCAGCGTCGCCTCGAAGCGATCGACGAAGGCGGTCTGCGTGACGACGGCGCTGCGCAGCCAGCGGACCAGCTGGGCGGCCCCGCCGCCCAGCAGGGCGGCGCGCAGCAGCGCGATCAGGCCGCCGCCGAGCGCGGTGTCGGCGAAGCGCTCGCGACGCGCAGCCACGTGGGGGATCCCGCAGGCGCGCAACAGCTCGGCGACCAGCGGGCCGACGCTCGACGCTCCGCGCGTGACGACGGCGATCTCGCCGGGCGCGCAGCCCGCGTGGCAGAGCGCCGCGATCTCTGCGGCGACCAGCTCGGCCTCGGCGCGCTCGTCGCCGCCCTCGAGCAGGGCCACGGCGTCGGAGCCGCCGGTGCCGCAGGCGGGGACGTCCTCGAACAGCGACCGCTCCAACCGGTACAGCGCCGCGTCCTCGTAGTAGGTGCCGACCGGGTCGAGCGCGATCACCTCCTGCGCGCCGGGCCGCAAGGTCTCGAGCGTCGCCGCGCGCCCGGCGAGCGCGACCCGCCCCGGCTCGCCCGGCAGCGAGATCGTGACCGCCGCGCCGACGCGGTGCGCGAGCGTCTCGACGGCGTCGAGCTGGACCTGATCGAGGTCGTCGAAGCCGTAACAGAAGACCGGCGTGGCGCCCCAGCGCTCGGGGGCCAGCCGCAGCGCGTCGAGCGCCAGCGTCGCGAGCAGCTCCTCGTCCAGGCGTCCCAGCCGCTCCAGTGCGCGGCGGTAGTCGCCGTAGAGGCCGGCCAGCTCCTCGCCGTAGCGTGCCCGCACGCTCCCGGCGGGCGCCCAGGCGCGAAGCGCCGCGTGCAGGCGGGCGGGGGTCACGCGCTCCGCCTCGAGCTCGGCGACGAAGCCGGCGAGCGCGGCGACGAAGCCGGGACCCCGGGCGGCCGCTGCGAGCACGTCGAGCGCCGAGCGCGAGGCGACGTCCGCGAGCACCCGCGCACGCGCGTCCGGCCCGATTGCCACCTGGGCGACGCCGGCGCGCCGCGCGATCTCGCGCAACAGGCCGCCGAAGGGTTCGACGCGCACCCCGAGCACCGCGCCCGCCGCGGCCAGCTCGCGGCGATAGTGCTCGACGTCGACCGCTCGCGGCACGACGAGAATCGCCCCGCGGGCAAGCGCCGCACGGTGGCGATCGAGCACGACCTGAGCCTTCGCCGAGTTGGCGGGCCCGGTGACGAGCGTCAGTCCCATTGCCTCCCATGGTGGCGGGGCGGGTAGACGACACAGCCCCGGTGCGGCTCGGAGCGGCGCATGCGCCTCCGCGGGTTGGCGCACCCCATTCGGGGCACAGGCATGCACCCACCCGTAAAACGTCTAGGCGGCGTCCCGCTGATCCGTCGGCTCGACCTCGACCTCGGGCGGCTTGGCTCCCTCGCGCGCCCAGGGCTCGTCGAACTCGACGCGCCAGCGGCCTTCCTCGGTCTGCATCAGCGCGAGGCGGGCGCGGAAGGAGCGACCGCTGCGGCCGCGGAAGCCGGTCACGGGGCGCGCGGTGCGACCGGTGGTGATCAGCTCGCGGGCGACGGCCAGCGGCAGCTGCTTGCCGGCCTTGCCCTTCCAGATCACGAAGCCGCAGCCGGGATCCTCGCGCGCCCAGCACGAGTAGCCCTTGCGGTTCTCGACGATGTCGTGCCCGCAGACCGGGCAGGGGCCGAGGTTCGCGCGCGGGATGCGCACGTCCTTGAGCGTCTCGTCGAGCACCTCGACGGTCTCCTTGGCAAAGCCGGCGATGTCGCGCATGAACTCCTCGCGCGAGTCCTCGCCGCGCTCGATGCGCCCGAGGCGGTGCTCCCAGCTGCCGGTCAGATCGGGCGAGGTCAGCGCGTGCTCGCCGAGCAGGCGGATCACGTTCAGCCCCTTCTCGGTCGCAACCAGCGCGCGGCCGTCGCGCTCGACGTAGCCGACGTCGATCAGGCGCTCGATGATCGACGCCCGCGTTGCCGGCGTGCCGATGCCGGAGTCCTTCATCGCCTCGCGCAGCTCCTCGTCGTCGACGAGCTTGCCGGCCGTTTCCATCGCGCCGAGCAGCGAGGCGTCGGTGTAGCGGCGCGGCGGCTTGGTCTCCTTCGCGAGCGACTCGATCTCGAGCGTCTGGGAGGGCTCGCCCTGCTCGAGCCGCGGCAGCGCCTGATCGTCGGCCTCATCCTCGTCGGTCGTGCTCTCAGCGCCCGGTTCGGCGTCCTCCGCGCCGGCCATGTAGACCCCGCGCCAGCCTGGGACCAGCAGCACCTTGCCGCGCGTGCGGAACACGTGCTCGGCGACCGTCGTCTCGACGCGTGTGTTCTCGAGCACCGCCTCGGGGTGGAAGGCGGCCAGGAAGCGGCGCACGACCATGTCATAGACCCGGCGGTCGTCGGTGTCCATCTTCTCGACCGGGTGCTCGGCGCGCGTCGGGATGATCGCGTGGTGGTCGGTGACCTTGCTGTCGTCGATCACGCGCGCGAGCGGCAGCAGGTCAAGGCCGGTGACGTAGGCCGCGGCCTCCCGGTACTCGGGCCGGGCCCCGACGAGCTCCGCGGTCGGCTTGATCTCCGCCGCCATGTCGGTCGTCAGAAAGCGCGAGTTGGTGCGCGGATAGGTCAGCGCCTTGTGCTCCTCGTAGAGGCGCTGCGCGGCGCCGAGCGTACGCCGGGCGGAAAAGCCGAAGCGCGTGTTGGCGTCGCGCTGCACCGAGGTCAGGTCGTAGAGCATCGGCGGCTTCTCGGTCACCTCGCGCTTCTCGACCTTGGTGATCTCACCGCCCTGATCGCGCACCGCCGCGACGATCGCGAGCGCCTCGGCCTCGGTCGCGAGGCGCGGCTTGGCGCCCGCGTGAAAGCGGCCGCCGTAGCGCCGCGAGGAATCCTCGGAGGGCTCGAAGCGGGCGTCCACGAGCCAGTAGGGCTCGGGCACGAAGGCGCGGATCTCCTCCTCGCGCCGGGCGATGATCGCAAGCGTCGGTGTCTGCACGCGCCCCAGCGACACGGCGCCGTCAAACGACGAGCGCAGCCGGATCGTCGCCGCGCGGGTCGCGTTCATGCCGACGATCCAGTCGGCCTCCGAGCGCGAACGCGCCGCCTGCTCGAGTTGCGCGAGCTCGGCCGACGGGCGCAGCGTGGCGAACGCCTCGCGCATCGCGGCAGCGGTCATCGAGGACAGCCACAGCCGGCGCACCGGCAGCTTCGATCCCGCCTTCTCGTAGAGGTAGGCGAAGATCAGCTCGCCCTCACGCCCGGCGTCACAGGCATTGATCACCTCGGTCACATCGGCGCGGTGAAGCTGCGCCGTGACGACCGACATCTGCTTGCGCGAGCGTTCGTCGCGGACGACGAGCTTGAAGCGCTCGGGGACGATCGGGAGGTCCGCCATCCGCCAGCGCTTGAACTTGGGGTCGTACTCGTCGGGCTCCGCCAGCTGGACGAGGTGGCCGACCGCCCAGGTGATGATGTGCTCGGGTCCTTCGAGGTAGCCCTCGTGCTTGGCGAACGGGCCGGGCAGCACGCGCGCGAGGTCGCGTCCGACGGACGGCTTCTCGGCGATCACAAGGGTCTTGCGGTCTTCCGCCATGCGCGCGCAGCGTAGCGCCCCGAGCGCCGTCAGCTTGTGCAGCCCTGCGTCGACACCTGCCCGCCCGCATCCGCAACCTCCGCGCGGACGGTCGCGTTGGCCACGCCGTAGCCGCCATGAGGACCCGCGCCGGTGGTGGCCGCGAAGATCGTGGTGAGCACCGCGCCGGCCGCATCGACCACCGGGCCGCCCGAGTTTCCAGGGCGGACCAGGCCACGCACCTCGGTCAGCAGTCGCGGCAGCGGCCCGCGGCCGTAGGCGTCGTCGGTCTCGACCGTCGCGGTCGCGCCGATTCGCGCCGGCTCCGCCGCGAACGGGCCGTCGAGCGGGTAGCCGAGCACCACGCCCGCAGTGCTGGCGACCGCGGCGCCGGCGAGCTGGAGGGCGGGCTCGCGCAGTCCGGGAACGCTCAGGATCGCGAGGTCGTTGCGCGCGTCGAAGAGGATCGCGGTGGCGGCGAGCCCGGGCGGGCCGCCGGCGACCTCGACCGTCGTGTCGTTCTCGCCGGCGACGACGTGGGCGTTGGTCAGCACCTCGCCGGGCGCGACGACCCAGCCGGAGCCCTCGATCCCGATCCCGCAGGCCGTGCCGATCACGCGAACGACGCTGCGCTCCGCGCGGGCCACTGCGGGCGTCGCGGCGGCGCTAGCGGGCGGCGGCGCGATCGAGCTGCCGACACCCGCGATCGCCGGCAGCGGATCGATCCGCGCGAGGGCGTGCAGGACGACGCCCGACGGCGGCAGGAGCTCGTCGAGCCGGCGCAGGATCGACGAGCGGCGGATCTCGTTGCGCAGCGCCCCCGTCCCCGGCAGTGCGAGCACGACGACGCCGAGGATCCACGCCAGGGTGAGCGCGACGGCGGCGCTGAGCAGCGCTCCGAGCAGCCCGTCGGCGAGACCGAGGAACGGCAGGCGCAGGCCGCGGCGCAAGCGGATGCCGACACCCTCGAAGCCGATCGCCAGGATCGCGCCGGCGACCAGGGCGCCGATCAGCCCGAACAGCGGCGCGTAAGGGGATCCTGCTCCGCCCGCCAGCAGCGCGTCGGCCAGCCGCGTGCCGGCGATCGCCCCGGCGACGAACCCGGCCAGCGACAGGACGCCGACGATGAAACCCCGGAAGTAGCCGGACAGCGCGAACACCAGCGTCGCGGCGACGATCAGCCAGTCGAGCGTGGTCATGGCCCGCGGGCGAGCGTAGCGGTAGCGGCGTCGACGGGTTGGCGATGCCGGCAGGCGAAGCCACGTTGCGCGTTAGGCTGCCCGGGTGATCGACATGCGTGGCATCGGCGCTGGATCGCCGGAAACCCGATAGGCGCCGGCGTCTCGCAGGCCTGGCCGCGGGCCTGGCGATCCTCGTCGCTGCCGCCGTGGCGGTCGTGGCGACGCTCGGTGGCGGCACGGCGCCGGGGGCGGTCCTGGCGGAGAGCTACGCCCGCGCATGGGGGCTGCGCGAGTGGGCGCCGCTCTACGCCGAGCTCGACGCACGCTCGCGCGGCTCGCTCCCATACGGCGCCTTCGCCGCACGCGAGCGGCGCGATTTCGACCTGGCCACGACACAGCGGGTCGGTTTGGGCGCAGCGTCGGCGCTAGCGGGCGGGCGCTACGCCGTCCCCGTGAGCCTGCACACGCGGATCTTCGGAACGCTTCACGAGCGTTTCGTGCTGACGCTGGCGGGGCCCGCCGGCGCGCGGCGGATCCGCTGGGGGGCGCCGGCCAGCTTCCCGGGGCTCGGCTCCGGCGAGCAGCTGCGGCGCACGGACACGGCGCCGGCCCGTGGCATCCTGCTGGCCCGCAACGGTGTGCCGCTCAGCCAGGTTGCGGCAGCTGCGAACTTGATCGGCACGGTCGGGACGGCCGGCGGGACGCTGCTTGAGCAGATGATCGCCGAGGGCTTCCCGCCGTCCACCCCGCTCGGGCTCGACGGCCTCGAGTTCCTCTTCCAGCGGCGGCTCGGCGGCACGCCGGGCGGCTCGCTCTACGCCGGCACGCGCCTGCTCGCAAGCGCCCGCCCGCGCGCGGGCGCCAACGTGCGCACCTCGATCTCGCCGTCCCTGCAGGCCCTCGCGGTGGCGGAGCTCGGCGCGAGCACCGGCGGGATCGTGGTGATGGCGCCCTCCACCGGCGAGGTGCTGGCCGCCGCCGGGGAACCGCTGTCGGAACTTCAGCCACCCGGTTCGACGTTCAAGATCGTCACGCTGACGGCGGTGCTCGAGGCTCACCTCGCGACCACCAGGACCGACTACGCCTACGCGACATCCACGGTCCTCGACGGCTTCACGCTGCACAACGCCAACGGCGAGAGCTGTGGCGGCACGCTGACGAACGCCTTCGCGGTTTCGTGCAACTCGGTGTTCGCCCCGCTCGGCGCCAGGCTCGGCCGCAGCAGGCTGCTGGCGGCCGCCGGCGCCTACGGCTTCAACGCCCCTTCGCCGGTCTCGATCGCCGCCGAGAGCACGCTGCCGCCGGCGAGCCTCACCGACGATCTGCAACTGGGCGAGAGCGCGATCGGCCAGGCGCAGGTCCTCGCGTCGCCGCTGCAGATGGCGCGCATCGCCGCCACCATCGCGCTCGTCGGCCGCCGGCCGGTGCCGACCTTCGCGATCGTCGCACCGCGCCGCTTCCCGCGCGTGATCGCGGTCGGGGTCGCTCGCACGGTTCGCGCTCTGATGCGCGACGTCGTCAGCTACGGAACCGGGACGAGCGCGCAGATCCCAGGCGTGATCGTGGCCGGCAAGACCGGCACCGCGGAGGTCGTCACGCCGGTTGCGTGCGGAGCGACGGGAGCGAGCGGGGTGAGCGGCGTGACCGGGACCGCCGGCACCACCAATCCGGTTGCGAGCGCTGCGTCGGCGTCTGGCGCAGCGGGTCGTCGCGCTTCAGCCCCGGCCGTACTCGCTCACGCGAGCGGCACGGGCGGTGCGAGCGCGCCGGCGACCGGCGCGCCGACGGGCGCCACCGGCTCGACCGGGTCGGCCGGCGGCGGCGGGACCGGGGGCGTGAATGCTCCCACCGGGCCCGTCGGCCCGACCACGACCACGACCACGACCACGACCGGCTCCGCCACGACGAGCGGCTCGAGCGGGTCGTCCGGTTCGAGCGGCCCGACCGGCGCGACGAGCTGCGGCGTGGACACCGACCCCTACGACACCGACGCCTGGTTCGTGGCCTTCGCGCCCGAGATCCGCCCGCGCTTCGTCGTCGCGGTGCTGCTGCCGCACGACGGCGCCGGCGGCACCACGGCCGCCCCGCCGGCCCGGGCGATCCTCGAGCAGGCACTCGCGAACGGCGCCTGACACGCGCGAGCCCTGGCGGGAGCGCGGCGTTCAGTTCTTCGCGAGCGCGCGGCGGGCGGCGAACTCGACGAAGGCGTCAAGCGCATTTGGGTCCGC
>Ga0302320_10023350_pt1 | contig 12141 bp, 10 predicted proteins | sample Bog_T0_3_FD_202130 | JGI IMG/M metagenome (GOLD analysis project Ga0302320, IMG submission 202130) | Peat permafrost microbial communities from Stordalen Mire near Abisko, Sweden - Bog_T0_3 | ecosystem: Environmental > Terrestrial > Soil > Wetlands > Peat | place: Sweden: Abisko, Stordalen Mire...
AAAAAACAAAAAAAAAAAAAAAAAACAATTAAAAAGAAAAATGAAAGAAGAATAAAACAATATGAAAGAAAAAAGAAAAAATTAAAAATTTTAACTATTTTGAAATAGAAAAAATATCACTTGCTTTTTTAAAAAATTTTTTCTTGAATTTTTAAAACTATCGAAGACTTATTTAGCTGGAGGCTTTTTGGGAGCAGCTTGTGTTGGCGCCGCAGCTGCAGGTTTAGTTCCTCCTCCAGGTGCTCCAGCTGCTGGAGTTTTAACAACTCCTTGCTTTCCAAACACAGCAAAGGCTCTTGCATCCATGACTGTCTTCTTTCTTTCCAATGTATATTCCACCGTTCCATCTTCTTTGACCTCTTTCATCCTATTAACAGGCTTAAGCCCCAATTTAGGAGCCCAATAATGGTAATTATCATAATATTTTTCGAAATAATTTATATTTTTTTCTTCATCTTCCTTTTTCCTGCTGAATCGGACAGTTTGTTCGGTATAAACCTCCATGAAATGTTGTTTGGCCCAATTATCCTTATTAGCTCCTTGGTCCATGTATTCCTTCCAATTCAAAACCCAAATTTTCCACCCTTTGTTATCCAAAATGAATTTCTTCAAATTGTAAATTGGACGAATATCATACGAATCTTGAAAATTCTCAACAATCCCTTGCTTAAAGATCCCTACTTTCTGTGGTAAAATGGCAATATCTATTGTGAACAAATTCTCCCATTCAAGAAAAGGTTTGTTGTTTATATGGAATTTGAATTGCATAAGACGATAAAATTCCAAAAATTCTTCATCTTCTGTTGGTCTTGGGACTCTTTCTGTGTTGAAGATGCTTCCTGCTTCACATAAAGCCTGATCCAAAGCTTTCAAATTCCATTTGGGGTAATAAATCGACAAATAATATTTGCACATCTGGAAATTATAATAATGTGACAATGGCACAACATATTTTTGGTGAGCCACATTTTTGATCAGAGCCTTCCAAAACTCTTTGTCTACAAAACGAAGGAACATTAAACTCATAATGGTGTTGGACATTTCCGAATAAGCCAAAACAGAGACATTTTCTTTGGCCCATGGAATAAAATATTTATCAATGAGTCCACAAGTCTGCTGAGTAAATCCTCTTGATGTGTAGGCATAAAAAATCCGTGCCTTCTCTTTATTCGTAAATTCAGGCCAAAACTTTTCAACCAAATTTGTCATTTTGTTATAAAATTTCAATTCTCCTTCGGCCCTTCCTTTGCTAAATTTGGAGAAGGAATATAAAAATGAAGACACCAGAAAAGCGTCCATTTTATCAAGATTATCAAGAGCTTTCTTTTGAATTTTCAATAAAATATCTAAATAGTTTTCTAATCTCAAAATAGTGAAAGCAATTGACAAACGTGCTGCTGATTCAAGGCTAACTTTATCAAATCCAGCCATCAATTCATCATAAAAATTATCGACGAATTTCTCTGCCTCCTTTATATGTTCATTAGTCGATCTCATTACTTTTCTATTGCGTTTTTCTATTCTCGAATTAGCATAGGTATAAATTATATTAGCAATAAGATCCGGATCTTGTTTTGCAAGAGCACAGACTTCCTCTTTTCTATTAAGCAATTCATTATAAAGAAAAGCATGCACCTTTTTTGCAGACATTTTATAAGATGTATAAATGTATAGAATATCATAAACATTGGCTTGTTTTATTTCTTGCTTGATCAAATCAACACAAGCTTTATGCAAAGCAGGTGAACCAATTTTAGGCATGATCCCGGCCAATGCGTATCTGATTTTAGCAACTTCCAAAAGACTGAAATGATGCAAATTTTGGAAGATTTCTTTCTCAATGTAGCTCCAGATCTTAAAAACGTCTGCTTTGTAACGCAAATCATAGGTCAAGGAAAGCGCTATATTGGGAAGTTGCTTATAATGCGTTTTCATTATTTGTACTTTTAACGTGTTGAAAATTTCAGCAGTTTCTTTATTTTCCAAATAAACCTTTTCGATTTGGAAATCAGGATTTGCCTCATTGAAACACTTCTCTGGAGTTTTCTCTTTGATTTTCTGAATAGAAGCCTGAAGCTCTGCATCATGTATTACATAAGGCCTCACAAATTCCTTCAAATAATTAAGTCTTCTGTCACTATCATTGTAATGCCTTTCGTTTCTTGATATCCAAAAAAGCTCCTTAGGTTTTATTCTATCATATTTTCTCTCCAATGGTTTTTCTTTGCCCCAAACTGCATCTTCAACCCCTTCGTCATTATCTTCTATTGCTAAGGAGACCTCTTCTTTGATTTTGTATTTCTCAGTGGTAGGATGTGGTGTGGGTTCTGGGGGCTTGATTTCAGCCTTTAACATCTCTTGAATATCGAATTCGAGTTGTTTACTTTTGGTTTTTTCAGGGAGTGGGTTTTCCTTCTCATATTGATCGAGAAATTGCACGATTTTTTTGGCTCGTTCCTCTGTGATTTCAATATCTTTTTTGGACAATGCTTCTGCAGTTCTCCGTTCTTGTTGTTTGAAGTCAAGATATTCTATTTTTAATCTAGACCTTCGATATTGACTGCTATGTCTGTATATGTATGTTTTTCGACCTGATTTTTCAAGGTTGTCAGAAATGTTTTCGTAGGAATATGTGAAGCTTCTTGGTTGATTGACATCATATTTGCCTGGGACTGCCTTGGGTTCAATTTTTTTACTTCGAGCCCAAAATTTATTCAGGGAGATTAATTGGAAAGGGGGGAAGGGTGCATTTTTGAATGACTTAAACTGCCTGAAAATGGACATTTGAATATATATATATCTAGGTTTTTTTATTTTAATAGAAGAAAACAAATTAAAGAGCTTTGAAACAAACAAAAAATTTTATGTTTTTTTTGTAAAAGAAATGAAGTTTTTTATTTGGAAATCAATCTCCTTTGAATTCATTTTTTGTATCCCTTTTAATTTAAATATCTGTTTTTTCAAAATTTCCCTGTTTAATTCAATGGCTGATCATGAAAATTTATATTTTAAATTAAAAAAATAATTCCTAAGGATGGCAATTTTTTGGGCAAAACATTTAAAAAAAAAAGAGGTTAGACATAAAAACATTAGAAAGAATATATGCTAATTCAATAGATGTTTCAATAATATAATTATTTTATTTGTTTGAGTAGATACAAAATCTATCGACAAAATATCAAAATAACTACTTATTTTCTTTTATTTCATGATATTCAGTATCTGCAATTTCTACGATTTCTGGCTGATGCTCATCATAAATGACGGGAGGTCTGGGGAACAGGAATTCTGGGCAACAAGCGGGAGGAGTGAAGGGTGGAACTTTGCTATTATTAAGCTAAATACAAATAATTTAGACAAATATTTTAGATAGAATTTTTTTTTAAAACCTTCCATCGGTACCAACAAACAGATCCAAAAAACAAGATTAAAACTAGAACAAGGATCACAAATGCAATAAATAAAACTGAGACTGATTTTCTAACTCTCGTAAAAACCGTTACATCAGCGTTTAAAGCTAGTCCACAGTATTTGTAATTTACATATTTAGAAGAACTTTGATTAAAGTCTAATGCAAAATTAAGAATTTAGAAAGGTTTACAATAAAAAAACCGATGTTTGTCATGCAAATGTCATTAGTTTGATTTGAAGCGGGTAAATCATCTGGAACACACATAGAAAAATTATTTGATCCTGTACTAGAAACAAAATTGCATTGAACCCATTTACAACTTTCATCACATACACTTATATTGTTTGAACTACAATTATCTAATGTTAAACTTGAACAATAGTCCCAATCTTCAGGCTCTATTTCAGAGCAAATTTCATCTTGAATAAAACAAAATCAATCATTAATGAAAAAATCTTAATTATCATGATAATACCATCATCTTCTTCTTCTACTTGGATTTGGCCATATGAATTGGGATCAGATAAATTTGTATTATTTATGTAAATGTAAAGATAGAGCATAGAAGAACAATGCTGTATCTTCAAATCAACTTCATTTTGAATACCGTCTTCATCTAAATATAAATAGATTTTTTTTATGATTAAAAAAAAAAAGTTTACAAATGCAAAATAAAGTATTATTTGAGCAGGCTTTAAAGGAATTAGGGTTGCATCCATTGAAATCTGCTTCCTGTTCTGCCACTAGTATATGATCCACGTTTTGGAGATTGGTCAATTCTAAATTAACAGCCTGATATTGCTTATTGATTATATATTGGTGGCAATTATCGGCACTGATATTTTGTTGATCATTTAAATTCATTAGAGTTGTATTTAGTGTGATATTTGATGAATTTTGCACGGAATTTGAATCCAAAACAATTTCAGGATCGGAATTTGAATTTGAACTATTTGGAGAACTTGAATCATTCGAGGAATCTGTATTATTTGGATCATCATTGGTTGTAGAATCATCCCCTGCATCAGTTAAATCATCCTCTGTATCCCCTGCATCAGCAGAACCATCCCCTGCATCAGCAGAACCATCCCCTGCATCAGTTAAATCATCCCCTACATCAGTAGAACCATCCCCTGCATCAGCATCGCCTGCAACGGTAGAACCATCTCCTGCATTAGTAGAGTCGACAGAAGTGCTAGGATCCTGTGAATTTGAATCGTCATTTGTATCCTGCAGATTTCTCTGTTTATCTTTTTAATTTAAAAGGACTTTCTTTATATTTAAATGAAGAAAAAAATAACTCATTGCTGCCACGAGAAAAATCAAAGCAAAAATACAAAAAAATTTTGAACAGTTTGACATTTTTTTTTTTAAAATTTTTCTTCTGATTTGTTATTTTATGAAATTAATTCAAAAAAAAAACATTTTATTGAAAATTTTGAGAAATTTTAACAAATATTTAAAAACCGATCTAAAATGATATCTGCATTCCAAAAAAAATGGAGCCTGTTCTTGATTATTCTATTTGTGATAGTTGCTCATCCCCAAAAAACCGAAGCACCAAAAACTACTAAAGAAAATGTGCAACAGGATATGTTGTTAACCGAAAATAAAATGGAAAGCGGGAATCAAGATCCAAGTCAAGGACAGACTGAAGGTCAGACTCAAAGCCAAACTCAAGGTCAGACTCAAGGTCAAACTCAAGATGAGACCCAAGGTCAAGGTCAAAAAATTCTAGATAATACAAGTCAAGGGAAGCAAACTCAAGGACATCAAACTCAAGGTCAACAAACTCGGGGACAATCAACACAAGGTCAGCAAACAAATATACGTCAGCAAACTCAAGATAAGCAAACTCAAAGTCAGCAGCAAACTCCAGGTCAGCAAACTCAAGGCCAGCAAACTGAAGGTCAGCATACTCAAGGAAGTCAAAATCAACCCAAAACTTCTGAAGCAAGACACAAACACCAGCATGACCATGATCATGATGAACAACAACAACATAAGCAGAATTATGACCACGATCAGGAGCATGAGCATGAGGATAATCATGAACATAATCAGGACCATGAGCATGACATTAATCATCAAGAGCAAAATGATGAACATCATGATGACCATCATAACCATCATGAAGACAATCATGACCATCATCACCATCATGATGACCATAAGAATGAGCATCACAATCATGATCATCAAAAGGACCATGACCATCATCACCATCATGATGACCATAAGAATGAGCATCACAATCATGATCATCATCCGCAAGAAGAGAAAACTCAAGAAAATATTATGAAGACAGAAATTCCTAACAATGAAGAAAATCTCAACAAAAATGATCAAAAGCAAGATCCTAAAAACGCAAGGAAATACAATAATCCCCATCACAAACCAGGCCAAAAATATGAGAAACATGAGTCACAAAATAAAAAAGGCCAGCCCTATAAAGAAGAAACTGATCATGATCATATCCATGAACAAAGGGGCAATAAGATCCCTCCTATTTATCAAGGTCATCGCTATGGACATGGTCATCGTCATGCAAATCCACAAAATCAAGGTCATTCACATAGTCATGGACATTCACATAATCATGGATCCGTATTTCAGAAGCATCTTGAAACCAATAATTTTTTGAAGACTTTCAAGCGCAAATTTGATGAATTTATTCCAAACCTATATATGAAAGCAATAGTAGGTATTTTGATGCTATCTTTACCCAGCCTTCCTGTTTTCATGTTTTTGTCATTGGTTTCGAGATTCATAAGCAAAAAAAAAGAAGAAAAGTTTTCTGAAGAAACGATACAAATGATGATAGCGTTTTCTGCAGGAACCCTTTTGGGAGATTTGTTACTTCATATGTTTCCTCATTTAATGGAAGGTTCAGTTTTCTGATTTATTTCATGATTTCTTTTTATGATTTATTTTTGATTTATTTAGAAAAAGATAGCAAGCATATTTTATATGATTGGTTTGGCAGTGAAGCGATATTTATATATATCATAATGGGTGTGGTTGTCTTTTTAATAATTGATTTTAGCATTTCAGTTTTCTTGAATGATAAACCCAATGGTCATGATCATACTCACACTCACGAAAAAATTGAAGATGACCAAAGCTCAGAAGATGGAAAAATAGTAAAGAATTCGAATAAAGATTCAGGCCAAAGTGAAATTAAAAAAAGAGAAGGAGCACAAAAAAAGAAAAAAGGAGGTTTTTTTTTTATTATTATAGAATAATCAATATGTTATTTAAAAAAAAAGGGAAACATAAAAAAATTGAAAAAGAACAAGAAGGGAAAAATGAAAGAACTGGATCATCGATACAAACTTTTATTTATCTTTTAGGAGATATGACCCACAATTTCATTGATGGCATGGCCGTTGGAGCATCATTTGTGATATCGACCGAGTTGGGTTTGGTAACAAGTCTGGCTATTTTAGTTCATGAAATTCCTCATGAAATCGGTGATTTTGCTTATCTTTATAAACATAATTATTCTTTGTTCCAAATTCTTAAAACACAAATTATCACATCTCTTGGTGCATTTATTGGTGGAATTCTTGGAATTAATTGGGGCACAATCTATAAGGTGGAACTTTTGGCATTTACGACAGGAGCTTTTCTTTATTTATGTCTCGTAAATCTGTTTCCTGAGTTGAAAAATGACTTAATGAAAAGCAAATCAATTATTAGACTGATTCTCAATGTGATTTTAATTTGGTTAGGTGTGGCTCTCATGTATTTTATGACTTCCTTGGAATAAAAATTGCAGATAAATAATTTAAAAAAATTAAAATGGGTTGACAAATTTGAAAATTTGACTTCTGTTATTTAATTATTATTTTTATCAAAAAATATTTAAGCAAGATTAAAATATATTATTAATTAAACAAAAATCCTTAATTAGACCAAAATATTAAAATTTTTTTGGATATACAAAAAAATGAGCGATCTCCAACTGAATATTGTCGTTCCCAAAAAGATTCAATCAGGTTCTTCCTCAGCGATGAACTCCAAACAAAAGCATTTTGAAAAATATATGAATCGCAAGAAGAAAAAAATGGAAAAAACCAATTCTAATTCAATTTTGCATCCCAGAATTTCCAAAGAACATCAATCCCAAACATATAATTTCACAAATTCAGAAACTGCACCAACAAATTATTCGAGAGATGAATTTTTAACTAAAAGACCTCCTTCCAAATTTCAAACGAAGCCCATCCTTAAAAAGAATCATTTAAAGGAAGAACCTATCAAAAAAGATTCCGAAATGATAATAGAAAATGAAGAGGAAAACAATCAAGAACCAGAAAAACCTAGTTATCCTTCGATCTTCACCTCTATAGATTTCGAAAGTCTTTCTATCAATGAACATTTGAAAAAAGTGCTTCAAGGGAATAATTACAATCAAATGACAAAAATACAACAGACCGCAATTCCTCTTCTTCTAACAAAATCCAACAGTCTCATTAAATCAGAAACTGGTTCAGGCAAAACCTTATGTTATTTGGTTCCAATCTACGAACTTTTGATGAAAAGAACCGAGAAGGTTTCCCGAGCTCATGGAACTTTGGCTTTAATTATATGTCCTACTCGAGAACTATGTATTCAGGTTGATGAGGAGGCAAGAAAACTTAGCAAAGCTGCTATTTGGGTTGTTAATGGAGCAATTATGGGAGGTGAAAGTATTAAAAAAGAAAAGGCTAGATTAAGAAAAGGAATCAATATCCTGATAAGCACCCCTGGTAGATTAGTTTATCATTTGCAAAATTCACAAAGTTTTCAAGCTCAAAGCCTTGAGTTCTTGGTGTTGGAAGAGAGTGATAGAACGTTAGATATGGGATTCACAAAAGATATTGAAACCATTATTGATATCTTATCGAAGAGAACACCGAATTGGGATAAAGTGCAGAAAATCTTAATTTCAGCAAATTTCAGTCAGAAAATAAAAACTTTGACTTTGAAAATGTCTTCCAAGGAATTAAAATACATTGGATGGGAAGAAAAAAAAGGAGAAATGGTTGAAGATCAGGAGTTTTTTGAGATTGAAGAAATGCTAAAGATTCCAAAATCCATCAAGCAAGAATATGTGGTTTTAAAGGAAGATCAAAAAATAGCATTTCTTATAAATATCTTAAGAAAAGCCAAAGAAGGTTCTCAGAAAATTATGATATTTGTAGCCACCATTGATGAGACGGAGTATTTAAACCATCTTCTTAAACTTTTCGAAGACATTTCTGAAAAATTTAAGGTTTTTAAGCTTCATGGTGACATTGACCAAAAGACCAGAACTGCTACATATATGGATTTTAAAAAAAAGACAGGGTTTTCAGTGTTAATAGCTACTGATGTTGCTTCAAGAGGCCTGGATTTCAATTGTGTGGATATCACAATTTTGACCTCAATTCCACCGAGACCTATCGATTATTGCAATACAATAGGAAGAACAGGAAGAATTGATCAATCCGGTCTTTCGCTTTTGATGCTTTACGAGCAAGAATTAGGCTATTTAGATGAATTAAGAAAAAATGGCATTGATGAATTGAAAAAATATAAGAAAATAAGGATGATTGAAGGATCTGACAATATTAGAAGAGAAATAGTTACGATCATTAGGAATGATTATGATACTAAGGGCATGGCTAAAAGAGCATATGTCAGTTTTATGAGAGCATATAATAGAAATCAAAAAGGAAGGTTTTTCCTAAAAGAGTTGAATTTGCAGGGATTGGCTAGAAGTTTCGGTATTGAAGGAGGAAAATACTCGAAGGATGAAGATTATCAAGAAGGAATCATTAAGAGAAAGGATAAATTTAATTATAAAGTGCATGAGAGATTTATTAAAAAGACAGTCATTAGAAGCGTCAAGGACCTTGAAAGAATGGAATTCGGATAAAACCATTTTCATTTTATTTAATTTAGTGAATTTTTCTTTTTTCGAATTAAAGTTTGAAATTTCAATGAAAAAACATTAAAATTTTTTTAATTTATTTGAAGTTTAAATTTGATTTTTTTTTTGCTTGATTATGAAAATTTCCAATTATTTCTCTGATATTATCAAATTTCTACTTTCTTCCAATCGTTTCATCAGTTCTTTATTGATCTGCTTTTGATTTTCCAAAGCCAAATCTTTATCTGCGATGGTTTCGGTTAATACATTAACCTTTGGAAATCAAAAACAAACAAATTTTAAGATTTATTGTAAAATACTAGTTTTTGTAAGAAGTTGAAATCATTTATGGTTTTTTTTAGAATTTGATCTTTCTGAGGTGAGTTTTTGCTGAACAATGACCCTATTTTAGATTTTCCTTTTTCATTTTTCTTGCTAATTTCTTGGGATAATCCAATTTTCAAGCTTCAAAGATAATCTTATTACGGTCATTGAAATTTAAAACAAATTTACGTTTCTATGGTAATTTCTTGATTTTTAATTTTTTCCTTGAGTTTTTTAATCTCATCTTCAAGATTTTCCAAATTCTTGATATCCATCGTTTTTTTCAAATTTATTTGCGTCTCAAAGGAATTTCTTCCTGGATTTTCGATTTCTGGTTTTTCGTCATTTTCTTCATTTTTTTCTTTTTCAATTTGTGGCGCGAAATTCAAGACTTTTTCATGAATTAAACATTCATTCTTTTTTTTGAGATAATTGATCTCATTCAATAACTCTTCTTTTTCGAAGACTATTTCCTTGATATTCTGATTTTTCAAAATCAGCTCAGAATTCTTTTCCTTGATTTCCGCTTCCAATTTGATGATGCCCGCGTTTAAATCATTAATTTTGTTCAAAAGAATCTCTTTACTCAAACTCTTAATGGAATTTGAAGGGGTTCTTTTCCTGGATTCATCTTCATTTGCGGGTTTTGGATTGATTCCTTCTATTAATTTCATTTTTTCGATTTCCTCAATTTGTTTTTTATAAATATCTAATTCCTTCAAAAATAATTAAATAAATTTCTTTGATTTTGAACCTGGAAAAGAAACAATTTCTCATTCATATAGAGTTCCAATGTTTTATTCAAATGCTTGTTTTCCTCCAATAACTCATAATAATTATTGGTGCAATTTGTCAGCTTTTCTTTGGTTTCAATGAGCTCTTTCTTCGTGCAATTCGCTGAATCATTCAAACATCGATTTTCACTTTTGGCATTTTCTTTATCCTTTGTCAACCTAAGAACATCTTTGGTTAATTGCTCCAATTTTATATATAGTTCGATCTTTTTTTTTTTGAGTTTCGCTATTTCTGATTCATTTCTTTTTATTTTTTCCAGATTTTCTTTATTTTCATGATTATCTGTTGTTCCTGCGACTGATATCTCTGGAGAGTTTTTGGGACTCGATGAATTTTCCTCAACTTTATTTTCTTCTATACAACAATCATTTTCGTTTTCCTTTTTAAAATGATTTAAAATGTTAATACTTTTAAACTAAAAGATAAAATTACCTCTTTTATCGTTTGAATAGTTTCATTTTTTTCATTGATTTGTTTCCCCGAAAGCAATCTGATTGATAATGCAATAATGTCCCTTTCTTTGTTGGTTTTTGTCAAGCATTTCACTTTTTCTTTTTCTGAGAAAAACATTTCGAAAATGTTGTTGCTTTTCTTTATGAGAACAATGTTCGGGTAATCAGTTGAACAAATTGTTGATTTATTCAATTCAATCTTTTGCTCATTATCATCAACAATAAACATTGTGAGGTTGTTTTCTTTAATTTCTAAGAATGCTTCACAAGGAAGGTAAGGCAAAGAAAAATTTGGAGGAATTTCTAGGTCGATAGTTTCGATTTTTATTGAAAATTCCACCGATGATTTGTCAAAATTCTCATAAGCGATTTGCTCGATTTCCGAATCAATGATCAAAGGACCCACTTCTGCGAAAATTGGCATTCCTGTGTATTCTTTCAAACCAAGATTTGGAACTGCTTGCACACAAATTCTTCATAATTCAAAAAATGCTTAAATTTATATATTAAACAATTTTTTTCTACCTGGTTCCAATATCATCAGCACAAGGTTGGTAAAAAGCTCCTGTAACTCCTTCTATTTCTCTCAATTCATTGTTATCAGTGACATTAAACCATTTACATGTCAAAGCCACAGGCTCTCCTCTCCCAGCAGAGTTTCTATAAGAAGCACAAGCCACCAATAAATCTGAATGACTGGGACCCCCTTTTATCACAAAGTCGAAAATGGTTTCATCGTTAATGCTGTTTTTTTTTTCTTCATAAAATATGATTTTTTCGCTTTTGTTCGTAGTCAAAGCTTCTTTCAAAACTACAGTATTATCTAATTTGGCTGGATCTTTTTCTGGGATCGAATTCTCAGTGGAAGAGGGCTTTTTTTCTAAGTCTTCTTTTTCTTTTTTCGGATCTTTCTCTTTTTTTGTCTCTTTGAGAATGTTCTTAAAAATATCCGCGAAACTCTTCTTCTTTGAGTCTTTCGTTTCGGACATACTTCAAATAAAAATAAACTATTTTTTAATTTTAGAACTACTCAAATAAATAATAAAAAATTTCGATTGATGAAAAAAAAAAATTAAAACAAACTGAAAGTTTCCATTGGAAAAACCCAAAATATGACACTTTTTCTTTTTTCTATAAAAAATTATCTTTCTTTCATAAAATTAATAAAAAAATTACAAAATAATAAACAATAAAAAAAAATATTTTGAGGGAATGATAAGTCAAATTTTCAAAAAAATTGAGAGAAAATCATTCTTTGC
>Ga0302320_10023352_pt1 | contig 12140 bp, 9 predicted proteins | sample Bog_T0_3_FD_202130 | JGI IMG/M metagenome (GOLD analysis project Ga0302320, IMG submission 202130) | Peat permafrost microbial communities from Stordalen Mire near Abisko, Sweden - Bog_T0_3 | ecosystem: Environmental > Terrestrial > Soil > Wetlands > Peat | place: Sweden: Abisko, Stordalen Mire...
ATCACAATCGACTCCGATGCGCCCGACAGCAAGCGCCTCTTCTTTGTGGGTACCGATAACTATAGCGCCGGTGTCATCGGCGGCAAAATGACCGCCAAGCTTCTCAACGGGAAGGGGAACGTTGCCATTTTCACCATTGCCAATCAATCCAATTTGAAGGATCGTTTGCAAGGTTATCTGAGCGCTTTCGAGCATACGGACGTGAAGGTGACCCAGACCATCGATATGAACGGCAACTCGGATAACGCCTTTGACAGCACCAAAAAGTTGATTGACGCCAAGACCAAAGTCGATGCCTTCGTCTGTCTGGAAGCCATTTCCTGTCCCGCCGTGGCCGATGTCGTGAACCGCGCTAATATGTCCGGCAAGACTGTGATCGTGGCCATGGACACCGATCCGCTCACCGTAGATTGGATTAATAAGAGCGTCATCTCAGCGACCATTGCGCAGAAGCCCTACACCATGGCTTACTATGGCACCAAGTTGCTTGACGACATTCATCATCATCCGCCGAGCCCCCTCGCCGGCGATTGGAACAAAAACATCTTTTCGCCCATTCCCACATTCGTTGATACGGGCACGTTTGTGGTCGATAAGACAAATGTGGGCAGCTTGGCCAAAGGCCCAACGCCCAGTGGTCAATAACGTCTAGATTCCAGTCATTGAGTCCGCAGGCGCGGTAGCGAGACTTGCAGTTCTGTGCCTAACTCAGTTCGCGGCCGTATTGTTCCGCGGCTTTGAGCTTGGAGAAAGTGACATCGATCCGGAGCAGATGGATTCGTCCGCGCTTGTGTATTTCGTTCGGTGTCATTTTGGCCGCCCGCGCATCCCTTAAAAAGGCCGCATGATCGCGCACCGCGCGTTGCCACGCTTCCTGTAAAGCAATCACGTTTTTCATTTCCATAACCTAAGTTTGCTGCTTATGCCGCGTAGTCTCAAGCATCCTAAGCCCATGCCGGTCCCAATTCTGTTACCAGTACTCACCTTGGCAAATGGATGGCATAGGACTAGGGTAGGGCTGCATTCCCGTTACATTTGTGATACAACTACAACGAAGGGCCGGGCCTTGTCGCATCCTTGAAGAAACCTGTCTTCGTTGCAATTTTTTCCGTGCTCCTCTGTTCGGTCCGGATTTGGGCGGCGACCGACACGCCAGATCCCGCTCAGCAGCAGCGTATTCTCGAAAAAGTTCGCCAATCCGCTACCCGCTACCTGGAAAATCTCCCCAATTTTATCTGCGCCCGGGTCACCGAGCAATTCGAAGCGGGAACGAAACCTGACCATTGGAAGCGGCTCGAAACTCTGACTGAGCGCCTTATTTTTAACCAGGCCAAGGAAAATCTTTCTCTGGAATTGGTCAACGGAAAGCCGCTCAAGCCTGGCCGATATATCAAGCGCCCTTTGGAGACAAGCGGTGAATTTGGCGATTTGGTGCGGACCGTGATCGATGAGAAGACCGCAGCCCACATCTCATGGAGCCGTTGGGAAGACGTGAACGGCCACCGCCTCGCCGTCTTTGCATACCTAGTAGATGAAGAGCACACGAAGATTTCAGTATCGTTGGACAGTCTTGAAGTGATTGTTCCGTATCGAGGCTTCCTGTATGCCGATCCTGAAACTGGCGATTTGTGGCGTATTACTAGTAGTCCATTCAACATGCCTGTCGCTTTGCAAACCAAATCTGCGGTCACCACCATCGACTACGGCCTAGTAGACATCAGCAACAAACGCTACCTCCTGCCCGTAAGCGCCAGTATTCTAATGGACACTGGAAGAAACAACCTCCTCAATAAAATTTCCTTCACGCAATACCGCAAGTTCGACACCGAATCTAAAATAACTTTCGTATCCGGGTCGAACTAAGCGCCCTAGCTGCCGATAGAGTCTGTGTCGGCATTATGAAACACCTGATCGCCCTTAGCGGCATCCTCCTTCTTTCGACGCATTCGTTAGCAGCCGCCAGCAGCGGCAATGAGGGGCCTGAAGGTTACCGCCTTGAGCTAAGCGCCACCTTATGGCGCTTGAATTCGAACGGCGGCATCAATGCCGACGGATCACCCATCAACTTCCTGACAGACTTGGGAGTGAGCCAGCGCCAACGAATTTACGACGGCCGTTTGACCTGGAAGTTCAAGCGCAAGCTGCGCTTTGTGATCGAGGGCACCCCTATCTCCATCCACGGGTTGAGCACCACAAATCACACGGTCACGTATTTCGGCCAGCAATATTCCTTCAATGAAACGCTGAAGTCTGCGGCGGAGATCAGTTACATTTACGCCGGTCTCCATCGCGATTTTTATAACGGGCGTTTTGGCCGTTTCGGCACCTCCATTGGCGCCGCGTACCTGGGTCTTTCCGGCAATATAGATGCGCAGCAATCCGGCATAGACAAGCGGGGCCACACTCCATTTGGTCTGCCGTTCGGCGGCATCGATTTCCGCCTCTATCCCATCCCGAATAGACGTTGGATCGCACTGGAAGGCGCCCTGCGCGGATTGCCTGCGGGAGCCTATGGCCACTGGGTGGAAGCCACCGGCGGTGTTGGTACCTTTGTGGGCCCAGTTGGTTTCCAATTGGGCTATCGCGAGATTCTGATCGATTTCCACGAAACCGGCAGGAATCCAAACGGCCTCGACGTCCGTTTCTCAGGTCCCATGGCGACTGTATTCTGGAATTGGTAACAAGGCGCACCTTGATCTATTGATGGCGCGGCGGCAGGAGGAGTAGAATGCTCCTAATGTCCGCTGATCTTGGAGCTGCTTTCTCGGAACTGAAATCCGTTCTCGCGCCATTCGCGGCTCGCTTGTCTCTCAAGGTCGATACGCCGACCGAGTATACGCTCTACACAAAAGCCCCGTCCCCGTTCCCGCAACACAAAGGACATCCAATGTTCTTCGCGTCGGTGAAGTTAGGCAAGGCCTACGCAAGCTTTCACCTGATGCCGCTCTATATGTGCCCTCCGCTGTCCGATACCATTTCGCCCGCCCTCAAGAAACGCATGCAAGGCAAGACCTGTTTCAACTTCAAGACCGCTCCCGATCCCGCCTTGCTCGCAGAACTGGCAAAACTGACTACGGCGGGACATAAGCATTGGGCTGCTCAAAATTGGGCCTAGCTATGATATGGCGTATATCCTGAATGGCAAAATCCAGGCCTAGCTTAGGCTCGCGGCATCTTCGTCATCCCTTCGCTTCCGCTTCGCAAAAACCGCTATTTCTTCGCCCCGGGGTACCCAGCCGGTGGCAGAGCCCGCGCGCGTCGCGAACACAAACAAACCGCGCCTGAAATCAGTCCATCGCGCGGTAATAAATCCCGAATATTTCCCGTTTTCACCCATATCTATGTATACGGGAAATATTCCGCATTCTTACCCTATTTTTACCCTCCGAATCGCGGCCCAGCCGCACGCTAAGCTTGCTGCATGCAAGATCTCTCCTGGCCAAAGCGAATTCTGGTGGTCTTGGCCTCTTTGTTCTTTATCGCCTCAGGCGTATTGCATTTCGCCAAGCCCACCACTTACCTCAAGATTATGCCGCCCTACATCCCGTGGCACTTGGCCATGGTCCACATCAGCGGTATCTGCGAATGCCTCGGTGGCTTTGGCCTTTTGCTCCCTGCCACTCGACGCGTCGCGGCATGGGCTCTAGTCGCGCTAATGATCGGGGTGTTCCCAGCAAACGTTTATATGGCCACCAACCCCGTCGAAACGGGCACTTCGGCAATCCCGGCTGCCATTCGCTGGGGGCGTTTACCCCTTCAGCTTGTCTTTGTGCTGTGGGTGCTCTGGTCCTCAAAGCCCTCTTCGCCCAAGACACCTCAAGCTCGATAAACCTTGGTACCAACCACCCCGTATTGCATAAGCTGACGAATCCTCTAACGCTGAAAGATTCCTGCTCGATAAGACACAACAGAGCAGGGATGTTCAGAGAGGCATGGGAATCATTAACCTGGTGGGTTTGCGGAACGTGGTGTTAGTGGTGTTAGTGGTGGCCGGAAACGTCGTTATGGCCCAAAACACGACCCAGCCGCAAGACCAGTTAAGGGGAGATATCACTGAAAACGATAGGGTAGCGTTGCTAGGGGACGTACATCCCGCTCTGGCATACATGCCCAAACCGTAACGCGGTGAACGCGAGTTTCCCTATGGAGTATATGGTCCTGCTGTTGCAGTCTGATTCGGCGCAGCAATCGGCGCTTGATCAACTTGTCGCGCAGCAGCATGATCCTCATGCCTCTAAATATCATCAGTTCCTGGCTCCAGAGCAATACGCGGCGCGCTTCGGCGTTTCGCGGAATGATATCGATCACCGGGTGGCTTAAGCAGCACGGCTTCCAGGTGGAGGAGGTAACACCGAATCATCTATCCATTGTGTTTAGCGGCGCTGCCCTTTGAGTAGCGAATGCATTCAATACGGAGGTAAGGCAATATAGCTAAAACGGTGACATTCATCATGCGAATTCGAGCGATCCGCGAATACCAGTGGCGCTCGCCAACGTTGTGAAAGGCGCGGTCAAGTTGCACGACTTTCACGCGCGTTCATTTTCGCAGGGCTTGCGGGCCATCGGCGATGCGACCAATCCCGATATTTACCGCAAGCCCTACGACGCATTATGTGGGCTCAGCCGATTACGCCGAGATCTATGATGTTCGGCCTGTAGACGCTGGCGGCAATACCACTCAGACACCGCTGACCGTCACAATCCAATAGCCACGCTCCTCTAAAACCGATAGAATGGCGAACAGTGCGAGTACTTACGTTACTTTTTCTCTCCGCCGTGTTGCTTTTAGGCGACACCTTCAAGCTCTATCTAAAGGACGGCGGTTTTCACATGACGCGCGAATACAAGCGCGATGGCGACCGCATCACCTACTACAGCACCGAACGAGGTGAATGGGAAGAGATTCCGGTTGAACTGGTCGACCTTGAAAAAACCGAGTCTGAGCGCAAAGCCAAGACGCAAGCGGAGGCCCAAAGCGCGCATCTGGAGGATGAAGAAGAAAAGGCCGAGCGTGCGCTACGCAAGGAACTGGCTTCCATTCCGCAAGAACCCGGCGCCTACTTCATGCGCGGCAAGACCGTGGACAAGCTCCTGCTGGCCGATTACCAGGTCATTACCAACAAGAAGCGGAAGGCTCTACAGTATCTGTCGCCCGTTCCATTGGTGCCCGGAAAAGCGGTCGTCGTAATCAAAGGCGAACGCTCCAAATTCACTGTCGGCGACGAGCGTCCTGAATTCTATTTTCGGCGCGATAAACAGACGCGCTTCACCATCGTCAAAGTCACCCCAACAAAGAAAGACACGCGCATTGTCGAAAGCTTGTCTATCGCGGCTGTAGTCAACATGCCCTCGGAAGAACGGAAAGAAATGCCCGTCTTCACCCAAGATATGGGCGGCGGTCTATTCAAGGTCTGGCCGGAGAAGCCACTGGACGCGGGCGAATATGCCATCGTGCAGTTTGGCGACAGCGAAGATCCATCGGAAATCGACCTGCTCGTTTGGGATTTTGCGTATGTACCTGTTCCCCATTAGGAACTTGTACTAAACTAGACCGTTATAGTCTTCGCCACGTCGCTTAAGATCTAAATTCAAATCTTGAGGGGGTAGTCAATGATGCGGCGCAATGTCGTGTTCATCGTTTTTCTGTTAGCACTCCAAGGACTCGGCTTCGGCCAGTCATTTCGTGGATCAATGTCTGGAAGTGTGACAGACGCTTCCGGCGCCGCCGTGCCGGCGACGGAGGTGAAAATTGTCAACAAAGCGACGGGCTTGACCCGTAGCGTCCAAACGGAAGCTGCCGGTGAATTCGCGTTCCCCGACTTGATGCCTGGCATCTATTCGGTGACGGCCGCCAAATCAGGCTTCCAGCCGTTCACCGAGGACATCGAAGTCGCCGTTGGTAAAGTGGCGAGCCTACCCATCATTCTGGGCATCGCTAAGCAAACCGCGACTGTAGAAGTACAAGCCGCTGCCGCCACGTTAGAGACCAACGATTCCGTATTGAATGCCGTGGTCGATACCCGCGCCGTCAACGACATTCCCTTGAACGGCCGCGATTTCACCCAATTGCTGCGCTTGACGCCCGGCTACAACGATACCGGTTCCACTAACGGCGCGCGCGTCAATCAGAACAACTGGCAGATTGACGGCGCCGATAATAACGATTTTTGGCATAACTCAAACGCCATCAATCAGGGCAGCATTTCGGGCGTAGCGGGCGTGTTGCTGCCCATCGATGCGATCGATCAATTCAACCAGCAAGCTTCGGGCGGCGCCGATTCCGGCCGCAATCCCGGGTCTAGCGTCAACGTTGTGATCAAATCGGGCACCAACCAACTGCACGGCACCGCCTATTACTTCAACCGCAACGAAGCGCTCGCCGCTCACAATCCTTTCGCTCCTCCCGGCTCGAAGAATCCGCTCCTCCGCAATGAGAATTACGGCTTCTCGTTGGGCGGCCCGATTTGGAAAAACAAAACGTTCTTCTTCTTGACATATGAAAAGCAAAAGTTCACGGCCGGCAACACGGCGGAAGCCACCGTTCCTTCGCTTGCCTGGATTTCGCAAGCGGAAACGCTGATGGCCAAATACAATGTGCCTGTCAATCCGGTGATGTTGCGGGTTTACAATCTGCTCTGGCCGTCCAGCATCGCCAGCGCTCCCGGCACGGCGCAAAACTATTTCAGCAACGATCCTTCGAAGTACAAAAGCGATAACGGCGTGATCCGGCTCGACCATTATTTCTCCGATAACGAACACGTTTCGGCGCGCGCGTTCTTGGGCACGGGCGAAGCAACGGCTTTCGCCGGATCTGTTTACGGCGAGTATTTTCAGAGCGTTCCCAGCAGGCAGCCCAATTACGCGGCACAGTGGGATTCAATCCATTCCCACGTAGTCAATCAGTTGCTCGTTGGCATCAACTTCTTCCAACAGACGTTCGATGACGCCAATCACGGTCAAAACTTGCCGTCCGTCGGGTTCAATACCGGTGTCACAAACCCCGGCGATTTTGGATCGCCCAATATCACCATCACTGGTTTCGATAATGGCGGCGTCGGCGAAACTCCCGATCTCGGACGAACCGATACCACCGGGCATTTAACCGACAATGTCTCCTACACCAAGGGCACTCATCAGTTAAAGTTCGGCGGTGAGTTCCGCGTCTCCCGGCTCGACGTCTATTATCAGCGCAACCTTCGCGGCACCTTCGACTTCACCGGATTGGCCGGACCATGGAACACTGACTCGGCAGTCGGCGGGTTGGCGGATTTCCTGGCGGGTTACCTCGGACCGAACCAGAGTGATGCGACGATTTCTACCGGACAACCGCAGCGCGTTTACCAGGAGAATGCCATCTCGTGGTGGGCCAGCGATTCCTGGAAAGTAAACCAGAAACTGACTCTCAATTACGGACTCCGCTACGAATACAACCAACCGCTTCACGAAATAACCGACCGCGGTATTTCGAGTTTTGATCCGGCCTTTGCGAGCGGGTTCGCGATTGCCGGCGTAAACGTAAAGTCTCTTTACAATTCCGATAAACTTGCCTTTGCGCCGCGCTTGGGATTCGCATATATGCCGGTGCGTGACGGCAAGACGGTCATTCGCGGTGGCTACGGCATCTACTTCGATGTACTCAACGGGAACTACTTCATCGACGGGTCAAGTGGCGATGGAGAACGTGGTATTTCACGCAACCCGATTGGGGCAACTCCCGTTTACGGCGTCACGGCCGGTACCAATCCGGCAACAGTCGTTCAAAATGGCGTTTACATTTTTGGAACCACGCCGACCCCGCCGTTTGGAGCGTTTGGCATCAGCCCATCGTTGACGTCGCCCTACACCCAGAACTTCAACGTCAATGTTCAGCGGCAGTTGAACAAGGCCATGCTGGTGCAGGTAGGCTACGTGGGTAGCCAGTCGCGCCATTTGGCCGACAAACGTGACATCAATCAGCCCCTGCCAGATCCCACGGGTCTGTTGTCGGAACAGCAGCGGCGGCCTTACTATTCACGCTTCCCAAATCTCTCGGGCATCACGTGGCTCGAAACCGCGGCCAATTCACAGTACAACTCGCTGCAAACTTCGCTGCGTTCCACCAGTTTCCACGGCCTGACTGGGCAAATCTCAACCACATTGGCGCACGCCCGTGATGATATGTCCTATGCCCGCTATGCCGAACCCGAAACCAGCTATTGCTTGCGGTGCGATTACGGCAACTCCGATTTCGACATTCGCAGCAACACCAGCGCTTACGCTATTTACGATATACCGAACCTAGTTAAGTCTCATCCGCGTATCGGAGCCGGCTGGCAGTTAAACGCCATTTTCGTTGTTCACACCGGCACGCCGTTTAGCGTCACCACCGGTAGCAACGTCAGCAACAGTTATGGCGGCGGTGACCGCGTGAATCTAGCCGGCGCGCTTTTCAGCAACGTGCCGGCTATCTCAAACACTTCCGGCAACTATGCCAACGGCTATCAGTATTTCAATCCGAACGCATTCGCGCTCCAAGCGCCGGGAACCTTTGGCAACACTGCCCGCAACCAGTTTTTCGGTCCTGGCTTCAACGCGTTGGATTTCTCAATCTTCAAATCCACGCACATCACTGAGAAGGTTTCAGCCGAGTTTCGTGTCGAAATATTCAACCTGTTCAACCGCTTAAATCTAAGCGGTCCAGACACGAGTATCGATGATAAGGGCAGCACGTTTGGCCAGATTAGCGGCACCGTGCAGGCTTATAATTCGCCGGGTATCGGCAATGGCGAGCCCCGCAACGTGCAGCTTGCTTTGAAGTTGAAGTGGTAGGGTAGGGAACTATATCTGTGAATCGGGAGTTAGCGTACCAAATGCTACTCCCGATTTGTTTAGTTCATCACGCGAAACGGACTTGGCGCCGCCGCTTTGGCGACAGGCATTTTGAGTTCCGGCATTGGTTTTGCTTGGAACAATTTTGCGGTTGGCACCGCCAGCCAGCGCGCCCAGGAATTCGCCTTGCTACGGCGCGCGCTATCGGTTGAGATACCCGTGCTCGCGTACATCTGGCGATACAGTTTCGAAACAAACACAAACGCCAACCGGGCTCGCAGATTTGGCGTACAGCGCGAACGTTTCCAGACTGCGGCGAAACTATAAAACTTGTCCCAAACGCTTTGCGTGCGGGCACGCAATTCGGCAGAGTCCATCGTCGGATGCGGCATGAACATCTTGGGTCGCTTATGTGCTGGAATGAGCCAGTAGCGCGTGATCGGAATACCATCTACCGCACCTATGGAAAGATCTTGCGCCTTTTCCCACTTTTCGAAATCCACCGTGCCGGGGAACGGTGTGAGCATGACAAACTGAGCGAACGTCAAGCCCGCTTTCACAGCCAAATCCTGAGTGGCGTCGAAGGTATCGGCGCGGTCACTTGGCAAACCGAAGATGAAGGAGCCGAGAATATGCACTCCGTGGTCGGAAAATGTCTTGAGCCGTTTCACCAACTTGTCGCCAGAAAGATTGAAGTCCTTGTAGACCGCTTTCAACCCTTCCGGTGTGACGGCTTCCACACCCACCAGAGCGCCGCGAATATGGGCTTTCCTCATGGCGTCGAGAAACTCGGTATCTTCGGCCGATTCCATGGTGATCTGGGTGAAGAACGTCATGTCTTTCGGCAAATCAGCCAAGCTTGCCATCAGCTCGAAGCGTTCGGCCCGCATGGCTTCCAACTGCTCGACACGCGCTTGGTTCCCTTGCTTCTTCGCCAGCTCGATATCGGTAAAGGTGACGGGATAAAAATTGTCGTCCGCCAGCGCGATAAAGCGAAAGCCGCGCCGCCGCAGTTCGACAATCTCTTCAATAACCTGATCTGTTGCGCGCTGGCGGGGTTTTTGTCCATCGGTACGCCAGACCGAGCAGAACGAGCAATGCTTGGCACAACCGCGCACGGTTTGCACCGAGGCCCACATGTAGCCCTTTTCCGGCAACAAATCCCAGCGGGCTTGTTTGAAATCTTGCGCATCCACTTTGCCGCCGTTGTAGATGCGCTGTTGCGTGCCTGCCGCGAAATCGCGCAAGACTTGGCTCCAGATCAGATCGCCATCGCCTTTAACCACGGCATGCGCGCCGCCGTGCTCAAACGGCTCTTCTTCATAGAGCGTCGGATGGATACCTCCAAACACCACCCAGGCCCCGCGTTCGCGTGCGGCGCGGCCTACCGCATATCCACGCAGGGCGTTGCCGGTGTGAATCCCGATTCCCACCACGTCGCCTTTCTGAATGCGGTCTAGATTGAGTTGTTCAAGAGTTTCGTCGCAAATTTCCGGGTCGCCGAAAGCAGTTCCCGTGGCGGCCGCAAGCACAAACAACCAGCGTGGAGTGATGACAGCAGTGCCAAAGGCAGTGTCACTTGGGTTTACAAGGTGAACCTTCATGTAGTTGTTCTAGGTGGTGGATGAGCCACGCCAAGTGTATCAGTAAACCAACAAATAGGTGATATTATTGGGAATTCGGCGTCAACTTAACCTGTCGGTGTTAAGACGTAGGGCTAAATGAACGCGGTCCGATTTCCCTGGAAGATCGGACCGCTTCCGTCTTGCGTGCGCTAGAACATCAGCTTCAAAGCGAAGCGCAGTTGCCGTTCGTTGCTGGCGGACGTGATTTGCGTGTAGCCATTCAGTGACTTCACGCTGCCATCGGAGTTGAACGTGGCCGACGTCACCGTGGCGCCGGGATTGCCAAACTGCGCTGTATTTGTCAGATTGAACGTCTCCATCCGGAACTGCAATTTGAAACGTTCCGTCACCACAAAGTTGCGGAAGATGCTGGCGTTGACATTGAAGACTCCAGGGCCGCGCAGAATGTCGCGGCCGCTGTTGCCGAAGCTGACCGTGGTTACCGGCGCGAAGGCCAGCGGATTGAAGTAAGAAGCGCCGTTCGCGCCGATACCATGTCCGCCCGGAATCGCCACCGTCGCTAGAATTTGATTCGCCGTTTGGGTATTCCCTGGAGCGTTGACGGAACTGCCGGAGGTGGCAACCGTGAACGGTGTGCCGCTGTAACGGCTCAGAATCCCATTCAACTGCCAGCCACCGACAATCTTGGCTGCTAAGCCTTGCGAGACAAATCGCTTGCCAGGCCCCACCGGCAGTTCGTAGTTTGCATACATTTGAAAGTTGTGAGTGCGGTCGAAACCGGCCAGGGCATAGTTGCGTTGAATCATCGGCGCCCATGCCCAGGTGAGGCCGGAATCGTCGTTGTCGCCATAGTCAAGAGCCTTCGAATAGGTGTACGAGGCGCCCACTAACCCCGCTCCCACGCGCTTCGTCAACTGCGCTTGGAAGGCGTTGTAGTTCGAAGTATTGAACGGCGTGCTTTCCGTGATGTCGGTGGTCTGGCCGGTAATCGCGTAATAAGCGCGGCCCGCATTGCCACCGCCGGGCCCTGCCGGATTGATGTTGATGTCGTCGGTGTGACGAATGGCGCGCGTCTGTACGTAAGCTCCCTGGATGTTGAAATCCTTGGCGATTTCGCGTTGCAACGTTACGTTCAGAGACTGAATATAACCGCGTCTATAGTTCAACGGATACGTGGTAGTGGTGATAGTTGTCGGTAATAGAATTGGTCCAACGCTAAGGTTCGGACCTACAATGGGCGGCAGCCCCGTTGCCAAGGAGCCAGCCGCTTGATAAGACGTGGCGCCGCTGAGCGCCAATGCAATCGTGGCCGGGTAAGCATCGCGCATGGCACGGTAGCTGTTTGGATCCACACTCAAGCCATAGCCGGCTCGGATAACAGTCTTATCGTTCAAACGATAGGCAATGCCTAATCGCGGCACCACTTCGCCGTTGCCCACTTTGACTCCGCAGTCGTGGGGTTGATTGCTAACACCGCCCAGACAGACTTGGCCGGTTTGCGGATTATAAATATCCGCGCCGTAGTGGTCGCGTGTGGCGAGCGGATAAGCCTCGTAACGGATGCCGTAGTTGAAAGTAAGTTTACGGTTCACCTGCCATTGGTCGCGCGCATAGAATCCGTAGTTGGCTTCGCGGACGGTGGCGGGGTTGATGTATTCCGTTGAAATGCCCATTTGTTGCGGGAGGCCTAAAAGAAAGTCTCCCCAGGCGTTGTAGAGGTTCGTGGCGGCGCCGCCGTTCAGAGAA
>Ga0302320_10023354_pt1 | contig 12139 bp, 9 predicted proteins | sample Bog_T0_3_FD_202130 | JGI IMG/M metagenome (GOLD analysis project Ga0302320, IMG submission 202130) | Peat permafrost microbial communities from Stordalen Mire near Abisko, Sweden - Bog_T0_3 | ecosystem: Environmental > Terrestrial > Soil > Wetlands > Peat | place: Sweden: Abisko, Stordalen Mire...
CCCCTCAATTCCCCAAAGAAGCTGTCATCCTGAGCGAACGGGGCCCCAGGCGTACTTCAGCCTGGGGGTGGTGAGTCGAAGGATCTGCGGTTGCACTTCGGAAAATATGCAATGAACTTTAGACTCGGGACACTAGGTCCTGTTTACAGCCGCCAGGGAATGCCGGGCCCCAATACGGCAACGAAGAAGAGCGCGGCGGCGAGGGCCGCCAGCAGCCAGCCTCGGGATCGGGCGATTACGGTCTCTTGCACGGCGGCAGCGGTGGCCCCGGCCTGCAAGGGAAGACCGAGATTCCCGTCCCGATTGCGCCGGAACCGCCTGGGAATGCGCAGCAGGCCAATGGCGAAGGCAAGCGCGCACAACGCGCCGGAGTCGATCATTTCCATGGAGCCGCGGGGGTCCAGCGCCGCTCCGGCCACGGCGATAAGCCCGCCTGCCCAACCGGCGATTGCAACCAGTTTTTTCGCCCTCGCCTGCATTTCAACCCGTGAGCCGGCGAGGGTTCTTCCCAACTCCCGCGCGCCCAAACGGATGGATGCCTCGTAAAGAAGGAACCCGGCGAGGCCGAGCAGAATGCGCCCGGCCGGCCAATGCGCGGGCAGCAAAGCCAGCCAGTCGCCGCGCCCGGCGACCGCGGAAAACAGCATATAGCCGAAGGCCCAGAAGAGGCTGAACGCCATCGTCAGCCAGCAAAACAGCCTCGCGCGGATGCGCGCCGGCGGCAAGAGCCTGAGCGCTATCCAGGCCAACGCGGCACAGCCCAGGTTGCCCGCCGGCCCGCCCAGATCGAAGATGCGCCAGGCCGGGTCCGGCACGGGCATGGGCACAATCAGGCGCGTGGTGGTGAAGATGCCGCTGCGTCCGCCGGCCAGCAGCAGTCCAACGCCATGGCCGATGTTCTCATGGGCGACATTGGCCACGATCGAGGCCAGAACGGCAATCGCCGCCACCGTCCAAAGATCGTCCTGCGGCGTGGATGCCGGGGGATTGGCGCCGGCACGGTGAGTCATAGCTGCCTGTCCTCCTTCATCGAACGAACGTGAATGGGGCTCAATCGTTCCGGCGCCGCCATTGCCGCACCAGGTCTTCGGCGGCATCCGGCCAGTCGGGGAACTCGAACTCGAATCCGGCATCGAGAAGGCGGCGGGGCACGGCGCGGCAACTGCTCAGCACCAGCTCCGGATTCGAGTCCATCAGCCATGCGCCCAGCCAGATGGCCGGGGATGGGGCAGGGAAGCCGTTGGGCATGTTCCACGCGTCGCGCAGCGCCTCCATGAACTCCCGGTTTTGTATCGGGTGGGGCGCGCAGAGGTTCACGGGGCCCGCCAGATCTTCGCGCTCGATCAGAAACTCCACCGCGCGCGCGTAGTCGGCCTCGTGAATCCAGGGAACGAACTGGCGTCCGTTGCCGGCCTTGCCACCAAGGCTCATTCTCACCAGGTTCGACAGCACGGCGAAGACATTGCCCGGCGTGGGGCTCAGCGTGACCGCGCTGCGCAGCGCGATCTTGCGTGTGCGCGGAGTCTCCGTGGCAAAGAACGCAGCCTCCCAGTCGCGGACCACGCGCCGCGTAAAGCCGCGCGCCCTTGCCCAGGGCTCGGGCTCGGCCGACTTCACGCCCGCCGCTTCGCTCTCCGGCTCGCTGCTCTCATCCACGGGAAGATCGACTCCGTCGGCGTCGAGAGTGCGCGTGTAGATGGTCGCTGCCGAGGCGTTCATCCAGAGGCGCGGCGGGTTCGCGAGGCCGGCTATCGCCTCGTGGAGCAGCCGCGTGGAATCGATGCGCGACTGGTAGATGGCTTTGCGGTTGGCCTCGGTGGGGCGGCAATTGATGGTGTGCCCGGTCAGGTTGATGCAGACGTCCGCGTCTTCCAGATACTGCACCCAGGGGCCAGGGTGTTCGCCGTCCCAGTGGACGGTTTGCCAGGCCGCGCTGTAGGGGCCGCGGGTCAGTACGGTGACGTGGTGGCCGCGCTCCTGAAGCTGCCGCGCCAGCATCCTGCCCACTTGCCCGCTGCCGCCGGGCAGCACAATGCGCAGCGCGCGTTCGGTCGCCGGTAAAACAATCTGCATGATTTCAGGGTACAGCGTGCGGGTCAGCCCGGTCTTAGCGCCGCGGCGGGAAGGGAACTCCGCGCAGGCGCTGATGGCGGCGCTGGGTGCGGACCTCGCGCGCAATCACGATCACGATAATCAGCAGAAAGCCCAGCGGGCCAAAGAAGATCCAAGCCGGCTGAACCACGCGGTTGTTGCCGACGCTGACAGAGTTGGGCGCATGCACGCCGCCGAACAGGGCCACCATGTCGTGGCCCACGGTCACGTTTTCTCCCAGCCGGATGCTGCCGAAAAAGCTCACGAGATTGTTGTCAATCGAGGAGTTATCTTCCGCGGTGACCCTGCCGAAAAAGTTCACCACGTCATGCTGGGCGTCGCCATTGAGATGAATGTTGCCGAAGAAGACCACGATGTCTCCGGTGACCTTGCCTTCCACGTGGACGCTGCAGAAGAAGCAGACGGCGTCATGCACCGGCTTGTCCGCGCTGACGTGAATATCGGTCCCGAACTGAACCGCATCGTTGTCGGCATGCGCCGGGACCGCGGCAAATACGGCTGCAAGAAGGCAAAGGGCAAGCCTCGTCTGGGTCATGATCGGCGTCTCTCCGGAATGGAATACGCGCTCGCACCGGAACAAGTTCCGCTCCGAGCTTGATGGCCGCGTCGGGACGCCTCCCAGTCTACACGGCGGCAAAGGCCGAATCGAGCGTTTTCCGCGCGCCTTAGAACAAAAAGCGCATCCCCAGTTGAATCCGCCGCGGGGGCGAGGCCGAGGTGATCTGGCCGAAGGAGGACGATGTCTCTACCGGGTCAATGCCGCCGCCGTTGACATGGTTGAGCACGTTGAAGGCGGCGGCGTTGAAACCCAGCCGCGGCGCTTGCTCGTCTTTGCTCGGCGTGATGTGGAAGTCGTGGCCCCAGCGCACGTCGACATCGACATACGACGGATTGGTTTCGGTGTTGCGCGCCACGCCGCCGGGCCGGGTGTTGAACAGGTCGTCGCCGTAAGCATCCGTGCCGGTGACAATCGTCCACGGCGTGCCGGTGTTGGCAAAGATGCCGGTGGAGAGGTTGAACACGCTCTCGGGATGGAACATGGCGTACATGCCGATGCGATGCCGGCGATCCCATCCGGCATTGGACCACTCGTCGTTGGGCGCGTACTGATTCTGCGGAAACCAGCCGATGCCGCCGGTGTTGGACTCGTAATGAGACCAGGTGTAGCGCCCGAAGCCGGTGAAGTATTTGTTGAACCGGCCGCGGTAGGAGATGTCCATGCCTTCGCCGGTAAAGAAGCCCGCGCTCTGCATCTGGCGGATGCGGCCATAGGCCTGGGTATTGGGTGGTGTCGCCGGCCGTTTGGTGTAGTCCGACGCGGGCGTAGGGGCGTTGACGTCAACCGAGCGGAACTCGTCGATGCCGCGCGACGAGTAGCCGCTGATCACGCCGCTGCCCTGCTCGCCCAGCTTCTGCTCGATCGACAAGCCCCACTGAATCTGGTAGGGCAGCTTGGCGTTGGGCGCCAGCTCAGCTAGGTTGGGCGGTTGAGCGGCGGGCGTTTGGCAGCCGACGCTGGGATTGCAATTGTCGTTCGGGTCGGTGGGATCCATCGAGAGCGTAATCGACTGGCGGCGCGGCAGAAGCGATGCGGGCTGCGGTGCGTAGCGAGCCAGGTCCAGCAGCGGCCCGGAGCCGAAGCGATCGTAGTAGATGCCGCCGCCGCCGCGCACCACGATTTTGCGGTCCTGGTTGAGCACCCAGGCAAACGAGGCGCGCGGCGCAAAGCCCATCTTGCGCCCGCCGAGAAAGTTCTGCCAGTCGTAGCGAATGCCGGGGGTGACGGAGAAGCGCTCGTTGACCTTGAACTGGTCCTGGATAAACGCGCCCAATTCAAACTGGTCGTAGATAAAGTGGGTGTCGCCGGTGTTCTGCGAAAAGCCGGCGGGCCGGTTGTCGGTATAGTTCTGGAGCGCGGTCTGAAGCACCGTGACCCCGTCGGAGGCCATCGTGGGACCGAAGGTGTAAGAGCCCAGGGCGTTGCTGTAGTCGTCGAAGGCGCGGCGGGCAATGTGGGGCGTGTCCACGCCGGCTTTGACGGTGTGCCGTCCGCGCGTCCAGGTCACCATGTCGTAGAGGTGGAGGTTGTATTCGCTGCCGAAGCTGTCGCTCTGCGCCGAGCCGCCGGCAAAATCTCCTGAAACATTGATGCGCGGTCCCTCGGCGGCATCCTGGTTGCGGCTGGAGTCGTGCACGGCCACCAGAGAGATCTGGTTGAGCAGGATCGCCGAAAGCGCCGAGTCCACGTGAAAGATCAAATCGTCTTCGCGGTACTCGCTGTTATAGCCGGACGCGGCCAGCGCCTGCCCGCCCACGCCCTGGTTCACGCCGGTCCAGTCCTCGTAGCTGTACTGCACATAGGCTGAGTGCTTTTGGCCGAACTGGCGGGCCGCGCGGGTGCTGAACTCGGTGTCGCGCTGGTTTGCCGGGACGTTGGCGGTAAACGCGCCGGTGGGGTCGGCGGCGGTGGGCACAACCGTGGCGCTCACCACCGCGTCCTGGTCGTACACGGTGCGATTGAACGAGCCCAGGAAGCTGCTCTTGGGCATATGCGGAATGGGCCCGGTGACGCTGCCTTCGTAGTTCTGCCGCTGCTCGAAGGGCTTTGACGGGGCCAGCGCGTTCTGCGCATTCATGGCCGAGTTGCGAAAGAGAAAGTTGAACTCGCCGTGATAGTGGTCGGCGGCGGACTTGGTGAGAATCTCCATCTGCCCGCGGCCCGGCCAGTAGTACTGCGCCGAGTAGGGGTCCTGGTTGATGCGGACCTCCTGCACGGCCGAGGCGGAGACGGTGGCGTGGTTGGCCTCCACGCCGTCCACCAGCAGCCCGGTGCCTCCGGTCGCGGTGGCGCTGTCGTCAAGGAACGCGCTCATCGCGGTGGCGTAGTCGTTGTCGAAGATAGGCAGTTCCTTGAGCTCCTGCGCATCCATCACCGACGAGTCGTGGTTCTCTTCCGCGGCGGCCAGGTCTTCGTTATTCTCTGAGTTCACCCGCACCGTGGTGGCAAAGGTGGCGATGGGCAGCACGATGCGCAGCAGCGGCGCCAACGGCGCGGCGGCCTTTGCGCCCGCGCGCGCAACCACCACCACCGGCGTGCGCACGGTTTCAAATCCCGGCTCGCTGACCACCAGCGTGAACGTGCCTTCATGCGGAGCGGTCACGTGAAAGGCGCCGCTGTTGTCGGAGTGGGAACTGCCGGTGACGGCGCCCGTCGCGTCCACCAGATCGATCTCCGCGCCGGGGACAATGCCGCCCGAGGGGTCGGCGACGATTCCGTTCAAAGCTGGAGCAGGGGGTGGCGCGGGATTGGTGGCGCTGCTGGAAAAAGCAGCAACCGGCGCCAGCAGGATAAATGCCAGGGCAAGAGAGCGCATGATGTACATCTCCAAGGCGAACGCAAATTGACGCGCAAACGTGCAAACGTACACAAAAGCGCCGGTGAAACCCGGCTGGGCTCGGCATCCCCGGCTAACGGAATGCAGGTCAGTAAGATAGGCGCCTTCCGCACGGAGTCCGTGCAGGGATGGTACGCCCTTCGAGACCAGGAACTACACTGCGAGCTTGCCGTTATGGACGGCTCAAAAGAGCTTTGGGCAGCATTCCTGATTACTTTCCTAAATCGATTTTCGCAGGAGTCAGCGCCGCCGTCCAGTCCGCAGCCGTATCCACAACCACATCGGGAGGGGTCTCCATCAGGTTCTGCGGGCCGAAGCCGAAGACGCAGCCCACGCTCCACACCCCGGCATTGCGCGCCGTTTCCACATCCACCTTGCTGTCGCCGATCATCGCCGTCTCTTCCGGCCGCGCACCGGTTTCCTCCATAAGGGAAACCAGGCCCAACGGATCGGGCTTTTTCTTGGGAAAACTATCGCCGCCATAAATATGCAGGAAGTAGGAGGCCATCCCCAGCCCCTCGCAGATGCCGCGCGCCGGCCGCACCGGCTTGTTGGTCAGCACCGCCATGGTCCGGGCCATGCCGCCCGCCGTATCGTGCAGCTCGTGCAGCGCCTTCAGCGCCTCCAGAACCCCGGTGTAAGCGTAGGTAAAGTCCAGTTTGTGTTCGCGATAGTAGGCGAGAAAAAAGGCGTAAGCCGTCTGCTGCTCGTCCTCGTTCACCTGCTCCACGGGAATATTTCTGCTTGCGGCCAGCGAGCGGCGCATCAGCAGCGGCGCGCCGTTGCCCACATAGCTGGCGATGATGGGGTTGCGCAGCCGCTTCAGGCCCACATGCACCAGGGCTTCGTTGACACTGTTGCATAGGTCCTGCGCGGAGTCGATCAGCGTGCCATCCAGATCGAAGACCAGCAGCTTGAGTTTTTCCACGGGGATGGGACGAAGAACGCGAACCATACATCCATTGTAAAGGGCAGGGAGAGCTGGCTGTAGAAGCTGCGGCGGCTGGACGCTCCTGCGGCCAGGGCGCAGCCCTATCACGCTCAAAGGTCGCTGGCCGAGTGCATTGGCATTGGTGCGTGGAAAGACCTTGGCTTTCAAAGATAATGTCCGGATCGGCGACGATCCACTCGGAGATCGCAAAAGGCTCCGGCCTATAGGGAAAGGCGGGAGTATCGCTTTGACCGGGCCAAGCTAAATGAGTAAGACCGAACAGCCCCACCCTACTTCGTCACGCCTTCCGCCACCCGTATGCAGTCCATCCGCAGCGTCCCGTTGTTGTTGAAGATCACGCCCGTAAACTGTAGCACGCTCCCCACCGTCTGAGACCCCGAATTCGCCATCTGCGTGTTCTGATCCGCATACACCACCACTTGCATCGGATTCGTCAGCAGCGTCGTCTGCCCACCCTGAACCGCAAATTGCGGAAAGAGGTCGTACGGCTGCAACCCCACCGTGTACGTCGTAAACGCTCCAGCCGTCCCCTCCGCCAGCACGGTTCCATTGATCGTCTGGGGCATCAACGTCACCACGGTCGCCGGCGCATACGTTGGATAGCGGCCCACTGCCGTCACATGCGACGTGATTGCCACCAGCTGTCCCGGAACCATGTTGGCCGCATCGAAGCTCGCCGGAAACGGTAAACTCGCCACGTTGAGTATCCCGCCCCACGTCGCGAACTTCGCATTGCCGAAGTTGTACACCGGCCAGCCGTCAATGAACTCCAGCGACCCCTCCGCTTCCCGATTCACCTGGTTAAGAACCGGCACCGACGACGCCACCAGCATCAGCGGCCCGGTATTCACCACCAGGTTGGTCGTGTCCGCATCCGGCACTGCCACCCGCGTCGCCAGCACCGAACCATCCGCTTGCAGCATCCCGTCCAGATCCACCGCCATGCCCGCCGTCAGCCCTCCGGCACTCCCGATTCCCTGATATGCCGTGCTGCTGTTCGTTTTCACGCTCCACGTAGTTTTCATCGTCGTTCCCAACGGCGATCCGTCCGCAGCTGCCAACGTAAAGCTGCCTGCCTCCGCGCCTGCGCTTGCCCACAGTCCTTCCAGCGCCACCAACTTCCCGTTCGTTGGATCGGTCGGCTCCGCGGCCAATGTCATCGCCGCCAGATTAAAGGTAGGCGTAATGGAATACTGCGCGATTCCGGAGTAGTAGCATGTCGAAGGGAAGCTCGCCGATTGCGACACCAGCATCTCCAGCGACAGCGCCATGGTGATGCCGTCCACCGTCAGCGGCTCCGGCAGATGCACCGTTACCTGGCTGTTGGGCGTGGCGCCATACGCATATGTCGCCGTTGTGTCGCTGTCGTCGGACGGATTCTGCGCGGCGCACGTGAACGAGGCTCCGCCCACCGTCGCCGTTGCCGACGTGTACACATCCTGTGGCACGCTCACAGTCAGCAGCGGTTCCGCGCTCCCGTTCAGGTGCATAAACTCCACCTGCTGCGGCGTCGATATCACTGGCACACTCGTCCCCGCCTCGTTCGTCAACGACAGACTGTTCAGAGTCAAGCCGAACCGCACCAGCCGATCGTTGCCCGCACTCGATGCCACCAGCGTCACCTGCGTAGTCTCGCCCGGCACCGGACCGAAGCCCCCACCCGATGCCAGCTTTGAACCGGCGCCGCATCCCGCTGCCATGCCCGCCGCCAGCACAGCGGCGCCCAGCGCTACCCAACGCAGAATCCCTCTTGAGACCTGTTTCGAACCCTCGACGTTTGCACGCAACGTAGAAAGACGACCGGGACCGGTATGCATGGCAGCCACCTCTTCCTCAAAAGTATAGCTCCGTTTTTGCTGACACTCGGACCGGACGCACCACTCCGCCGGAGATTGCATGAAATCTGCGGCCCCTTGGGCTTCATGTCACGGCCCAACCGTGCCGAATCCAACTGTTAAGCGGAAACGTCAGCCTTTAGTGGTCATGGGACAATTCCTCCTGATCGGACCCCACTCGGAATTCGGAGTGAGTCACCGGCAATCCGGACGTAACACTCGACCCGCGAGCAACGCCCAAAGGCCGGAGAGGGCCGGACGCGGGCATTCTCGCTGCTCCGCGCCGAGCCGCTGCGAGCGGTCTCCGGATACCTTGCCTATCAAGGCTTCTTCTTGGTGATCTTGCGGGCGGCGAACTCCTGGAAGAGATTGAATGCCGCATTGATCGCAAGGCCGATCCCCTCGTCGCGCAGGATCGTTCCGTTCGAGTCGCGGTCGGCCGCGGGGTAGTAATACTTGGTGACGAAGCCGATTCCGATGCGATCCACCAGCCCGGAGTAGCAGACCTGGTCCTTCTTGTTGTCGCCGCGGCAAACAAAGGTCCTGCTCATGGCATAGAGCGCGCGCGAGCGGTTGCTTCCAGTGCCTTTATAGAAGTAGCGCGGGTCCTGTTTGAAGATGGCTGTCATGACCACCTTGTCCAACATCAGGCTGGTGCCGTAGTCGGCAAAAGCCGCGCCGTACCGCTTGCCATAGCCTTCCGGGCCTGGGCCGAATCCTTTGTGCGTATTCTCCGCCTGACCCACTCCCGCGACGATGCCGTTGATCACGAAGGACGTTGGGTCAAACAAGGTCTTCGCCGACAGTTGCAGCTTTTGCCCGGTGTTAAGCGGAGCCGCGTCCCGATCGTAGCTCACAAAGAAATTGGGCACGATACCAACCAGGCGCTGCTGTTCCTCTACCCGGATCTGTTGCTGGGCGATCTCGGCCTCGGTCTGCGTCACGCTCACTTCGGTCACCAGCCGGTCAATCGCCAGTGTGGTCTGGGGAAGATTGAGTGTTTGCGCTGCCAACAGTTCGCCGGCGATTGTTTTCGTCGCGAAACCATTGGCGCTGAAGGTCAGCCGGTAAGCGCCGGCGGCCACATTCGAGAACAGGAATTCGCCGTTGTCGCCCGCCTGCGTCTCCTGGTCCGGCGCGCGGCCCGCAAGCGAAAGCTTGATCTGGGCATGGGCCACGGAGGCTCCGCTGGGGTCAACCACCGTTCCGCCGATGCTCGCCTGCTGAGCCATCGCCGCTGGAATCAGGGTGAACAGCATCAGTAATAGAAAACATGGTCTGACAAGCCGAGAAGGGGCGAACGCATTACGGGGAATGAAAGGCGTCATGGGCTTTCGATGTCAGAGGGTCCCCTCCGGGCTCATGAAATCGCGCCAACAAAACCATCCTGCCCGCGAGCGCAAGAATCTCGCGGCAGCCGAGTTGGTTGCATTCATCGCGCCGCATGATTGGCGGGGAAACATTCATTCTGTCAAAAGGCCCCCATTGAGCGAGGTGTAACTCCTCTGCCGCATCCGGTCTCCCCGCGCGCCGTGAAGTTTGTGCCCGGCCTACGCTTTCACCAGCCGGCGCTGCAGCTCCTCCAGCGTCTGGCCCTTGGTCTCCGGATAGAAGAGCGCCACCACGATCAGTTGCAACAAGGTGCAAGCGGCAAAGAAGGCGAAGGGCATGCCCGCGCCGTAGCGCGCGGCCACCACGGGAAACGCGAAGGCGATGATGGTGTTCATGATCCAGTGGCTGGCTGAGCCGATGCCCTGGCCCTTGGAACGCACCGAGGTGGGAAAGACCTCGCTGATGTAGACCCAGATCACCGCGCCCTGCGACATGGAGAAGAAGGCCACATAGGTGACCAGCAGCGCCAGCAAGGCCGCCTGGTGGCTCTGCGACATGAAGATCCAGGCCACGCCGCTGAGGCAGAAGAATGTGCCAACCGCGCCCACGAGCAGCAGGCTCTTGCGGCCGAAGCGGTCGATCACGCTCATGCCCACGATGCAGAAAATAAAATTGGTCAGGCCGATGGCGATGGCCTGCAAGTCGCCCGAGAGCTGGCTGAAGCCGCCGGCCTTGAAGATGGTTCCCTGGTAATAGAGGATGGCGTTGATGCCCGCCAACTGGTTGAACGCGCCAATGGTAATGGCCAGAAACAACGGATAGCGGAACTTCCACTTGAAGACCGCCTCGTGGGTGGTGGCGTGTTCCTGCGCCAGCCCTGCCTGGATCTGCGCCAACTCGGCTTTTGGATCGGGCGCGCCCATCTGGCCCAGCACGTCGAGGGCTTCGTCCATCCGGTTGCGGCTGGCCGACCAGCGCGGCGAGCGGGGAATGCCGAACAGCGCGACGAGGAACAGGATGGCAGGAATCGCCGCGACGCCGATCATCACGCGCCATTCCAGAGAGCCGAGTTGCGCCGAACGGACCAGGTAGTTGGAGGTATAGCCAACCAGAAAGCCGAAGACCACGTTCAACTGAAACGTGCCCACCAAACGCCCGCGCCACAGGGCCGGCGACAGCTCGGTGATATAGACCGGTCCCAGCACCGTGGCCGAACCCAGGCCCAGGCCCCCGAGAAAGCGCATCGCCAGCAGCATGGGCCAATTCAGCGCGAACGCGGTGCCGAAGGCGGCCAACAGGTAAAGCGCGGCGGCGTAGCGCATGGCGGTGCGCGAGCCCACCCTCTGGCCCACTACGCCGGCAACAAAGCAGCCCAGCACCGTGCCGATGGTGCCCATGGCCACCGTGGCGCCCTTGCCGAAATCGCTCAGCCCGAAGACGCGCACCACCGGCTCAATGAAGCCGGAGACGGCGGCAATATCGAAGCCGAACAGCAGGCCGCCGAGCGCCCCGGATAATGTTGCCTTGATCAGTTTCGAGTTTGGCCGCATGGTCGATCGCCTCCCAGGTTCAAAGCAAGATACTACACAGCGGCTCCATGACCGGCAAGACAGCGCCCCCGCCCGACAAAAAGCCCGCTCATCGGCGGCAAATGAGTCTATGCTTTCGGTAAGAGCAACAGGAGACTTTCCATGGCGAACCCGATGCCCGGCGACTGCACGCGCCGCATGGCCGTCTGCGCCGCGGCACTATGCCTTGCCGTTGCCCTGAGCGCGTCGGCCCTCGGCGCGGCGGCCCTCGGCGCGGCGGCCCAGGACGCCCCGTCGGCATTGAAGCTCTATCGATATGCCTCCGATGGGTTCGCCGCCTCGTTTCCCTCCGAGCCGCGGATGCAGACGAAGAATATTCCTATCGAGAAGGGCAGCGTCGAGCTGCGTTCCTATCGCGCAGAGGCCGATCCGGCAGCCATCTTCGTGGGCGTCTGCGATTACGGCGCTTCGATTGCGGGCCGGGAGCCCGACAGCGTCCTCGAAGGCGCAAAAAACGCGGCGCTGGCAAACTCCGGTTCTCACCTGGTCAGCGAGACCAAACTCACGCTGGGCATCTATCCCGGCGCCGGCTACGAGGCCGAGAGCGGAGCGGCGCACTTCTCCGCGCGCCTCTACCTGGTGGGGACCACCCTCTACCAGACGCTGGTGGTTTACCCGCTGGGCAAGCCCTACGCCGAGTCCACGCGCTTTCTTGACTCGTTCCAGTTGATCGCGCGCACCCGCAACTAGGCTCGCGACCGCGTAGATTTGTGTTTCCCAGGTCCCAAAAGCGGGATCTCCACCCCACGGACGAAGACCTGTCCGTGGGGACCCCGGACAGGGGGCACCCAAGTTCATGGGAAGGGTTTCAAAATCTCCCGGTCGCGACACGAGCGTGGTGTCTCTAAAGTTCACATCGGAACTACGGGAAGGCAAAAGCAGATTCTTCGCTCACCACCCCCAAACTGAAAGACGCTTGGGGCC
>Ga0302320_10023355_pt1 | contig 12139 bp, 9 predicted proteins | sample Bog_T0_3_FD_202130 | JGI IMG/M metagenome (GOLD analysis project Ga0302320, IMG submission 202130) | Peat permafrost microbial communities from Stordalen Mire near Abisko, Sweden - Bog_T0_3 | ecosystem: Environmental > Terrestrial > Soil > Wetlands > Peat | place: Sweden: Abisko, Stordalen Mire...
GCTCCCGCGCGTATGGATTGGCAACGAAGACGGGCTTGAGAAGCCGTTGCGCGTTGCGATGCACGGCAAGGATGGTGCTGCGGTCCCGCCGCTGGAGCAGCCCTTCAAGCGTCTGCGCCTCGCGCTGCACACGGTGGATGGCCTGGGTCTGCGCCCGGTCTTCATTGACGGAGAGAACAAGGCAGCGATTCAGCATCTCCTCGTCAAGGTCGATGGCCGTGGTCGTGAGGAAAATCATTACTGGACCCTCGACGCGGTACTGATGCGTGAGTAAGCGCCCTGTGGCCGGGTCTTTGCCTGTGCTGGCGATGGTCAACACACCTTCGGACTGCAACAGCTTCAACGCATAAGATGCCGAGTGCACACCCTCCTCCTCCACGATGGCAAGCACCTTGTGCTTCAAGTCCTGCTCGCCCATGTAGAAGAGAGACTGGCCGGTCATGGCGGAGTATTGAACGCGCTGCTCGTCCGGCAGGAACGCGAGCACGGCTTCCATCAGCGAACTCTTGCCCGCTGCTGAACTCGACTGCACGATAACAGCAAGCGGCGCTTCCAAGTGCCGCGACACAACGCCCAGATAGCCAACGAGTTTGTTGGTCTCCTCGCCCACGACGCCGCACAGTGCGAAGTCCTCGATGATGCGTTCCAGCAAGCGCGGATCGCGCAACAGTTCCATCGCCTGGGCGCGCTCCTCCGGGCCGATCTCGATTTCTTGCTTTTCCGGCTCCAGTGCCTTTTTGATCTGCTCGTCCTGTAGCTCCTCCAGCTTCATCAGCACATAGCCAAGATCGCGCCGGATCACCTCTTCCTTGAGGCCGAGTTCCTCGGCGGCTTGCCTGGTAAAGACGCTGCGCTGCCGCGCCACATACAAGTCGAGCGTGTCCACATGGAAAGCCGATTCGCCGTGCGGTGTCATGCCGGAAACAAGTACATTGATTTTTAGAAGCTCATAACTCAGATTCTTGTGAAGGCCACGGATGCGGTAACGGCGGTCGCCCTGCTGGATAAAGATGTCTTCGCCGCGTATCTCCACGGGCACGTCGATTACAGACGCAACCGGCTTCGGCTTGGCGGCTAAAAGAAAAACCTGTTCTTCGATTGCGGAGGGGATGGATGGGGCGGGGGATGGCTCTGGAGTGGCTTCGATGCTTTTTTCTTTAGCCGCCTGTTCTTCTGCTGGCTCCGGCTCGGCTTCGATCACCGGCTCCACGATCTTTATCACGATGCTTTCTTCTTTAGCCGCCTGCACGTCAGCCTTCGGCATCACCACGACCTTCGTCTCCGCCATGATCACCGGCACGGCCACGCGCTGCGCTGGCCGCTGGCCCTTGCCAAGCCACGCGGCATTGCGCAGCAGCACTCCAAGACTCTTTGCGGCTGGCGTCACTTTCAGCGCGTAGGCGTTCGCGTCCATACCCTTCGGGAACTCCACGCGGAAACACTCGATGCCCGATTGCATCAACTCCTCGGCCAGCTTCGCGGCGGCTTTGTCGCCCGCTTCGTCGCGGTCGTATGCGATGTACACCCGCTCCGTTCCATGCTTCTCGAAGGCCGCGCGATGGTCCGCCGTGAAGCCGTTCACTCCGTAACTCGCCGTCACGTTGCGGTGTCCCGCAACCCAGAACGTCAGCGCGTCGATCAGCGCCTCGCACAGGATGACTTCTTTGGAAGCGATTAAGGCTTCCTCGTTCCACACGCCCCGATGCTCGCCCTTGAGGTACAGATGCAGCGGCGTTCCCTCGCGCAGCCGCGCCGTGATCTTCCGCCCGTACATCTCGACCACCTCGCCGGAAGCATTGAAGACCGGCACGACAACCGAGCCGTTGAACTGCTCGTGTCCGCTCTTCCGCAAGATGCCCAACTCCTGCAACCGCCCGCGCATCTCCCCGCCGGCGACGCGGTTCTTTTCCTCAAGGCCATAACCCAGCGTCCGGTTGGCGAAGCCAAGCTTGAAGCGGTCGATGATCTCCGAAGACTGGAGGCCGCGCGAGGACAGATATTTCAACGCCTCCGGCGATTGCTTCAACGTCCGGCTGTAGTAGTCCACCACCTGCAACAGCAGCGCCCGGTCGTCCGCATTCCGCGCGATCGGCGGCGGCAACTTCGGAACGGTGCTCTGCTTCACCGGCTGCACAGGAGCGGCGGCTAAGGGAAGATAGTCTGCTCTGAGCAACTCGACCGCATGGCGGAAGCTCACACCCTGCGCCTTCATCACCCAGTCGATGGCCGTCCCGCCCATGTTGCAAGCGCCCAGACAGTGCCAGAGATTCTTCGACGGAGTGATGACAAGCGAAGGCGTCCGGTCGTCATGGAACGGGCAGAGGCCCAACAGGTCGGCACCGTGCCGGTGCAACTTGATGCCCCGCGCCTCGGCCAACCGCTGCACAGAGACCTCCCGCTTTAGCCGTTCGACTTCATCCTCCGGGATTCTCGCCATTTCCAGCCCTCCGCCGAAAAACCTGTCAAGTGCTTTTTCCACTTTTTGCAGTTTTTCTCGCCGTGCCTCTGTATATACATACAGTGTATATCCGGCCAGTGGATTTTAGGAGTACTCGAAAATGGACCATAAAATCCGTCTTGAGATGCCAGCCAAGAAGGAACCACATACCGCATTCGGCAAGCGCCTCTTCGCTCTCAGGAAGACGCGCGGCCTCACTCAGGTACAGCTCGCCGATGCCCTGGGGACAACCCAGCGCGTGATCTCCTATTACGAGACGGAAGCTGAACTGCCCCCCTCAACGGCCATCATTCCGCTTGCGCGAGTCCTGGAAGTCTCCGCAGATGAGTTGTTGGGATTGAAGCCCACAGAGACGAACAGCAACAGCAGCGTACAGAAGCAGCGGCTTTGGAAGAGATTTCAGAAGATGGATGTGCTGCCGACGAAGGATCAGAGGGCCGTGATTCGGCTGATTAACTCGCTGGCTGGCAGTGCTCACGCCGACGCCAGTTAGTTCGCTTTCTCATGTTTGGAACATGAGAAAAATACATTTTTCTCATAGCTGAAAAACATCCGTAGCGGAGGCATCAGTCAAGGCCGCGAAGCGCCGCCGTAGCGGGCGGAGCGAAGCGGAGAGCCTTTACGGATGCCGGAGCGGAGGATATAGCCGCGTTAGCGGCTAAAGACTGTATCCTTGATCGAACTCATGCGCGTGAGTGGGCACCGGCTCGATCTGCCGCGCCGTGTCCGGCTGAGTAGGCGTCTGCTGCTGCATCCCCTCTGGCTGGATAGCCGACGTATGCGATATGTCCTGGCTCAGCGCATGGCCCAGCGTCCCGGCGTCATTGGTGTACATCTGCACGTCGTATTGAGCGCGAGAGACAGACACATACGCCATGCGGCTGTTGAGAAGCTCGCCGTGCGCCTGCTCCGAGTCCACATGGACGAGCACACGGTCGGCGGTCTGGCCCTGGCTGCTGTGGCTCGTCACCGCATAGCCGTAATCAAGATGCGGATGCTGCCGCGCGTTGAACTCGACCTCGCGGCCTGAGTCCATCTTCAGTTTCAGATTGCCGTCGCCGTCGATCTTCTCGACTGTCGCCAACTCGCGGCTGGCGAGTTTCTGCGCATGATAAGGGGCCGTCAGTTGTACGCGGTCACCTTCCGAGAAGCGATGCTCCGCCTCCCGGTAGACCGCCACGCCCTGCTGCCGCCGTGGATCGTAGCTCACTTGCTCGCCGTTCTTCCGCTCCACCGTGACCGTGTTCGCGGCGCTGTCCACGCGCGCAACGCGCGCGTACTCTCCGGCCTCGAAGCCGTGCGCCTTGCTGCTCTTCGCATAACGCACGATGTCGCCCTGCTCATAGTGGAACGCCTGTTGCCGGTCTGCGCCGGTCAACTCCTGCCGCGCATTCAACACCCGCACCGGATGCTCAACGCCCGCGACCTGGCCCGCGTCCTGCATCGCACGATGGATGTGCCGGTTGATCTCGCGGCGGCTTTCATTGTCGGGCGAGACAACAAGCGTATTCTCCGGCTGGCGCACATACTCGCGGGCTATCTCGCGGATGCGCTCGCTGCGGTTCACGATCTCATGGACCCGGCCCTGGCTGTCCAGATTGGCGATTGCTTCTTTCACTTCGCCCCGCGCAAGCTGCTCCACGGCCTCTTTCAACGCCGGGTCTTTCTGCCGGATGATCTCGTCAAGCCGCGCCGTGCGCATCCCGGCCTCTTGCAACTGCGCATAAGGTCGGCCAGCTTCGACCGCCTCATGCTGCCGCACGTCGCCAACGAACAGCACACGGTCGTTTTCCTTTAGCCGCTCTACGAACGTGTGCATCTGCTTGGTGCTCGCCATGCTCGATTCATCGACCACATAGAGCCGCTTTTGCCCATCGTCGGCGCGGTCGCCGCGCGTCAAGTGCCGCTGCAAGGTCTTCGTATCCATGCCCGACTCGCCCAGCTTTTTCGCCGCGCCGGACGTGGGCGCAAGCCCCTTGACCTCATAGCCCGCACTGACAGCGGCCTCCCGGATGGCGGCTAAAGAAGTAGTCTTTCCGCCTCCGGCCACGCCCTCAAGAGCCATCATCCGGTCGCGGTTTTCGAGTACGTCTTCGACCGCCCGCCGCTGGCTCACGCTCAGATGCGGATGGTTTGCCTCGACCTGCTGCCGGATCGCTCCATCGGCCAACACTTCGCGGTTGCCCTGGCCCATGCGCATCCGCTCGATGATCTCGCGCTCGTAACCCTGCATCTCGCCGGTTGTGAACGCGCGGCCCGCCAGACCTGGCCTGCGCGCGACCTCGATCAACTCATGCGCGGCGACGCGCCGCTCGAACTCCGCCCGCACCTCCGGCAACCTGGTTGTGCCCATGCCGTGCTTCAACGCATCGCCCATCAGCGTCCGTTCATCGACGATGGCCGCGCGCTCCGTGCCGCGCTCCCGCGCATAACTCACGGCAGTCTGGGCGACTCGCTGCGACTCTTCCGGCTGCAACTCTACACCGCGCCGTTGCGCTGCTTGCTCGATCACGCGTTGCGGTTGATGCCCGTACTCTGCGGCCATTGCCCGATGCTGCGCCTGTACCTGCTCCGGCGTTAAATCCAGTTTCGCTTCGCGCGTATTGTGCGCCGCGATCTGCGCCGCCTCCGCCCCGGAGCGGCCCTGTTCCGCAAGTTGTTCCGTGATTTGCTGACGCCGCGGACTCGACGCCTCCAGGTATTCCCGCGTGTAACCTTTGATCTCCGGCTGTCCATGTTCGCCGCGCTCGATCTCGTAACCGAGCATCTCTAACCGCGCCGATAACTCCGAACGGTAAACCGCCGTCGCGTACTGCTGCGTCTTGTAAAGCTCCTGCGGCTGCAACGCCCGCGTCGTCCCGTCGGCGGTCTCGGCGATATTGAAAATCACCGTGTGCGTGTGCAACTGCGGCGCGGCGTAGCCGTCGACCGGACGGCTGCTGTCGTGCTCGAACTTGGCCACCACCCATGCGCCCGTTGTCTCTGCGGGCGCGTTGCCGCCGATGCGCGCCTGCGCGTACTTCTCCATCTCATTGAGCGCAACGCGAACGCTCTCCCGATGGGCTTCTTTCACCCGGTCGTCGCCGCCAACCAGCGCGGTTAACGAAACAGACTTCGGCGCGGAAAACGTCGCATCCCATCCGGCCCGGTGCTCCATTGTGCGCACCGTCGCGCCCTGGCCGTTCACATATTCCCGCGCCGTCTGATGCCGTACCAACTGCTCGCCGGTCGCCGGATGCTGGCCCTCACTCAACCGCGCAAACTGCTCTTCATTCACTTCGCCGTGCAGTCCGTAACGCTGGGCAAGCTGGCCCTGCCACTCGCCGCGCACACGGTCGCCCTCGGTGTAGTAGTTGTCCCGCGCGTTGGCGAACTCTTCTTTGTGGTACTCCCGCGCCTGGCTCGCGCTGATCGGTTTGGACATCGTGATCATAGTTGTCTACTCGAAACGGGGACGCGGTTTCTTCGCTGCGGCGGGACGCGCCTCGGGCGGTTTTGCCGCCACAACCGGCGGCGGAACCGGCGCCGCAACCGGCGGATTTACAGCGGGCGCAACGGCCTTTTTCTGAGCAGCCGCGCGCCTCCTGCGCTCGATAAAATCCATCAGCTTTTGCCACTGCTTTTCGTAGGAGAACTTCGGCCAGCGATCCTTCGGAACGGCCACCGGCAACAGCACCGCCAACACCAACAACGCACAGTAAAATGGTCTCCGGGCCGACTCGTAAAGATCGTCGTGGAAGATCCACTGACGCAAAAAACCATGCAACTTGCGGTCGTTGTGCTCACTCGTCCGCCACTCCAGCCGCACATACGCGCGGCTGCCCGCCGCCGTCAGCCGGTACGTCGGCTCGCCATCCGGCCCCGTCACCGGCTCGATCTCATCGCCATCGACGGGCACCAAAACCTTCTTCGCCGTCACCCCTTCAAGCAACCTGTAACTCGTCCAGGAGTTCTCTGAGAGACTGCCCCACACTCCGCTCTCCAGATAAACCCACAGGTCAAGACGCTCCGCCGCGTTCCACTCCTTCCGGTAGCTCTGAACATACAGCGCGCAGAAGAGCACGCCCGCCGCGATCAGCGTCCAGCGCGTCCACTTCCAGTACCGGCGCGGAGCGAAATAGTCCCTCATTGCCCCGCCTCGTTCGCTTTTTTCTGCGCCGCCAACCGCTCCCGCGCGCGCTGCATCTTGGTCGCATCCACCCGATCCCTCTCCGCCCGAACCTCGTCCTCGCTCGGAAGATCATGATCGGGAAGCGGGCGAAGATTCATGAACAGCGTCCGCAACGCAAGAACCTCCGCCAGCACCACTTCGCCCACAAGATCGTCCGCCGCCTTGCCGCCGTCCGTGTCCGGCTCCAGCAACTTCGCCCGCATCCACTCCGAGAGCGTCAGATTCTCCGCCCGTGCCCGCGCCTCAAGCGCCGCGTACTCGGCATCGCTAACCTTCGTTCCTATCGATTTTGTGCGCAGAGATGCCTTCACCATGCCTCACTTCCTTTCATGGACGCTGCACGGCGCTTTTCAGCTAAGGGATGCAAAATCATCTGGTTACCCATCAGCAACCTGCGCATGTTTATAGAATAGATCGGATTACACCATTTTTACTTTTAGTCGCTTGTTTTCTTATGGTTCGCGCTCAGTAACCTGTAAACGCCATATTTTTAGAGAGTTTTTCTTTTAGCTGCGTGATTATAAAGCGGTTCCCGCGCAGTAACCGAAGGTTACTGCGCAGCTCCCATTCTGGGGTGGCGTGTCGTAGCGCCAACCCCATGCGAAGCATGGCGGGGTTCACGATGCTGGATGAGACGAGGACAGACGGGAAAAGAACGGCCCAGAGTTGAGGCTTCAGCTACGCAGACCTTCGCCAGCCGCAGCAGAACCTAGCTCCTGATTGAGATAAAATCTGGCGGTCTCGTCCGTTGGATTAATCTCGACTGCGCGTCTGAACTCGGACTCAGCCTCCGAATATCTTCCTTGTTTATGCAGCAGAATTCCTAGCCTGCCATGCGCAGGGGAAGAATTCGGGTCAAGCTGCGTTGCCCTCCTGAGCAGCTTTTCGGCCTCGACATCCTGGCCGTCATCTGCCAAAAGAAGCCCGAGGTTAAAATATGCCTCCGCATAGGATTCATCAAGCTCGATCACCTTGCGGAATGCTGTTTTGGCAGCTTCCTTCTCACCAAGCCTCACGTGCGCGGAGCCCAAGTAGCTGAGCCACGCCTGGTTCGGAGTCACCGCAACCGCCTGCTCAAGCCACTCTTTTGCCCTTTGTGTGTTTGCCGGACGATCTCCATCCGTTCTTGCCAGAAATAGAGAACCAAGCAACCCCATCGCCAACGAAAGTGTCTTATCGGCGAGTTCTGGGGATTCTGTCGTGCTGGGCGCGGCCTTCAGTTTGGAAACAACTTTTATGGCGTCAAGAAATGTCTGTTCTGCGTATGTCCACCTTCCTAGCTTCTGGGCTACTCGCCCCAACTTGCACAGATAATCAGGCCGGTGCGCAGTGGATACCAGTTGCTGCCAGATATCGAGCGCATGGCTGAAATCTCCAGACCTTTCGGCAGTCACCGCAGTTTCGACCAGCCCAGCTTCTTGGTTTTCCATCCGATTGTCTCCTATTTAGCGTTATAGAGCTTAATGAAATCATCGATCAGATCTTCGACGAAGTCTGCCGTCTTTTGGGTAATTATTCGGTAGCCTGGTCCTTGGCTCGCAGCTTGATAGTCTTCCAAGGTCTCCAATTTATACATCGCCTCTTCGAGATTATCGACCACTGCTTCTTCTGCTGGCTCGGCTATTGTCTCACCTGCTTCTACGTCTATCTCGTAATCTCCGAGTTCTTCTCGACCGCGAGGGTCACGTCGATTAACGGGATCGCCTACTGCGTAGAGGTACTTGTGCAGTGTCGCAGGCACGTCAATGTAGCCGTCTTCTGGATCGCGTGACAAGAATCGTCCGGTGAGCGGGTTCATATACCTCGCCCTCAGATAGTAGAGGCCTAAATCTGAGTCAAGTTGCTCCCCACGATACAGGTAGTTGTTCGGCGTGGTTCCAGTTTTTGTAAAGCTGTTGCCGAAGGCATCGTACTCGTAGCTGTCGGTCACTACTCCGGATGAGTTCGTCAGTTGGCGGACGCTCCCGAAGCCGTCGTAGCCATAGAAGCTCGGCGTCCATGTGCTGTTTCCGGTTACGACAGGACTCAGGTTTTCGCTGATGCGCTGCAAGCCATAGGTGTACTGGCGAGTTACCGCGCCATTCACCAATTCCTCGACAACCTGCGGATAGCCTGTCGGGTTCAAATCATCGACGAGATATTGCGTGCTCACCGTTCCGCTCGCGGTGGTGACAGTCTTCGATACGCGGTTGCCGAAGGCGTCGTATTGGATCGTGACTACGGTTGTGCCGTTGACCATCTTGATGAGATGGTTTTCCGAGTCATAGGTGTACTGGTTGCCGTTGGCGGTTTGAGTGGTGTTGCCGTTGGCGTCGTAGGTCTCCGAGGTCAGCTGGTCGTTGGGGTTGTAGCTGCCGGCGATGGGATTGATGCCGCTCAGCGACGAGGTCTCCGCCGTGCGGTTGCCTACCGGGTCAAGCGTGTAACTCGCGCTGCCGTTGTCTCCGCTGTTGTTGGCCGGGTCGCCGGTGATGGTTTCGCCATTGAGACGGTAGATGTTGTCAACTGTTTTTCCCAACGCGATTTCTGAAAAACAAAATTGCAACCCTAATGCGGTCGTGAAGTTGCAAACGCTCTGCCCCGGATGCAGTGCGGGATTTTTGCTCGAAAACCCCTGATGCGGTTTTTCGCTTAGCTGCGGCTTTGCGGCTAGTGGCGCTTCGCACAACGCGGGGCTGGAAGCAAGTTGCATCTGCATCCGATTGTACGGCTTGGGGCGCTGCGTTAGGCAGCGGATTGTGCGCGATATTACGAACGGATTGCACGGCGGAAGTGCTGCGGATCGCGCGCGGTATTGCGCACAGTTTGCACACGGATCGTGCGCGACATTGCGCGACGGAAGAGCGCGGATTGTGCGCGTTTGCGGATTTCCTTGCGGCTAAAAGCAGCGGCTTCTATGGAAGAAGATTTTGGACTTAGAAGGAGACGATTCCCAGTCCTGGGACCATCTGGAAGTGGCGCACATTGACGGTCGCAACCCGGTAGCCAAGTTCCAGCGCCGTGACGCCGATCAGCAGGTCGGAGAGCGCCAGACGGATACCCTGAGCGGTATTCTCGCCGTCGATCTGACCGGCCCTGAGAGCTACCGGAGCCGTCACCGGATGCACCGGCAGAGCGGCCATCAGTTCGCTGAGAAACTGCCGACGCGTAGCCTTTCTTTCCGGCGTATTGGCGCGGGCCACACCGTGCGCCAACTCGATCAGCGTAACCACCGAGACGGCTACATCCTCACCGGCGGCGCGGACGGCGATTTCAGCCAGAGCTTGCCGAGCATTCCGGCCCTGGCGCTCTGCTGCGATCAGTACGCTGGAGTCGAGGATCAGTCCCACGGCATCAGTCCCATGCCGGAGGATTCAGCGGCTCACGATGAGCGGCGATTGCCGCCGCAACATCGCCGGCGAAGTCCTCGTCGATGGTCGCCGGGGAGTCGGCGGGCAACAGGGCGATGCACTCCTCGATGGAGCGGCGCGGCGGAGCCGCTGCGCGAAGAACCGCCGTCGGATACGCACCGCTCTCGATGACGATCTCCTCGCCCAGATAGGCGCGGGCCAGCAGGCCCTTGATGTCGCGGATTGCTTCTGCTTCCGAGATGTGGATGGTTGCCATACTCATGATGATACCTCGATTGTTCACCCCACGGACGAAGACCTGTCCGTGGGGACCCCGATCCTGCTTTTTCACTTAGCTGCTGCTTCTAAAAGCAGCAGCTAAGAAAAGAACATGCTTATTTGGATTTTGCGTCTTTTGTGTCACCGTTTTCAGCCCGCACCTCGGCATCGAGAGCGGCCAGCAACTCCGCTCTGGCCGCGTCCCTGTCCGCCTCCTGGGATGCTGGCTTGCGCCGCTCCAGATTCGCTCCCGGATGAGTCGCGGCGTAGACCTGCTGCAACTTGCGTATCGAGACGTGCGTGTATATCTCGGTGCTGCCCAGGTTGACGTGACCGAGCATCTGCTGGATAAAGCGTATGTCCGCGCCGCCTTCGAGCATCAGTGTGGCCATTGTGTGCCGGAACAGATGCGACGATCCTGTCTTGCCGATCTCCGCCTTCTTCACATATTCATGAACGAGTGTGCTGATATGGCCGAGGCCCAGACTCTCCCCGGCGTTGGAGAGGAAAACGATGCAGTCGTCCGGCTCGGAGACGAACAGAGGGCGGGCCTCGCGGAGATACTTAAGCACCCATGCAACCGCCCGCTCGCCGATGGGAACGATGCGGTCCTTTCTCCCCTTGCCCTGGCGGATGAGCAGCGTTCCGCCGTCCAGGTCCATGTCGTAGAGCCGCAACCCGGCTACCTCCATGCGGCGCATCCCGGTTGAGTACAGCACCTCCATCAGCGCCCGGTCGCGCAAGCCTATCGGGTCGGCAAGCTCCGGCTGCTGGAGCACCTGCTCGACCTCGTGAAGATTCAACACATGGCGGGGCAGATGATGGCCCTGCTTGGGAAGTTCCAGCTCCGACGCCGGATTGTGCAGGATGTGATTCTGCCGCGTCATCCAGCGGAACCACTGGCGCACGGCCACAAGCTGCGTGCATTGCGAACGAAAGCTCAGCGGCTCGCCGTTCTTCTTGCGGTGATGGAAGAGACTCCGCTGATAGCGTTCGAGCACGGGCCGCGTGACCTCCAGAGGCTCTTCGACGCCGCGCTCCTTTAGCCATGCAAGGAAGCTCTCCAACTGCTTGCACCGCGTCCGCGCCGTGCTTTCGGTGAAGCCCCGGACGGCAAGGGACTCGATGTACTCTTCGAGCATGGCCTGTAACGGCGTGCTCGGTGCTATGCGCTGTTTGCGCGATTTGACGACACGGGCCATCTCTCTCTACCTCCCTATTACGGTTACGACGAAGCGCCGATTTTGCCGCGCCCCGTATATGCGTTTTTCCGCGTTCGTGCGTTGATTCTTATAGAAGCCGCATGAACACTGGCGAAGAGTGGCTTTCAGGCACCCCGACACCCCGCCGACTTGGGGCCGACTTGGCCCCGACTTGACCCCGACAACTGGCCTTTCCGCCCCGACTTCTTTTCGTCGTACTCATTCCTTTAGCTTGTCGATCTCGATCAGGCCGGGAAGCGTGGGCTTGCCGCTGTCGGCCTGGCGCGCGAAGACAAGCTCGTAAACGAAGCTCTGGCCGCGCCCGCCGCGATGCGCCAACAGGTATTCCATCTCTTCCAGCCGGTGCAGATGGATTTTCAACTGCGTATCGCCCCAGCCGGTCGCCTCGCGCACATCGCGCCGGGAGAAGCGGTAATCGGACCGCGCCATCTTCTGGCGCTCGCATTCGGCTGTAACCATCGTGTCGATGGCCAGCAGCAAGCGCCTGGTCTGCGGCGGCAACTCGTCCAGCGAACGGCCCAGCACTTCATGCGCGAGCCGATTGGCAACTGCGATGTCGGCCAGCGCAACCTCGATGTACTCGACCGTGCGCCCGCGATGCTGGACGGTCTTCCGTGGCCGCTGATGCTGATGCAACAGCGCGATACTGCGGATGAGCGTCAGATATTTCATGTGGGCG
>Ga0302320_10023356_pt1 | contig 12139 bp, 13 predicted proteins | sample Bog_T0_3_FD_202130 | JGI IMG/M metagenome (GOLD analysis project Ga0302320, IMG submission 202130) | Peat permafrost microbial communities from Stordalen Mire near Abisko, Sweden - Bog_T0_3 | ecosystem: Environmental > Terrestrial > Soil > Wetlands > Peat | place: Sweden: Abisko, Stordalen Mire...
ATCGGCAGAGCTGATAAGTCCACTACAACCGGCACAACCGGTCGATTTGCGACACGCCTGGGACCGATCAAAGACTGAGAGGTTGTCCGAGAAGTTTGCAAAAATGATCCCCTCTGCCAGTGGGAGAGGGGAGCCTTTGAACGCCCATGGTCTTATGCGTTAGGACCGGCGCGGAAACATGTGTCGCCTTTCGCTCCGCGAAAGAACGCTACTTTCGCGGAGCGAAAGGCGACAATCCGACAGGTATTGATTCCCCAGTTCTTAGGTCCAAAATGCGTCTCATCCTGCCAACATTGCTGTTCCTGGTTATTCTTATTCTCCACATCTTGGTGTTCATGCCGGCAAATGCGAATTGTGCCGAGTTGTTCGTAGACGACGCTCAGTGGCAATCGCCGCCGGTCGATCCCACGGCGGTCGCGCCTCCGCATTGTCCCCCAAGCCATCGCTGCCCGGTCTTGTGCCCACCACAGCCGGGAACTCACCTGCACGGCCAGCCTTTTGCGTATGGCTATTTCGGTGCCCACCCGCAGGCAGCGGGCGTCTATCATCGCAATTTCCGCGACGACTGGTTCCAGTGGAGTTTCTACCGTGCCGATTAGGGTGTAATTACTCCCTAACAAGATACCCGACGTATGGAAAATACGCATTCCAGATCGTTTGTTTTACGCGGCAACCCCTTGTGAACCGTCCGCGACGCGGCTATGCTGAGCGGTTCGGTCCCGCCTCCCGTGGATTTGATCGAGAGAAGATGGCCTTCACTCGGCGGGACCAATGCTAGAGTCCGGCCGGAAGCCCAAGAGCTTTGCTTCCGTGCCTACCACTACATCAGCCCGTGCCCGGGAGATTTTTTTCCCGTCCGCCCGGCCAAAATATTATCTACCGCATACCCATCATCCCCTGAATACCCATCATCCCCTGAGGAGACCAACTCGTGGAAACCAAACGCTTCGTGTCCGTTGACGGCAATGAAGCGGTGGCCAACATTGCCCACCTATGCTGCGAAGTGGCGGCGATCTATCCGATTACGCCGTCGTCGAACCTGGGTGAGATGCCCGACGCCTGGGCGGCCGCCGGCCGGAAGAACATTTTCGGCACCGTGCCCAGCATCGTAGAAATGCAGAGCGAAGCGGGGGCTGCCGGCGCGGTCCACGGCTCGCTGCAAGCGGGTGCCTTGACGACGACCTTCACGGCGTCGCAGGGCCTGTTGCTGATGATCCCCAACATGTTCAAGATCGCCGGCGAGTTGACGTCCACGGTGTTCCACGTCACGGCCCGCACCGTAGCCACGCACGCCCTCTCGATTTTCGGCGACCACAGCGACGTGATGGCCTGCCGCAGCACGGGCTGGGCGATGCTTTCCTCGGATTCGGTGCAGGAGGCGCAGGACCTGGCCCTGATCGCCCACGCCGCCACGCTCGAGGCCCGCATTCCCTTCATGCACTTCTACGACGGTTTCCGCATCTCGCATGAAGTGAACAAGATCGAGCAGCTCACGGAAGAGCAAGTGGCCCAGATGATCGAAATGGATCTGGTGGCCGCGCACCGCGCACGGGCCCTCTCGCCCGAGAACCCCAAGCTCCGCGGCACGGCCCAGAATCCAGACGTCTTCTTCCAGGCCCGCGAGGCGTGCAACAAGTTCTACGACGCTTGTCCCGGCATCGTGCAGAAGACGATGGACAAGTTCGCCCGGCTGTTCGGTCGGCAGTATCACCTCTTCGACTACGTCGGCGCGGCCGATGCCGAGCGGGTGATCGTCTGCATGGGCTCGGGCAGCGGCGTGATCGAAGAAACCGTCGATTACCTTATCGCTCGCGGCGAGAAGGTGGGTTTGGTGAAGATCCATCTCTTCCGTCCCCTGGACGTCAAGGCAATGCTGGCGGCGTTTCCCAAGAGCGTCAAGAAGATCGCCGTGCTTGATCGCACCAAGGAACCCGGCGCCAACGGCGAGCCGCTCTTCCAGGACGTGGTCACTGCGATGGCCGAGCACTGGCAAGGTCCCTTGCCGAAGATCATCAGCGGACGCTACGGCCTGAGTTCCAAGGAGTTCACGCCCGCCCACGTGAAGGCCGTGTACGATGAACTGGCCAAGCCGCAGCCCAAGTCCCGCTTCATCGTGGGCATCAAGGACGACGTGACCTTCCTGAGCCTCGACTCGGACGACGATTTCTCGACCGAGGGCGACGACGTGACCCGCGCCGTGTTCTTCGGCCTGGGCAGCGACGGCACCGTCAGCGCCAACCGCGGCTCGGTGAAGATCATCGGCGAGAACACGCCCATGTATTCGCAGGGCTATTTCGTCTACGACTCGCGCAAGGCGGGCTCGGTCACGACCTCGCACGTCCGCTTCAGTCCGCGGCCCATCAAGGGCTCGTACCTGGTCCACAAGGCGAACTTTGTGGCCTGCCACCAGTTCCACTTCACCGAGCGCATCGACATGCTTTCGATGGCCATGCCCGGGGCGACGTTCCTTTTGAACAGCCCCTACGGTCCGGACGAAGTCTGGGAGCATCTGCCCTGCGAAGTGCAGAAGCAGATTATCGACAAGCGGCTGAAGTTTTACGTCGTCGATGCCTTCAAAGTGGCCCGCGAGGCCGAATTGGGCGTCCGCATCAATACCGTGATGCAGACCTGCTTCTTCAAGCTGGCCAACGTCATTGCGGCGGACGAAGTGATCGCGGAAATCAAAGCCCAGGTGAAGAAGACCTACGGCAAGAAGGGCGGCGGCCTGATCGTCCAACGGAACTGCGCGGCCATCGACATGGCCCTGGCCAACTTGCACGAAGTCAAGGTGCTGGCCTCGGTCAACTCGACGTTCCACATGGTGCCGCCCGTGCCCGCGCATGCCCCGGCCTTCGTCAAGGACGTGCTGGGCATGATGATCGCCAATCGCGGCGATGAGTTGCCCGTCAGCGCCTTGCCCATCGACGGCACGTTCCCCACGGGCACCACGCAGTACGAGAAGCGTTCCATCGCCCAAGACATTCCCATCTGGGACTCGAAGATCTGCATCCAGTGCGGGCTCTGCTCACTGGGCTGCCCGCACGCCGCCATCCGCGTAAAGGTCTTCGAGCCCTCGCTGCTGGCGAAGGCCCCGGCCGGCTTCCAGGCGACCGATTACAAGGGCAAGGAGTATCCGGGCTGGAAGTACGTCGTCCAGGTGGCGCCCGACGATTGCACGGGCTGCGGCCTGTGCGTCGACGTCTGCCCCGCCAAGGACAAGACGCAGGTCAAGCACAAGGCGATCGACATGACGCCCAAGACCCCCAACCTGGAGCGCGAGCGGCAGAACTGGGACTTCTATCTCGCGATCCCCGACGTGGACCGCACGAACGTCAAGCTCGACACGGTCAAGGGCTCGCAGTTCCTGCTGCCTTTGTTCGAGTTCTCCGGGGCCTGCGCCGGTTGCGGCGAGACGCCCTATATCAAGCTCATCACGCAGTTGTTCGGCGACCGCATGCTGATCGGCAACGCCACCGGCTGTTCGTCGATTTACGGCGGCAATCTGCCCTGCACGCCCTACACGGTCACGCCTGAGGGCAAGGGGCCCGCGTGGTCGAACTCGCTGTTCGAGGACTGCGCCGAATTCGGCATGGGCTTCCGCCTGGCGATCGACCAGCAGGGACAATATTGCGAGGTCTTGCTGAAGAAGCTCAGCGGACAGTTGGGCGACGAGCTCGTCACGGCCCTGCTGAAGAACAAGCAGGAGACCGACGCCGAGATCGTCTTGCAGCGTTCGCTGGTGGCCACCTTGAAGCAGCGGCTGGCCGCAATTGGCAGCCGGGACGCCAAGGACCTGGCGGCCTCGGCCGATTACCTCGTCCGCCGCAGCGTTTGGAGCTTCGGCGGCGACGGCTGGGCCTACGACATCGGCTTCGGCGGCCTGGACCACGTCTTCGCCTCCGGCCGCGACGTCAACCTCCTGGTGCTCGATACGGAGGTCTACTCCAACACGGGCGGCCAGTCCTCGAAGTCTACACCCCGCGGCGCCGTGGCCAAGTTCGCCGCCGGAGGCAAGCCGAGCCGCAAGAAGGACCTGGGCATGATCGCCATGGCCTACGGCAACGTCTACGTGGCCCAGATCGCCATGGGCTCCAATCCGGGGCAGGCCCTGAAGGCCATTCGCGAGGCCGAGTCGTATCGCGGCACGTCGCTGTTGATCGCCTTCAGCCACTGCATCAGTTGGGGCATCGACATGACCGTGGGCATGCAGATTCAGAAGGAAGCGGTGAACTGCGGCTACTGGCCGCTGTACCGATTCGACCCGCGGAACGAGGCCCATCCGTTCAGCCTCGACAGCAAGAAGCCGGTGGGCGACTACAAGGAGTTCGCCATGAAGGAGGCGCGGTTCAATATCCTCACGCGCTCCAAGCCGGAGGCCGCCGCGAAATTGTTCCACATGGCCCAGGACGACATCAACGCCCGCTGGCACTTCTACGAGCAGTTGGCCGGCGTCGAGCGTCTGGCATTCAACGAGGGCGAGAGCGTTGCCGCCGCCGCCGCCACCACGTAAAATTGCGAGCACAAGTGAATCCTGCCACCCATGCTTGGAGAAGCGGATGAGAACAGAAACGACGGGAACCGTTGTGCATGGCGGTCTACAGCTCGATCACCCGATCGATCTGCCGGATCGGAGCCGCGTGCGCGTTGCGGTTGAACCCGACGAGGATTGGCGAACCAGATTCAACGCAGGGCTTCAGTCGCTGCGAAACCTGTGTGAAGAACGTCCAATTCACGCCGGCGGCCGGCGATACACGCGGGATGAGTTGCATGAACGCCGTTGACACCAATGTGCTCGTCTACCACGTTGACGCAGACGAACCTGCGAAGCGACCCCAAGCCATCGAGCTTCTTGATCGGCTTGGCAAGGCGCAGGTCGAGACTGTGCTATTGTGGCAAGTGGCGGCTGAATTTCTCAGTTGCCTCCGGCGCTGGGAGAACGAGGGCCGGACGAGCCGGCAAGATACGCTCGCGTATCTGAACGCCGTGGAGCCGATGTTTCGTTGCGTATTGCCCTCACAAGGAATCCTGCGAAAGTCACTGGACCTGAGTTCTCGATACAGCCTGTCTCATTGGGACAGCATGCTTGTCGCGGCATGTATTGACGCGGGCGTGCGCACCCTTTATTCCGAAGACCTCGGCGATCGCGTCGAGTACGATTCGGTCAAAGTTATCAATCCATTCGTCGATCGCCTATGAGTCTGAGCGGCACACCACGTGTCCCTGCCGCAATATGAAGGAGAAGAAATGAGCGTAGACCTTTCCACGACCTATTTAGGTCTCAAATTGAAGAACCCGCTGGTGATTGCCGCCAGCCCGATGACCCAGAAGCTCGATTCGCTCATCACGCTCGAGGAGAAGGGGGCGGCCGCGGCCGTGTTTCCCTCGCTCTTCGAGGAGCAGGTCGAGCACGACACCGTCGAGCTAACCAAGCTTCACGAGTTCGGCACGGAGAGCTTTGCCGAGGCCCTCTCCTACTTTCCCGAGGAAGATGACTACCACGTCGGCCCGGAAAGCTACCTGGAAGCCATCAGCAAGGCCAAGAAGGCGGTTACGATTCCGATCATCGCCAGCCTCAACGGCACGAGCAAAGGCGGCTGGGTGCGCTACGCGAAGATGATGCAGGACGCCGGGGCCGACGCCCTGGAGTTGAACATCTACTTCATCGCCACCGACCTCAACATGACCGGCCGCGACGTCGAGGCTCGCTATGTCGATCTCGTGGCCGCGGTCAAACAGTCGGTCTCGATCCCGCTGGCGGTGAAGGTGGGGCCGTATTTCAGTTCGATGGGCAACATGGCCAAGCGGCTGGTTGACGCCGGCGCCGACGGCCTGGTGTTGTTCAACCGCTTCCTGCAACCCGACTTCGACCTGGAATCACTGGAGCCCCGGCCGAAGCTGGTGCTCAGCACGCCCTTCGAAATGCTGCTGCCGCTGCGTTGGATCGCGATCCTGCACGGCCGGCTGAAGGCCTCGCTGGCCCTGACCAGCGGCCTGCACGACGCCGCGGGACTGATCAAGGCCCTGCTGGCCGGCGCCGACGTGGGCATGATCGTCTCCACGGTCTATGAAGAAGGCTCCAGCCAGGTCTTCAAGATGCTCAGCGGACTGCGCGAGTGGATGGAGGCGAGGGACTATGAATCGGTGGAGCAACTCAAAGGCAGCATGAGCCAGGAGAACTGCGCCGACCCCGCGGCCTTCGAGCGCGGCAACTACATGAAGGCGCTGACCTCGTTCAGCGGGAAGTTCATTTGACGTATGGCTCCCCTCTCCCTGACCCAAAAGCGGGTGCCCCGGAGAGGGCCAGGGTGATGGCTCGTGGGTCTGCGGGCCTCCACGCAATGGTCACAGCAACGCCGGCGGCCTCGGAACAATCCGGGGTTGCGGGCGTTTCTGATAACTTGAAACTTGACTCGTCGATTGCCCCTACGTTGACCGATCGCTATACTACGGTTGGCAAGGGCCATGAAGTTCAGCATCGAGTTCTCCGACCGCGCCCGCGACAATCTTCTGGACCTCCGCAAACAGGACCAGCAGGTTGTTGTCGACGCTATCGAAGTCCAATTGACGAATGAACCGGATAAGCCGACGCGCAATCGGAAGCGACTGGAAGAAAACCCCCTCGCTCCGTGGGAATTGCGCATTGGCGGTTTTCGCGCCTTCTATGACATCGATCCGAAGGCGGAGAAAGTTGTCGTCGTGGCCATCGCACAGAAGATCCACAACAAGCTATCTATCGGGGGCGAGGAGATTGAATTATGAAGACCGTTGCGGTAGAGGAAGCCACCTTGACTGCCAAGGAACTCGCGGCAATGGCGCGAAAGGAAGTCGTCGTGCTCACGCGCAGGGGTAATCCGTTGGTTGCGGTGAAAGACCTTTCCGGGGCCGATTGGGAGTCCGTGTCGCTTGCAAACAACCCGAAATTCATCGCACTGATCGAAGCGTCCCGGCGGTCGTATCGCCAGCGCGGCGGAATCGCTCTCGACGAGATTCGCCGGCAACTTGGATTGAAACGGGGACTGAAGACGACCAGCAAGCGGAATGGAAAGAAGGCGTGATGAGCCGGCGCCCCCGCGCATCTACGCGGCCACATGCCGTGGGGGAAAATTCGGCCAGCGGCCGCTTCTGGAAATCTGGGCGTACCCCTTGGTAGTCGGCGACACGCTCCCGACGCTGCCCATCTGGCTCCGGGACGACATGGCCGTCTCGCTCGATTTGGAAGCGAGTTACGAGGAAACCTGCCGGGCATTGCGGATCCAGTAAGAATTCACTCGTTCTCCAAAAAACGACAATGCCGCGTTACGAAACGGTCAGTATTTCGTCCCAAATCATTCGATGGCACGTTGTCCCCTTGTTTTCAAAGGACGATAATCACAAAGCACAGGTTGCACTGGGGTGCTCTTATGGACGAAAGCGAAACGAGCCAGAAGGCCCTTCTCGACCGATTTCTGGCCGATAACGACGAACTTGAGGAGTTAACTGCGGAATTAGCCACTTTCAACGTATTCCGGGTCTTGACGATCGAAGAGGCTGAAATCCGGCACAGTAATACGCTCGGCTGGTTGCTCGACCCGGCCGAATCTCACGGGCTGGGCGATGTCTTCCTGAGCGGTCCGTTTTCGGCCGATCAATGCGCCGCCCGTTCCCTACTATCTACCAAAGTGCTGGTGCGTGAGGTAGAATAATTTGTGGGATTCGATCGATGTTGAGGGTTCCGATTTGGAGACTTGGTCATGCAAACCCTGCGTGTCAGCCAGCGCACCGGAAAAGACGGCGTGCTGCACGTCAGCGTGCCTTTGGGAACTCCGGATGCCGATTACGATGTCTTGCTCGTGGTCCAACCCAATGAGACCAAGCCGGCGGTGGTCTCGCCGGAGGATTTGGGCTGGCCGCCGGGCTATTTCGACTTGGCCGGATCGATTGACGACGAGACTTTCGTGCGTCCGCCACAAGGCGAGATGCCCAAACCCGTGGAATTCGATTGATGTACCTGCTGGATACGAACGTCTGGGTGGCGTTTCTGCGGCACGCGAATTCGCCGGTCGTACAGCGATTGAAATCCAAGGTGGTTTCCGACGTCTGCACTTGCTCAGTTGTGGTAGCAGAGTTGCGTTATGGCTGTCTGCGTAGCGCCAAGCCAGGTGCGAATCTGACAAATATCCGATCGCTCCTTCAACCGTACCGCAGCCTCGCTTTCGACGACGCGGCCGCCGACCACTTCGCACGCATCCGCCGGCAACTCGAAAGCCAGGGTATGATGATCGGACCGTTCGATCTGCAAATCGCTTCCATCGCGATTGCCAATGGTTGCACGCTCGTGACGCACAACACACGGGAATTCAGCAGGGTCACCGGGTTGGCTTTGGAAGATTGGGAAACGTAGGAGACACCCACGTTGGCCACCGTAGTCGGCCGCTTACCCGCGCGTCCGCGCGCCTTCGCAGACGGCCTGGAACTCGGGATCGTTGCGGATCGCATCGAAGTCCGGCTCGTGCTCGACGAGCAGGCGGTAGTTCGGGTCGAGAGCAAGCGCCTGTTCCAGATAGGCCAAGGCGGCGCGCTTGTTGCCCGCGACGCTGTGATAGCAGGCCAGATTGTAACGGACCAGCGGCTCGTCGCCGTCAGCCGCCAGGGCGGCGTCCAGGGCCTCGATCGCCAGATCGATCCGCCCGGTCCGCTTGTGGCACCAGCCCAGCGCCAATAAGACCTGCACGTTCTCGGGCTCCAATTCGGCCACCTTGCTGAGCGGCAAGATGGCGTCCGAATAACGTTCCAGCGATCGCAGGGCCTCGCCTTGCAGAGACAAGGTCCGCGCGTCCGATCCGCCGGCGGCGCCGAGCCGCGCAAGCACGTCGATCGCCTGCTGGGGCAGGCCAAGCTCCAGGTAGCCCTCCGCCTGATGCTGGAGCTTCATGCGCCGAATTCGATCTTCTTTGGACTTGGTCACGGCCTTATTCGTTCATTTCGGCAAGCACCGTTGCGAGGGCTGCCGACTATCGTGCGAAATCAATCAAAACCAACCGCGGCGTCGGGGAATTCTCACATAGCATTTCGACCGCCACGCGGCTCGGACGAACGCTCCACAAACCAGCTTCGCCCTCCAAACCACTCTATTGTACGCCCGCGTGCCGCTGAAAGAAAAGGTCCCGTTCGGCAGCGTGCTGCGTGTCACGGCGTTCCACCGCGGTTGTCTGTCTCCATTATAGCCGGGCTTCCCGTCAATCCCAAATAGCAGTCTGTCGTGCGGATTGGAAATAATCCGAAGCCTCGTTCGCGGGACAGTTCTTGAAAAACGTTCTCGCGGCGATCCAGGGGTCACGTCGCCACGAGCGCTTCCTGCAGGCATTCGACCAGCGACCTTTGCGGCGCGGCCAGTTTTAACATGGGGGCGAATGCGGCGAATTCGCGATCCACTTTCTCCAACAATTCCGCCGCCGGTCCCAGGCCGCCGCAAAGTTCGCCGAAGCGTTGTTCCCACGCCGCGCATTCGAACCACAGCGGATCGGAGATGGCGGGCAACAAGGCCGAGAGGGCAACAATCGCCGGCGCCAACTCGTCCGGCCAGCCGCCGTCGCCGCCCGCATGACACTCGATCAGCGAAGCGAACTCGTCGGGCAGGTTCCATTGCCGGGCCAACTGGCCGGCGGCCTGGCCGTGGGTCCAGCCGAACGACGCTTGTTCCAGCGACGAGAGCCGCCGCCGGCCCTGCTCGCGCGCGGCGAGAAGCTTGACATAGATGTCGGGAAACTCCTTGGCCAGAACGGGGACGGCCATGTCCTGCAACAGGGCGGCCGTGAAGATGTCCTCCGTGGTCTTCAAGCCACGCGACCGGGCCACCGTGCGCGCGAATAACGCCCGGCGGAGCGAATCCTGCCAGACGCTCCTCAGGTCGAACGGTCCGCAATGCGGATTGGGCACCAGGCTGAACACGGCGTTCCACAGGGCGAAGTTCTTGATCGTCCGCGCGCCGACCAGGGTGATGCCCACCTTGACGCTGGAGATCTTCCGCGAAAATCCGAAGTAGGACGAATTGACGAATTTCAGCACTTGTCCGGCGAGTCCCGGGTCGGCCTCGATCGGGGCCGCATACTGGGCGGGACCGGAAGCCGGATCGCGCGACAACTCGAGAAGCCGGATCGCGCTTTGCGGCAAGGCGGCCAGTTGTGTCTTGGCCAGCGTTTGCTGCAGGTCAGGGTGAGCGGTTTTCGTCCGGACTGCCATGCTTTGTGTTCCCCCGAGAAATGCGACGCGTGTCACGCAGCGGCAGCGGCATCGGCTTGGCCTGCGTTGTGGCCCTGCGAAGAGAGCCTCTTGGAAAACTTACGACAAGAGACTGCGGGAAGCAAATCGGGAGTGCCGTGCTCGAAAACGCCACATGTTGCCTCGTCGCAACGCCGGGGCCTGCGCGTGTTGACGTTTCGCCACAAGGCCGCAGGCGCAACGCGGCGGCATCGCGCGGCACAACGCCCGCCGCGGCAACGACTTGCGCTCAGTCCCGTGGGCCGAATTCCGCTCTTGGCCTGAAGCTTGCGTGAGGAACCAGCGCAACTCATCGTTCCGCATCTCTGAGGTTCCGCCATGTTTCGTCGGTGCATGCCGGCCATCGCCTTGTTCCTGCTGATGTGGCTTGCGACCGCCACGGGCGACACCTCCGTGGCCACGCCGGGCCGCGCCGATTCCTGGCGGCAGACCCGCCAGGGCTGGCAGCGATGCGAAGATTTTCTCGGTCCCCCGCTGGAATACCGCCGCCCGGCGTTACACCCGCTTGTCGTCGGGTCGCTGGAAGTCCTGCTGACGATGACGGCCATGCTGGCCCTCTCCGACGATCCGTGGCCAGGCCGGAAGTAAGACCCCACCCGGCCGGAATGCGGCAAATCTTTGGAAATCGCCGCCATCTGCGGATAATTTTCCGCATTCTTGTACGAAACCGCTCGTCGCATGTCACTAATAAGGGTAGATGCGGTAGAACGCACTTTTCCCCAAATCTGGTGCTATAAAGTTGGTGCTATCATGCGATTGACGTTGCGAACACTATTGGCCTACATGGACGGCTTGCTGGAAAGCAAGGATTCCCAGGAAATCGGCAAGAAGATCGAGGACAGCAAGTTTGCCACCGACTTGTTCCATAAGATTCGGGACGTGATGCGGCGGCTGCGGTTGGGCGCCCCCTCGGTCACGGAACGGGGAGCCAACCTCGACTGCAACACGGTGGCCGAGTACCTCGATAACGTCCTGCCAGGCGACCGCGTGCCCGATTTCGAAGAGGTCTGCCTGAAATCGGAAATGCACCTGGCCGAGGTGGCGTCGGCCCACCAGATCCTGACGATGGTGCTGGGCGAACCGGTCGAGATCGAACCGGAAAGCCGGCAGCGGATGTACCAATTGACCACGGTGGCCAACCGCGTGGACGAAGAGCGGTTGGCCGCGGCCGAGGCCGCGACGGCGCTCTCGGGCGACGGCCGTGGTCCCGTGCCGCCAGCGGCCCCGCCGGTAAAGGTCCGCCCGCGGCCCGTGGTGCCAGAGTATCTTCGCGATCCACCCAAGAAGCGGCGGCTCTTGCCCGCGGCCGCGCTCACGCTCTTTCTGGGCGCCGCCATCGGATTGATTCTGCTCATGCTGGGCCAACTCAACCGGGGCACGCCAATCGGCAATCTCCTCTATTGGGTGCAGACGAAAGTCAGCGGCAAGCAAGTGGCCGACGAAACGACCGACGAAGGCGATCTCGCGTCCAAACGCACTCCCGCCGGCGACGAAGTGAAATCGTCGGGCGACGCCGCGGCGACCAGTCCCGCCCCCAGCGGCGCGGGCACGGCGCCCAGCGGATCGGCCGCGGCGGTCGCCTCCGCGGCAACAACGGCCTCCGGACCAGACAAAGAAATGAAACCCGCACTGCCGGGTGCGCCGTCGAGCGACTCGCCGTTCCCCGTGCCGCCCGAAGGCCCCAGTCCGGACAAGAACACCGTCGGACAGCCGGCAACGGTCGCTCCACCTTCCGGCAATCCACCGGCGACGACGCCGCCCAAAGAACCGGGGGCAACCAATCCCACCGCTCCGGCGACGGTCGCGGGCCCACATCCACCGATCGTTCCGGCGAATCCGCCCACGGCGGAGATCAAGCCCGTTCCGCCCGAGAAGCCGATGA
>Ga0302320_10023358_pt1 | contig 12138 bp, 8 predicted proteins | sample Bog_T0_3_FD_202130 | JGI IMG/M metagenome (GOLD analysis project Ga0302320, IMG submission 202130) | Peat permafrost microbial communities from Stordalen Mire near Abisko, Sweden - Bog_T0_3 | ecosystem: Environmental > Terrestrial > Soil > Wetlands > Peat | place: Sweden: Abisko, Stordalen Mire...
GTCGCGTCATTCTGTTCGCCTTACCGTTTAGCATCCGCAGCGGAGTGCAGCATTTTCCGTACCGCTCTGGGCCGGCAAGAGTTCCTTGGCCGGTCATTCATCGCGTGGAGTTCACTGTGAGTTCTAGCACCCTCGGTCTCGTCGTGCGTGTCGTCCCCGGTCTCGCCCTCGGCCTCTTGGTCTCGCTCTGCGGACACGCCCAGCAGGTGGTCCAAAACGGCGTACCGATCGGTGCGAACCCGACCCAGTCGACGGCGACGGTCATCAACCTGCCGGCGGGCGGCGACGTCGTCGGCGCCGTAGCCGCCGTGGCAGGTGCCGGCGGCGGCACCGTCAATCTCGCGGCGGGCAACTACTCGATCGCGGGATCGATCAATTTGGGCAGCAACGTCACGATCAACGGCGCCGGCGCGTCGACCGTGATCTACGCGCCGCCGACGCCGAACGGCATCGCGATGATCGCCGCGGCGAACGGCGGCGTGTCGAACGTGATCATCGAGAACCTCGTGCTCGACGGCAACATCCCCGGCGGCGCGTTCTATGCCGCGGTCACCTACGGCGGCAGCGGCTACGCCAATTCCGGCATCTATCTGTACGGCAACAACAACGGCGTCAGCAACATCCTCGTCAAGAACGTGGAGATCCGCAATACCGGCATCGGGATCTTGATGACGGTCACGAACGCGATCACGTTCAACGACGTCTACGTGCACGACAACAATCCGGGCAACTTCGCCCACAACGCCTACCTCGTCGGCTGCGATTTCGTCTACATCCTGCATTCCCGCTTCCTGCACGCACACACCGGCGACGGCCTGCATTTCGATTTCAGTGCATCGTACTACCTGATTTCGAAGTCCGAGTTCTCGCAAAATCACGGCGAGGGTGTGCTAGACCAGGGGGGCGGCAGCATCAACATCCAGGACTCGCTCTTCAATTGGAACGTGAACGACGGCCTCAACGCGAGCAGCACGGGAGAACTGCTGACCCGCTCGGTAGCGAGCTACAACAACGGCTACGGGTTCAACATCCAGGGCGGCGAAGCGTCTTTCGATCTGATCGGGTTCGGGGACGGCGGCGGCATCGGATTTTTCAATTACGGGGCGGGCGCGTTCGGCGCCCTGATCGACGGCACGACTGCGAACCAGTATCTCGCGATCCTCGCGAACGGCGTCACGGGCGCGACCGATACGGCGGACTGGGTCACCTCGCTCTCGGGTTACCAGGGCGGCACGCTCTCCGGGTATTCGCAGATCGGCGCCGTCGATTTCAACGTCAACCATCTCGGCAACGGCTTGCTGACCTTCCCCGCGGTAGGTGCGGTCGGCGCGGGCAGCTATACGCTGACCTGGGCGTACTCGAACGGCACGACGGGCGCCTTGACGATGCCGATGACGGTGAACGGCAAGAACGCCGGCAACATCGTCTTCCCGCCGACGGGCGGCTGGTCGACCTGGAGCACGGTCACCGTGCAGGCAAACCTCGTCGACGGCCCGAACGTGATCAGCGTGAGTCCGACGGCGGCGGGCGCTCCGCTGCTCGATTACCTGCAGGTCAATACTCCGGTACCGAGCGCGCCCGCGACGCCGACCGGCGTTGCGATCGAACCGACCGGACCGTATGCGACCAGCCTCACGTGGAACTCCGTGCCGGGTGCGTCGAGCTACAACATCTACCGCTCGAGCGGCAACACCAACGCGGGCAGCGTGATCGCCACGGGCGTGACGTCGCCGAGCTTCGCGGACACGGACATATTGATCGCGGCATCGACCTTGTCCTATGCGGTGCAAGCCGTGAACCAGGGCGGCGGCAGCGCGCTGAGCGCGAGCGTCGTGACCACCACACCGGTCGATGCGCCCTCGGGACTGCAGGCGTCGGCACAGGGCTCGGGCAACGCGCTCAGCTGGTCGGGCGCGAACGGCGCGACATCGTACAAGGTACTGCGGGCTTCTGTGTCCGGGGGACCATACACGCCGCTCGCTGCCGTGCCGAGCCCGACGACGTCTTACGTCGACACGACGGCTACGGCGAACACCACGGCTTATTACGTGGTACAGACCGTCAATTCGAGCGGCAATCCGTCCGCGTATAGCTACGAGGTGAGTGCGCTGACCGCGCCGCCGGCAGGTACTTTCACTCTGAATCCCGCGCAGTCGACGGTGGTGCTGAACCCGGGTACGGGCACGACGTTCGGCATCGGCGTCGCGGATGGCGCCGGCGTCTCAGGAGCGGTGAGTTTTGCAAGCGGCGCGCTGCCGGCGAACGTCAACATCGCTTTCTCGCCGACCAGCTCCCCGACCGGCACGACGTTCGTGATCTACGTGCAATCCACAGCGGCGCCCGGCAGCTACCCGATCGCGATCGTCGGCAGCTTGGGCAGCCTCTCGAGCACGACGACGATCACTTTGATCATCCCGCAGGGCCAGACGCTCAGCTTCCCTGCGATCTCCAGCCAAACCGTCGGCACTCCGCTCGCCTTGAGCGCGACCGCATCTTCAGGCCTCGGCGTGAGCTTCGTCTCCTCCACTCCGGCGGTATGCGCCGTCTCCGGAACGACCGCGAACTTCTCTGCCGCCGGAACTTGTACGATCGTGGCATCTCAAGCCGGTAACGCGAGCTTCTTGGCGGCGCCGTCCGTGACTCAGTCTTTCAACGTCGTGGCGCCCATTCCGGCGTTCTCGCTGACGCCCGCCGCGAGCACCCTCACTCTGCAGCAAAACGCCGGTGGCACGGACGCGATCACCGTGACGCCGGCCAACGGCTTCACCGGCACCGTCAGTCTCGCCTTGAGCGGCTTGCCCGCCAATGTCTCCGGCAGCGTGGTGGGCACCACCCTCATCGTCTTTCCGGCGGCGAACGCGCCGCTCGGCAGCTACCCGCTCTCGATCACCGGCACCTCGGGCTCGACGACCGCCACGACCGGCGTGACGCTCGTCATCACCGCCGGTGCGAGTTTCACACTGAGCGCAACTCCGACGAGCGCGGCTCTGACCGCGGGTCAGAGCATCAACGCCGCGCTCACCGTCACGGCAGCGAACGGCTTCAACGCGATGGTGAGCTTCGCTGCCACCGGCTTGCCCGCGGGCGTGACCGCGGCATTCGCGCCGCCGACAGGGGCGACCGTCAGTACGCTGAGCTTGAGCGCGACCTCGACCGTGACCGCGGGGACTTACCCGATCACGCTCACGGCGACCGCACCCGGTTCGGCCGCCTCGAACGGCTTGTCGCAGTCGACGACACTGTTTTTGACCGTGAATCCCGCCCAACAGGCCCAGACGATCACGTTCGGACCGCTGCAGAATCAGAGCGTGGGTGCCACCGTGCCCGTGTCCGCGAGCGCGAGTTCCGGCCTCGCGGTCAGCCTGACCACCTCGACCGCCACCACCTGCACGCTCTCCGGCAACGCAACGACCGGCTATTCCGCGACGGCGGTCGCCGCGGGGACCTGCACGATCGTCGCCTCCCAGACCGGCAATGCGCAATTCGCCGCGGCGAGTCCCGTGTCGCAGTCGTTCACGATTTCCCCCGGCCCGGGCTTCACGCTGAGCCCCGCCGCGTCGACGTTTACCCTGCAACAAAATGCGGGCGGCTCGGATACGGTGAACGTGACGCCGGTCAACGGCTTTACGGGCAGCGTCAGCTTGCAGGTTGCGGGTTTACCGGCCAACGTCACGGGTAGCTTCGTCGGAAACTCGTTGATCGTCTTCCCGCCGCTCTCGACACCGACGGGCAGCTATCCCCTGACGATTACCGGCACGTCGGGAGCAACGACGGCGAGCACGACGATTACTCTGGTCATCACCGGGGCCGCGAACTTCAGTGTCGCGGCAAGTCCGCTGAAGCTGTCGCTGACCGACGGCCAAAACGCCACCGAATCCGTAACGGTGATGGGTTCGAACGGCTTCAGCTCGAGCGTGAGCTTTGCCGTGACCGGCCTCCCCCCCGGGGTCAGCGGCGCATTTTCGCCCGCGGCCTCCGCGAGCGCATCGACGCTCACGCTCTCCGCCGCGTCGACCGTCGTCGCCGGCAGCTATCCGATCACGATCACCGCGACGGCTCCAGCGTCCGGGAATTCGAACGCGTTCGTGCAAACCGCGACGATCACGCTCGTGATCCAGGCCGCCGCGCAGACTCAATCCATCAGCTTCGCGGCCATCGGCACGCAAAACGTCGGTACGACGCTCGCCTTGAGCGCGACCGCGAGTTCCGGGCTGCCCGTGAGTTTCAATTCTGCAACTACCAGCGTCTGCAGCGTCGCGGGAAACACGGCAAGCCTGGTCGCGCCCGGCAACTGCGCGATCGTCGCCTCGCAAGGCGGCAATGCGAGTTATTTGGCCGCGGCGCCGGTGACGCAATCCTTTACCGTCGCACTCCGCGCCCAGACCATCAGTTTTGGTGCGATTGCCGCTCAGCAGGTTGGGGTCGGGCTCAATTTGAACGCGAGCGCGAGCTCAGGTCTCGCGGTGAGCTTCGCCTCGTCGACGCCCGGCGTCTGTTCGGTGACCGGCGCCGCCGCGTCGTTCCTGGCAAGCGGCACTTGCACCCTAGTGGCCTCCCAGAACGGCAACTCCAGCTATGCGGTCGCCTCCCCGGTGACGCAATCCTTCGCGGTCGCGGGCCGAGCGCAAAGCATCGCCTTCGCCCCCATCGCGAGCCAAAACGTCGGCGCGGCGCTCGCGCTCACGGCAACCGCGAGCTCCGGCCTGGCCGTGAGCTTCAGCTCCGCGACGCCGAACGTCTGCACCGTTGCGGCCGGCATTGCCACGCTGGTGAGCGCCGGCACTTGCACGATCACGGCGTCCCAGTCGGGGAACTCGAGTTACGCGGCCGCGCCGAGCGCGTCCCAGTCGTTCACGGTCGTGCCGCAAACCCAAACGATCACATTCGCGGCCATCGCGACCCAGACCGTCGGTGGCAGCGCGAGTCTCAGTGCGTCCGCGAGCTCTGGACTCGCGGTGAGCTTTGCCTCCAGCACGACCGCCGTTTGCACGGTTTCCGGGGCCACGGCCACACTGATCGCGCCGGGCTCGTGCACGATCGTGGCCTCGCAATCCGGCAATGCGAGGTATGCAGCGGCGAGTCCGGTCGTGCAAACCTTCTCCGTCCTCGCCAAGCCCTCGTTCACGCTGTCGCCTAAGAGCGCGAGCCTGACGGTCACGCCGCCGACCTGCATCTTCGTCTTTTGCTCGGGCGGCAGCTCGGCGACGGATGGAATCACCGTGATCGCGGCGAATGGATTCGCCGGTACGGTGAGTCTGTCGGTCAGTGGTCTGCCCGCCGGAGTGACCGCGACGTTCAGTCCGACGAGCGTGGCAGCCGGGGCCGCGAGCACTTTGACGCTCACGCCCGCCTCCACGGCCGGCACCGGCAAGAGCACGACGCTCACCGTATCCGGGACAGCGGGGAGCGGTGCGGCGGCGCTCACTGCCGCCACACCGATCAAGTTGAGCTATTGAGTCGCCCGTGACCCCTCGCTGGCGGACGTTTAGGTCGACGCCTCTTTTTGGCGATCGAAGCGCCGCTGGGCACTCTCGATCGCGGCGCCGTGGCGCTGCGCCCAGGCGCCGAGCGCAATCACCGGCTCGCAGAGCGAGCGGCCGAGCTCCGTGAGCTGATAATCGACGCGCGGCGGAATGATCGGCGTCAAATGGCGCGTCACGAGACCGTCCCGCTCGAGTCCCCGTATGGTGGGTGCGTTTAAACAAACGTCACAAAAGTTCCACAGAAGTCCATGGCCTCCAGGTGCTTTTGCTCTCGCCGCTGAATAAGCCGCACAGTCCAGCAGGGAAGCGCGTCTCCACCCACCGCGATCCAGACTCGCAACTCTCGCTGATGCCTCTTCATACCGCGGCGGCCGTCTTGATTCCAACTAAAAGTTGCGAACCCGAGTAGACGCAGGTCCTCCATGACCTCCGCCTACTCCAATCCCTCCGGCTAACGCGGGGGGGCTAATTCCCCGTCCCACTCAACTTGATTGCCTGCGGCGATCCAGAGGCACTGTCTGCGATCGTCACGCTTGCAGTCAATGCGCCCGCGGTCTTCGGCGCAAAGTCGACATAAATTGTACAACTCGCGTTCGCGCCAAGCGAGGCTCCGCAGGTGCTCAACACCGCAAAGTCGGCGGAATCTGCACCGCTGATCCCAATGGACTCGATGGTCACCGGTGTCGAACCTGGATTGGTGACGGTCACAGATTGATACGGCGCGACTGCGCCGACGGCGGTCGCCGCGAACGACACGCTTGACGGACTAAAGGTCAGCGACGGGATCGCGACACCCGATCCCGTCAGCGTCACGGTCTGTGGGGAGCCCGCAGCGGTGTCGGTGAGGGTGAGTTTCGCGGCCAATGCACCGACCTTGGTCGGGACGAAGCCAACGATGATGTTGCACGATTTGCCGACGGCTATCGAACTTCCACAATTGCTGAAATCAATAAACGACGTCGGATTGGTACCCGTGATGACCAGGGAACTGATCACCAGCGAACTCGTACCCGAATTCGTCAAGGTGATGACCTGCGCTTCACTTGTAGAACCCACTTGCGTCGCGGGAAACGTTACGCTGCTTGGCGACAGAGTCACGACGGGGCTACTGGAGATCGTGACCTTGACCGTGTTGGACGTCGAGGCACCAAAACTGGTGCTGCCCGAGTACACGGCGACCAGCGAGTCGCTGCCCACCGGGAGGGATTTGGTCGACAGTGTCCCCTGGCCCGTCGAGTTGAGCGTCACGGTTCCCAAGACGGTCGACCCATCCTCAAACTTTACCGAGCCCTTCGGGGTCGCCGTTCCCATCGATGCTTTGACAAGGGCGGTTAGCGAGATAGCGGTGCCGAAGGGCGCGGTAGTCGGTGACGCATTCAGGATGGTGGTCGTTGCAACAACCGGTATTGGGTCCGGTGCCATCGCGTAGAAGTTGCCGGCGCTCGTGCCTGTCACGGCAGGTCCTGTAGTGGCGGCACCAGTGGAAGTGTTCACTGTCGCGACCGCGAGAGACGGCGAGTTTTGACCGCCCCAGAGCACATTATTTTCGAACGCCATTGCGCCTAGTTGGGGGCCTTCCAAGCCGCCTACCAAGGTCGCAGCGCCGGTGCTCGTGTTGATCTTGTAAAGGTTCGCGCCGTCGGCGTAATACAGCAGCGGTGCGCCTGTCGACCAGGAAGCCCAACTGCCACTGCTGAAGCCGTTGAACGGCCCCACCAAGGTCGCGACGCCGGTCGCCGGGTCGACCGTGTATAGATTGTTATCAGAGCCGCCGGCATAGAGCACACCAGCCGATGTGGAGCCGAAGAATTGGTAAGTGACCGTGGAATTGCCGATCGCCGTCGGTACGCCGCTCGTCGTATTTACGCTGTAAAGCGTGCCATTCGGCTGTTTATAATCAACAGCGTAGAGCGTGCCATTGGCGACGCCGAATCCCGAAAAGGTTCCCCCGGTAATCTTCGAACCGTTATTTGCAATCTCAGTGAAGTCGCCAGTGACCAGATTCAACGTGCCAAATATTCCGCCCTGCGTTTCAACAAATGCGAGGGCATCGCCCGTTGTTGGTGGCCGTGGAGCCTGTATCGGGGCTGGCTGTCGACTGACGGCCGAGTCGACGCTCGGGCCGGATGCCGCAGGCGCTTGACCAGCGAGCGCCGCGAGGGCGCAGGCTATAGCCGACACGATAGTTTCTTTGTATCGGTGCATCAAAGGAGGTTCCTGTTGATTCCTAATGCCATTCGAAAGATTCATACATATCCTCCACGAGTAGCCAAATATGGGCGAACTTAAACCAACGACACTACAGTTTCAAAGAATCAAGGGCCTCTCCCGCGCTTTGGGGGTCGTCGCCCAGGAGCCGGGCGGCTCGGGTTTGGCCAATAGCCCCCGTTTGAAAGTACCGCATGACCGTCTGAACTGACCGATGCCCCGTCATCGCCATGGTGTCACCGAGCGGAATGTTTTGCCGACCCGCTTCGGTTACAAAACCGCTGCGCAGCGAATGCGCGCCAAAATCCCCCTCAAGGCCGGCGGACCGCGCCCGGCGCTTCACGACCAACGCAACCGCCTCCGCTGACAGGGGTTCGGCGACGGTGGCGGCCCCGCGGATTCTCCGGAATATGGGCCCCGTAATGATGTCGGAGGCCGCGAGCCAGGCGGTGAGGGCATCAGCCGCCTGGTCCGCGATGGGTTTCTCGGCATGATTATTCTGCTCGGCGCCCAATTGATCGTTCTTCGAATGCCCCAGGTGATACAGATACAGCCGCTCGCCCACCCTGACGAGATTCTCCATCACCGCGGTACTCACTTCGGAACGCCGGCGGCCACCGCTGGCCCAGCAAAAAAGCAGTAGGGCCCGATCGCGCACGCCGATGAGTCCATCGGTGCAGGTCGCCAACATCGCTGCCAGCGGATCTTTGGTTAACGCGGTTTTGCGCGTTGCGCGAACACCCCGAGAGGCATAGGCCCGGCGTACCCGCCGCAGCAGTTCCTGGACCGCGGCGTCGCGCGCCGGATTCGGCAGGTCCTTGATCCCATGCGCTTTCGAAAGCACCGAGAGTCGGTGGACGACGGTATTCAGCGCGAGCGCACCGGCCGTGCCTTTGAAACCGCCCTCGACCAGGAGCCGATCGAGGGCAGCGGGCAACTGATTCTTCAAGGTTCCTTGCGCGGTGGTGCGCTCGACGTGGTCGACGATGAACTGGATGACCGCCGGCACCGGTACCGGGAGACTCAACGTCAGTCGGAAGCGCAACCGATACCAGGCGACCCAATACTTGAGTGCACTCGCGTAGGAGCGCGAGGTATTGGCCGACTCGCCTTCCTCGAAGAGGGCGCGGACGGCCTCTTCGGTCTCCTCGTGCAGCCGATTTGGGTCGAGGGCGAGCGCGGTGGAGTGCAGGACCAGGCCGCTGGGCCCACGAACGGCGGTTGCTCGGGATCGCGCTTTAGACATATTTACAATACAATATGATTGATATATCGCATATACAGCGGTCTATTCTCGATAAGTATACTTTATCGCGACTAGGATACACGAAGGGCAGGGCGCGCAGTGACCAGTGAATCGGAGACACCGTGACGAGCGATGAGGACGACGATGCCACCCTCGATGACGCTCCCGGCACGCCCGTGCGCCGCTCGCCGCGCATCGGCCAGGCGGACGTCTTCCAGGCCGCTGATGCGCTCCTGCTCGAGGGCAACCGGCCGACCATCGACCGGGTGCGCGTGCGCTTAGGGAGGGGCTCCCCCAACACCATCAACGAGCATCTGGATGCGTGGTGGCTCAGATTGGGGGCGCGCCTGCGTGATATTCCCGGCCGTGAATTCCCGCAACTGCCGGAACGCACCGCCAATGCATTGCTGACCTTGTGGAACGAGGCGCTGGAAGGCGCACAGGACACGCTACGCGTGACGATCAGCGCTCGGCAGAGCGAAGTCGCTGCCCGCGAACAAGCGATCAGCACGGCCGCTGCGGCGCTTACCGAGCGCGAAACCGCCCTTGCCGCCCGGGCCGCCTTACTCGAGGAGAGCATTACGCTCGCCAAAGAACAATTGCTCGCCGCAAACCAGCGTGCCGAGCGGCTCGAGGCAGCGCTCGCCGACCGGGACAGCGAAACGACCCGCCTACGTGCTCGCATCGAATCCGCCGAGGCTCTGGCCGAATCCTTTCGCGAAAAGCAAGATGCCGCCGTCGCCTCTCATCGGGCCGAGCGTCTCAAACTCGAGGAGCGCAGCCAGTCCGCCGAGAGCCGCTGGCTCACCGAGGTGGATCGCATGCGCCAGACTGCCAAGGAGCAAGAGCGGCATATCAAGGACACTCAGCGTCAGGTGACGCAGCTCGCGGCAGAGCGCAATACCCTGCGCGAAGAGCTCCAAGGGGCGCGGGCGGAACTAAAAACCGCGCTCGCCGTACGCGAGCAGCTCGAGCTTCGGCTGCGGGCCGCGAATGTCCGTGAGTTGCCGCAGGCGAGCCGAAAACCGACGAAATCCGTCTCGAGACGAGCCAAGAAAGGCCGTTCCCTTCCCCACCAGGACGCGTGAGGCGTTCACCGAGGTGCCTTGTGGATACGATCGATGAAGTGTTTGGCTATTAATGCCCAACCCCTCGAAAAGGTAAAATTAGCTGCTGTCTATCCGCTTACCCCAGCACCCAAGTCCCGGACTTCTTGATTGCGGCATGCATGGCATCGGGCGCCAAGTCGATTTCGCCGGGCCAGGTGACGGCTCCGTGGTCGACGAAAACGTTGGCGAACTGCGCCGGATCGGCCAACTGCGCGAATACACCGGCGGCAGCGGAATTCACCAGGGCGTTCATATCGACCTCACCGCATAGTCCGTCAACGAAACGGACCTGGAGTCGATGGCCTGGCAACGCTGTCGCCTCGAGCACACGCCATGGCATTTGCGGACGAATGGCGGGCGTCACGCTAAAGGTTGAATCTTCTTCGGATGTTGATTTTGGGAGCATAGTTGCCAATCCTCCAATAATTCAGCCTGATGTACCTGCGCCCATTCCAGCACGAGCGCGAGCGCGCGCCGCGGCAAGCCGCCTTGGATCACGGCCAGCGTCTGAATGTCGATGAGCGCTTCATGCTCGGCGTATACCGCGTGAAAGTGCGGCGGTGGGTGATCCTTCCAGAACATCTGGATCAAGATGCCATAGAAAGTGCTGAGGGTCGGCATAAGGACTCGCTGCCAGAGCGTTCAAGGATTTTTCTCGGCTAGGTAGGCGAAGAGCTTACGGCGCCCGACGCCGGTCATCCTGCACACGTCCGCGGCGGTCTTGTCCGAGTTTTGGTAAAGAATACGCGCCTGCTCGAGCTTTTCTGGAGCGGTCCGTGGTCGTCCGCCGGTCCGGCCGCGGGCTTTGGCCGAAGACCGCCCAGCCGCCGCGCGCTCCGCCTTCAGTTCTCGTTCCATTTGGTGAATCGCACCCATCATGGACAAGAAGCATCGGCCCGTGGCCGTGTTGGTGTCGATGTGCTCACGCAACGAGACCAGATGGATATCTCGTCGCTCCAACGTGCGGCCGGTTTCGAGCAGATCCAGCAGCGAGCGGGTCAGCCGGCTCAGCTCCGCCACCACCAAGGTATCGCCGGGGCGCAGATACGCCATCAGCTGATTCCAGCCTGGACGCTCCATCCTGGAACCCGTCATCTTGTCAGAGAAGCTTTTACTACAGCCGGCTTGTTTTAAGGCGTCCAACTGGGCATCGAGATTCTGACCGACGCTGCTCACTCGAGCGTAGCCGATTCGATGCGGGGATGCCGGGCGCCCTGAGTCAGGGTCGTTCATGATGCAAAAACTTAACAGACCTGCGATGAAAATGCACTTTGTTTTTGGCAACGGTTTATGCATCGAAAAGAGGCCCCAATCCCGCTTGAATCGACGGCCGGCCCGGGTGTGCAGAAAGTGTACTTTCTGCACTCGCTGACAGTGCCTCGCACATGGCCACCGACTCCCGCCGCCTGTCGATCCTGACCGCTGCGGAAATCGATGACCTGTACGGGCTGCCGCGATTCACGGAGGATGATCGCCGCCTGCACTTCGATCTGAGCCGGACGGAGCGCCGCTTGGTGGATCGCGTGCGCACGATGTCGGCGGCCGTTCACCTGATCCTGCAGCTCGGCTATTTCAAGGCCAAGAGCCAATTCTTCGCCCTAGCGCGCGAGGCGGTAATGGGGGACTTGGACCACGTCCTTCGCCGCTATTTCCCGAGGCGCAAAATCGCCGACATCAGGGTGCTTTCCAAACCGACACGCCTCGAGCAGCAACGGCTCATTCTCAAGCTGTTCGGCTACCGTCCCTGTGGCGCCGCTGCCAAGGCGGAACTCGAACAGAAGGCGCTTCGCGTTGCCCAGCTCTCGACGCAGCCGATCTTTATCCTGCGCGAAATTTTGCAATACCTCACCCATCAACGCGTCATCGCCCCCGGTTACACGTACTTGCAGGATCTGGTCGGGCGGGCGGTCACCGGCGAGCGCCGGCGCATCACCCAGTTGCTGAAGGATGCGCTGACGCCGTCCGTCGAGCGGCAACTGGAAGCCTTGCTGGTGTTACGTCGGTCTTTATCTGAGGCGTAACTGGCAGGCACGTCCCGCGTTCCAGCGGGGCATTTTCTAGATCTTCCCCTTTCATAGTCCGAGACGATCAG
>Ga0302320_10023363_pt1 | contig 12138 bp, 10 predicted proteins | sample Bog_T0_3_FD_202130 | JGI IMG/M metagenome (GOLD analysis project Ga0302320, IMG submission 202130) | Peat permafrost microbial communities from Stordalen Mire near Abisko, Sweden - Bog_T0_3 | ecosystem: Environmental > Terrestrial > Soil > Wetlands > Peat | place: Sweden: Abisko, Stordalen Mire...
ATGAGCTGATTCTCGACGGCAGTTCGCGCTTTAACCTCGCCACTTTTTGCAGCACCTGGATGGAGCCCGAGGCGCACCGGCTCATGGCCGAGACCTTTGACAAGAACATGATCGACAAGGACGAGTATCCGCAGACGGCCGAGTTGGAGATGCGTTGCGTGCATATGCTGGCTGAGTTGTGGAACGCGCCCGATGCGGGCGGCACGATCGGGACATCGACGATAGGATCGAGTGAAGCCTGTATGCTGGGCGGCCTGGCCCTGAAATGGCGTTGGCGCAAACAGATGCAGAAGCTGGGCAAGCCGACGGACAAGCCGAATCTTGTGATGGGCTCGAACACACAGGTCTGCTGGCACAAGTTTGCCCGCTATTGGGATGTGGAGCCGAGGGAGGTGGCGCTCGAAGGCACTGAAGTGGTGACCGATCCCGAGCGCGCCGCAGCAGCATGCGACGAGAACACCATCGGCGTGGTCAGCATCCTCGGCAGCACGTTTACCGGCGACTATGAGAACGTGGTCGCGCTCAGCGCCGCTCTCGACCGATTGCAGGAGAAGACCGGCCTCGACATTCCCATCCACGTGGATGGCGCCAGCGGCGGCTTTGTCGCGCCGTTCTTGCAACCGGAGCTGGTCTGGGACTTCCGCCTGCCGCGCGTGAAGTCCATTAACACCTCCGGCCACAAGTACGGCCTGGTTTATCCGGGCGTGGGCTGGATTGTGTGGCGCGAGCTTGGCGATCTCGATGCTGACCTGATCTTCAACGTCGACTATCTGGGCGGCGCAATGCCCACACTGGCTATCAATTTCTCTCGCCCTGCCAGCCAGATCGTGGCCCAGTATTACAACCTCATACGCCTCGGCAGAGCCGGATACACGGCCATCCACCAGGCTTGCCAGGAAGTAGCCGTCGAACTCGGCAGTCAGATCGCCGCGCTTGGCCCATTCCAGTTGCTTTCCACCGGCCGCGATCTCCCGGTGGTCGCCTGGACGCTGAAGGAGCAAACCAATTGGTCGCTCTACGACTTGTCTGACAGGTTGCGCGATCGCGGCTGGCAGGTGCCGACCTACAAGATGCCTGCCAACCGGCAGGATGTGATCCTGCAGCGCGTTGTGGTGCGCAACGGGTTCACGCACGATCTGGCCGGGATGCTGGTCAACGATATCAAGCGCCACTTAGAGTGGTTCGCCACCCAGCCGGGCTTTAATCCGACATTGGACGGCGCGGGATTCCATCACTGAGTTTTGGCTTGCAGGGACCGCATTCGGCGCTACGGAAAGATCTCCGCGTCCCGCAGCGCTGCGCCCTTCCGATCCTTGTCGGAGATAATCGCATCCTCCGAGCTAATGGGCCATGGAATGGCCAGCTCCGGATCGTTCCACAAAACGGTTCGCTCACCCACCGGCGAATAGTAGTCCGTTACCTTGTAGGCAAACCCCGCAACCTCGGTCAGCACCAGAAACCCATGTCCGAAGCCCTCGGGAATCCATAGCATCGCGGCGTTCTCGCCGCTCAGTTCCACAGCCACATGCTTTGCGAAGGTCGCTGAACTGCGCCGCAGATCCACGGCCACGTCCAGCACCGCTCCGTGAGTTACACGGACCAGCTTGCCCTGCGGCTGAACAATTTGATAATGAAGGCCGCGCAGCACATTCTTCTTCGAGAGCGAGAAGTTATCCTGCGGACCTAACTCGGGAAGGCCCGCTTCCGTCATGGCGCGCCGGTTATAGGTCTCCCAGAATGCGCCTCGGCTATCCTTGTAAATCGCCGGCGTTAGAATCAGAACGCCAGGCAGCGATGTCTCAGTGATCTTCATAGCTGCGTCGCCTTCCCCGCAAAATGCGGCTCCCGGAGCAACGCAAGCAAATACTGCCCGTACCCGCTCTTGCTCACTGGCTGGGCCAGCGCCTCCAACTGCTCGGCAGTAATGAATCCCTGGCGATAGGCAATCTCTTCAGGGCAGGCGATGTTCAGGCCCTGACGCCGCTCGATGGTATGAACAAATAACCCGGCTTCAAGCAGCGAATCGTGTGTGCCCGTATCCAGCCATGCCATGCCCCGACTCATGATCTCCACATTCAAGGTTCCGGCCTCAAGGTAGCAGCGATTCAGGTCAGTTATCTCCAGCTCTCCCCGAGCCGATGGCTTGAGCGCCGAAGCGATGCTCACCACGTTGTGATCGTAGAAATACAAGCCGGTTACTGCATAGCGCGACTTGGGATTTGCGGGCTTTTCTTCCAGGCTGATGGCGCGGCCCTCGTTGTCGAATTCCACAACGCCGTAACGCTCGGGGTCCTCGACGGGATAGGCAAAGACTGTTGCGCCCAGCTTGAGTTGCGCCGCCGCCTGAAGCTGGCGAGAAAATCCCTGCCCATAAAAGATGTTATCGCCAAGAATCAGAGCGCTGGTTTCTTCCCCGATAAACTCCCGGCCGATCAGGAAGGCCTGAGCCAGCCCGTCTGGGCTGGGCTGGATGGCATAACTGATGTTAATGCCCCAGTTATGCCCGTCGCCCAATAACTCGGCAAAGCGGCTAGTATCCTGAGGGGTGGAAATAATCAAAATGTCGCGCAAGCCGGCCAGCATCAACGTGCTCAGCGGATAGTAGATCATCGGCTTGTTATAAACCGGCAAAAGCTGCTTTGAAACGACATGAGTCACGGGATAAAGACGCGTTCCCGACCCTCCGGCAAGAATGATTCCTTTCATAGCGTGGGCCGCTCCGTGTAGTTCTGCGCAATCCATTCCAGATAGGCGCCGGTCCTGACGTTCTCAACCCACGAGGAGTGGTCGAGATACCAGCGAACGGTCTTGCGCAAGCCGCTTTCAAACTGTTCTGCGGGCTGCCATCCCAGTTCGCTCGCAAGTTTTGAGGCATCGATGGCATAGCGCCGGTCGTGGCCCGGCCGATCTTTGACAAATGTGATGAGATTCCGCCGTGGGCCGCCGGCCGCGCGGGGACGCATCTCATCCACCAGATCGCAGATTGTGCCAACCACGTCGATATTCGTTCGTTCGCTATTGCCGCCGATGTTATACGTCTCCCCGATGCGGCCATTCTGCAAAACCGTCCGTATCGCGGCGCAGTGGTCTTCTACAAAGAGCCAGTCCCGCACGTTCATCCCATCGCCATAAACGGGCAGCGGCTTGCCTTCCAGCGCGTTGAGGATAATCAGCGGGATGAGCTTCTCAGGAAATTGGAATGGGCCGTAATTGTTCGAGCAGTTCGTAGTAAGTACCGGAAGACCCCAAGTGTGGCAATAGGCCCGCGCCAGATGATCTGACGCTGCCTTCGAGGCAGCATAGGGACTGTTCGGAGCATAGGCGGTGGTCTCTGAAAAAGCGGCATCGTCCGCGCCCAGCGAACCGTAGACCTCATCGGTTGAAACATGCAGGAATCGGAACGCGCGCCGATCGGCTTCACTCAGCGACGACCAGTAACTCTTTGCCTGGTCTAGCAACACAAAAGTTCCCTGAACATTGGTCCGGATAAACGCTCCCGGCGAAGCAATCGAACGATCCACATGGCTTTCAGCGGCAAAGTGGACGATAGCCCGCGGTTGATGCTCAGCGAGCAGCTTGCCCACAAGCTCCGCGTCGCAAATGTCACCGTGCGTTAGCTTGTAGTGCGGGTCGTCCTCCAGAGTGGCAAGGTTGGCCGGATTCCCCGCATAGGTCAGCAAATCAAGATTGACGACGGGCGAGCCTTCGCTTCCGAGCCAGTTCAATATGAAATTCGAACCAATAAATCCTGCCCCTCCAGTGACGAGGATGGTATCTTGCATTTGCTCACTCCAGGTCACAGTATAAGCTATTCGCTGTATGCTGAATCCATGGTCCGCTTCACCGTACTGGCTTCCGGCTCCAAGGGCAACTGCACAGTTGTCACGGGCGGCCGCACCCGCATTCTGGTGGATGCGGGGCTGAGCTGCCGAGAGCTTTTCCGGCGCATGAGACTGGCCGGCGAAGAGCCGGAGACGCTGGACGCCATCGTCATCACCCACGAACATTCTGACCACATCAACGGAGTAGCCGTTACGGCGCGCAAACTGGGCATTCCGGTGTATTTTACTGAGGCCACGCATCGCGCCTGGATGCGCTGGCTGACGCCGCGGCAACAGATGACCTATGCCCAGTGGCTGGAGCTTTGCAGAAAGCAGGCGGCGGAGCGCCAGGCGGAAGCTGAGTCAGTCCAAATCGTTGAGAGCGATCCAGAGGAGGCCGAATCGCTGGCCGACGCAGAGCAGGTTGAATCCGGACCTGCTTCGCCGGGTATATTGGAGGCGACTGCCCCCCAGGCACAGGCCGAAGCAGTAGAAGCCGAGACGGCACCCCCAAGCCGACCGAAGGATCCTGCTTGGCTCCCGGCCGTCGAATATTTCAAGCCCGGCCAGCCCTTCGAGATTGGCGATATTGCCGTGAGCCCCTTTACCATTCCGCACGACGCCGCCGACCCGGTTGGCTTTGTCTTCAGAACGGAAGGTGTCCGGCTGGCCATCGCTACCGATCTCGGCTATATTCCACCCAACGTCAAAGCGCAGCTCAAGGGGGTCGATCTGCTGCTTCTTGAATCCAACCATGACCTAGAGATGCTGCGCGACGGACCCTACCCCTGGTCAGTCAAGCAAAGGGTACTTTCGCGCGTCGGTCACCTCTCGAATGAGGCTGCGGCGGAGTTCCTTGAAAAGGAGTATGACGGCCAGGCAGCCTTCGTTATTTTGGCACATCTCTCTGAAAGCAATAACCTTCCGGAGTTGGCACGGGTCACAGCCGAACGTGCGCTCAGCGGCCGCGCCAGCCTGTTGGCCAACCGCCTGTTGCTGGCTGCGCAACATGAGCCGATTCTGCCTATTTACTTTTAAGTCAATCAGATTACAATAGTAAGAGACGGACATCACTCTGTACCGCGTAGATGGGCAAGAAATACCGTGGGGTTTTTCCCCTATGGCCAGTCAAGAAAATAGGCGCGAATCGGAACCTTTGAGGCTGGTTAGGCGTCCAATTTTTAGGGTCTTTCGTTGCCTCGTGAGCCGCACAAGACAAGAGCGGTGAAGCACATCTTTTGCAAAGTGAGTCTATAAGACTATGGCAAAAACCCGATGCACCGATCGAGTCGTAGGCGCCATCCTAGCAAGCTGGCGTTATGACATCTCAGGAATCTCCCCGGAGATGCGCAGGGACTACGAACAGCATTTTGCCGAGTGCACCCACTGTAGCGCCCGGCAGAGATTCCATCGTGGCTTAGATGTAGCGCTTGCCGTGTTGACCTCGCTGGCGGTCTTCTTCTTTCTCTTCGCGCTGGCGGTTCTAAGACACATCAAGCCGCTGGAGCACATGGCCTTCAACGTCTTCGGCCTGGATGTGGCCGACACATACCACATGCTTGTCTCGGCAGGCATCGCGGGGCTTTGCTTCTCGCTGATTGCCTTCCTGCTGGTGCTCACCACCACGCCGGTTCCGTCCTACCTGGGCGGCATCGCCGCCGAGCGCGCCAAACTCCTTGAAGAGCGGCTGCCCGAGTCCATCAAGTCGCTGCGTCCACGGTAAAGCCAGTTTCGGCACGGGAATCGGCACAAGGGTGAGAGTCGCCTCTCTTTCCCTGCCAAACCACCACACAAGCGGGTCCGCATCCGGCGTTTCGATGAGTTGATCCCCTGCCGCATCGAACGGCAGGATTTGCACACGCAAGCTGTCAATCATGCGGGGCGCACATGTAAAAGGCCCGATCCCTCTGGGGATCGGGCCTTTCTTCAACTTTGATCCAGGCCGCCATGCGCGGCCAGGTTGAGAACTGCTTATACGCTGAACGAGGAACCGCAGCCGCAGGTACTCTTCACCTGGGGGTTCTCAAACTTGAAGCCTGCCGCCTCGAGCGTCTCCACGTAATCGACGATGCAGCCATTCAGGTACATCAGCGATGTCGCGTCCACAAAAACCTGCAAGTCGTCGAACTTGAAGACCTTGTCCATCATCCCGCTCTGGTTCTCGAAGGCCATTGAATACTGAAAGCCCGAACAGCCCCCACCTACAACGCCGACGCGCAACCCCGCGGGCAGTGGATCCTGCGTGGCCATGATCTCGCGAACCTTGGCAATGGCCTGAGGGGTAAGGTGGAGAGGGGCTTTCTTTTCGGCTTCCTGTGCGGGTGCAACGGTTGCTGTGGCCATAGTGTCTCCCAAAAGATGAAATGCGTGCCATTATCCGTAACTCTACTGCGCGACGGGCTTATACACAAGCCCCCAATCGCCACTTCTTACCGTTGGATGCAACCAAATACCGGAAAGTCGCAGAATCGGCTCCCTCTTTTGCGGGATGTCAGCGTAATGCGGGCGGTGGTATTCCCTATCTAGTTTTGTTCCCGGTCTTCCAATGGCTGGAAATGAAACACACGCAAGAGCGCTCAGAACCGGCTCACCGCGCGAGAGATCACGTGATTCTCGTCACGGCGCCGGCTTTCGATAGGGGCTAGGATAGATGCCCGTACGGCCCCTCTACTCACGAGACCGCGTTTCCTTCACGGACCCGCTGGCACTTGGGACCCAAAGTTGTTCGGAGGTGGAGTATGACAATCGTTCCTGTAATGTGGTCGATTTGGGGTATAACGGTTTTTCTGCTGTTGGCCCTCAAGATGTACACGGCAAGATTAACGCGAGACGAGGATGACCAGATCGTTCTCGACGATTCGTTTGACCGGGTAAAGATCGAACAGGCTGCCATCATGTCGAAGGTAGGCAAGTTAGAGCCTGTGCAGCGTGTAGCCTTCTGGCTTGCGGGAGCGGCGACAATCTTCGTCATCGCTTTCTATGTCCGGGACATCCTGCTGAACCTCCACCTGATCTAAATTGGTGATCGCTACACTAGCCAGCGGCAGCCCTCAGGGGCCGCTGGCTGGGTAGCCTGACGCTTTCGCGGGGCTGGCTCTGTAGCAGGTTTTGGAGCTACTCGACTTCCTGCTTGGCGCGGTATCCATCGCGGGTCAGGATGTCGTACTTGAGCGGCTTTTGCTTCTCGTCCTGTATGCGCAGCGGATGGCCTTCGTCGTCCACAAGCTCCACGCGCAGCTTGCGATAGGTGCCGTCTTGCTTGGTGTTGGTCGGGCGGTAGACCAGTTCATATTTCGAGCGAATGTTCTGGTTGATCTGCTGGAAGATGTCCGGCAATTCTCCTTCAAATCGAGGGAAGTAACTGGCGCCGCCCGTGAGGTTGGCAAACGTCCTCATCTGGTTGTCGGCCTGTAGATTATCTATTTCGCGCATCTGGCTCCTCATGCCGGGCCCACCTTCTGTCATGGCTCGCAAGGCACCCCCAGTTGAGACTGTGAAGATTGTGATGTCCTGCGCAGCCTTCACCTTCTTCAAAATCTTGTCTAAGGTAAGCTTCGAGAAAGTATCCCGCCCGGAAGCGATGATAATGATGTACTTGTGGCCTTCTATCCGGTCGAGACGGTCGATGCCCTCATACAAAGCGTCGAAGAGGTTGGTTTCTCTGAAGCCGGGGATTTGAAGGGAGTTGATCGCTTCAAGAAGCTGGCGCTTGTCCTGAGTAAAGTCGGTTACGATCTGCGTGCGCATGTCGAAGGTCATCAGGGCCACGTAGTCCTGAGGGCGCAGCTGCTGGGCAAAGGCGTAGGCCGTATTCAGCATGTCGCTAGCCTTGATCCACCAAGCGCCATTTGCTGCAAACTCGCAGATCATTAGGGCCGTAATGGGCGCCTCCACGCGCTTGAAACCCGCGACCTTCTGCTCGACTCCGTCCTCATAGACGCGGAAGTTGCTCGGCTTGAGCCCAGGAACAAATTGGTGCGTCTTCTCCAGAAGAACACCCACATCGACTGTGACTTCCGGGACATCGACGCGTAGAGAAAAATTGTTCATGCCCTCTGGATTCTTGATCTTGCGCTCAGCCGGTGCAGGCGGCGGCGCTTCTTCCGGCGTCTCTTTCTTCTTAGGCAGCGCGATAACCCCCGAGTCGGCTCCGGGACCGCCTGCGTCGGGCGTGGCCTGGTCAGGCTGCGGTTGGGTCTGCTGAGGTTGCGGCGTGGCCTGGGCGCCGACCGAGGTTGCGGCTGTCAAGACCAGAAGAATGACGAACCAGGCGGCAAGCAGGCAACGGAACGAATGCTTCCGGGATTTCTTGGACAGTGCGGACATGGCGACCTCTGTGTTCAACAGCATACGGGAAGACGGCTGGCAGCTTCTAGCCGCTTGATCCAGGCGGCCATTGGGTGGCAGCCAAGGCTGTACTCTAATAGACGTGGAAACTTGCCTGAAGGAAACCCGGATTCGACTGGCTGCCCAGCTCTCCAAGCCGGGCAGCGCGCTGCTTCTCCTGATTGTGCTGCTGGGCGCGGGCTTGCTGCCGGCGCAAAGCGCACCTGCTCCCGCCGGCCCGCCGCCTTCCAGCGGCGGATTTTTCCCTCTCAGCCAGGTGCGTCGCGGCATGAAGGCAACAGCGTGGACGGTTTTTGCGGGGACCACGCCCGAGCCAATGGAGGTTGAGATTCTGGGCGTTCTGCGCGGCGCGCGCGGCCCCGGAGACGACATGATCCTGGCCCAGCTGCACGGCGCCAAGCCCGAGTACACCGGCGTGGTAGCGGGCATGAGCGGAAGCCCCGTATACATCGGAAATCTGCTCCTGGGATCGCTCTCTTACCGCATCGGCCAATTCAGCAAAGATCCCATTGCCGGCATTACTCCCATTGAGCAGATGCTGGAGGTGCGCGATCTGCCCATCAATGCAGTTGGAACCGGGATCAGGGAACCGGGATCAGAGAACAGAGATCAGAGATCAGAGAACCGCGAGCAGCTCCTTCAAGAACCGGCCCAAGAAAGCTTTCAGGCCATGGAAACTCCGCTGGTCATGAGTGGATTTCGGCCCGAGGCCATTCGCCTGTGGCAACAAAAGATGGCCCGAACCGGCCTGGAGACCGTTGCGGCCGGGGGTATGAGTGGCACTTCTCAGTCTTCTGGAACGCCAGGCCTTGACCTGGAGCCCTCAGCTGCCGCGATAGCCAGCGTAGTGCCGGGCTCGGCGGTCAGCATGCAATTGGTGCGCGGCGATCTGGAGATTGCAGCCACCTGCACGGTAACTTACATCGATCCCAAACAGCTTCTGGCCTGCGGCCATCCAGTTCTGCAAGCCGGGCCGGTATCGCTGCCCATGACCACGGCCGAGGTGGTGGCCACACTGGCCTCACCGCTAAACGCCTTCAAGATTGTCAACACCGGCGACTCGATCGGCTCGTTTACCGAGGACCGCAACTCCGCCATTCGCGGCGTCCTGGGCCTCAAGGCGCGAATGATTCCCGTTCATATTTCAGTTCACTCGGCGGCAGGCGAGCGAAAACTCAACATTGAAGTGCTGGATCTGCCGTCGCTCACCCCCCAGGCCGTGCTGGTGACGCTTTATGACGCGTTGCTAGAGACCAATGAAAGCACCGCGGAGACCAGCTATCATCTCACCGGCAGCATTGACCTGGACGGGTACCCACCATCTCCGCTGGACTATTGGGTCTCAGCCGACGATCAAATGTCCGCAACTACGCAGACGGCGCAGTTGGCGGCAGAACGTTTTTTTCAGCTCTACTCAAATGGCTCGCGGCAAGGCGCAATACGTGGAATCGATCTTCATGTCGAGGCAATTTCAGGCCGCATTCAGGTGCAGCTGGAGACGGCGCGGCTCGTTTCGGGCGATATCGTCCATGCCGGCGATACCGTGGTGGTTGAAGCTACGATCCGCCGATGGCGGGAACCCGCGCGCAATGTGCGAATTCCGGTCACGCTGCCGGCCAGGCTGGGAGCCGGCAACCTGCGCATGCTGATCTCAGACTCCGGGACTCTGGACCGGACTCTGGATCAACCCAGGCTTTCCAGCCGCCCTGCCGATCTGAATACTGTACTGGCGAAAGCCCGGGCGCAACATCAGTCAGACCGCATCTATGTGAGCCTTCTGGTGCCTGAAACTCAGGCTGGAATTGCCGGCCAGACACTTGCAAGCCTTCCGCTTTCAATGGCAAATGCGCTGGAACCGCTGCGTACCGCCCAGGATGTAAACCTGAATGGAGAATCGGCAGAGGTAGTGGCGCAGGCCCCTGCCGATGGAGTTTTAAACGGATTTCAGATTCTTAGTCTGCATATTGAGGCGGGCGGCGGTTTAAACTAGGTTTGACGTAGAAATCCACCCCGCTTCAATGTTCGGGCCGGCACTTCGGGGAAGTTTGTCGGCCAATTTGCCACCCCCCCAGCGAGGACTCCGGAACGACGATGGCCACTATTCAAGGACTTGCAGTGCATGCAGCGGGCGCCGAACTTTTGCCATACCGCTACGATCCAGGCAAACTGGGTCCGCAGGAGGTGGAGATCGCCATCACTCACTGCGGTATCTGTCACAGCGATCTTCACCTCATTTCCAACGACTGGGGCATTAGCCAGTATCCGTTTATTCCCGGCCACGAGGTGGTGGGTACCGTTGCCGCAATGGGCGCGGAGGTGCGATCGCTTGAAGAGGGCGAACGAGTTGGCCTCGGCTGGCAATCGAACTCCTGCGGCCAGTGCGAGTGGTGTACTCGCGGAATGGAGAATCTTTGCCCCGCGGCTGAGGGAACTTGCGTCCATCGCAACGGCGGATATGCTGAGCGCGTTCGCGCCAATGCCCGCTTTGTGATTCCGATTCCCGCAGAACTCGACAGCGAACGCGCAGCGCCGTTGCTGTGCGGCGGCATCACGGTCTATAACCCCCTGCGCACCCATGGCGTCAACCCGTCTTCGCGTGTAGGTATTGTGGGCATCGGAGGGCTGGGACACATGGCAATCCAGTTTGCGCGCGTCTTCGGCGCGGAAGTCACAGCCTTTTCCACCTCGGCCGCCAAAGAAGAAGAAGCGCGCTCCCTGGGCGCTCACCGCTTTGTCAACAGCCGCGAATCCAAGGCGCTGAAGGAAGTGGCCGGCACTTTGGACTTCATCCTGAGTACGGTCAACGCCGATCAGGATTGGGGAACTTACATTCAGGCGCTGCGGCCCACCGGGACTCTTTGCTTTGTGGGCGTTCCGCCGTCTCCAGTGTCTGTTCATGCCTTTCCTCTCATCTCCGGCCTGCGCACCATCACCGGCAACCCCACCGGCAGCCCCTACCGGATCAAGGAAATGCTGGATGTGGCCGCCCGCCACGGCGTCCAGGCCCAAACTGAGCGCTTCCCCATGGCCAAAGCCAACGAAGCTATCGAGAAGGTGAAGAAAAACAAGGTCCGGTACCGGGCTGTACTGGCCAATTAAGCATTGAAGGGCGCTCGGTTTTCCGAGCGCCCTTCACGCTTTGCAGCACGTGTTTCTCAGATTCCCTTGATTCCCGTGATTGCTCGGAGTAATGTCCTCCTCGTGAGACAAACCCTAGCTGTAGCTGCGCTTTGCCTGATTGCCGCTTTCGTAACCGCGCAAGCGCCAACCCATCGGCCAATCATCAAAGTGACCTTATCCATCGACGGAGAATCGGCCCCGTGCGACGATCTGAAGGTTGAATTGCGTGTCGGAACACACATTGTCCCCGTTGAACAGGTCGATCACGGGTTCATTGTCCCGCCAATTTTCGCAAAGCTCTACGCGTCTAAGCGGACCAGAGGCAAAGGCAATTTATCCGCTTCCCTCCATTGCGGCCAATACAGCTTCGACTTCCGTGGAATCTACCCGGCGCAAGTCGACTCGGGAACCTGGGAGCTCGGCATCGGGTACCCTCCGTTTTGGCTCAAAAGGCAAAGGCACGCCGATGCACTCGGAACTGGGACTTGGGTCAGCTTCATCGACTTTGCGACAAACACCTGCGAGCCCTGTGTGGAACAGAGTCTATCCCACAAAAAGCCACCAATCGGCGTGATTGAAAACCTCCGAAATAAACAGACGAAGGCGTGGGGAGTTGATGCGGCAAGTACGGCGTTCGCACTTGCTATCTTCGGCGTCGATTATGGGAAGAACCGGGACTATCTCTCCGAACTCCTGAATTCCTGCCTCTCGTCAACGTATGAAAGCAAGCTCAAAGAAGTTTGCAATGATGAAGGCGTCATCCTGTTTCTTGAAAGCCTCTACTGGCGTGGCGATACTGGACTTTTGAATCAGTTGCTAGAAGCCGCTGATTCGCACGCAGGGGCTGTTG